>Ga0126372_10001056_pt1 | contig 10816 bp, 9 predicted proteins | sample PanSoiMetaPlot_6_FD_92762 | JGI IMG/M metagenome (GOLD analysis project Ga0126372, IMG submission 92762) | Tropical forest soil microbial communities from Panama - MetaG Plot_6 | ecosystem: Environmental > Terrestrial > Soil > Tropical forest > Bulk soil | place: Panama | collected 2016-02-17
CAACCACGCAGGGTTTGACGAGGGAAACCCCGAGCGCCGGAAGGATCAGGATGATCCCGACGAACAGTCCCAGCGGCATGAGGTTCCGGATGGGCGCCAGAAACGGCGCACCGATTGAGCCAATCAGAAAGTAGGCGATCGCGAGAATCAGGTAGGCCATGGAGAGCGCCCTTCTGAAACCCAGACGATCGGCAGCCGCTCCGCCAAAGATCGCAAGAAACCACACCATGCCGCCAAAAATCCCGGTCAGGGTGCCGGTCTGTTCCGTCGAGAAACTGAGCTTCTCCTGCAAGTAGAGCGCGAGCGAGGCGAAAGCGCCGTAGTAGGAAAGCCGCTCGAAAATCTCGCTGATGTTGGCGATCCAGAAAGGCCGTTCAAATCCAGTACGAATTTCTTGAAGTCTTTCGGAAAGAGACAAGTGTTGGCTCCCGGCGCGGAAGTGGCGCGGGCAATACGTGCCCGCCGTCCTTAGCTCTTCAACCGATCCCGAACCTGTTGGGCAGTCACTCCAGCAACGCGAATGACCTTGTTACGGCTGTTCTGACCGGCAGCAATAGTAACGGACGAGCGGGTCACCTTCAAAAGATTTGCGAAGAACTCGATGCAGGCATCGTTGGCACGGCCTTCAACGGGAGGTGTTGTAAGAGAAATCTTCAACGACCCGCCAAGCTCCCCAGAAATAGCATTCTTCTTCGCGCGCGGCTGAACTTTGATCGCAAAAGTCACACCGAGCGGAGTTTCGCGAAGAGGAATCATTTCCAAGACCTCTCAGAATCTTCGAGACTATTCGTAGCCTAGCGTCCTCCGTGCCCCTCCGTGCCCTCTGTGGTTAGAGTTTTTGCCTTTCCCCGAAAATCGCCGTCCCTACCCGAACACAAGTCGATCCCTCTTCAATCGCGACTTCGAAGTCATGCGACATTCCCATCGAGAGTTCATTGAGTGACGCGGCAGCAAAGCTACGCTCCAGTAAGTGCTCGCGGAGTTCTCGCAATTTTCGAAAGTATGGTCGCGCGTCTTGCGGGTCCTCCGTGTATGGGGGGATCGTCATGAGGCCCCGAAACTCAAGGTTTGTAAGCTTGTGCGCCTCGATCAGCATTTGTTCCAACTCAGTCGATTGAAGGTCGATACCGCTCTTCGCCGCTTCGCCGCCCACATTGATCTCGAGCAGCACACCCAGTTTCTTTCCGGCGGCTCGGGCAGCGTCATTCAACTTCTCTGCCAACTTGAGAGAATCGACGGAATCGACGCCGTAAAAAAGCTCCGCCGCCTTCGCCGCCTTGTTGCTCTGCAGGTGCCCAATCATGTGCCAGCGCGCATCCGATAAATCCCGCAATGCCTCCGCCTTGCCCGCGAACTCCTGTACGCGATTCTCGCCAAAGACTCGAATCCCTGCCGCATAAGCCTCGCGAATCGCTTCAGCCGGGAAGGTCTTGCTGACCGCCATGAGAATGACGGAATCCGAGTCACGACCCGCGCACGCTGCAGCCGACTGCACGCGTTCTCGGATGCGCACTATGTTCTCGGCAATCGACATCAATCTTTCCGTTGCGTCGTCAGAATCTGTCCTGAAAAAAAACGCGGGCAAACTCTGCCCGCGCCTCACGAACCCAAACTGGACTTACATAATGGCCGTCGGGGGAGCCGGCTCGTCTGGACTTCCTGCATTTGCAAGAGGAACGCGAACCATCACGATGATCAGAATCGCCATCGCAGCAACCGCCAGCCAGGAAGACGGCTCCCATTTGAACAGAGTCACATCTCGCCCTGACCCAACCAATGCTGCTATCACAAGGCCGCATAAGGCCTCTCCCGCAATCAGTCCTGAAGCAGTAAGAACTCCCGCATTGTCGACGCGAGCCTTCTGTGCGTCGTTGAAGCCCCGCCGGTCCCGGAATCGGTCTGTGATCCAGCGCACCACGCCGCCCAGGAAAATCGCGAACGTGGTGCCCAGCGGCAGATACATCCCGACCGCGAACAACATTACGCTCTTCACTTCGATCATGATCATCGCCAGCCCGAGCAGAATGCCGACGATCACCAGGGGCCACGCCATGTCGCCGCCCACGATTCCTTTCGAGAGCATTGCCATGAGGCCCGCCTGGGGCGCAGGTAGCTTCGGACTACCAAAGTGGTATGCCTTGTCGAGAATCGCGACCGGGAAGAACAACACGATCGACGCCACGACGATTCCGAACAAATCCCCGATCTGCATTTTGGCCGGAGTTCCGCCAAGAATATGGCCGACTTTCAGGTCCTGTAGCATTTCGCCCGCGACCGCCGAGGAGACACATACAACTGCCGCCACACCCAGAACCGCAGCCACTCCGCCGGTTCCCGAAACCCCAAGAGCCACCATCAGCAGAGCAGCAATTACCAGCGTGCAGAGCGTTAGTCCTGACACAGGATTATTTGACGACCCGATCATGCCCACCAGATTGCCCGATACGGCAGCAAAGAAAAATCCCACCACGATCATCACGGCGGCCGCCACTAAAGCGCCCGTCAGAATTTGAGAGCTGCTAAGTGTGCCCGCTGAGCTGATGAAGTAGTGATAGAGGATGATCATCGCGACGAAGACTACGGCGATTCCAGCGAACACAATCTTCGCGGGCAAGTCCCGCTCGGTGCGATTGGTCGCAGCGTGCGCAGCCGCGGATTTCTTCAGATCCGATACGGCGCGGCTCATGCCCGCCAGCAGTTGCCGGCGCATCTTGAACAGTGTGTAGCAAGCGCCTACCAACATTCCGCCCACTGCGATCGGGCGAACGAGTGAGTAGTAAATCGCGCCCGCAAGCAAGGGCCAGGAAATTTCTTGTCCTGCAGGTTGCGCCGCCTGCACATAGGGTCCAACCGTGAAGGTAAGCAGTGGGACGAGCAGCCCCCAAGCCAGTACGCCGCCGGCAAAGTTCAACGCTGCCAGGCGAGGCCCGATGATGTAGCCAACGCCGAGATACGCAGGGCTCACATCCGGAGCCGTGAAGATGGTCGTACCACCTGTGATCGTTGTTGCCACACTGGGACTCGTGCTGGTGCGAAGCAGAAGCTTCTTTCCTAGCGCGCTGATGTTGACTGGAAAAGTATTGTTCGGCTGAAACAGGTTAATTCCGCCGAGAAGGTACATGAGCCCGCCGAAACCCATGTTGGCGAAAAGGATCTTCGCGGCGCGTGCACCCTGCTGGCCTGCCTTGTGGATCTCCGAAGCCGCCACCGATTCTGGATAGGGAAGTTCTGGATCTTCCACCATCACGCGCCGCAGCAGCGTTACGAAAAGAATGCCGAGTGTTCCGCCGATCATCATGAGCGCAACTGACTTCCAATACTGATCGCGTGTCAATCCCGGCCAAAGCCCGGCCATCACGAACGCCGGTATGGTAAAGATTGCTCCCGCGGCTACCGACTCGCCGATCGATCCCACGGTTCGGGCAATGTTCTCCTCGAGCAACGAACCTTTCACTAACCGCAACAGCGCCATCGAAATCACGGCCGCCGGATACGTCGCCGCGATCGTCATCCCAGCTTTCAGGCCGAGGTAGGCATTCGCCGACCCCAGCAGGGCTGTCAGGAAGAGTCCGATCAGCACGGCCCGGAACGTGAATTCCTTCATTTCCATGTTCTCGGGAACGTAGGGGCGGTAGCGTTTTTCAGGAGGCGCGGCGGTTTGAGTGCTCATGAAGACCCTCGCAAGTGATTCGTAGGACGAGATATATCGAGCAATTGCTCGCGACCGCGCACGTTAACACGCTGTGCCTGACCTTTACAAGTACAGGCGCCCGCCGTCAAGCGTCAGCGGATCCTCGGTGTGCGTGCGCTGTCGTACAAAGTTTTGGCCAAAACTTTCTGAGCCAAAAGGGTTTAGAATCAAATCAAGTGGTAGGGTTTTCCCCGAGTTTCCCTGGTCGACTCCAGAGGACTTACTTCGATGTGCGCGCTTTCCCGTTCCCGTTTTTCGGCCCCTTTCTTCAAGGAATTCCGTTGCCACAATTGCGGCGGGGGTGAAGGCTACGCCTCGCGACCGCGCAATTGGATCGAGAAGTACATCCTTCCCGCCATTGGGTTGCAGCCTGCACGCTGCGGAGATTGCTACGAGCGTTCCTGGCGCCGGGCGTCGACCCCCCTCCTGCCGCGCAAAGAGCCCATGAACTTTGATCCGGAAGCGATGGTCGCCTCGGCCCGGGCTGCCGACAGCGGGGAAACCCGGAAGGAAACTCCCATCCAGCCCCAAGACCACCAGCGCATTGCATGAGTTGATTCTTCGCCGCTATACTTAAAGGGGTTTCATCCAAGGCACGCACCGCTCCCGCTATCCTCGGATGACCAGGAGGTCGTCTTCAGCAGTAGCTGGGACCGAACTCGGGCTATGCAGGCCACGTCTGCACGGAACAGGCCTGCTGTTGTTTCGTGGGCAGCGGAAGTCGCCGAAAGCCTCTTCGCTACGTTGTTTCCCGCCGATTGCCGCATTTGCGGCGAACCTCTGATCCGGATTTCGCGCCTTCCCGTCTGCGAAGCATGCCTGGAATCCATCCACCCAAGCGCAGGGGGGCTGTGCTCCATCTGCGGGGAACGCGTGGTCTCGGCCTACGCGCTCGACAATGTCAACGGGGAAGTGCGCTGCGGAATTTGCCGCCGCCTTGAGCCGCCGTTTGCCAAGGCGGCTGCTTACGGCAGTTACGAAAGTGGCTTGCGCGACCTGATCCACTTGCTGAAGTATCAGCAAGTGCGTCCGGCCGCGAATGTGCTCGGCCGCATGCTAGCAGAAGCCATGGCGGACCTTGAGCCGGGATGGGCGCCAGCTTCAGTGCTCGTAGTGCCCGTGCCGCTGTTTGCCGGGAAACTGCGTCACCGGGGATTCAATCAGGCGGAATTGATCGCCCGAGTTGCGCTCAAGTTAAGAACCGCGCCCGAAAGGTACGCGATCGCTACAGACGTGCTCGAACGCTCGCGGGAAACGCAATCGCAGATCGGCCTGACGCGTCACCAGCGGCGCGAGAACCTCCGCGGCGCATTCCGCGTCACGAATCGCGAGAAGGTCGCAGGTCGTGAAATTCTTTTGGTCGACGACGTCTTTACTACCGGCACGACCGCTTCCGAATGCGCGAGGGTTTTGCGGCGCGCTGGCGCAGCCCGTGTGTGGGTAGCGACCGTGGCGCGAACTTTGAAAGCAGAACTGCAAGCTGTGCGCTTTGAGCCACAGGACGACGAATCGCTGACTATGGCGGCCCACGGATAAGTTTCTGGATTGAGATTTATGGCTGGCAAGATCGACAACTCGATGCGCGGCATGCTCGGCAGGACGACTGCCGGCGTGCTCGCGGTGGCGACCGGGACCTATAACAATACCCAGGCCCTGCACGCGCCCGTGCTCGTGCTGAACGCGTCGTACGAGCCGATCAACGTGTGCGCCGCGCGCCGCGCCATCGTGCTCGTGTTGAAGGGCGTCGCCATGGCCGAGGAAGAGAACGGACACTTCCTGCACGCGGCCCGCGTGGCCATGCGCGTCCCATCAGTGATTCGCCTGCTCGAGTATCGCCGCATCCCGCACCAGACACGCGCTCTCTCGCGCAAGAACATCCTGCTGCGCGACCGCAATACCTGCCAGTACTGCTCGCTCGCACTCGCGTCCGGAGAACTTACTCTCGACCATGTGATCCCGCGCTCCCGCGGGGGATCGTCCACCTGGGAAAACCTCGTTGCCTGCTGCCATCCCTGCAACCGTCGCAAGGGCAACCAGACGCCCATCGAAGCCGGTATGAAACTCTCCCGCGAACCTCGCGCCTTCAACCTCCACACCAGCCGCCACATCATGCGCTTGATGGGCCGCTCGGATGATAAGTGGAGGAAGTATTTGTTTTATTGAGGTTTCAAAGTTTCAGGGTTTCAAGGTTTCAAAGATCTAAAGCGTGCGGGAGAGTGGGCTCCCCAAGCAACCGATCAAGTGAGGATGGCGCCAGGACTTTGTTATGGCCCGTTCTTATCGTGATTTGCTGGTGTGGCAAAAAGCCAAGGCCCTGGCGGTTCGTCTGTACAACGAAACCGAATCCTTCCCTAAGAACGAAACGTACGGTCTTAGTTCACAAGTGCGACGAGCATCTGTCTCTGTGGTCTCGAATATTGCGGAAGGGCAAGGCAGGCTCACACGAGGCGAATTCTTGCACTTTTTAGGACAAGCTAGGGGTTCTCTTCTAGAGGTCGACGCCCAAATGGCAATCGCGCTTGATCTTGGATACGTTCAGGAAAAAAGTTACGCGGAGATCGATCACGATCTCTACCAGGTGCTGGGTCTGCTGAACCGACTCATCGAATCGTTACGCACAAAGCCGGCAACGAACTTTGAAACTCTGAAACCTTGAAACTATGAAACCTCAGTTTTGTGGTTGCTGCTGCACTGCATCCGGTTCCTTCTTCTCGCCTGGCGGCAGTTCCTTGCCTTCGTACGTGATTCTGGTCTTCGAGCCGAATCGCTTGTAGTTCTGATACTTCACGATTTCGCGGATATGAACATCTCCTCCGAAACCGCCTGAGAAGTGCAGCGTGTCATCTGCTTTCGTGTAGACGGGAAACCAGTACTTGCCGTCGATCCGCTGTCTCCAGGTAGTGAAGCTCGGGAACAGGTTCTCGTTGCCCTTCTTTTTGCGAATGTCAGGCACGGTCTTGCCGTACGTTTTGACCACCTGGAAATCCTGGTCGTCGACCCAGATGCGGCCCTGGAAATATCGCTTTTTGCCGACAATCTCTTTTGGCGCAAGGTCGAAAACGTAACAGTGCAGCTCGTCTTCCTGTTGCATGCCGACGTAGAGGATGTCGTATTCGGGAATTTCATCGCTGGTCAGAACGAAAGGCAGGCGGTTCTCGATATCGTCCACATCTTCCTGCGTCATGCCGATGCGCTGAAGAGTGGCTTGCGGAGCGAAGACGACATTCTTGGATTTGTGGCCCTGGTCGTCGAAGGTGATATCGAAGATCTGGTGGTACTCACCATCCACCGTGTCTCCGTCGAGCGTCTGTACCTTCACATCCTGCCTATAGGTGTACTGGTCGCGCGCTTCCTTGAATTCCTTTTCCTTGGCGGCAAATCGTTTGATGATCTCTTCCGGAGTGATTCCCTTGGGTTCAGACTTGTCGAGCGGACCCTCATCCGCGACTGCCAGACACGTCAGCAGCAAGGTGGAGAACGAGAGAATGCCAAGCCCGCGGAGCAGATGTCTCATAAGGGTAGTTTAGAGGAAAACAGCTATGAAAAGTGGGCGGAACTGCTGCCTTCCTACCCCCGGACCCTCTCCGCTCAGGGAGCCCGGAGGGTAGGGAAGACTGCAGTTTCTGCCTGTTTTCTTAGACGACAACAGGGGCCGAGAGGTTGCAGGGGACCTGGTTTTTAGCCTTTAGCCATTGGCCTTTGGGCCTCTCATGCTTGCCATGCGCGCGTGCTCGGATCTCGCATGAGAAGGAGCGGCCAGACTAGCGGGCTGCGTCGCGGAGGAGATGGAGCTAAGAGCTAACAGCTAAAGGCCAAGAGCTGTCGTCACATCACTGTCTGAAATGCCTTCGCTGTTCTACACTATCCCGTTTGTCTGCGGAGGAACGCATGCGCCGTGGTTTCATCCTGATCTTTACAGTCTTTTACGTAGTTCCAATTTTTGCGCAAGCCAAGCACCCCTTCACTTTTGAAGACATGATGTCGCTCAAGCGCGTGGGCGAACCTGTGCCCTCGCCCGATGGCAAGTGGGTCCTGTTCAGCGCTGTCGACGTCAATCTCGCGTCGAACAAAAAGACGCCACACATCTGGATCGTGAAACTCAATGGTGTTGGGACGGGCGCCTCGCCCGTCCAGGCCGAGCAAAGCTCGGCAGGTGGTTCTGCGGCGGAGCACGTCCTCATTCCCGATCAAGACGGCGACCGCCCGCGCTGGGCCCCCGACGGCAAGCGCTTCGCGTTCCTCTCGATGAAAGAAGGCGGATCGCAAGTATGGATCGCAGACTTCGACAGCGCTTCCGGCAAGGTCACCGGCGTATTCAAACTGACAGCGATCGCGACAGAGGCGAGCGGAGAACTCTGGTCGCCCGACGGCAAGAACATTCTCTTTACCTCCGACGTTTATCCAGAATGCGACGGAGCACCCGCCGATGAGCAAGCCTGCAATGCGAGAAAACTCGAAGAGCACGAGAAGTCCAAAGTTAAAGCGCTAATCTTCGACCATCTGCTTTACCGGCATTGGAATGCGTACAAAGCAGGGAAGCGCAGCCACATCTTTGTTGTGCCGGATGTGCTTCCAATTCCTCGCGCGGGCTCGGGCGATGTCGTGGGCTCAGCGATTGCTCCGCCCCCTCCTCGTGATCTGACTCCTGGGGACTACGACTCTCCGGTCTTCTCCCTAGGCGGCCAGGACAACTATGCCTTCTCTCCCGATGGCCAGGAAGTCTGCTACACCTCGAATCACGACAAGGTCGAAGCGACTTCGACCAACAACGATTTGTGGATCGTGCCAGTGAACGGCGGCGCGGCGAAGAACATCACTGCCGACAGTCCCGCGAGCGACTCGACACCGCTGTATTCGCCCGACGGAAATTGGATCGCATACCGTGGCCAGACGCGTCCAGGGTACGAGTCGGATCGATTCAAGCTCCTTTTGTACGATCGCAAGACTGCGGCAAGAATCGATCTGACGAACGGGTTTGACCAGTGGGTCGAGGCATTCACGTGGTCGCCTGACTCCAAAAGCATTTACTTCAGCTCGGGGCACATGAATCACTCATTGATTTATGCGTTAGGTCCGATTGCCGCACGCGAAAATAAGCTGACCACTGACTTCAGCCGCCGCGCGCTTGTTAAGGGCTGGAACGACGACGTGGCCATCTTGAGAGACGGAAAGACTCTTCTGTTCACGCGGATGTCGCTGACGGCTCCCAATGAGATTTACCTGGCAGATGCAACTGTCGCGGGTTGTCCTTCGCAGAACGGCAATGTCGATCGCGGAAAGGATAGCTGCTCGTTGTCTGCAGATCGCGCAGTCACCAACGTCAACGGACAGCTATTGTCACAGGTCGCGATGTCCCCGTTTGACACCTTCTCGTTCAAGGGTGCACACGACGATGAAGTAGAAGGCATGTTGGTGAAGCCGCCGAACTTCGACGCCAACCAAAAATACCCTGTGAAATTCCTCATCCACGGCGGCCCGCAGGGCGCCTGGGGAGACGACTGGTCCTACCGCTGGAACCCCGAACTGTTCGCCGCCAACGGATACGTCGTGATCATGATCAACTTCCACGGTTCGACCGGCTACGGGCAGAAGTTCATCGACGAGATCAACGGAAACTGGGGCGCCGCACCGTACGAAGACCTGATGAAAGGCCTCGACTACGCCGAGAAGACGTACCCCTTCATTGACAAGGACCGCGAGTGCGCGCTGGGCGCAAGCTACGGCGGATACATGGCCAACTGGATTCTCGGGCACACCGATCGCTTCAAGTGCATCGTGTCGCACGACAGCCAGTTCAATACGACCTCCGCATGGGGCACCACAGAAGAACTCTGGTTCCAGGAGTGGGAGTTCAAGGGCACGCCCTATACGAACCGCGCTCTCTACGACAAGTGGTCGCCGCACATGTACGCGACCAACTTCAAGACTCCGACGCTTGTCGTCCACGGACAGCTAGATTACCGCCTCGACGTGAGCGAAGGCTTCCAGCTCTTCACCACGCTGCAGCGCCAGAACATCCCGTCGAAGATGCTTTACTTCCCCGACGAAGGCCACTGGGTGCTGAAGCCTCAGAACTCGCAGCTCTGGTACAAAACGGTCAACGAATGGGTCGACCAGTGGACGAGGAAGTAGCGTGAAAGCTCCCAGCGTCGCGGTGCTGTGCCTGATTCTTACAACCAGCCTCGCGCAGGCGTCTGACCAATTCGATATCAAGACTGCCCAGCGCTTCGCGAACCTGGCCCTGGCTTGCGTTCACAAGGAATATCCCAACAAGCTCAGCCATTCGTTGGCCAGCGATGCCGACGTCGCGCCTCCCCGCAAGCTGACGCCCGCGTTCTACGGTTGCTACGACTGGCACTCTTCAGTACATGGCCACTGGCTGCTGGCACGGTTGGCGCGCACGTTCCCCGACGCTGATTTTGCAAATCCGGCACGCGATGCACTGCGACAGAGCCTGACTAAGGAAAACATCGCGACGGAAGCCGCCTACCTGCGAGCTGAAGGTCGCGCCAGCTTCGAGCGTCCCTATGGATTGGCCTGGCTGCTGCAACTTGGCGCAGAGTTGAAAGAGTGGAACGACCCTCAGGCTCAAGAGATGGCAACCAATCTTCAGCCGCTCGAAGAAGCGGCGCTGGAACATCTCAATGCGTGGCTGCCGAAACTCGCCAACCCGGTTCGCATCGGTGAACACGATCAGACCGCATTCGGTCTTGGCCTGATCCTCGACTATGCTCGCATCAGCAGTGATCAAAAATTGGCAGCTCTCGTCGACTCCAAGGCCCGGCAGTTCTTTTCCAACGACAAGAACTGCCCGCTGAACTATGAGCCTTCTGGTGAAGATTTCCTCTCGCCCTGCCTGGGCGAAGCCGACCTGATGCGCCGCGTGCTGCCGACTCACGATTTCGCAGTCTGGCTCAAGGCGTTTCTTCCTCAAATCTCCAGCGCCTCAGCCAAGCCCTGGCTGCAGCCTGTAGTCTCGCCGGACCCAAGTGATCCGAAACTTGCTCACCTGGATGGACTCAATCTCAGTCGTGCCTGGATGCTGGAAGGAATTGCATCTGGACTCGCGAAGGGCGACCCGCGATTGCCGGCGATCAAGTCGGCGGCCGACGCTCACCGCCGCGC
>Ga0126372_10001058_pt1 | contig 10796 bp, 11 predicted proteins | sample PanSoiMetaPlot_6_FD_92762 | JGI IMG/M metagenome (GOLD analysis project Ga0126372, IMG submission 92762) | Tropical forest soil microbial communities from Panama - MetaG Plot_6 | ecosystem: Environmental > Terrestrial > Soil > Tropical forest > Bulk soil | place: Panama | collected 2016-02-17
AGGGGGACCGATGCACAGAGCGGAGCGCATTGATCGCGGGACACCTTCTCCGGTAGGTACCCCACCTGACAGAGGTGCCATTGACGCACACTCAGGTGACTCATAAACGTGCCCCCTCCAGCTCGAAATCGGGCTGGCGGTTCGTGCGGATCAAGAGTCGCGCCCTTGTATACGAATTCGATTGCCCGTGCATGCCGCTTGGTCGGACACTCGCGACGACAGCTCAATGCAGAAATTCACCCAGGCGGTCACCTGGTAGTGGACGCCATTGAGAACGGGGGCCGGAACGCATCGCCGCACGGCGGCGCCCAATTTGCTCTCACCTCGTCGATATCCGGCGGTCCTCTGCGGAAAATCTCGCTCTCATTTAAGGTCGGGATAAGGAAGAGTATGTGAAGGTGCTCCTGCAGGTATCGCCGGACGGACGCATGAGCATCCATCAGAAGACGTTGCTTGGGATATGTTTGGTTGGCTTGAGCGGCTCGGCCATGGCTCAGGAACATCCTGTGAAAATGGAGGATCTGCCTGCGGCAGTCCAGGCCACTGGCGTAAGCGACTCCACTCTGACGGGACGCCAATGGGGATTCGCACCTCGAATCGGGATTGCCTGGAGTCCTTCCTTCGTAAAGAACGTCGTGGTGCGGGCTGGCTTCGGCATCTACTATGATCGGGGAGAGTTTTTCAGCGAATTCTCGCCCAGCGCCGGCGGCGGATTCAATGGCCCGTTTGGAGTTACGCTGCAGCCACCATTCATCGTCCCCGTGGGTTTGACACATCTCGTGACAAAGCGGTCCTGAAATAGCGGAAGGCCTGCCCTGGTACTCGGAAGACGCAAGGGAACGCGACAGACAAGCGATTCGAATGACGAGGAATGAATAGTGCCAACAGTCATTCTTCTCAAAAATGGCTGGTCTGTTTCGTGGCGAGTGGTGGTAAAATCGTCAGAACCGTTTTCTCCAAGGGAAACAAATGAAGTACCGGTCTTCACTAGGAGGGTCTGGGGCGCGCCCGCCTCGGACCCGTCTTGTCCATATCACTCCTAAGCAACCAGCTTTGTTACCTTCAACAGTCTCAACCGCTCATTTAGAGTGGATTTTAACTAACCGCAGGGATTCACGGACCACAACAGAGAATCAGCAGAAGCGATCATTCGACTCATCTGACGATTCCATCGGGAATGCAGTAGCGCTGCTCATCCATGCGCGGTCTTGAAATAGAAAAGGCCCAAGCTTTGAACTCGGGCGTGAGTGCGGGCTCGGGCCTTTCTACATGTTCGGTGGAGTCAATTGTACTCCGATTCCGTCAGAACCGGAGACTCCAGACCTGCTATGACCCTGCTCGGGGGATAATATTGGGACGATCAGTCCAAGGCTATCGAATTGACGTAGGGGCGCCTGGAGCTAATCGCCAAGGGGCAGGAGGCCTATCAGAAGCCGGTAGAGCAGGCGGGCAAGATCGTTGATGAGACGGAAAAGCAGATAGCCCGCTCGACTGATGTTACCTTAGAATTCCAGCTGAAGAATTCTTCCGCGACCTCACGCAGAACCGCTTGCGCCGTGGCACATTCCGTGGCGTAGAAGAACTCATCATGGCGGTTGAAGGCTACATCGACAACCACAACCAGAACCCCAAGCCTTTTATCTGGACCGCCAAAGCCGCCGATATCCTGGAAAAGGTTAAGCGTGCACGCCTCGCACGTCATAATCGTCAATCTGCATGACGCACACCACTAGGTTGCTGACGGGCGCGTCCCCCAACTTTCGAATGAGGTTGCACGAATGAGCTTGCATATTGTGACCTAGAGGAGAATGATGAGAAGGTACACACGATGTGGGCAGCCCTGACCTGCGTATTGGTTTTGGCCCCCCTGAACTTCAAACTACCCATCCAGGTTCGCAACCGATCTGATTTTCTGGAGATGGACCATGAACAATAGACCTCCCCCTGTCGAGATAGATAGAAACTGGAAAACTCTATACAGAGCGGCGATTCTCGAAACCAACAGGAGCGCAGTTCCAAAGAGGGTTTCGGAAGCAGAGCGGGCTGTGCTCGCCCGTGGCAGAGAACTATTCAGACAAATAGAGACTATCGACGAAAAGGAAGCACTTGAAGACGCCTTGTACGCATTGCGTTCCTACAGAACGGCTTGGGCGCACACCGAAGCCGCGTGATTTTTTCTTCACAAAGACCCTCAAACCGTCAAGGAGAAAAACCCAGTGCAGAGCGCGATCAACCAGCTATCCCGTGCAGCGGACGCTCAAGAAATCCGCCACGAACGCGCCACCGAAGAGCCGCGCATCGAAAGACTGAAGAAACGTCTAGAGCTTGCGGAATCCAATCAACGGTTGAACCAGATACTCTCAGCTCTAGCCTGCGCGAGCTAGCCCTGAACCGATCATTTAGGCGCGTCTGAGGATTTCATCCAAACCATCTGATTACTAGTCACATTCTCCCCCCGTGTACGGTTCCGACGGCACGGCGCTCGGTGAAGAGTGCGCATATGTCAACTGCTGCCGCTACCGTAGCGCCGGATCGCGCGCAACACAATTCATTTGATTGGACAACATGGTGTGACCTCGATGAAGCGTGATTGAATCACGTAGCCCAATCGAATGATCGTGAAACTGCTCGTTTCCAAAGCGCGTACATGTCTTCGCGGTTTGCGCCGGACATATTTGGTTTCCAGGTCTGCTCGATTACCCAGTTGGCACGCAGATCCTCAAGATTCTTGAAGTACCCCACAGCCAACCCCGCGGCGTAGGCCGCTCCCAAGGCCGTAGTTGCGTCTCGTGTTGCCGGGCGCACCACCGGCCGGTTCACAATATCCGCCTGAAACTGCATCAAGAGCTCGTCCTCCACCATTCCTCCATCGACTCGAAGGACGTCGAGTTTGATTCCTGAATCCTGTTCCATAGCTTCTAGAACGTCCCGCGTTTGGAATGCAGTTGCTTCCAGCGCCGCGCGCGCCACGTGTCCCTTTGTCGCATATCGAGTCAGGCCAACAATGACTCCGCGCGCATTGTCCTTCCAGTACGGCGCGTAGAGACCCGAGAAGGCCGGAACAAAGTAAACTCCGCCGTTGTCATTAACCGTTCTTGCAAGAGACTCGATCTCAGAACTCTTTTGGATAAGCCCGAAATTGTCGCGCAGCCACTGCACGAGCGCACCTGTAATCGCGATACTTCCCTCAAGCGCATAGCGTGCCGGCGCATTTCCGAACTTGTATGCAACCGTCGTCAGCAGGCCTGACTTGGATTCCACCTTGCGCGTGCCCGTGTTCATGAGCAGGAAGCAGCCCGTACCGTAAGTATTCTTGGCCTCTCCCGGCTCGAAACACGTTTGACCGACGAGTGCAGCCTGCTGGTCGCCGAGAACACCGCAAATCGCCACATCCTTAAGCGGGGGTTCCGTCGCGAGGCCATAAATTTTGCTGCTGGGATAAATTCTCGGGAGCATCTGTTCCGGAATATCAAAGACTGAGAGCAGACCTTTATCCCAGGACATCGTTTCCAGGTTCATCAACTGCGTGCGGCTGGCGTTGGTGACGTCCGTGATGTGAATCCCGCCGTCCGCTCCACCCGTGAGGTGCCACAGAAGGAAGGTGTCGATCGTGCCAAAAAGCGCGTCTCCAGACTTCGCCAGTTCACGGGCGCCTGCGATTTTGTTCAGAATCCATCTGATCTTCAGAGCGCTGAAGTAGGTTGATAGCGGAAGGCCGGTCTTGGCTCGAAACCGATCCTGGCCCCCTGATTCGGCGAACTCGGCGACAGTATCGGCGACCCGGGTATCCTGCCACACCACAGCATTCGCGATCGGCTTGCCCGTCCGGCGGTTCCAGACAACCGTCGTCTCGCGCTGGTTCGTGATTCCTACTGCAGCCACATCCGCGGTCCGCAGCTTCCCCTTCTGCAAGGCTTCGCTGATCACGCCCTGCGTGCAGCGCCAGATTTCTTCCGGATCGTGCTCGACCCAGCCCGGCCTGGGATAAATCTGCTGGTGTTCCTTCTGCGCCATCGAGATGATCTGACCGGAGCGATCAAACACAATGAAGCGTGTGCTGGTGGTGCCTTGATCGATGGCCGCGATGTAATCTGGCAATCCCCTCTCCTTTAGGCCGGGTTATCAGTACGGTGTCTTACGCTAGACAAGCAGCGCCAGGACCCCGGCCACAAACAAAGCGAGCGCCCATAGAAGGTCGAAGTTAAGCCACGCGTGTCTCAGAAAGCCGAGAGCCGATTTCTCATAGGTTAAATAGAAGGTATTGGCCAGCAGCCCTGCCACAATCAGCAGGCTCAGGGTGTGGATGCCGACTGCCAGAATGATCACCGGCGTTCCTAAAGGTGCGTTTAGCGGCGGCATTGCATGATGCATGCTCGGGCCCATTGCCATCGCAGGCTTTGCCAACAGGATGGGCATGGCATGATGCCGGCGCCGTGCGAGCTTGCCATCAGAAACGACCAGGCCGCCAGATCACGTGCGCCGGCCCGCATGCCTCCGCCTCGCGGATGCCGCGCCCGCAAGATTCGGTAGGCTCCCATGGCAAAAAGCAGGATCGCGACGCTCACCGTAATAATGCCGGAAATCACCCCACCGCGCTTACTGGCCCTCTGATGCCACATAATATATTGATCCCTAGGCTCAACACGATTGGCTCTTGAGAAGCGAGACCATTACGCGTTACATTGATTTTCCTCCCCTCGCACGCCATGCTGTCGCACGTGGCCTGCGTCACATACTGCTGTGGTATTTCTAAGCTAAAAGTTTCTGTCGAGTTGGATCGAGGTCAAGGATTGCCCCAATGATCGCCGCATCAGGATCGAGGGTGCAATTCAGGTGTCCGGCTGAAATGGGAGACTCATTTGCGCGTCTTGGTCATTGAAGATGAACCGATGATGGGACGCGTTCTTACCAGAGGCCTGAAGGCCGAGCGCTGGACAGTCGAACTCGTCAAGGACGGCGAAGAGGGCCTCGAGCGGGCCGCCAAGGGCGAGTACGACGTGATCATTCTCGATTGGAATCTTCCCAAGCTCGACGGCGTGTCCGTGCTGCGCCAGCTGCGCCGCCGCAAGATCCACACTCCTATTCTGATGTTGACAGCCCGCGCCGGCGTTTCCGACCGTGTCTATGGCCTTCAAGTAGGCGCCGACGATTACCTGGTAAAACCCTTCGCCTTCCGCGAGCTGCTCGCTCGCATTCAGGGATTGTTGCGCCGGCCTTCCGGATTCGTAGGCAAGTTGACGGTCGCCGACCTTGAACTCGATCGCGGATCACGCACCGTCACACGCGCGGGGACCCGGATCATGCTTACGCCGCTAGAATACGGTGTTTTGGAATACCTGATGTTGAACGCCGGCCGCCCCGTCACTCGCGACATGCTGATCGAACACGCTTGGAATGTCGACTTCGAAGGCGACTCGCACGCTGTCGACACCTACATCAACCGGCTCAGGGAAAAAGTCGACCGGAGTTTTGGCAAGCAACTGATTCGCACTGCAATTCGGGTTGGTTTCGTGCTGACCGATCAGACCGACGAGGAGGAAATCACTTCCGGCCAGTCTGGTCCCGCATCCCAGGTCGAAGAGAAGGAACCGGAGCAATAAGAAACCCTACAGCGGATCAACCCAACCCGCATCGACTTCTGCGAGGCACAGCTCTTACGCGACCACTGGAACGTTTGCGACTCCGACTGTGCCGAACACGCGCCGGTAGCGTTCCACTTCCGATGCTAGACCGAGCGCCTTGGCATAGTTGTCTGACAGTTTGACCGCCGGCCTGCCTTCTGCAGTAGACACCTTGCAGATCAGGCTGACCGGGTCGAACCCGCGCTCTCCGGCCGGATCGCACCCGCGAAAGTCATTGGTCAGTAGCGTTCCCCAGCCCGCGCTGAATCGAATCCGGCTGCCCTGGATCCACTTGCGTCGATCCCGAAAATCGGCGGCATTCCGGAAATCTCCGGGCGTCGCATCGCCCACGAGGGTCCCGCCAAAATGGGCATGCAGACCGATGATGTCGTCCACATCGAGTGCATCGGAGGCAATCACCAGCTTGCTGTGTGGATCTTGGCCTCTTCGCTCCAACCAGGCTATGTATTCATCACCCGCGACGTAAGGATCCTTGCTATCAACTCTTTGTCCTGTCCAGTTCGCGGCCCACACCGGAGCGTTTTCCAGAAACTGCGTCGTGCCAAACGTGTCCGGCAGCATGATGAGGAGCGCGCCATCGTACGTACTTTGCCATTGCTCGAGCACACGGTACTGGGATTCCTTCAACGCATCATCATTCGGGGCGAGCGCCGCGACCACCATGGGAATCTCATGTGCGTTGGTGCCAATTGCCTCCAGGTCGTGCTTATGCGCCAGGAAAGCATTCGATGTCCCGATAAAACCTTTTCCCAGATTCGAGGCCATTGCTTCCACGACGTATTCTTGCCAAAGAAAACTGTGGCGCCGCCGCGTGCCAAAATCCGCCAACGTGAGACTGGGCACACCGCGCAGGCGCTCGATCTTGCTCCACAACTTCGTCTTCGCCCGCGCATACAATATGTCCAAACCGAACTCAGTCAGGTTTTTCAGGCTGGCTCTGGTTTTCAGTTCGTCAATGATGGACAGGGCATACAACTCCCACATCGTGGTCTCGGTCCAATAACCGTCAAACGTCAACTCCAACTGGCCATCTTTCACTGACAGCTCATAGTCGGACAGCCCGAAATCGTTCTCCAACCATTCCAGGAATCCGGGTTCAAAGATTCCCCGTCGCCCGTAGAACGTGTTACCTGCCAGCCAGATCAGTTCCGACTTTCGAAACTTGAGCCGGCGCACATGCTCCATCTGTTCGGTGATCTCTTCCTGCGCAATCATGTCGGCCAGGCGTACCGCCGAAGAACGGTTGTAAAGCGAAAAGGAAACACGTGTCTTGGGATAGTGCTTCCAGATGAATTGCAGCATTAGAAGCTTGTAGAAATCCGTGTCGAGCAATGATCTGACGACCGGGTCGAGTTCCCAGTTGTGATTGTGGGCACGCTCGGCGAAGTTAATGATCATTCAGCAATATCCTCTTCCCACACCTGCGAAAAAGCAACTAAGTCTCTTGACTTCCATGGGATACGGCCGCAGACCTGGCTTTTGCGCCGCTTCCGCCTAGATTTGTCGCTTAGGGTGTCACGCTCCGGTCAGAAAAGCGCCAGCAATTCTTAGAAAAATTAATAGACGAGAGACCTTCCTCTAATGTCCGAGCCCTACTCTCCCCATGGTTAGTAGCAAAGAACCGCACCTCCGGACCTGCCACACCTTGCTTAACTCTCCCCCCAGGTTAAGGCAAGCCGGGATGGATACCTAATTGGTATTCGGGACGCCAAGACTCCAAATTCTCAGGATAGGTAGCGAAAATGAAAAGCGTAACAATAAGTTCAAAAATCAAGACGCACCGGGGTAATGGGGGAACTTCCAAAGGGCGCAATCTCCTTCTGGTACTAGGAATCCTTTCCATACTGGCCGGTCTCTCTGCCATGGCCGCAGCGCAAACCAATGGGGTCATGGTTCTCAACAATATGACAATTCCACGTGGCGGCGTCTGGATGGCTCCGAATCCCGCCAACCCGGCTGTAGGTCACTTCTGGACAAGCGACTCCGTACAGGGATTCTGCCGCGTCGATCCTTTGGCGGGCGCAAATCCACCGTTCCAGAAAACTAACTGCCAGGGCTCAGCCAAGTCTCCCGGTCAGGCTGTAGTCGGACCAGCCCCGGCCACCCTGCCCGCCGGCACACGATACATTTACGTAGCTGATGCGGCTAGCAAGAGCATCAACGTTGTCCGCTTCCAATACAACCCGAACGAAACCCTCAGCAACCCGCTGGCTATGCAGGTTCAGAATCTGACCTCTGTCGGTGGCGGGGCGGGCGGTGGACGGCCGGTTGGATTGGCACTCGACGCCAATGGAACCGACCTCTACGTCGCTTATCTGAAGTCGGGCGACGTCATGAAAGTCAAGAACGCCCAGACAGCCACGAACGCAACTCCTACCGTGGTGAAGATCGGCTCGACCAGCGACGGTCGTGGCGTCAATTCCTTGTTAATGTTCAAGGGCGATCTGTACTTGGCTGAAATCGGCGGCGCTGGACTATCCAAGATATCCGACCCGAGCGGCGTTACTCGTCCTGCTTGCGGCGCCCCCAATGCGGCCTGCACTGCTTCTTCCCTCAACCCGCAAGTCACGTTCGCGCCCGGTGGCATGGCCACTGACGACGTCGATATCTTCATCGGTGAAGCGCCGGTGAACGGGACCCCTGGCGACATTCTCAAGTGGACTCCCTCAAGCGGCGTCATCAGCATCTATTCCGCGAATGTTCCGTCGTATACAACGAATACCGGAATCGCCGGTTTCGACGTGCCACGCAACGCGTACGCCGGTCCGCTCTCGCTGGCCTTCGCTCCAAACGGCGACCTGTATGTGGGCGACGACCCGACCTACTCGCTCGTCGTCGCGGTGTTGCCCACGCAGCAGGGTCACTTGTGGCGCGTGGCCAACCAGCCCAGTGGGCTGTCGATGGTTGACATCGCACCGAATACCGGACCTTCGGCTGGCGGTACCGATGTCCTGATCCACGGCACGGGCTTCGTTCCCGGCGTGGGCGGCGCAGCCAACCAGGCTGGCACTCAATTTTTCTTTGCCGCGGTCGCCGCAACCACGGTGAACTGCACTCTGGTCACTGAGTGTCATGCAACCAGCCCGGCCGGTTTGGGCACAGTGGACATTCTCGCCTCGGTCGCCGGCGCATTTAGCGCGCCCACGCCAGCGGACCTGTTCACGTACGCCTCGCCTGCGCCTCCGCCGACAGGCCCATCCATTGCCAGCATCGCGCCGACCTCAGGTGCCACTTCCGGTGGAACAGTTGTAACGATCTCCGGTGCAAACCTGATCAGCGCGCTCGGCAATGCGACGCTCGTCAACTTCGGCGCGAACGCAGCGACAGGCGTTACTTGCGCTAATGCCACCACTTGCACGGCCGTCAGCCCAGCAGGCACTGGCACCGTTGACGTGTTCGTTACCGTGGATGGCGTAACCAGCGCGGCCACTGCTGCCGACCGCTTCACGTATGCCTCGCCGGTCGCCAACCTTTATGCCTGGGGCATCACCGCGCCTAAGGGCGGAATGGTCTTCGCCCCCGGCGCACTGGGTGGCCACTGGTGGTCTTCCGATCACTCCGCAGGCTTTTGCCGACAGGATCCTGTCCCCGGCACGACGCTGCATGCCATCAACTACGCGGTGTGCGATAACGGCACCATCGGCTCGCCCGGACAGGCGGTGTACGATGCACGCGTCAATCCGGCATTCACCAACGCGACAACCGGCGCTGCCGTACCGGCTGGAACGCACTTCATCTACGTGCCCGACAACGCCGTGAAGAGCACGGCTGTCTGGCGGCTCACGTTCGATCCCACAACCGAAACCATCATAGGCGCACCGGAAGCTATGGTTCCGTTGGCTGACGTTCGCACTCTGAAACCGAATGGCATGGCCCTTGGCCCGGACGGCAACCTCTATATCACCGATCTGACCGAGACCAACATTCGCCAACTGACCGGCCCTAGTGGCGACCCACGCCTCCAGACCATCGGCATCGTGGCGCACACGGGTGACGGTCGCGGTGCCAACGGTACCATCGGCTTCATCGGAAACCTGGTTTACATTTCCGAGAACCGCGCTGCCGCCTCGTTCGACATCACGCAGTGCCCGCCCAGCGCTCTCGGGCCGGGCTGCGCTACCACTCCGATTCCGTTGCCTTCCGGCGCATTCGTAGCCGGCGTGGCCACGGACCCGGTCCACAACCTGGTGTACGCTGCCGATTCACCCGGCGGCGCCAACGCCACCATCTGGCGCTACAACCTGGCGACGAACACGACTTCGATCTACCTGACCGGCGGCAAACTGCCTGCGGCAGGCGCGCCCGAAGCCACTGTGTACTGCGCCCTTACTTGCACCCGCCCCTGGGATCCGACTCTGATTCCCGGCGGCACCGCTCCCTTCTCCTTCGCCTTCGGCATAGTCGTCGATCCGTTGGGTAGCGGAGACCTGTACGTCACCGAAGACGCCACAGCCGGAGCCCGCGGAGGCCGCGGTCACGCCTGGAAAGCGCCTTACCTCCCGTAGTTCGTCGAGCGAAAGCTCGCCTGCACCCTTGCCGCCGTCGCTTGAACCAGAGCGACGGCGGTTTTTTATGTTTTTCGTCGCGGTTACTTTCTGTCCGCACATCGCACACCCGCGCACTCTTCTTTCCAGATACAATGTCCGTCGTCAGACGGCACTTCGAAATCAGCTCCCGCTTGCTCACCGCTCGAATTCGTTCGCGGATTTGAACCCAGACTGCCACTTGGAGCTCAAATCACTCACGCAAGAGCTCCTCTTTGGTCGCCCTGCGATACACGTCAGAGGCACAACACCGCTGCTCGGCGCCATCCGAGGTCCCGGCGCCCAGCGATTGTGCTGACAGGTTGTATACGTAGGCACACTTGTCACATCCTTAAATTTCCTAACCAGCAGATGTCATAATTTCTGTCAAATAATGAAAATGTCTGCACACTTAAGCGACTGAATCCTACAACTTTCGTATCATCTCTCTTCCACCACGATGGGATTGTGCTCGACAGCTCGATACACTAGTTTGTCGCGTACTGGTGCGCACTGAAGTCCACCCTACTCCTCCATGTTTCGAGTGTTCGGTTTATATCGTCCCCGTAAGAACTAAAACGTAACGTGCATTGGGGGTAGCGATGTCTCCTGATTCAGCTTAGTGACGCCG
>Ga0126372_10001059_pt1 | contig 10793 bp, 8 predicted proteins | sample PanSoiMetaPlot_6_FD_92762 | JGI IMG/M metagenome (GOLD analysis project Ga0126372, IMG submission 92762) | Tropical forest soil microbial communities from Panama - MetaG Plot_6 | ecosystem: Environmental > Terrestrial > Soil > Tropical forest > Bulk soil | place: Panama | collected 2016-02-17
GGCACGCACCCGCTGGCCGCCGGGCTGGCAACCCCTGGCCTCTTGCCCAGGCCAGGCAGCACCGGAACGGCACCGCCGGTGGGTGCCAAAAGAACCTGGGCCCGGCCGACAGGTCGTTTCGCAAGACAACCAGCGGCGTCAGCCGATTAGTCGGTCAGGCCGGGACCCAGGCCACCGACCCTACGCCCGCACCGGGCCAAACCCAGGGAAGCAGGGCCGGAAGCACTTATCCACATCCTCCCTGCCGAATCGGCGCGCGGCGGCCTGACGGTCGATTGGCCGCGGCGGACGGCCATATCCGCGAGTTCTGGGCGGATCGGGACGCGAGTGGCACGAGCGGCGCGAGCGTGGGGTGCCTGAATGGCGTCGTTTTCGCACCGGGGCCGTGCCACGACGTCCGGACGGTTACCCGTGCTGCGGGGTGGGTTGCGGGGTCGGCAGGTGGTCGTTGCCTTGCCTGCCTGGCCCGGGCGTGCCGGGTGCCGGTGTCTGGGGGTTCCGTGCTGAGAGCTGGGATGGCGGCTGATCAGCGGCCGGGCCGTTACCGCGCCGGGATTTCGCGACGGGCGCGGCGACCGCCGCGGTTCGTGCTGGCCGGGCCGGTAAGCCTCACCGCTGCTGCGTTCGCGGCCTGGTCCGGCGGGCCCGCCTTGGCGCGGGGGCCGCTGGGGGTGAGTGCTGGATCGGTGGCCGCCCGGCGGCTCAGCATGCCGGGTGATACGGGAGGGCGCCTAGGTAGAGCCGCCACTCGGCGGGGGTGAGGCGGCGGCCGGGGACCGCGCACGCGCGGGCCAGCCACCGCGCTGGGTCGAGGGGCCACACCGCGGCCTCGCCGTTGCTGTAGACGGCCACCAGCCTGGCCCGGGAGGAGTCCACCACGGCGAGCACCGGAGTTTCGGTGGTCCCGGGGGGAGGGGGCAGGGCCGCGCCCAGGCGCCGATAGTGCGCGGCGTCGAAGAGCACCAGGGACCCGTCGTACCCGCTGGCCGCGACGAGCCCGCCATCGCGGCTGGCCGACAGTTGCTGAACGACGCCGGTCGTGCCCGGGATCGAATCGGAGACCGGTTTCCCGGTGGCCGCGTCCCAGAACCGCACGGTCCCGTCGCGGGCGCCGACAGCCAGCACGGAACCCCGGGTGAAGGCCACGGACGGCGCGACCGGAGGGTCGTGGCTGACCCGCAGCCGGTGCAGCAGGCGGCCGGTGCGCGAGTCGGCGATCTCCACGCTGCTGCCCGTGACCCCGATGGCCAGCAGCCTGCCATCGGCCGACCAGGCCACCTGCCACGGCGAGCCAGGGACGCCGAACGCCGCCGCGGTCCGCCAGGTGCCGGCGGAGACGACGCGCACGCGGTGCGCCTGCTGATCGGTGGCGGCGAGCAGGCGTCCGGTCGGTGACCAGGCGACCCCGCCGACCGCGTGCAGCCCGCCGATCCTGGTAATGACCGCGCCGGTGCCCAGGTCCACGATGGTCACCGTTCCCTGCTGGGTGCCGACGGCGGCGAGCCGGCCGTCCGGGCTGACGGCCAGCGCGGTCACCGAGCCGGTGACCATGATCTGGCGCTGGGTGGACAGGGCCGGGCCGAGCACCGCCACCTGCCCGGTCTTGGTGCCGAGCAGCAGCCGGGAGCCGCCGGGCGACATCGCAGCCGCCTGCGCCCCGGCCGGCACCGGCGCCCAGGTGCCGAAGCCGCGGCGGCCGGTCAGGTCCCAGGATGCCACCGTCCCGTCCTGGGCGACGGTGTAGATCGTCCGCTCATCGGGCGCGAACACGGCATGCCACAGGTAGCCCTGGCTGGCGGTGACGTCGGTGACCAGCCGGCCGGTGGCCACGTCCCAGACGATCGCCGTGCCGTCCCCGCCGCCCGCCAGCAGCAGCCTGCCCGAGGGCGAGAACTCCAGCGAGGTCGCGGCGGCCGGCAGGCCCGCCAGCTCGCTGACCTGCCGCCCGGTGGCGGTGTCCCACAGCCGCACCACCCCGGTGGGGTCGCTGGTGGCCAGCACCCGCCCGCTGGGGGACAGCGCCGCCGCCCCCGGATTGGTAGACGCCGACCGCAGGCGGCGCAGCACGGCCCCGGTCCGCCCGCTGCGCAGCACCGCCCCGCCGCTGGGGCTTAGGACCGCGAACAGCCTGCCGTCGCGGCTGAAATTGGTCACATCGTGGTTCGGGCCGTACGAAGCCCGGCGCCGGCCGGCCCGGCCGCGGCGCCAGAAGTACGAGCCGCCGAACGACCCCGCGGCTATCCGCGAGCCGTCCGGCGCGATCGCGACATCGTAGGCATCCAGGGCCGGCAGGCAGAGCACCACCCGGCCGGTGCTGACCTCACGGAGCCGTACCCGGGCGCCCGGCCCCAGGCTGGGAATCAGGTCGGCGGACAGCAGCCGCCGGCCGTCGGCGGTGAAGGCCAGCTCGCCGGCGGGCCACCCGCTCGGCGGCCGCAGCACCCGGGTCACCGCCAGCGTCCGCGGGTCCAGCAGGCGGATCTCGCCCTCGTTGTCGCTGACCGCCAGCACGCGCCCGCCTGGGCTGACGGCCACGCCGGTCAGCCGGTGCCCGATATAGCTGACATGCAGCGCCCGTGGGGCGCGCAGCACCGCGGCCAGCAGGTCGCTTTCGGTGTCCGGGCCCGGCCGCAGCCTGGCCGCCTGGGCGGCCAGCAGCAGGACCAGGTCCTGCCGCGGCGCCAGCAGAGCCTCGGCGCCCAGCTGATCGGCGAACGCGGCATCGCGCGCGTCGCTGGCCCGCCGCTCCGCGGCGACCGCCAGCAGGCCGGCCACCAGCGCCGCCGCGAGCAGCACGCCCGTCGCGGCGAGCAGGCCGCGCAGCCGGCGGCCCGCGCGGGCTTCCCGGTCCGCCCGTGCCAGCGCGTCGAGCCGTTCCCGCTCCGCGGCGCGCGCCGAGGCATCCAGGAACTCCCGCTCGGCCGGGATCAGCTCATCGGGATGCTGTGCCTGCCAGTCCAGCGCCTCCACCAGCCGGGGCCCGCGGTAGAGGTCTGTGTCCGGCCGGGCATGCGCAGCCCAGTCCGCGGCGGCCGGTGTCAGCCGCCGCCGGAGCCGGCGGCCCGCCGCGTCATCCTCCAGCCACTGGGAAAGGCGGGGCCAGCGGGCGAACAGCGCCTCATGCGCCACCTCGGCTCCCTCGTCGCCGACCACGAGGAGTCGTGCGGCCACCATCCGCCACAGCGCCACCGCGGCGGCCCCGCCCGGCGCGGGTGCCAGCTCGGCCACCGGGGCGCGGCGGCGTACCAGCCGGCCGCCGCTGCCTTCGGCGGCGAGCCGGGTCAAGATCGCCCGCGCGGCGCGCTGCTGGTCCGCGCTCAGGCCCGCGTAGGTGTCCTCGGCCAGCCCGGCCACCGCGCCGTCAAGCCCACCGGCGGCCCGGTACCCGCGAAGCCTCAGCCGCAGGCCATCACGCCGCTCCCAGGTCCGGGCCAGCGCCGTCGACACCAGCGGCAGCACGCCCTGCTGCCCGGCGGTGTCGGCCACCAGCGCCTCAACCAGATCCTCATCGGCGGCCAGCCCGGCGCGGCGCGCCCCCTCGGCGATCACCCGGCGCAGCTCGTCGCCGGTGAGCGGGCCGATGGCGACGCTCGAGGTTGTGATCAGCTCGGCGAGCTCAGCGTGGGCGGCGGCATCGGCCCAGTAATCACTGCGGACGGCGAGCGCCAGCCGGGTCCCGCCGCTGGCCAGCTTGACCAGCCGCACCGCGAACCGCTGCCGCTCCTCTTCGTCGCCGCATAGCGCGAACAGCTCCTCAAGCTGATCGACGACCACCAGGCCGGCCGCACCGGCCGCGGCCAGTCGTTCATCCGGCCGCTCACCCGGGGTGAGGACGGCCACCCGCCACTGTTCGCTGCCGTCCAGCGCGCCCGCCCGGACCGCGGGCAGCAGGCCGGCCTGCAGCACCGAGGATTTCCCGCTGCCCGAGGCGCCGACCAGGCAGACCGCTGCCGCGTCCGCGAGCCGCGCGACCAGCCGCGCCACCAGCCGCTCCCGGCCCAGAAGCAGCGCGGCATCCGCCTCGGTGTAGGCCGCCAGGCCCTTGAACGGGCACCCGGGGCGCGCCATCGCCGTCTTCGGCTGCGCCATCGGCGCCAGCAGCGAAGGGGCCTGGTCGAGCATGTCCTGGTGCAGGCGCTGCAGCTCGGCGCCAGGGTCCACGCCCACCTCGTCGCGCAGCGCCGCCCGCGCACGGTGATAGGCGCCCAGGGCGTCGGCCTGCCGCCCGGCCCGGTAGAGGGCCAGCATGAGCAGGGCCCAGCGCCGCTCGCGCAGCGGCTCCTCGGCCACCGCCCGTTCCAGCTCGCCGATCAGCTCCTGGGCCCGGCCCAGCGCCAGCGCGGACTCGGCGGCGCCCTCCACGGCGGCCGCGCGCAGCGAGTCCAGCCGGGCCGCCTCGCGGGCGCAGATGTCGACCGAGCAGAACCCGTCATAGGCGGCGCCCCGCCACTCAGCGAGCGCCGCGGCCGCCAGCCCCGAGGCCTCGACAAACCGGCCCTCCCGCAACGCGGCCGACGCGAGCCGGCTCCGCTGCTCGAACCGTCCGCTGTCCACCGCGGCCGGGCCGACATCGAGCCGCCAGCCCGCCCCGGCGGTGCGGATGACCACCGGCCCGGCCCCGGCGGCGCGGTCCGGCTCCAGCACCGCGCGCAGCCGGGTCACGTGCGCCGCGAGGGTCCGGCTCGCCGACCGCGGCGCGGCCGCGCCCCACAGCCCGTCGATCAGATCGCCCGCCGGGACCACGCTCCCGCGGCGGGCAAGCAGCATCGCGAGCAGGACGCGCTCCTTAAGCCCCCCTACCCTGATGAGCCGCTCCTCGTCGCTGACTTCGAGCGGCCCGAGGACGGCATACCGCATCGAATCAGTATAGAGATCGCGCTCCTGGCCACACCACACGCTGACCGGCGGGTGTCCTGCTGCCCGGCCGGCCGTCCCTCACCCTGCCGCCAAGGCCCCCGGGCGGCCCGCAACAAAACCGCAACACCGGTTGCGAGCCTGGCTACGCGCCCGGCCGCCTATCGGGCCAGGCCCGGAAAGGAGCATGTCATGCACACTCGTACCAGGCCGCACCGCCCAGCGGCGTGCGCGGCGATCGCCGCGGCGGTGATGTTCGCGGCGCCGCTCGCGACCGCCAGCGGAGCCGCGAATGCCCCGGCGGCCAGCCGCCATTCCGACGCACCGGCGGCTGGCCGGCCCGCGGCGGGCGGGTCCTGCACGCCGTCGGTCACCCGGCTGCCCGACCTGGGCCACGGCGGCGCGGCAATCGCGTTCAGCGGCGGCACCGTCGTCGGCGACGTCGCCGATGCCCGCGGGTTCCCCCACCCGGCGATCTGGCGGAACGGCCACCTGCAGGTCATCCGGACCCCGGCAATACGCTTCGGCGGGGCGAACGACATCAACGCGCGCGGCCAGATCCTCGGGAGCACCCTCAGTAGGGCATTTAACATCACCAATTCGTGGGAGCTATTCCGGGGCCGGATCACCATCCTGCGGAACGTCCCCGGCAGCCGCGGCCACTACGCCCGGCGGATCAACAACCGCGGCCAGATCGCCGGGGCGGACGGCAACCTGGCCCTGACCCGGACCGTGGCTGTCCGCTGGGACTCGGCCAGCGCCGCGCCGGTCCCACTGGCGCCCCGGCCGGGGGACACGTTCTCCTTCAGCAAGGGCATCAACGACCGCGCCCAGGTGGCCGGGGACACCGACGAGGCGGACGGCACGCCGCACGCCGCGATCTGGAGCCCTTCGGGCCGCATCCGGGTCTTCTCCGGCGCCTACGGCCCAGGCTCGCCCAGTGACCTGTTTGTCATCAACGACGCGGGCACATCGGCCGGGGAATCATTCAACGCGGCCTTCACCGCCAACCAGGCCACGATCTGGTCGCGGCGCGGCGTCCCGGCTGGCCTGGGCTTCCTCCCCGGCCTCAACCAGAGCAAGGCCCTGGGGCTGTCCGGCTCCGGGTTCGTGTCGGGAGAGAGCGGGCTGTTCGATTACACGAACTTCACGTTCAGCGCCGTGCACGCGTTCGTCTGGCCCGGGCACGGGCCGCTACTGACCCTGCCGGTGCCGCACCTGCCCTACGCCCGCAGCGGGTCGAACGTCCACCAGATCAGCGACAACGGCACGGTGGCGGGCACGGCAGGCCCCGCCCACGGCGTGTGGCACGCCTACGTGTGGGCCTGCGCGTTCCAGCAGGCATTCCTGCCGCCCCCGCCCGCCGCGCGGCCATCGCGCACGGCAAGCACATCCGCCGCGAGGCTCCGGCCCGCCGGCCTTCCCCGCTGGACGGCATTCCGCCACATCGACCTGCTCCCCGGTCACTGACCCAATCCGATAATTGACCCGAAGGACTGCGCCGAGTGGTGCCCCGCCTCGGCGCAGTCCCGGCAGGCCCCTGACAAACGTGCCCTGACCTTCACTGACGCGCGGCCAGCAGTCCGCGCGCATGAGAGTCAAGCGCAGGGGCGCTATCGAAGCGGCCCGTACTGCGTCGGACAAGGGGAGCCCGATTGTCGGCGTACTGGTGAGCACAGGACTCGGCGTACCAGTGAGCACAGGACCCGACCCGATCAGGTGAATCCAAGATCGCCAAAGACGTCCGTGACTCATCTTTCAAGGTGAAACTCCGCGCGCAAGGCAAGCGTGCAGACTGGCCCGTTCGGCGCGGCCTTCGAGACCGTGCCGAGCCACTGCCAGGCCACGCATATCGGCGGTTATGGCGGGCGCGGAGCGTCGACTAAGACTCACTCCGGGCGCGCATAACGAGTCCCTTTTGTTTTGTCAACCGCTTCGGAGCGATGTCTTGGCCGCGGGCCGGGCTCTGGGCGGCCGGTGCGGGCGTAGGCTGTGGGCGGGCTCGGGAGTGGCTTGTCCGAAGAGCCGGCGTTCGGGGTGTGAGCTGGCCGCGCTGGATGCAGAGTCGTTCCCCTGTTGCCCTCCCGGGCCCGTTGCCGCCCGGCGGGCGTCGGCCAGCAGGCGGGCGTAGATGGCGTTGCTGATCTTGCGCTTGAGGGCGCGCCGGGCTTCGCTGGGCGTGTTGCCCTCCTTCAGCCGCCGGTCGCAGTAGGCGCGGCCGTCGCTGTGCTCGTGCGCGATCTGGGTGACGGCGGCCATGTGGATGGCGTGGTTGAGGCGCCGGTTGCCGCGCATCGACAGGCGGCAGGTCTTGCGGCTGCCGGAGGACACCTCGATCGGGGCGGTGCCGTTGTAGGACGCGAACCGGTCCGCGGTCGCGAACCGGGCGATGTCGGCGACGTCGCCGATCACGGTGGCCGCGACGACCGGTCCGACGCCGAAGATGGCGGTCAGGCTGGTGCCGCAGGCGCGGACCGCGGCGGTGATCTTCGCGCGTGCCTCGCGCAGCTGGGTGTCGATGCGGCGCAGGTCCGCCAGGTGCTCGGCGGCGAGGTCGTGCCAGGCCTGCCCGGCCGGGCCTGCCGGGTGGCGCGCATCCAGGACCGAGGCGGCCCGGTTCGCGGTGATGACCCTGGGAACGCCGCCGGGGATGAGCTCGCACAGCACTGCATGCAGCCGGCGGGCCGCCTGGGTGCGCAGCGAGGACAGCTGGCGGTGGCGGCGGGACCAGACCCGCGGCACCAGCGCGTGATCATCGCCGGCCACCTGGGGGCAGGACGGGGAACGCAGTGCGGCGACATTCGCATGCGTCGGCGCGCGACCGTTCAAGAGTTCGCCGTCAGGGCGCGCCCGGAAGGAGGCGGGGCCACCGGGACCGGGTCGGTCCGGTTGGTTGTGGTGCTGACCGGAGTAACGGCGCCCAGGAGTCCTGCGCATGCCAGCTCGGAGGCCTGGTCACCGCGTCCGCCAGGCTATGCAGGGTCCTGTTGTTCTCAGTCGAGAGCACCAGGCACGTTATGGTGCCGCACCAGCCCGCAGTCGGCCGGCAGTCAGTTCGCCCGCGCCCGGCGCGGTTATCACCGACGTGAGGATGCGCGAACGTGCCGAAAGCGATGACGAGCCCGCCAATCAGAAACCCTGAGGCCACGGCAGCGAGCGCTCGACGCAGCTCAGCCAGATGCGGTCCGGCCTGAAGTCGTGCCGCACGGGCTCGAGGCCGAGCTCGTCGGTCATTCGCTGTTTCCTTCAGGCGCGCTTGCGCTCTCCTCCAGCCGCGGCGCCAGACCGCTCTGCGAACCGCCGGATGTCGGCGGCGCGATTGCGAGCGGCGGGCCTGCGTGGCTTCTGCCTGGGGCCGGGAGCATAGCGCTGCCTGGCGGCTTCCCCCGACGTCCCTAGCATCGCACCGATCGCCGCCCATGAATGGCCCTCAGCGCGTGCGATAGCGACGGCCGCCGCGATGTCGCGCTCGGCTCCCGCCAGCCGCTCGACTGCGGCGGCGATATCGCGGAGCGCACGAGCGTCGATGATCTGGCCAGGTATCGGCTCGTGCTCGGCGAACCGGCGGGCGAGCTCGTCGGCATGGGCCAGGATCTCCTTGGCTGTGCGCGGCATCAGGGGTTCCCCCTCCGGCGGAGATACTTCGTGCGGGCTACGTCCGCGTGCACGATGACCGGACCGTCATCGCTGTCCACTACTCCCACTTCAAGCAGCCTGGCATCACGGGCAGGCTCTATCAGCATGGTGAGTCCGTCGTCCACATCCTCCGAGCTGACGGCGTTGCGGTAGGCATGCAGGATGTCCTCGTCGGCGATCCCGTGCCGACGGGCGCTTTCTGCGATGAACGGCACACACATGCAAGTTACCTTGCGGGGGACTCGTTGGCAAGTTAACTTGCTACGGCAGCGGATGTAGTCAGCGCAGAACCGGGCCGGTATAGGGCGTCTGACGTGGACGGCCGGGGAGTGGTCGAGCAGGTCTTCCCCGACCGAGTACTTGTAAAGGCCGGCGATGGTGGACAGCCTGCGGGTGATGGTGGCGCGGGCGCGGTCGGCGGCTTCGAGGTCGCGGGCGAAGAGTTCGATGTCGGCGCGGCGGACGGCGAACAGCCGCAGCTGCCGCTGGCGGCACCATGCGGTGAACTGGCGCAGGTCCAGGGGCGTAAGCCTCCCGGGTCATGGCCGGAGTAGCCGGCCAGGAACCCGGCTAACGCCAGCCGCTCCGGCTCTGAGAACGCGGGCTCGATTACGGCCAGGGCAGCGGACGGGCTGATCGAGGTGGTCATGGGATGCCTCCCGGGGTGCGGGCCGAGGCCACGAGCTTGCCTCGGCGAGATTGACCACCTCAACATAGGAACAGCCAAGCCACCGCACCACCGTCAGCGCAGCCGTTCCGGCTCAGTCGCCAGGCGGCTCAGCCTCGTTCTCGCCTTCGAACCAGACCGTCACCCCGCCGGGGGACTTGACACCGACCAGGCGGCGAAGGAATCGATCGCCACCTTGCTCGGTGACAACGTCATGCTCCAGGCCGTGGGTGCGACAGGTCGCGATGATCTCATCGACCTCATCGGCTCCGTCGAGCTCGAACTGCCAACGCAGGCCATGCGAGTAGCCCGGTAGTTCGGGCGACGCGCGCTGAAGTCCAATGATCGCTTCCCGTTCTGAATAGCGAGGAAGCCGGGGAATTCGTCGCCCTCATACACGCGCTGGAAACCGAACAGCTCGTAGAACGAACGCTCGGCGTACTGGTCGGCGACGTACATGATCGGATGAAGCTGCACAGCCTGATGCTCTCGCATGTCCGTCAAAACGCGCCAGATGCCCTCCTGACCGTCAGTGATGCGCCCTGGCCTCGCGCGGTGATCCTGGCCGGGCTGGGCGGGGTGGGAAAGGCGAGCCTCACCTCCGAGTACGCGCATCATGCCGATTACGCGCGCGTGGTCGTGGGGCTGTTGCTCGTGTGTGAGCGCGCGCCTACGGCTCTAATTGAAGCGGCTTTGCTCTCGTCCACCAAGGTCGTCCACGAGCACCGAATTGGCGAATAGCGTCCTTGGGTTGAGCGCCTGGAGGCACCATGAACAGAGCCCAGCGGCTGGCCTTCGACGGCTTCGCGCGCGCGCCTGCCAGCGCTGCTCAGGTTCGGCTACGCGCTCACCGGCGACCGGGACGCAGCCGCTGACCTCGTGCAGGAGGCGCTCGTCCGGACCGGCGCACGCTGGTCACGGCTGACCCGCAGCCAGGATCCAGAAGGCTACGCGCGGCGGATCATGGTCAACACAAACGTCAGCTGGTGGCGCCAGCGGCGCCGAGAGCGGCTCACCACCGCGCCTCCTGACCGCCGCTACGATATGCAGTTCCGTGACGACGAACTGTGGGAAGCGCTGCGCTTGCTGCCGCCGCGGCAGCGGGCGGTGCTGGTGCTGCGGTATTACCAGGACCTCTCGGAGGCGCAGACCGCCGGGCTGCTCGGCTGCAGCATCGGCACAGTGAAGAGCCAGTCGGCCAAGGCGGTGGCCAAGCTCCGGGCGATCCTGGACAGCTCGTCGCTGGAGGCGAAATGAACGACATCGAACGGGCGCTCAGACGAGTCCTGCATGATCAGCCGCCCATGGACGATCAGGGACTGGCGGAACTCGTCCTTGCCAGGATCGGCAGGCGCCGCCGGGCAACGCTGGCCGCGATCGCCGGGGGCGGGGCGGCCGCGGTGGCCGGGGCGGTAGCCGTCGTCGTGCTGCTCGCAACAGGCGGCGCTCTCGGCGGCGGGATGCCGGCCGCGTCCCCGGGTGGCCCGGTCCCGTGGACGGATCAGACCGCACCGGTCTACACCCCGCCGCTGCAGCCGGCCCCGACGGCGCCGTCGGCTGAGTATGCCGCCTGCACCGCTTCCAGCCTGACCGGGAAGCCGGGTGACATCAGCATGGGCGCCGGCCAGATAACTCA
>Ga0126372_10001060_pt1 | contig 10785 bp, 6 predicted proteins | sample PanSoiMetaPlot_6_FD_92762 | JGI IMG/M metagenome (GOLD analysis project Ga0126372, IMG submission 92762) | Tropical forest soil microbial communities from Panama - MetaG Plot_6 | ecosystem: Environmental > Terrestrial > Soil > Tropical forest > Bulk soil | place: Panama | collected 2016-02-17
GCGAATGCCGCGAAGATCGTCAAGATTATGGACCTGGCAGCCAAGGTGGGCGCTCCGGTTATTGGATTGAACGATTCGGGTGGAGCGCGCATCCAGGAAGGCGTGATGTCCCTGGCCGGATATGCCGATATCTTTCTGCGAAATACGCTGTTCAGCGGCGTCGTTCCTCAGATTTCAGCCATCATGGGACCGTGCGCGGGGGGCGCAGTGTATTCGCCCGCAATCACCGACTTCATCCTGATGGTAGACAGGACGTCTTACATGTTCATTACCGGGCCCGACGTGGTCAAGACCGTGACCCTGGAAGAAGTCACCAAAGATCAGCTGGGCGGGGCGGTGACGCACAACGAAACATCAGGTGTGGCGCACTTTTTGGCCCACGACGATGCCGAGTGCCTGTCGATGATTCGTGAGTTGCTCAGCTTCGTGCCGTCGAACAATCTGGATGATCCGCCATGCAAATCGTGCACTGACCCTGTCGATCGCGCCGACGCGGCATTAGACAAAGTGGTGCCCGCGGAGTCGAACCAGCCTTACGACATGAAAGACGTCATCCACGCGGTAATCGATGATGGTTATTTCTTTGAAGTGCAGGAGCATTACGCCAAGAACATTGTGGTCGGCTTCGCTCGACTAAATGGGCGCCCGGTGGGGATTGTGGCCAACGAGCCGGCATTTCTGGCGGGTACGCTAGATATCAATGCGTCCATCAAAGGCGCGCGCTTTGTGCGATTCTGCGACTGCTTCAACATTCCGCTGGTAACGTTTGAAGACGTGCCAGGATTCCTCCCCGGCACGAACCAGGAGTACAGCGGGATTATCAGGCACGGGGCCAAGTTGCTATTTGCGTTCGCCGAGGCGACAGTACCGAAGGTCACGGTGATCACGCGCAAGGCATACGGGGGCGCGTATTGCGTCATGGCGTCCAAGCACATCCGCACAGACGTTAATTATGCCTGGCCCACTGCGGAGATTGCCGTGATGGGGCCGCAAGGCGCGGTGGACATCGTTTACAAGCGCGAGCTCGACAAAGCGTCCAACAAAGAAGAAATGCGCAAGGAGAAGATCGAGGAGTTCCGCGACCGATTTGCCAATCCCTACGTGGCGGCGGATCGCGGTTTTGTGGATGCGGTGATCCAACCGCGGGAGACTCGCAAGAAGCTGATCCAGGCGCTGGAGATGCTCGAGACCAAGCGCGACAAGAACCCCCCGAAGAAGCACGGGAACATACCGCTGTAAGATCGACGTTCGGGATAAATACTCGGGTTATCAACAGAGTTAAAGCTTCGGATGCTTCAAATGCCAGTCGGTCGAGTCCTGGTACGCCTTCGCCAGGGCGAGCATCTTGTCCTCCCCAAAAAGTTGACCGACGAAGGTCAGGCTGGTCGGGTTTCCCTTTTCGTTGAAACCATGAGGCATGATCACGGCGGGATGTCCGGTGAGGTTGGTCATGGCGGTGTTCATGTTGGCCACGGGATTCGGCGTGTAGTCGCCATAGTCGAAGGGCACAAGATAGACGTCGATGTCGGCGAGAACGTGCGCCATTTCCTGCATGAGAAGAGTTCGTACGCGATTGGCATCGAAATATTGCGCCGCTGTATAGAAGAGGAAAGTGTTCTGTTGAGTCACACGATCCTGGCGAACGAGACCCGCGGGCCGCGTCTCGACCGGATCCCGCAAGGCAGAATTGGCTTCGGCGTAGATGATCGGCGTGATGTCGAGCTTAGCGTGCTCGGGTAGATCAATCTCGACCAGGTTGATGCCGAGGCTGCGGACTTTCTCGAGAGCGGCGGCGTCGTTGGCGTTGGTTTGGGGTGTTTGGCGGGTATCGGAGAAGGCGGCCTTCAGGTAGCCGACGCGCAGTTTACGGATGTCGAGAGCGGCATCCCAGTTGAAGGGCACGTCAACCGCGGCGAGATCGAGGTTATCGGGACCCTGGATCGCCGCCAGCACAAGGGCGCAGTCTTCCACGCTCCGGCACATCGGGCCGATCTTGTCGAGACTCCAGCTTAAAGCCATGGCGCCGTGCCGACTGACGCGCCCGAACGTCGGCCGAAGTCCTGTAACGCCGCAGATGCCCGACGGCTCAAGGCGCCACCCGCCGGTTTCGGTTCCTATTGAAAAACCAACCAGCCCGGCAGCGGTGGCGGACCCAGGCCCGGCGGACGATCCCTGAGATCCCATCGTCAGGTCCCAGGGATTCATGGTTTGACCTTCAAACCAGAGGTCGTCGAGCGCCAGTTCTCCCGTAGCCAGCTTCGCAACCAGAACTGCCCCAGCCGCATTCAGGCGAGAGACAACAGTTGCATCTTCATCAATCACTCGATCTTTAAAAGGAGCTGCTCCCCACGTCGTCGGATAGCCCTTCACAGAACAGAGATCTTTTACTCCCCAGGGAATGCCGTGGAGCGGACCGCGGTAATCTCCGGCCTTGATTTCGGTGTCCGCGATGTTGGCCTGCCGCCTGGCCAAATCTTCAGTGAGCGTCACCACACACTTGAGTTTCGGGTTGTACCGTTTGAGCCGATCCAGGTACATGTCGGTCAACTCGATGGACCGGACTTTGCGGGTACGAATCAGTTCGGACAGTTGGGTCACAGACCAGAAGGCAACGTCTTCGAGATTCGATGGACGTGTTACCTGGGGCGGCTTGCTTGGACGAAACGGACGCTTGGTCCGGTCAATGTGAGCGCCCGGGACAAGGGGATTGAAGTACAAGGGCGGCGCGACGCGATTGTCGAGCTGCAAGCTTCGTAGTTGTAGTTCACGATTGTGGGCGACGTTTTGACGAACGCCTTTCAGCATCCCTTGCAGTTGCTGGTCGGTGAATGTTACGCCAGCGACGACGGCAACCGTACGCAGAGTTTCGAGGGTAATCTCCGACGTTGGCTGGTCTTGGAGCTTCGCCCACAGGACGCCGGGAAAGAGCGTTGAGGTCAATCCTAAGCTAGAAAAATAGGCCAGCAAAGAACGGCGATCGAGGAGTGTTGTCATGAGTAGGCATTCACCAGAGGTGGTGGGAAGTGTAATGCCTCAGGAGGAGTTCTGACTACTCCGGGTCAGGTGTGACTCCATTGGATAACACGGTGCGGGTGAGGTAGTTGCGGGTTAAGAATAGTTGTGCGGGTGCACAAATTAAGAGTCCCGAGGTGATGTTGTGCTTGTTCCTCTCAGCCAGTAGCTCGCTTTTAGACCCTTGCCGACCCTTCAAACCAACGCTTCCTTGCGGTTACGTTAGTGCGATCTGACGCTTGGGCTCCGGGCTCACCGCCAACTGGATAAACCGGCTCAACGCCTCGGGACTCTATCTTGCCTTCAACAATTTTCCTGTTCTCCTCGACCAGCACTTAGCTATAGACCCTCGCCAGACCCTCCCGCCTTACCTCGCGGTTTGGTGGGTGATACGGCTTGAGCCCCGGACGCTGCACCAACCGGGAAAACTTCAGAAGTTGTCAAAGAACGATTATGTTTTTACTCCTCCTATTACTGGCGTCAATCAAAAAGGAACAAATCTAAACTATTTGGATTCAGTCGAGTGCACGCCATCCACAACCCCATGACCAGTTTTGGTGCAGTTCGCGCGGCTTCGCTTCTTTAAATCCAGTGCTGGGCGCGGCTTTTCCATAGCAAGTCATGAAAAAATGCCCGCGAAACGCGAGGAATCTGAAACCCTAATCAGTGTGGAAAAATGGACTCCATTCAGAATCAGTGCAGAATCAATAACATCGCCCCGACGCACGGGATTCGCTTCAGCGGTGGCTTCTAGCAGCCTTCTTGCGCTGAGGAATTGGGTGTTCATGGTCGAGATCATAGAACCGGCGGGCCGGATGGTCAGAGTGAGCATTCGGCACGGACACGTCACGCAGCCCGGATCGCTTGGCCGCAGTTGAGACGTATCGCTGCAGCGCTGACGAGAAAGCATTCGTGGTTGTGAAGATTGCTTCGTCGAAGGTTGAGCCAGACTTTGCTTGCGCAACCGTAAAGATGGGATAGGCTTTCCCCCCGGAAAAAGCCGCCGCCATGTAATCCCCCACCATGAGTCCGGAAAAAGTGTTTGGCAGCCAGTTGACCGTCATCGGTCCTGCCAGTGTAGTGGGTGCTGTCCAGGTGCTCCCACCATCCTGCGAAGAGATGAATCCTGCTCCGAGCTTACAGGTCGCGGCGGAGCAATTTGTATTTGGATAGAAGTAGTACACCAGCGCCAGATGAGCTGTCGCGCCTGAGGTGACCGGGTCGACGGCCAGGCCGGGGATGAAGTGATCCACTGCACTGTTCACGGAGTCAATCGGTATCCGTGCGGGCGTAGTCCAAGTAGTCCCGTCAGTCGAGGTGCTCATGACCATGTCATTGGACGCACAATTGGAGCGGAAGCTGCAATCCTGCCAGACGACATAGACCTTGCCGCCACTGTCGATTGAGGCCGAGGGAAGAGGATCGGTCCGCATACCGCCAGCAACCTGGTGGTCGAAAATGTTGGCAATAGTGACGGCTGCACTCCAACTGGTACCACCGTTCGTCGAGTTAAAGGAGAGCATCGAGCCGAATAGACCCTCCAGGGGAACAATGACATTTCCGTTGGGCTGCACAACGGGTTGCCCGCCAATGCCAGTGTCATGACCTGCCGTATTCAGCCCTGGTTTCCAGGTCAGGCCTCCGTCGGTAGAGGTGCTCATGAAGAGGAGGTCCTGCTGGCTGGGATCGTCCCATTCCACGTAACAGTGTCCGAAAAAGGGGCTGGATGGAGTGTTGTCGCAAGTGATCCAGTTTTTGTCGGCATCAGGAGTCGTACTTACCCGCACAGGGCCGCTCCAGTTGAGCCCGTCGGGCGAACGGCTCACCGCTATTTCATTTACGGCTCCAATGGGGAGCGTAGAAATCAGCCAAGTGTTATGTGCAGCGTCGAAGGTCACGGACGGATCGCTCGCTGCCGTGAAAGTTCCTCCCTGAAACGTAGTGATGCCTGGTAGAAACCCGCTGATCCAACTCACGCCCCCATTCGTCGAAGTGGCGAAACCTATGTCGGCCCCGCCTCCGCCAAAGATTCGACCAACCTGGAAGGCAGCGACGATCGTAGATCCGACCGCAAATACGCTGGGTTCAACTTCGGTGGCGTGCTGGCTGGTGGTGTTCGTGAACGTGTCGGTACTAAGTCGGGTCAGCGAAACTTGAGGATTTGGAAAAGGAGCCGGGGTGGGCAGCAAGTTTTGCGACTTAGGGCTCGAGCCACCGCAGCCCATCAGCAGACTCAGGCAAAACATCGAGGCAATAAGCACAGAGATGCAGTGGAACACCCGGCCGAAGGACAACCATGGTTTGTTCATCAAGCGAATAACGACGCCGCAGGAGAAATCCTGCTGGGTTCCTAAAGCGCACTTAAGTACATCCTAATGAGGGACGCGCGTCAATGGTCCACAAGTGCCTGAACGAAGCCGAATCGGCCTCGTGTTTCTTGTGTCACTTACGTCATGATCTGACGCAATCTAGAATCGGCTCGCGGAGGATTCGGTTATGACGATCTATGGCGACCCTCGGGGCAAGGTAATTACCGTAGGAGGCAACACGTTCCTCAAGCTGGTGGGGATCGCGGTTGCCGGGCTTTTGCTAATCATTCTTCTCTTTAACTCGATTACCAGGGTGGGAACGGGACATGTGGGTGTTCTGACCCTATTTGGCAGGGTGACTGGTGAAGTTCTGCCCGAAGGGATGCACCTGATCAATCCTTTGAAGTCGAACAATGAGCTGTCGATCCAAACGCAGGAGATCAAGGAATCGGCCAGCGTGCCCTCTAGTGAAGGCCTGGTGATGAACCTGGATACCTCGATGATCTATCACCTCAACCCGGATAAGGCCGCTGAGGTGTTCCAAAGAATCGGAATCGACTACGAACGCAGGGTCATTGAGCCTACGCTGAGAGCGTCGATCCGTGAGGCGACGGCATCGCACAGCGCCAACGCGCTCTACACCGGCGAACGCGAAATGGTAGCCAAGCAGATTCACGATTCACTGGCAGAGCAGATGAAGCAGCGTGGAATCCTTGTTGAAAACGTGCTGCTTCGCGACATCCAGTTGCCGCAAACGCTCAAGGCATCGATCGAGTCGAAACAGCAGGCGGAACAGGAAGCACTGGCCATGAACTTCCGCCTGCAAAAGGAAAAGCAGGAAGCAGAGCGCAAGAGGATCGAGGCGGGAGGCATCAGGGACTTCCAGCAGATTGTCGCACAAGGGATCAGCCCGCAACTACTGGAATGGAAAGGCATCGAAGCTACGGAAAGCCTGGCTAAGAGCTCCAATTCCAAAGTGGTGGTGATCGGCAACAACAAAAATGGCTTGCCACTGATTCTGGGTCAGTAACACCGTCGCCAACTTGCACAGGAATCGCTGCTAGGATAGCTCGGTGGGTAGCGCTCTTCTGGATGTCCGCCAACTGAGGGTCGAGTTCCCTGCTCTCGCCGGTCGCGGACAGGGCAAGGGGAAGACTGCACCCTCCGAGTCCCCAGGTCTCGTGGCGGTGCGCGACCTGAGCTTTTCAATCAGCGCTGGCGAAGTACTCGGGCTGGTCGGTGAATCCGGGTCAGGCAAGTCGATTACGTCTTTGGCCCTGATGCGACTTTTGCCTCCGCAGGCACGTACGACTGGAGAAATTCGATTCGGCGGCGAAAGTACCAATGAGCAGGCAGGCCGGAGCTTGCTCCAAGTCACAAACGAGGAAATGCGCACGCTGCGGGGCTCGCGCATGGCCATGATCTTTCAGGAACCCATGACTTCGCTGAATCCGGTGATGCGGGTCGGAGACCAGATTGCTGAAGCAATTCGCGCGCACGGGAATGGATCGCGGTTGAGCAAGACAGAGTCCTGGAAACGCGCCGTCGAAGCGATGAATGATGTCGCCATTCCCGACCCCGACCGGCGAGCTCGCGATTATCCTCATCAGCTGTCTGGAGGCATGCGCCAGCGTGTGATGATCGCGATGGCGATCGTCAACCGGCCACAATTGCTGATCGCGGACGAACCTACTACGGCGCTGGATGTTACGATTCAGGCTCAGATTCTTGAACTCCTGGGCAGCCTGCGCGAGAAATTCGGTCTGGCAATGCTGTTTATCTCGCACGATCTGGCGGTGGTGTCGCAGGTCGCTGACCGCGTGGCTGTGATGTATGCCGGAAGCCTGGTCGAAATGGGTTCGAAACAGGATATCTTCACCACGCCTGCGCATCCTTACACCCGCGGATTGTTGCAAGCGGTGCCAACGCTGCACACCGATCGCAAACGCCCGCTGCGGGCGATCGGGGGAAGTGTCCCACCGCTGAATGGCCTGCCTCCGGGATGCCCTTTTGAGCCGAGGTGTGAGTCGAGAGTCGTGGTGTGTGCGGGTGCATTGCCTTCGCTGGTTGAGGTGGCACGCGGACACTGGGCTCGATGCCCGGTCATCAATGACGCGAGTGCCCCCGGTTCGACTCAAAGTCCATATTGAGTTCGGCTTTTCCCGGAAATTGCCTGCTCGGTCTATAATCGCGGACTTGTCGGGTGACTCTTGCGCGTATTGCTGCTGAGCGATATCCACAGTAATCTCGAAGCCTTGGAGGCCAGCTTGGCCTTCGCTCCCGACCATGATCTGGTTGTCAATCTTGGCGACATTGTGGGCTACGGCGCGAATCCTAATGAAGTGATCGATCGCGCGCGAGGACTCGGAAAGCACTTTGTGCGCGGAAATCATGACAAGGCTGCCGCGGGTCTGAGCGATCTGAAGGAATTTAATCCGGTTGCAGGATTCGCCGCCCTATGGACGCGCGACCACGTGAGCGCGGAGAACCTGCAGTGGCTTAAGGAACTACCACAAGGCCCTATCTCGATCGATGGGATTCAGGGGGCTCAGTTTGTCCACGGTTCGCCCCTTGATGAAGACGATTACCTGGTCACGGCGCGCGACGCGGTCGAGCCCTTCCTGATGACATCCATACCGCTGACCTTTTTCGGTCATTCGCATGTCCAGGGAGCATTTAGCTCCAATCCAGCGGATGGCGGCTCTATGCGACCGGCGTATCGCACAGCCAACAAAGGGGAAGTTTTCACCTGGCCTCTGAAAAAGGGGATGCAATACCTGATTAACCCGGGATCGGTGGGTCAGCCGCGAGATGGAGATTGGCGGGCGGCTTTTGCTGTATTCGATGGCACACAATACACGGTGAGTTTTTATCGCACTCCTTACGACGTAGAGCAGACACAGGAACGCATTCTCGCAGCAGATCTTCCTCCTCGGCTCGCGAGCCGCCTCAGCGCGGGAAGATGATCGTGGAGTCGAGGTACAGTCAGGCGCCGGTGTAAACTGCCTTGCCATGTCTTCTTTCAGAAGGGGACGGTCGTCTGAACCCCATAGTCATGAGCTCTTCCCGCTCCCACGCAAAGCACCTGATTTGCACGTGATTGTTTATGTTGACGGTGGCGCAAGAGGTAACCCTGGACCCGCGGGTTATGGTGTCGTTATTCAGGATCAATCGGGACACAAGTTAGCTGCACTCAGCGAATACCTGGGGCATCAAACCAACAACTTCGCCGAATACAGCGGCTTGATCGCGGCGTTGCGGTATGCCCTTCAAAATGGTCACAACGCATTAAGAGTGGTGAGCGACTCTGAGCTAATGGTGAAGCAGATTCGTGGCGAGTACAAGGTGAAGAATCTCGCCCTTCAGACATTACACCGAGAGGCTCAGGATCTGATCAGCAAGCTGGAATGGTTCCGGATTGAGCATGTGCTTCGTGGCAAAAACTGTGAAGCAGACGCGCTCGCCAATGCAGCCATGGACCGGGGAATGGGGCGATGAACGGAGTAGTTATAATGGCCTTCTCCTCCAGTCACGAAAACTACGTTGAGTGCATTTCGAGAAGTCGGAAGAAGAGAGTGGGAGCAACAGAATGAGAGCTAGAACAGGTTTCATCGTGGTGATCGTCTTGACCGTGTGCGGTCAGTGCTTGGCGCAAAATAATTCGTCCAATGTACTGACTTCGTCTGTCGATCAGCTTTTTGCCGTCCGGCAATTCAGGCAGGTAGCGATTGCACCCGACGGACTTCGAGTGGCATGGGTGGAAACCTTGCCGGAGCGCTCGGGAGACACGGCAATCTATGTTTCGACTCTCGGAGCCGCATCTGGCAACAAGCCTGTTCGCGTCAGCGCCACATCCGATGGCAGCAGCCATGATGAAGGTCACATAGCATGGGCTCCCGACAGCAAGCACCTGGCCTTTCTTTCCGATGCCGCAGAAGAGGGGCAATCGCAGCTCTATGTCAGCGAGGTTGGGGGGGGAACAACGAAGCTGACGGCGCTCAAGGGCTTCCTCGACGCTCCACAGTGGTCGCCGGACGGCAAGAGCATCGGCATTTTGTTTACCGAGAATGCGCCGAGAGCGGCAGGGCCGCTAATGCCCATGACACCTGAAACCGGCCTCATCGATGACAAGATCTACGAGCAGCGTTTGACGATAGTGGATGCAGCAACAGGTCAGTCGCGTCAGATTTCGCCGGCGGACATGTACGTCTATGAATTTGATTGGTCGCCAGACAGCAATCAATTCGCAGTCACGGCGGCGCATGGCGCGGGCGACGCGAAGTGGTACATGGCGGAGATTTATGTCCTGGCGCCCGACGGCCAGATGAGGTCCGTCTACAAACCGAAGTTACAGTTGGCCAAACCTCGCTGGTCCCCCGACGGCAAGAGCATAGCCTTCATCGCGGGGATCATGAGTGACGAGGGCTCCACTGGCGGCGACATTTTTCTCGTCCCATCCATGGGCGGAGAAGCTCGCAACGTAACGCCAAAGATTGCAGCCTCACCGAATGAACTTACCTGGATTGCGCCGCAAAAAATTCTGTTTACCGCGATTGTCGACGGGCGAATCGGCGTGGCCACACTCGATGTCACATCGGGGAAAACATCTGATCTTTGGAGCGAACCCGAGGTTCTGTCGACCGGGGGTTGGGGAGAATTCGGCATCTCACTGGCTGCGGATCACAAGACCAGCGCTGTCATCCGGCAATCTTTTTCACGCCCACCCGAAATCTGGGCTGGCGCGACCGGAAATTGGCAGCAGATTACGCACGCCAACGATCAGCTCAAGCCTTCCTGGGGTGAGGCTAAGAGCATTCATTGGACTAGCGACAAGTTCCAGGTCCAGGGGTGGTTGCTCTATCCCAAGGACTACGATCCGAAACGGCGCTTCCCAATGGTGGTCTGCGTTCATGGGGGGCCGGCTGTGGGCCTGTTGCCGTACTGGCCCGAACCCTTCTTCAATACGTCCCTGCTGTCCACACAAGGCTACTTTGTGCTGTATCCCAACCCGCGCGGAAGTTACGGCGCGGGCGAGGAGTTCACGCTGGCAAACGTGAAGGACTTCGGATATGGGGACCTGCGCGACATCCTCGCGGGCGTGAACAAAGTAGTGAAAGACCTTCCAGTTGATAACGATCGCGTGGGAATTACCGGCTGGAGCTATGGCGGCTTCATGACGATGTGGGCTGTGACCCAAACGACGCGCTTTCGTGCCGCTGTTTCCGGAGCCGGTCTGTCTAACTGGCAAAGCTATTACGGTGAAAATGACATTGACGAGTGGATGATTCCTTACTTTGGCGAGTCCGTGTATGAGGATCCGGCGGTCTATGCCAAGAGCTCGGCAATGAACTTCATCAAGAATGCCAAAACGCCAACCCTGGTGCTTGTTGGAGATCGTGATGGGGAAGTTCCGATGCCTCAATCACGGGAGTTCTGGCATGCGCTGAAAACGCTCGGCGTGGAA
>Ga0126372_10001061_pt1 | contig 10784 bp, 10 predicted proteins | sample PanSoiMetaPlot_6_FD_92762 | JGI IMG/M metagenome (GOLD analysis project Ga0126372, IMG submission 92762) | Tropical forest soil microbial communities from Panama - MetaG Plot_6 | ecosystem: Environmental > Terrestrial > Soil > Tropical forest > Bulk soil | place: Panama | collected 2016-02-17
CCACGCGGGCGAGCTTGGCCGCCGGCGCATTGACGACCTGTGCAATCTTGGTGGCAGGCGCCTGAATGAGACCGATGATTTTGGCCCGCAATTCGTCGAGCGACGGCAGCGCCGCGAGCGCCTTGACCCCATTGGGATCGAGGGCGGTGTTGCCCATCGCTCCGCCCAGGATCACGAACTTCTCGTTGGCCTTGGCGAAGTCTGCGGCGACCTTAGGTGCAGCCACCGGATCGCCGGAATAGGCGATCAGAGTGGGGCCCTTGAGCAGAGGAACAATCACCGCGGCATCGGTTCCTTCCAGAGCGAGCTTGGCGAGGCGATTCTTGGCGACCTTCACCGCCGCACCCGCCTGCTTCATCTGCCTGCGCAGCGTCTGCATCTGGGCGACGTTAAGTCCGGCATAATGAGCGACGACGATCACATTGGTGGCCTTAAAGACCCCGTTGAGCGTCGTGACGAGTTCCTTCTTAGCCGCTCGGTCCACTGCAAACTCTTTATCCGTTGGCGACCCTTACCCGAGTCGCCGGTTGCGACCGGCTGTCCTCGCCTCACGCTGCACCAACGCAGGCAGGACGGCGCTACTCAAGTCCTGCCCGTCGAGCGCAATATGAGCCGCACCCGGGACCCGAGGTTCGAACCGGTCGCGGGGCGCTCCGCCCCAAAACGGTCTTCCCCATCTATGCAGGCGACCGACATCAAGCCGGGAAACGACACCTGCAGTCTCGGACAGGACGCACTTCCGGAAACCGCCGGAAGTCGCGGACGCGCCAGGGAAAAGTTCGCGATCGGCTCTGCTCCTTTCAGAGAAATCCCACAGGACGCCCAAAAGGAATAAGGTCCAAACCGGCATGCTTTCCTTGAAGCGCGAAAAAGCGCGCCGACACACCAGGGCCGGCACGCCCTGACCGCTATGTAGATGGTTTTGGCCCATTTGCCAAGCGCCAGTCGCGCCATTGTCGCCATTTTTTTCGCCGCCGCGCGCGGGTCCAAATTTGGTCATCGCCGCCCCCTAGAGGGAACGACCGTTGGGACGGCCAGCCACGACCGGGGGCTTAGCGGATGCAACAACGTATGACCATTGCGGTCCTCCTGGCCGCGTCGCTTTTCTGCTTCTCTGGCGCTGCCTCTGCGCAGCTCGGGGCACGCCCCGAGGTAAGGCAAATCCAACTGACCGAGAAACAGGTGCAAGGAACCATTGCTGCGCAAAAGGATGTCTCGGCCGTTTTCGACAAAATCCAAGCCCCGCCACCCGACGAGCTGCCCCCCGCGGTTCTTGCCGAGCTCGACGCCGTCGCCAAGAAGCACGGGTTCAGGGATTTCAACGACTACGACGAGGTGCTCGGGAACATCACCATGGTCATGACCGGCATCGATCCCAAGACCAAGGCGTTCACCGAGCCGGCGGCCGCGATCAAACAGGAGATAGCGGACGTCACCGCGAATAATACAATCCCGGCAGCTGAAAAGAAACAAATGCTGGAGGAGCTGAACGAAGCGCTGAAGGCAGCGCAGCCCATTCAGTTTCCCGGCAATATCGATCTCGTGAAAAAATACTACGACAGGATCGACGCGGCGCTTAACTAGCGCCTATCACCTCAGCACGGTTGACATCGTCAATTCCGCGACGCTGCCGGACAAGGCCGCAGACAAGCAGGCGTCGACGCTATTGCAAGGCGCGCTCACGCGCTTGCTCGCACATGCTGCGTCGGGACCCCGCGGGTGATAAGACAAGGTGGAGAAACGGAACGGGAGGAAGCAAAAATGGCGTTGTCAGCCAGCCGCATCCTCACAACCCATGTCGGCAGCTTGGTGCGGCCGCCGCAGCTCGTCGAGTTCCTGCACAAGATCGAAGATCGCGAGCGATACGACCGCACCGCCTACGAGAAGTGTCTCAAGGAATCGATCGACACGGTCGTGCGCCAGCAGGCCGATGCGGGCATCGACATTGTCAGCGATGGCGAGTTCAGCAAGGGCCGCAACTGGGCCTTCTACATTCATGACCGCCTCACCGGCCTCATGACCCGGCCACTGACATCGGAAGAGGCCAAAGATCCCATGGCGGCCGTGGGTGGCGGGCAGGACCGCGTCGCCTTCCCCGAATTCTACGCGGAATACGACCGGGTGTCGGGATTGAACAAGCGGCTGGGCTCTCGCTTCGTGGTCAGCGGCGCGCTCACTTATTCGGACGCGCAGGTCAAGCGCGACATCGCCAACCTCAAAGCAGCTGTCGCTAAAGCCAACGTGGCCGGCGCGTTCCTACCGGTTGTGGCGCCGGCCAGCGCGCTGCCGAACGCGAAGAACGAATATTATCCGGACGAGAAGAGCCTGTTGTGGGCGCTCGCCGACTGCCTGCATCAGGAATACAAGGCCGTTGTCGATGCAGGGCTCTACGTGCAGGTCGACGACGCGTTCCTGCCCTATATGCACGAAAAAATGGTCCCACCGATGACGCACGCCCATTACCGCGCGTGGGCGCAGCTGCGCATCGACGCTCTCAATCACGCGCTCAAAGACATCCCGCCGGAGCGATCGCGCTATCATATCTGCTGGGGCAGCTGGAACGGGCCGCACGCCTTCGACGTACCCATGAAGGACATCGTCGATCTGATGCTGCAGGTGAATGTCGGCGCCTATCAGTTCGAGGCTGCCAATCCGCGCCATGAACACGAATGGGTGGTCTGGCGCTCGGTCAAGCTGCCTGCCGGCAAAGTACTGATCCCGGGCGTCATTAGCCACGCGACCAACATCGTCGAGCATCCTGAGCTGGTGGCGCAGCGGATCGTGCGGCTCGCCAACGTCGCCGGGCGCGAGAACGTTATGGCCGGCACCGATTGCGGCTTTGCGCAAAGCCCGTTCGCGCAACGCGTCCATCCCACCATCATGTGGGCGAAGCTCAAGTCGCTTGCCGAGGGCGCTAAGATTGCAACGCAGGAACTCTGGGGCCACCGCTCTGCGGCGTAGCGCTAAAGCGGGAGCACAAAGCTCCCGCTTGTTCTATTGCCCGAACAATGAGGCGGGCTCGACCTTCACCCCCGGCCCCATCGTTGAAGAAATCGCGACGCGGCTGATGAAGGTTCCCTTGGCGCCCGCAGGCCGCGCTTTTTGAACCGCGTCGGCGAATGCTTTGATGTTCTGCACAAGATGATCGGCCGGGAACGACGCCTTGCCAACGCCCGCCTGCACGATACCGGCCTTCTCCACGCGAAACTCGACCGAGCCGCCCTTGGCGCCCTTCACCGCGCTGGTCACGTCCATTGTAACGGTGCCGACTTTGGGGTTGGGCATCATACCGCGTGGGCCCAAAACTTTGCCGAGGCGGCCGACCAAGGGCATCAAGTCTGGCGTGGCTATGCAGCGGTCAAAATCGATGTTGCCGCCCTGCACTTTTTCGATCAGATCCTCGGCGCCCACGACGTCGGCGCCAGCCGCTTTGGCCTCATCGGCCTTGGCACCGCGCGCGAATACAGCCACGCGGACGCTGCGGCCAGATCCGTTCGGCAGGTTTACAATCCCGCGAACCATCTGATCGGCGTGGCGTGGATCGACCCCGAGATTCATCGCGATCTCGATCGTCTCGTCGAACTTCGCCTTCGCGCGCTCTTTGACCATCTTCACCGCCTCTTCCAGCGGATAAAGCTTCTCGCGGTCGACGCCCTGGCGGATGGCGGTGGTACGTTTTCCGAGCATGGCCATGGCACTTACCCCGCGACCTCGATGCCCATCGAGCGGGCGGAGCCTTCCACCATGCGCATCGCCGCCTCGATGGTGTCGCAGTTCAAATCCTTCATCTTTTGCTGGGCAATCTCGCGCACCTGCGCCTTGGTTACGGTGCCCGCCTTCTCGCGGCCCGGCGTCTTCGATCCGCTCTCGAGCTTTGCCGCTTTCTTGATGAAGTAGGATACAGGCGGCGTACGCATCTCGAAGGAGAATGAGCGGTCCTGATAAACTGTGATCACGACGGGGATCGGCGATCCCTTTTCCATCTTCTGCGTCTGCGCGTTGAACTGCTTGCAGAACTCCATGATGTTGAGGCCGCGCTGACCGAGCGCGGGGCCGATCGGGGGCGACGGATTGGCCGACCCCGCTGGCACCTGCAATTTGATGTAGCCGGTAATTTTCTTTGCCATGACTTAACTCCTGTCGTTGGCCGTGACCGGCCGGTTCAGGATTCGTGGTGCGGATCTGGGCGGTTGGCGGCCGCCCTCATCTCCCACGTGAGTAGACGCAGAGCAGACAACGGTAGGATCGATAAAGCAATCAACCCCTCGGTCATGTCCGCAGTGGTGTCGCTTCTCCCCTCTAAAGTTTCTCCACTTGCCCCATCTCAAGCTCTACGCGCGTCGGCCGGCCGAAGATGGAAACCGCAACCTTGAGCCGCGAGCGCCCGTCATCCACTTCTTCCACTACGCCATTGAAGGAGGCAAATGGTCCTTCGGACACGCGCACCTGTTCGCCCACCTCGAAGGAGACCGACGGTTTCGGCCGCTCAATGCCCTCCTGTACTTGGTGCATGATGCGAGCGGCCTCGGCATCGGAAATCGGCTTCGGCTTGTTGTCCGCGCCGAGAAATCCCGTGACCTTCGGAGTGTTTTTGATGAGGTGATAGGCTTCGTCGGTGAGATCCATCTTCACCAGTACGTAGCCGGGAAAGAACTTGCGCTCGGCGTCAACCTTCTGACCGCGACGCACCTCTACGACCTTCTCCGTGGGTACCATCACCTCTTCGAACAAATGCTCGAGGTGGCGCTGCTTGGCTTGCTCGCGAATCGAATCCGCAACCTTGCGCTCGAAATTCGAATAGGCCTGGATGATGTACCAGTGTTTGTCGGACATTCCGCCGGCTCCTTCACCCGCCGATGCCGAGAATGAGAGTGACGAACATGCGCATGACTTGATCAGCCAACAGAAAGAAAACGGCGGCGATGGCGACCATGACGAAGACCATCGCCGTGGTGACGGCGGTTTCGCGCCGCGTCGGCCACGTGACCTTTTGCGCCTCGACGCGCACCTCCTGCAAGAACTTGAACGGACTGATCTTTGCCATGTCGTCGATCTGCCGCCGCGTCGGGCGGGCTGTCGCAAACCTATTGCGCTTTAGACTTGTTGGCCGAGCCGGACTACGCCTGGCAGGAGTGGAGGGACTCGAACCCCCAACCCCCGGTTTTGGAGACCGGTGCTCTAGCCATTGAGCTACACTCCTAGGTCATTGCTCCGCCTTGGATACTTTTGTTCTCATTATCCTCGCTAACGCACCTTTGCAAACGGTTTGCTAACATTTGCTCTTGCGATCTACCGCGGCCTGCAACGCAGCGTCAATCTTGCTCACTGCTTCGGCCTGCATTCCTGGCAGCACGTGTGAATAAAGATCGAGCGTGATGCCGACGCTCGAATGGCCGAGCCGCTCTTGCGCGATCTTGGGATGCACGCCCGCCGCCAACATCTGGGTTGCGTGGCTGTGGCGCAAGTCGTGCAGCCGAATTTGGAAGCCATATCGCCGCACGAATTTGACGAAAGCGTGGGTGAGTGACCGGGGCTGTAGCGGCTGACCATCCGCGCGGGTGACGACGTGGTGATCGTCCGTGAGCCGCACGCCGAGGCCAGTAGCGCCTCGGCTTGCCGCCGACGATGGGTGCGCAGCTCCTCGACCTCGGTCGCGGATAAGACGATGGTGCGGCCCTTGCCATTCTTTGGTTCCTTTTCCCGGACACCTTGGTCGGTCTGCTCCGCGCTCGCCACTACGGAAATCTGACCGCGGTCGAGATCGACGTTTCGCCAGCGCAGGGCCACGACTTCGCCGCGGCGTAGGCCGCAGCGGACGCCAAGCAGGATCGGTATGAACAGAGGCGTTCCCCTCGCCGCCCCGATTAGCTCGACCGTGGCGTCGGTATCGAGCACCGACATCTGCTGGCGCTCGACCTTGGGCGGCTTGACGGCATCGGCAGGATTGCGGGCCAAGAGCTGCCAGCGGACGCCCTGCTGCAGGGCTTCGCGCAGGACACGGTGCATGTGGGTGACGGTGCGCGCGGAAAGGCCCCCAGCGCCGTCCCGGCGGCCGCTGGCGAGTGCTTTAGCGTAGGCTTGGGAGATATGGGCCGGTTGCAGCTTCGTAAGCGCCAGGGCCCCTAGCAAGGGCACAAGGTTCTTGCGGGCGAGCTCGGCATAACGTTCGTGCGAGCGGGGCGAGACCTGGCCCTGCATATGCTCGATCCAGCGTTCGAGGAAGGCCGCAACCGTCATACGGGACGGTTCGACCGCCGTGCCCTTTTGGATTTCGGAGATGAGACGGGCGCACTCGATCTGCGCTTGTCGCTTGGCGCCTTTGAAACTGTACCAACGTTGTTTGCGCTTGCCGCCCTCGGGATCGCGCACGTCGATGACGATGGCCCAATGACCGGGCGAGCGTTCGCGGATGTGGCCTTTCATTATCTACTCCACTCCTTCCACGCGTCATGGGCGGCGACGGCTGCGTCGTCCTCGGCAGCCATCTCAAGAATCCTGTCGAGAACACCCTCGTCCTGCAAAGCGTAGAGAAGGTATTGAGCAATTATGTCAGTCGGCTTGTCTTCCTGCCGGAGCGAGCGATAGAGCCTTTCGACGATTTCAGTGTTTAGCGACCGTCCCTCTTTCTTGGCCTCGCGCTCGAGCTCGCGGCGAAGCGCCTCAGGAAACCGCAGGTTTAGCTTGATCGTGTCGGTTGGCTTGCGAGCCATGCCGCCTCGCCCTGCATTAGATGGGACAACATAGCACGACCTCGGTAGGGCCACAAGTGGGGCCATTGACAAAGTGGTGAATCGGTCTATGTAATGCTCAATAGGGCCGTACATGGCCCCAGACAGGGAAATGGTAAACATGACAAACGAAATCAAGAGCCTGCTGAACGAGAATGTCGTCTTGCCATTGTGGCCGGAAACCGGAAAGACCGTGTTGGGGCTCTCTCGTGGCGCCACGTACTCGGCAGCCGCAAAGGGGCAGATCAAGACCATTTCGTTCGGACGTCTAAGGAAAGTCCCCACCGCTTGGCTACGCCACAAGCTCGGGCTCGATAACGGCTGGCGCGACCGGCCGCCGGCCGAGGACGAGCGCGAGGACGCGGCATGAACATTTCAGTCCAACGCCCGCGCGTGCCACCCCACGCTTATCAGAGACGAAGCTGCCGACGTGAGGTCGCCTAACGGCGCAGAAGCCCCACGTCGTATAAGGTAAATTTTCGCCCAAGAAAGCTTGCCGCGGTGAGCGCCGAGCAGGCTCGATGAGGAGTAGTTGCGGTGTTTGCATCAAACAGCACTGAGGCCTTAGGGCCACAGGCGCCTGATTACACATTCGAGCAGGCGAAGACCGCGGTGCGCTCAATCGCCGACCGGTTTGGGGTTCACGTCGCTAAAAAGGTTCTTACCTTGCTGGGGGATGACAAGCTATCGCCCGACGCGCCCAATTGGATGTTCGCCGAGCTTGTGCGCTTTAGCAGGCTTAAGGCGAGCAGTGCCGATGAATTTTGCGCCGCATTGACTGCCGAGAGCATCGCATTTCTAGAAAAACTTCGACCAGGTGGGCCGTGGGTATTGACCGCGATCGTCCCAGACGGGCCGCCAACGACGATCACTGCAAAGACACCAAAGGAGGCACAAAAGTTCATTCGCGATCACAACGGGCAGCGTAACATCCACTTTTCGGTTAATCCGACCCGAACGCCGATTATTGATAAGGCGGCTAAGACGGACATTGCCGCGATTGAATTTGTTTTCGCCGATCTTGACCCGGCCGAGGGCGAATCCCCCAGTGATGCAAAGGCGCGCTACCGGACGCAGTTAGAAACGTTTAAACCGCGCCCGACGTTCGTCATCGACTCCGGCAACGGAATTCAACTGCTGTGGCGGTTGGCTGTGCGGATCGTTCTCGGCGAGCCGGTGCCGGGCCCCCAAGGGAAGTCAAGCTACTCACCCAAGGAGCAAGCGAAAATCGACGATGCCGAAGCGCTCAATGCAGCCGTCATGGTGAAGCTCAACGCCAAGGCGGGCACACAAAATATCGATCGGATTTTAAGGCTCCCGGGCACGACCAACCTGCCAAACGCTAAGAAACGCCGCGGGGGGCGGACGGTTTGCCAAGCCAAGCTCATCGAATTCAACGATGTGGCCTATTCCCTTGAGGCCTTCTCGCCTTTGGTGGAGCAAGGGTGGTCGGATCGCAACAAGGCGAAGCAGGAGACCCGGCACGGGGGAGGCCCGAGCATCCACTACATCAAGAGTTTGCCGCAAGCCGATGTCGCCTTGCTGCCAATCTCAGACAAGATGAAGGCCCTGATCCCGACCGACGGTGGCGACTACGGCAAGGACGGCGACCGTTCCGCCGCGCTTATGGCCGTGCTTACAGCGATGGCAGCCAGTAACTGTACTGACGAGCAAATGTACGCCGTTATGTGGCATGAGCCGATCGGGCAGCACGCACGTGAGCAGTCCAACCTCGGAAGGTACTTCCAGCGCCAGGTCGATCGAGCGCGCGAGTTCGCGGCACGCCCTGATGCGACGAAGCAGTTCGGAGTCACCGAAGATGATCCGAATATCGCCGAACTGAATCGGGATTACGCTCTGGTGTTAGTTGGCGGGAGGAGCGCGATCCTGCGGGAAACCGATCAAGAACCGGGCGGATACACGCTGCTGTCGCATTCAGCCTTCGATAATTGGTTCGCCAATCGCTATGTCGCTCCCAATAAAAAGCGGATGGCATTGTCGAAGTATTGGATGTCGCATCCGGATCGCCGTAATTATGAAGGGCTGGTGTTTGCGCCCGGGCGCGACGAACCTGGTTACTATAATCTCTGGCGCGGGTTTGCAGTCGCTCCGTGTCCTGGAGACTGCTCGAAATTTCTCGGCCATATTTTGGATAACGTCTGCCAAGGCAATCAGGAATTATTTGAGTGGTTGACGGGCTGGTTTGCCCAGTTGGTGCAGCAGCCAGAGGTGAAGCTAGGAACCGCGGTAGTACTTCGCGGAAAGGAGGGCACCGGAAAAAGCATTGTTGGTAAGGCATTCGGCTCGCTGCTCGGGCCGCACTACGTCCCGGTCGCGAAGCCAGAACTAGTGACCGGGCGTTTCAATGGACATTTGAGCAATTGCCTCTTGCTTCAGGCGGAGGAAGCGTTTTGGGCCGGTGATCGCGCAGCGGCGGGCGCATTAAAGGACCTGATCACGAACGACCTTCTCGTCGTTGAGTTCAAGGGGCTTGAGGCGATCCGCATGCGGAATTACGTGCGACTGTTCGCCACCTCGAATGAGGACTGGGTCGTACCGGCCGGGCTCACGGCTCGTCGGTTTGCCGTTTTTGATGTCGGCGAGGCAAACCTGGGCGACAAGGCGTACTTTAAAGCCATTGCCGACGAGCTAGATAACGGCGGTCGCGCAGCGTTGCTGTATCATGTGCTCAACTTTGATCTGTCTAAGGTCAATCTGCGGTCCGTTCCGAAGACAAAGGCGCTGCTCGAGCAGAAGCTGCACTCGCTCGACGGAGAACAAGGATGGTGGCTCGGTGTGCTGATGCGCGGCGAGCTGCCTGGCGCTCTGAACGAGCCCAGATGCTGCCCGACGCAGACGGTCTTCAACCACTACCTTGAGCAGACTGACCGAGCGGGCATCAGGCGAAGAAGAATCGAGACTCTGATTGGCACATTCCTCAAGAAATACGTGCCCGGCCTGCGCCGGAGCGAGAGGCGCGGCATCGGCCCGATCTATGAGTTCCCACCGCTTTTGGAATGCCGAGCCGCATTCGAGCGGCTAATCCAGCAGGAGATTGACTGGCCGGAGCAAGACGATTGGCGGCGTTTTGACACGGCTGGCGCATAGGGGCCGTCGACACCTCCGGCACCTTCACTGAGAAGGTATCGACGCAGAAACCCTTGCGGCACAAGCTTTGTCGGCACCTACGATACCTTCCTTACCTTTTATAGAAGTCAGTACATTATGTATGGAGGAGAGTCTTGGCCTGCCTGGGGCCTCCAGCCTTAGAGAATTTTGTGACGAGTTGATCCCAATCAGTATCGTAGGTGCCGTAGGTGCCGACAGCTGCGGCAGGACAAGGATTTCTATCCCCACCTGGGCTCAAGACGGTAGGAGGTGGCCGGTTCGGGGCGGTCGGTCACCGTGCCACAGGGCTCTGCGCCCCACCGACTATTGCCCTTTATTGGCTAGGTCCTTTGTCAAATGACAAATTGCACTGATCACAGACTTGCGATCGAAGGTTAGCGCGAGCAGGCATGGCGAGCAGGCATGCGCTTAATTCGCGCGCGCGCTCGCGAGGTTTTTTCGAGCGGGACAAATATTCCGCGTGTTTCGCCATCTTCGCGAAATCGTACCACTGCGACATTAACTCCATGGGATAGAGCGTCGACGCATTCTGATTCGTTTACCACCGATCTGGACAACGTTAGATTCTTGGGTGAACAGTCGCCCTACCGCGTGGTTACTGGAGGCTATTGGCGAATTGGGTACCCTGGCGATTGGGACCGCCGGTTGGCGTGCAACTCTCATTGGGGCGCCTCTGACCGGGTAGCGATGTGCGGCGTTGGAGCCGCTCTTATGCGAAAATTGTAAGTTATGAATAACTTTGCTAGCTTTGGTCCGACAATGGAATTATTATGCAAAGGTCGCTTTCAAAAACGGATGCTTGCCATGGCGGTTTACGGCTACGCGCGGGTCTCGACTAGGGACCAAACCTTGGCTTCGCAGGAGGCTCAGTTACGGGCCGCCGCCTGCACGAAAATCTATGCTGAGAAGGTCAGCGGCGCTTGGGGC
>Ga0126372_10001062_pt1 | contig 10783 bp, 8 predicted proteins | sample PanSoiMetaPlot_6_FD_92762 | JGI IMG/M metagenome (GOLD analysis project Ga0126372, IMG submission 92762) | Tropical forest soil microbial communities from Panama - MetaG Plot_6 | ecosystem: Environmental > Terrestrial > Soil > Tropical forest > Bulk soil | place: Panama | collected 2016-02-17
CCGAGTAGAACTGCCGCACGTCATGCCACTGGTCGCTGAAGGTCGACGGGAAGGTCCGTTGCCAGTACGACTGCACGTCCATGACGGTGGCCGCGGCGAGCTGATCGATTCGTCCGGCGTCGGTGCCCTTGATGAACCCGGTGTCCACCCGGTTGACGGCGATGCCGTCGCCGGGGGAGGGCGTGCCGGCTATCGGGTGGCCGCACGCGGTCAGGGCGGCGAGCAGCGTGACGAAGACGGCGACGATCGACCGGGCGGAGCGTGCGGGCACATTGCCATTCTGACTGCCCGCATGCGCGGACGTCTGGCGAGTTGGTCCGGCAGGCTGCGTGACCTTGCTTGAGGCTATGGCGGCCGGGATCGCACGCCACCGGCGCCGCGCGGCCCGGATCAGGTCACACCGACTGAACCAACGGCCCTTGATGGGCTGCCGTGGGCCGGCGCACGATAGGAGCGCCGGATCTTCGGGCGGATGGTCGGCATGCCCGGCGGGGGGAGGGCTTTGTTTTCTTGCTGGGGTCATGTATCAGCCAGTAGCGGGCACGCATCCGTCATATGACTACGCCATGGCAAACACCCGATTTCAGACGTGAGCACGGAGTGGACCATGCCCGATATCACTTTCGGCCTCTTGCCCGAGAGCCGCTCACCATATGATGCCCGGTTGAGCCGCGCGGTCGACGGTGACACCGTCGATGTCGTCCAACCAGTGCGTATGGTGTCGATCGACACCCCGGAGAAGGCGGAATACGCGGGATCCCCGCCGGTCGCGCAGGCCAAGCTTGACCGGTGCCGGCAACGGCTGCTCGACGGCACCTATGAGGCGCTTCCGGAACCGCTTCGGCAGTATCTGGTCGAGCGGATCACGCCGGACGCCGCGCAGCGGCACATCGCGGCAAGCGCTCGGGCCGCCGAGGAGTTCGCGAAGATGCGCCAGGCGCGCCTGGAACCCGTCCCCGACGGCCAGCAGCCCAAGGTCGCCGTCATCGTCACCGGCGATGTGCTCGACGAGAATGGCCGGCTGCTGGCCTATGTCGCTCCATGGCTCAAGGCCCCCCTGCCGCATCGCGATGATCCGCGGCGCAAGACGTTCAATCTGGAAATGATCGAGGTCGGGTGGGCCGCGTCGTTCATGATCTACCCTTCCCTGCCGACCGACGATGACTTCAACCGCGCTCTGTTCGCCGCCGAGCAGGCCTGGACGCAGAAGCGGGGAGCCTGGAACGAGTTCGGAAACGATCTGTTGCTCGGTTACGAGTACCGGGCCTGCATCAAACTCGGCGCCGCCGACAATCCGGCGCATCCGATCCCGCCGGTGGCCAGGATCGCCGAGGCGTTCCGCCGGATTTGTGTTGACATTCGCAGCCACACCATCCTCGGTCGTTACGGTCACCATTACATCGACCCGCCGCACCGGCTCTGGATCTGGCCCGAACACCTGCAGCAGGCCCAGGACCGCCTGCGCCTGCGGGATCAGTAGCCCTCCCCGTGTCCGTTCCCCCGTCCGTGCCACGCCGTGGGCGGTGGGGTGCCACAGCTTGTCAGGGGCTGCCGTTAACGTACGGCCGTCATCGCAAAGGCAGGCTCGGGTAAGGGGAAGCGTGGGCACCAGGAACCGCGAGCGTCGGCGGGCCAAGCAGAAGGCGCGCCAGACGCAGCAGCGCAACAACCACAAGGGGCGGCCCGGCACGTCAACGGAGTCCGGCACGTCAACGGAGTCCAGCGCCGACACGGGGCCGCGCCCGGCGCAGGTGGTAGAGCACCTGGTCGGCGCGGCGGTGCACGCCATTGAGCACAATTCCGAGAGCGCCGTGCGGGGGTACTGCGATCTGCTGGTGCTGGGAGCGGGCGGCACCGGCGGCCCGCTGGCCGTGGACGCGGCGTTGACCGGGCTTCTGCAGCGGGAGACCGAAAGCGCGTGGCAGCGGGGCTGGCAGCCCGCCGATCTGGCCCGCATGGCGCAGCGCGAGTACGGCTCCCGGCATGCGCGCGTCATCGTTGACGCCAACGCCGCGCAGATGCGCGCCTATCCGGCGGCCACCGTGGACGAGCACTGGGCGGCTCAGCTACAGGCCCTGGGCGCGGCGGTCTGGTGGCAGCGCGATGACCAGTACCTGCCGGCCTTGGGTGAGCGTGAGGGCCTGGCCAGGCCCGAGCTGATCCGGTGTGTGCTTGAGGTGCTGTACGTCTTCAGCACCTGCCCGCAGATCCAGAAGCTGTGCCCGTTGCCGGGCGAGGCGCGCCGAGCCGCGGGGGCGCAGGAGCGGGCGGACCACGATGAACGTCAGCTCGACCGGATTCGGGCGCTGCTGGCCAAGGCGGAATCGACCAACTTCCCGGAGGAGGCCGAGACCTACACGGCCAAGGCCCAGGAGCTGATGGCCCGGTACAGCATCGACCAGGCGCTGCTATCGGCCGGGACGGACACCCGCGAGCAACCAGGCGGGCGGCGCATCGGCGTCGACAATCCGTACGAGGCGCCCAAGGTCATGCTGCTGGACGCGGTGGCCAGGGCGAACCGCTGCCGTTCCGTCTGGTCCAAGTACCTGGGATTCGTCACCGTGCTCGGGTTCGCCTCCGATGCGGCCGCCGTCGAGTTGCTGTTCACATCGCTGCTGGTGCAGGCCACGACGGCGATGGTGCGGGCCGGGTCGCGCCGGGACAGCTACGGGCGGTCGAGCACGCGCTCGTTTCGGCAGTCCTTCCTCGTCGCGTATGCGACGCGTATCGGTGAGCGGCTGCACACAGCGACCAGGGAGGCCACCGAGCAGGCCAGCCAGGCAATGGCCGGTCAGCCGGGGGAGCAGCGGCTGCTGCCGGTGCTCGCTTCCCGCGAGGAGGCCGTCGGTGCGCTGACCAATGAGCTGTTCCCCGAGCTTTCCGACCACCCGGTGTCGATCACCAACCGGGAGGGATGGGTACACGGCCGGGCCGCGGCGGACCGAGCGCACCTCAACATCCGCGAAGAGGTCGTGGCCAAACCCTGACCGTTGCGCCGATATTACGCTGAGTGGGCACGCGGCTAGCCTGTTAGGCGGTGCCTATACCACCGGTTGGCTCCTAACCTTGCGGTATCGGTGAACGTCGCTTCGTTCGGGGAGGACAGGCGATGACCCAGGATTTTTCCGCCTACCCACCTTCCCTCGACCGCACCGGTGCCGTACCGGGGCGATTCACCGACGACCAGAACGGTGACCTGGTGCCAATGGCGTACCACGCGGACGTCTCGTTCCTGGAGGCGCTCAGCTCGGAGCTGATCGAGCGAAACGCCGCCGAGTTGGCTCGGATGCGAGATTTACTGGTGTCGATTGACCCGTCGATGATCAGAGCCAAGGACGGCACGATCTGGGAAACCGCTTATCGCGGCCATTATGACAAGCGGCTGGCCGAGGTCCGCAATCTGGTGGCCGGGCTGTCTGCCGGGTTCGACAAGGCGCGGGCGGCGCTGTTCCGATACGCCGACGAGGTGAAACGGGCCAAGCGGCGGCTCGGCGCCGGCGCCCGCGCCGAGCGTGAGCTCGATCACTCGATCTCCTCGGTGGCCGTGGCCGTCACCCCGGCGGCGCCGCAGGCCGAGCCGATGCGGCGCTGGGAAGACGTCCGCGACACAACCGGTTTCGCCGACCGGATCGCCGAACTCGGCTTGGACCTCGACGGCATTCGCGACGAGGCCACCCACGCGTATCACGAGGCCGGCGACGAATTCGGTCGGGCACAGTCGATCGAACGGGCCGCCCGCGCCACCTGCCTCGCCGAGCTGAGGCGGGCATACGACCTGCTGCCCGACATCCACGGCGAACTCCGCCAGGCCGTCGCGCTCATCGCCGAAGTGGTGCCGCTGCACGGCGAGACGCGGCCCGCCCCATACGTCCACGTGCGGGGCCCCGACGATGGGTTTCCGACCATTGGCAGCGATGTTTCGCCCACGCTGCAACGAATACGTGACCTGCTCGCGACGCTGCCCTCCGGGCTGAGCCCGCAGCAGCACGAACTCGCCAGCGGGTGGTCACGCTCCGACTGCTACGACTTCACGGCCGCCAACAAAGAACTCATCGACGCCGCGGCGCAAGAATCCGAGCTGCCGCCCGACCTGCTCGCCGCCATCGTCTGGAGGGAGGCCGGCGGCAGGCCGCACCCCCTGGAGGTCCTCACCGAGGTACTCCGGCGCGCCGCCGGCGGCGACTGGAGCCTGATCACGACACGGAGCCTTCCAAGCTCACTCGCCGACTCTGATTTCGAACCGATGGCGGCGCCGATCCGCCGCGCCGCCGAAGCACTCGGCTATGATCCGGCCTCGCTGACCTATGGCCAATTCGACGAGATCCGGTCCGCACTCGGGGATCCGGCACAGCAAATCTTCATCGCCGCAAAATACCTTGAGCGCCTCAAGGCGGAAAGTGGCCTCGCGGAAATCCCAGCCGACCGGTTGACGCCCGCGCACTACCAGGAACTGGCCGCCCGCTACCACGGCGGCCCACACTGGAGCGGCGCCGCCGCTCAATCGTACGGTCACGACACCGTGGCCCACCTCTACCAGGCGCGAGCCGCACTGCGGTGACGGCCCCGGCCTTCGCTTCGGATGCAAACCGGGAGGGGCGCTCGGCGGCGAAGGTTGCGACGGCGGCTATTGGGTGGTGATCAACTGTGGACTCTGGCGCACCGACCACGCCGGCGCGGATCGGGAAGCAGGTCCGCAAGTGGCGCAATGTCCGTGGCCTGGACCTGGAAGTTGCGGCTGGGCTGGCGGGGATCAGCCGAAGCTACCTGGCGATGCTCGAACGCGGCGAACGGCATTTCAACACGCGGGGTCTGATCGAGGATCTGGCCAGGCACTAAGTTGCTCCGTAACCGATCTCACCGGGCAGCCGTATGGCCCCCGTGACCAGGTCGCCGCGTCGGTGTCGGCGTCGCTGAGCGAGATCAGTGCCGCCTTGTACGACTGCACCTTGGACGATGTGCCTGATGATCCAGCTCGGTCGGTGGAGCAGTTGGTCGACCTCGCCGCGGCCGCCAACCGGTACACCGACGAAAGCCAGTACTCCGCGGCCGTGGCCGGTCTGGGTCGAGTGATCACAGAGCTGCACGTCCACGCCGGCCGTGAGCCAAACCGCCAACAACCCCTTGGCGCGCTTGTCGAGGCTTGCCTGGCCGCCTCTGGCGTAGCGCGCCAGATGGGCCGCCCCGAGCTGGCCGTACAAGCCGCGCAACGCGCCGCGGACGCAGCGAAGTTGCTGGAGTCGGAGCCGCTGATGGCGCTGGTCGCTATGCAGTACTCGGGCGCGCTGATGCGGCTGGGCGCCCGCAGGGCCGCCGGGTCGGCGCTCGGCCACGGTTTCGCGATAGTCGAGCCGGTGGCTGACCCGACGGCCGACGACACCAGCGCGGCCGAGGGGCTGGGCATGTTGCACTTGGCCTCGGCTCAGCTCGCCGCGCGGGAAGGCCGCGGCACCGACGCCGACACGCACCTCGACCAGGCACGGGAGCTGGCCGGCCGTACCGGGGAACGCAACGCCTACCGTTACCACTTCGGCCCGGCGAACGTCACCGCCTGGTCGCTGGCGATCGCCGTCGAGCTGGACCGCGGCCCGTCGGTGGCCGCGATGGTTGATACCTCGCCGGCGATGTTCGCCGCATTGAACTCGGCAAACCGCCGCGCCGGTTACCACCTCGAACTCGCCCGGGCATGGACGCAGAGTGGCGGCGATCGTGACATGGTCGCCCTGCGGCATCTCGATGCCGCCGATGTGATCGCGCCGCAGCAAATCCGCAACGATCCCATCGCTCTCGAGTTGCTCGCCGAGCTCGATCAGCGGGCACCGCGCAAGCATTGGCTGCTGGAGTCCCTGAAAAGCCGCTTCGGTTTGGTGCGCGGTTAGCGCGGATTTCCACGCAGCCACCCTACCCTTCGGACGCCACACAGGCGTGAAAACCGGCTCCGCCGGCTGCTGACACCGGCTCGCTGACCTGGGACGTTGCGCTATTTTCCGGTCAGCCACCCTGCCCTTGGGGGACGCCACGAGGGCGTGAAACCGGCCCCGCCGGCTGCTGACACCGGCTCGCTGACCTGGGACGTTGCGCTATTTTCCGGTTAGTCCCGATCCCCCTGGCGGGCGGCCCGTTCCGGGCTGAAATCGGTGCCCACCAGCATCACGAGCCCCAGCGGCCTCAGCGGCACCGTATTTTCGGATTAGGTGGTTCGGGGCAAGGCATGGCCACGCCAAGTTCACGTTGTACGACCAATTATTACATTGAGTGGTCTCGGTACGGTGAGTTCGTTCCAGGACGTTGGAGCGGGCGTTCGCGGGCGGTCCGGCGTCTCGGATCAGCCCGCCGGCTGTGGCAAGATCGCTGAAAGTGCTACGTTTTCATGCGGTTTAGCCCGCAAAGTGCATGAAAACGTAGCACTAACGGTGATCAAGGTCGGTGATGGTCTGTCGGATCTGGGTGATGACGGTGTCGAGGCGGTGTTCGATGTCGTGGGCGGTGTAGCGCAGCACGGTGTAGCCGGCGGTGACGAGTGCGTTTTGCCTGGTGCGATCGTGCTGGAAGGCGGTTTTGGTGCGGTGGGTTGCCCAGCCGTCGACCTCAATGATCAGTCTGCGTTTGGTATCGAGTAGGTCCGCCGCATACCCGTGGACCGGTTGGTTCACGCGGAATCCGGTGATCCTGGCCGCGTGTAGCGCCCTGGCCAGTACCCGTTCTGGGTACGACGCCGCGCCGGGCACCGCCATGGGCAGCACCCGCGCTGCGGTCGGCGAGCCGCGCCGGCCCAGGTTGGTCAGGTATCGATCGTGGAGCAGCTTCTTGCGCACCAGCCGCCCCAGCGCCGCGTCGACCAGTCGCGTGCCAGCCTGCTCAGGCAAGGACCGCCAGGCAGTCCAGCACCGTTTGCTCCGGCTCCACCGTCGGCAGCTGCCCACACCGCTCCACCCGGTCGGCCGGCAGATCCCGGCGGTAGATCCTCAGCCATGGCTGCGGGCTGCGCCGGGTGCACCGGCGCGGCACTGTCACCTCGACCACCGGCGGCTCATCCAGATCGGCCAGCTGCCACAACCACGCCGCGGTCCGGTGACTGGCCACCGCCTGCGGACACCACAACAACGCGGCACTGACCCTGGCCAGCAATGCCACCGGCGGCTGGGCGTACACACCCCGCAGCACCGCCACCAGCCTGCCCCGCCGCAACCAGGCATCAACCGTCCCCGTCGGCGTCCCGGCGGTGAGCAGCTGCCCGCGGGTGACCGCACCATGCCACCACAGCAATTCCTTAGGAAGCCTCACCCCGTCAGCCTGCAACCGACCCCCGACAAACCCGAACCCCCAACCAGAACACTGTGGACATACCTGGGTCACGCCGAGGACTACCTTCGCCGCCACCCCTAGATCGTCGTAGTCAAGTGCCACCAGAATTACAAGATCGCAATGGCGTGGTACGCACCTGAGGGCCAGACCACCGGCGCGACTCCGCTACGGCCCGAATCGCTTTGGCTACCACGCACGTGATCGTCGGGGACTCGGATGCGGGCAGGCTGACCGTCGCGGCGTTGGACGCCGTCGCCGAGCTGCGATCGGCGCGTGGGCGGCGGCTGCTGCTGGCGCCAATGGTGGAGGCGCTGGAGGCGCGCAAGGACGGCACGAGCGTGGACTTGGCGCAGCGGGCTCGGGAGCTGCGTGTGTTGCCGCAGGCTTAAGGCGGGATTGCGCCGGGCGCTACTTCGCCAGCCTGCTGATCGCCTCCGACACTGACGTCAAGGTCGTGCGGGCGCGGCTGCGGCACAGCAGCGCGAGCACGACCCCGAACGTCTATGGCACCTGTGGCCGACACTGACGAGTCGACGCGAACCGCGGTCGAGGCGGGTCATGTCGGCACGTCTTGCGGACTCCGCGCGGACCTGCGCGGTGCCGACGTGGCATCCGCGCAGGTCACCATGGTCGTCTTGGCTATACGTCGTAGTACAGCGCGAACTCGTAGGGGTGCGGGCGGAGGCGGATCGGGTCGATCTCCTGCTCCCGCTTGAGCGCGATGTAGGTCTCGATCAGGTCCTCCGTGAACACGCCGCCCTCGGTGAGGTAGTCGTGGTCATCCTCAAGGCGGCCGATGACCGCGTCGAGGCTGTCCGGCACCGTGGCCACGTTCCTGGCCTCCTCGGGCGGGAGCTCGTAGAGGTCCTTGTCGATCGGGGCCGGGGGCTCGATCTTGTTCTTGATGCCGTCGAGGCCGGCCATCATCATCGCGGCGTACCCCAGGTAGGGGTTGCCGGAGGAGTCGGGGCACCGGAACTCGATGCGCTTTGCCTTGGCGTTGCTGCCGCTGACCGGGATGCGCACGCACGCCGAGCGGTTGCGCTGGGAGTACACGAGGTTCACCGGCGCCTCGTAGCCCGGCACCAGGCGGTGGTAGGAGTTGACCGTGGGGTTGGTGAAGGCCAGCAGGCTTGGGACGTGGTGCAGGATGCCGCCGATGTAGTGCCTGCCCAAATCGGACAGCCCGCCGTAGCCCGCCTCGTCGTAGAACAGCGGGTCGCCGTCCTTCCACAGCGACTGGTGGGTGTGCATCCCGGAGCCGTTGTCACCCAGTAGCGGCTTGGGCATGAAGGTGACGCTGTTGCCGGCCTGCCACGCGGTGCTCTTGATGATGTACTTGAACAGCTGCAGGTCGTCGGCCGCGTGTAGCAAGCTGTTGAAGTTGTAGTTGATCTCGGCCTGGCCCGCGGTGCCGACCTCGTGGTGACCCTTCTCGACGATTATGCCGACTCCGTGCAGGTTCGTAATCATGTCGGCCCGCAGGTCGGAATAGTGGTCCGTCGGCGGTACCGGGAAGTAACCACTCTTGTAGCGGGTCTTGTAGCCCTTGTTGCGGCCCTCTTCCTTGGCGCCCGAGTTCCACCACCCCTCGATGGAGTCGATCTCGTAGAAGGTGCCGTTGGGCTGGCTGTCGAACCGCACCGAGTCGAAGATGTAGAACTCCGCCTCCGCGCCGAAGTAGGCCGTGTCCGCGATGCCGGACGCGCGCAGGTACTCCTCGGCCTTGCGGGCGATGTTGCGCGGGTCCCGGCTGTATGGCTCTCGAGTGATCGCGTCGTGCACGAAGAAGTTGATGTTAAGCGTCTTCGCGGTGCGGAACGGGTCGACCCTCGCCGTCGCCACATCTGGCAACAGCAACATGTCAGACTCGTGAATTTGTTGGAAACCGCGTACCGAAGACCCATCGAACATCAGACCTTCGTCGAAGGTCTCGGCTGTGAACGACTCAACCGGCACGGTGAAGTGCTGCATGATCCCCGGCAAGTCGCAGAACCGTACGTCGATGAACTTGACGTCCTCCTCGGCGACGAACGCGAGGGCCTCGTCGGCGCTGCTGAACACCTTCGTTGACTCCTTACCCATCGGCGGCTCTCCCCAGCGGGGCCCCGCCAGGTCCAGACCGGCACGCTAGATCGACTGTGTTGCCCAACCGTCACCCAAGTGTTTCACCGATGTAAACCGCAGTCGATGGGTGCTGGTGACTGGCCTTCTCAATTTACGGCCTACCCTGGACCGGTGAGCAGATGGACCGGCTCGTGGTTGTCCGTTGGGGGCGCTTCCGTCGAAGATCCCCCGCGTTGGCGAGGGGAGCGGCTCGGGCTGCCGGCATCCGGCCCCGGCTCGGTCGCCGGCTTCGGCCGTCGCCTCGGCGCCATCGCGATCGACTGGCTGCCCTGCAGCTTGTTCGCCCAGTGGTTCACCCTGAACCCCGGCCTGTCGGCCCTGGTGCTGTTCGCGCTGTTCACGGTGGTGTCCGTGACCGCTTTCGGGCGTACGTACGGGCACGCCGCCGTGGGTCTGCGAGTGGCGATGCTGGACGGTTCGCGTGCCGGTTTCGGTCCGGCGGTGATCCGCACGGTGCTCATCTGCCTGGCCATGCCGCCCCTGCTCATCAACTCGGACGGACGCGGCCTGCACGACCGCGCCGCCGGCACCGTCGTCCTCCGTACGCGTTAGCCCCGCGCTGACCGGAAAGGCCCAACGTCCCAGGTCGGCGAGCCGGCGTCGGTAGTCGGCTGAGCCGGTTTCATGCCCTCGTGGCGTCCCCGAGGGCAGGATGGCTAGCTCGGCTCTGGCCCTGGCGTGGCAACACAGGACAACGTCAAGTTCACGTCTTGTTGTCACAGGTGACATCACGTGACTATTGCCACATGCGGAGCGGGGTAATCACCTGTAACTGTCTGTGACGTAGGTGTGATCGCGTCTTGTTGCAACGTACTAGGTGGTTGATCTTGTGGTCTCGGTTTGGTGTGGTTACTCGGGGGATGCCGCCGCCACTCGGCCGAGCCGCGCCCCGCCGGTCCAGTATGTGGGATTACCGCAGGCAATGATCGCGAGTTGTGGAAACTTGACCCTACTGGCGAGGGTCGAATTTCCAAAACTAGCGATCACGAACCAAAGGCCAGTATTGGCTTGAGAATGGTCGCCGGCTTGGTAGCCCGTATGCATTCAGCCGGTGTGCGCCAAGTCGCTGGTCGTAGCGCTGGATAATCAATTGTGGATCGAGTCGATTGGTTGCGGGGTGACGGCGGGCTTGATCAGCGATCCGTAGGTTGCTGCCGGGTGGGTCAGGTCATGATCGCGGTTTGTGCTATGTTTTCATGCACTTGAAGGGTCAAACTGCATGAAAACGTAGCACTAAACAGGATAGGGTGCACGGCGAGGTGTCTCCCTTTTGTAGGGAAATCCTTTTCCGCGCACCCCTCCTCCGAACCACGCGTATACCTTTCAGCATACGTGGCTCTCCAGTGACCTTACG
>Ga0126372_10001064_pt1 | contig 10777 bp, 8 predicted proteins | sample PanSoiMetaPlot_6_FD_92762 | JGI IMG/M metagenome (GOLD analysis project Ga0126372, IMG submission 92762) | Tropical forest soil microbial communities from Panama - MetaG Plot_6 | ecosystem: Environmental > Terrestrial > Soil > Tropical forest > Bulk soil | place: Panama | collected 2016-02-17
CGAAAGCCATCTACCGACGGGACCACAAGCGCGATTGCAGTAGCCTTCGCGTCTCGGCGGTGGCAGTCACCGGCTACTCAAGTACTCTCGCTCAGTTGCTGGAGGTGTCACTAGGTCAAGCCGTCCGTTCTCATCCTACTTATAGAATGTAACGCTGTCCCCGGAAAAATAGAACGAGACTGTTCTCCAGGCCATCATCAGCGCGATACAGTCGCAAGTGATCGATTCGTCCGGTTCCAGTCACGCTCATAGGCTCGGAACCTTCAAAAAGTGTCATCGTTTACATCTAGAGCATTAGGGTAGGGGTGGTTCCCCGAAAATCTACCTGGGCTCTGGGAATCCGGGACTGCAAATAGCGTAACCGGGTCGAAGACGTGGCTAGCTCAACTTCCGCAGGCCGCATTAGCTGAAGAAAAATTTTTACAACTTGGATGCCCTTTCCACGGGGCATTGCCTTTTGTTTCAAGAAGGGCCATTAGAGTCATTGCGTCAATTTTCCTCTGGTGAAGACCAACTCTTTTGTAATCGATTGGCGATTCGTATGCTCTAGGTGTGTACTTGCGGCGCTGTTATGGGAAGAAACAGAATCAACGGCACGCCTACTGGGGCGCTGGTGGAAAGCTACCGCACAGAAGGAGGCCTCGGCAAGGGGTGGTGGCCTACTCTTCGATGTCCGAACAAAAACGTGGCAGGAACTGGCAAAGGTTCCGCCGAACCGAAACCGTTGAGCTTCAGGACCTGGAAGATAACAATTTCTAACCGAATCGGTGCAGACCAACTTTGACATCCGTGTGAATGGTTAGGTCATCATCCCTTATGACTCGTTCCATGCTGATCGTCGTGCTCCTGTTTTGCTGGGTAACCTTTCCAGGTTGGACGGATCGAAATCGCACGCCGGGTTATCGATCTGCCAACGGCGCGCTCCGGCATCACGTTGAATGAGTTCCTAGTTAATCTGAAGGCACGCCCCGTTAGATGCTCGCCGGCCGTGCGCGCCCTCGTCAACATGCGTCTCGCTCTCGGCTCGATCTTCGGCTGGGATCGCGAGCCGGCTGCAAATAGTTGTGAAACCTTTGCATCGCGTATGACAACCGCCGATCAGTCGAAGACCCTAGTGCCATCGGGCAGGCGGGAGGGAATGTTCCGCGTCGTGTACCGTTTCGAAAATGAGCAACTCCTCGAAGTGATCAATCGGACCGCACATGCCGCGGCGCTGAGTGCCCTGGTCGAAACAGATGGGTCGTACCGCTTCTACTTCGGAGTGTACGTATCTCCGGTCAGCGGGTTCACTCGGGTCTACATGTCCATGATCGAACCGTTCCGCAGGCTGATCGTCTATCCCTCACTCCTTCGTACGATCCGAGCAAAGTGGAATGAAACCTTTTGCACCGGTTGACAATGAAAGACCTGACTACGTCTTCAAAGATCGTGCCCAGAACGCCAGTATTTGGTCCGAAGAGGCGGTTATAAGGATGAGTGTTCGATCGTCTGCGTGTCTTCCTCTTTTTCACTTCCAGTTGCGTTCGCCCGCGACCTCAAGCAGTGAGTCTTTGCCGATTTGAATGATCCACCTCGTCGCCAATTTCGCGAGTGATCTTTCGCAGCCAAATCGAAGCAGGATCTTGGGCACTCCGAAGCGGATAGAACAGATATTCCTGGTACTCTCCGGCGTCAATAGGAGGCGGAAGGACAGCCAACGAGAACGGTCTTGCCAGAGACTCCGCCAAGCGCTTGGGAACAAATGCGATGACGTCGGTTTGAGCTACAACTTGAAGGGCCTGCAAATAGCTGGGAACTCGAAGCGCAATGTTTCGTGCAAGCCCTTCCTGCCGGAGCCAGCTATCGACCGGGTCTTCCAGCAACCCCCTGCCGACAACCGCCACGTGTTTCGAATTGAGGAATGTTCTCAGGCATTTCAAGTCCGATGCGGACGGATGCCCTTTGCGCACGACCGTAACCTCGGTGTCCGTGAACAGCGTCTCACGCTGAAATCCGGCAATTTCACTTGTCGAGCAGGAAATAAGCAGGTCGATCGTGCGGGCGCGTTCCGGCTTCATCGAGGAGGGACTCTGCCAGGGTAGGACATCCAACCTCACTCTTGGGGCGTCGCAATGAACCTGTTCGACCAGAGGCGGTACCACGAGGTGTGCGATGTGGTCCTGCATTACGACCGAAAAGCGGCGCGTACTGCTTGCGGGTTCAAAAGAATCGGGAACCAGGAAAGTCTGGACTCGCTGCAGAGTCTCGGCCAACGGGTCTCGCAGCCCCATTGCTCGCGGTGTCAGCTCCATCCGCGAGCCTACTCGCACCAGCAACGGATCTGCAAACAGTTCCCGGAGCCGATTCAGAGCATGGCTCGTCGCCGGCTGGGAAAGGCCAATCTTTCGCGCAGCACGACCAACATGCGCTTCCGAAATCAGCGCTTCCAGTGCAACCAACAGATTCAGATCTACTGCAGATAAATTCATCATATGGATCACAACCATATCATCAATCGATTGGACGAATCCTAGACAAGCAAATAAGAGTAAGGAGTCGATGATGTGCGAAATAACAAGTCGCGCTTTCCTGCTTCTGGTGTTGGGTGCTGCAGGCACCATTTCGGGTCGAGCTCAGCAACCAGGTCCAGAGCGACACAACGCTCTCATTCTCCATTCGGCGCAGCTGCTGGATGTCAAGACGGGGACGACGTTGTCAGACCAAATTATCGTAATTGATGGTGACACGATCACGGCTGTCGGTCCTGCGTACGGTGCAGACGTTATCAAAGTTATGGCCACGGGTGGGGTGGTCTCGGAAGGCGACAATCCCACGTTCGCGCAATACCGCCCTGCGGAATTGAAGGCCGTTGTTGAAACTGCCGACCGACTCGGTCGAAAAGTGGCCCCGCACGCTCATGCCACGGCCGGGATCAGAAATGCGGTGCTTGCGGGTGTCGATTCCATCGAGCAAGGAAGCCACATCGATGACGAGGGTATTCGACTGATGAACGAGCACGGCACTTATCTCGTGCCGACCGTTTTACCTCGAAGGTTGGGTCCTCGAAAACTTGCAAACTCTGGGTTGGACCCCTGACACGATGGAGAAAGCGAGGATGGTGATACCCGTGGCCCACACCAACCTTTCACATGCATTCACATCAGGTGTGAAAGTGGCGCTCGGAACCGATGCAGGCGTATACCCGCACGGCCTGAATGGACGTGAATTCGTAAAAGTGGTCGAGATGGGTCTCACTCCCCTGCAGCGATCCAAGCGGCTACGGTCAATGCAGCAGACCTGCTCGGCTGGGCGGCAAGAGTCGGTACCATCGAGCCTGGACAATGGGCGGACATTGTCGATGTAGATGGAGACCCTTTGCGGGATGTAATCGCACTCGAGCACGTGAACTTCGTGATGAAGGGCGGCAAGGTGATCAAGAATGAATACGGCCAATAATCGTAGTCCGGAAACTCTACACCTCACCATACATGCACGACGCGCTGCAACCGTCCTCCTCCTTGCTGCTATTGCATGTACAGCCCTTGTGCTGGTCACGCATGCCAGGTCGCAAGTGTTCTTGGAGCGAAACTCTTCTCCGAGGAGTCATCCCATGCCGGAACTAAAATCGCGTCACCTGTTCACTCTCACCATGAAACTTCCGCCGACTCTGGAACTGGGGGAGACGCCCGCCGGAATACGACGCGTGTTCACTGTGTCCGGCGGGCAATTCAGCGGCGACCGGCTTCGTGGGGAGGTTCTGCCGCAAGCGAGTTCCGACTTGTTGCTGGTTCGCCACGATGGGTCCTCGCAGCAGGACGTGCGCTTGATCCTGCGGACCGACGATGGAGCGTTGATTCTCATGACCTATCGCGGTGTGCGATATGCTTCTGAGGAGGTAAACGCGCGCATCGCCCGCGGTGAGAGAATCCCTCCGTCAGATTATTATCTGCGGACGGCTCCATTTTTCGAGACTTCATCACCCAAATACGCGTGGCTCAACAAGATTGTCTCGGTCGCTCTCGGCGAGAGGCAGCCCGACGGCGTGAGCTACGAAGAGTATGAGATTCTCTAGCAGTACGGCCTTTGCAAGAAAACCCAAAAGAATGGGGACGATCATGGACTGGAAGGGACTCTTAAGCGAAGTCAGAACCATTCTGGTAATCGACTGGCGCAGCCAAGACGTCCCGGAGGCACTCGCCCGCAAAGGTTTGCACGTGTTGTGCGCCGTGGTCCAAGCTCAGAAGATTATTCACTTTACGAAGCTGACGGCGCCGGCGCAGTGATCAGTCGTAAGCGAGGGGCACCGGAGAACATCGGATTGGTCTGCCCCGTTCGCCTATCGATTTTGCCGAAGGTTTCTCGAAAGCTATCTACCGACCGAACGCCGATAACCGGGGTTCTGTCGGAGACAAAACTGCATTTTCCGGAATCGCAATTCTTCTTCCGGGCAGCACGTCGAATTCTCCCGACTTAACCTGCCCCTCAGAACTCAATGTTCGCACGCAGCTCGATTACCCTAGCGCCCTGGTTCGGCGAAGCAGGATTGTAGCTCGGCGATATTCCTCCAATTAAGAACTGCCCTTGCTGCACATTCGGGGTGAATCCGCTCGAATAACAGAAATAGACGCACCCGTTCGTGGTTCCAGGTTGAAAGTTCGGGTGATTGAAGGCGTTCAACATTTCTGCCTGGAACGTAAATCGTATCTGTTCATGAATGGGAATTGCTTTTGTAATTGATAGATCGTCATTGATGAAGTGCGGACCATGCAGGTACACCAACTGGCCGATCGTCCCCGGGGTGGCGTTGGGAGTGATGAATTGCGGGTTTGCTCCTCCACCCGTTGGACTTGCTAAGTACTTTGGGTTGATAAACGATACCAGCGGCTGCCCCGCGATCCCATATACACCTACAGCGTCCTGGAGCTGGGATGGAGTCACATTGTGGAGGATTACACCACTGTCGCCGAAGCCATCGTTATTGAGGTTGGCATTGAAGGTGTTGTTCCCCCCTTGTAAGAGAAACGGCGTTCCGGTTTGGAAGCCAAAGATGGTTCCAATCGTCCAGCCTCCAACCACCTTGTCCAGCACACCATTCTGACTGAGGAATTCCTTCCCCCGCCCGAATGGCAGATCGAAACTGCCGCTGATGTTTACCGAGTGGCGAATATCGAAAAGCGTCGGACCGTAGCTCAAGCGCGGATTGCGCAGCGTGAACTCGTTGGCCTGCCCTTGCCAATTGTTGGGAGTGGAGATACCTAGGGTATGACTCCATGAGTAATTAGCGTCAAACTGCATGCCGTGCCACGCGCGTTGGCGGAAATCGACCTGAAGTCCGTTGTAGTTCGAATATCCGCTCGCCACGAGGGCGCTGGTCACGAAACCTGCACCTTGCGCAAACGGATTCGCCTGAAAAAAGTTGATGGGATATCCAGCGCCGGGGCCAGTGAATCCCTGGTTAGCGCAGGGCACAAAGGAGGATCCCACCAGATTACAAAAATAGGGAACCGTCCCGTTGATGCCGGCAAGCGTGTTGGCCAAGAGACCTGCCTGCCCGGTACTTAATTCACCGACAAACGCGCTGCTGGTGTAGTCCTGGAACTTGCCGTCCGCTCCGGGGATTTCGCCGGCAAAAGCCGCGTTGAAAATCGGCAGCGCCTGCTGCCCAGGCAGACCGTTGTTGGCAAATGAGCCCTGATAAGCGGCGACCCCGCTCGAGTTGTTGATGGCAAGGTTCCGCTGCGCCGCCTTGAACTCATTCAGAAAACCGTTTTCAAAAATGTTGATTTCATTCGGATCAACCGCCATCCACTGGTGGAGGGTCCGGTTGCCGACGTAGCGAATCTCCAGTGCCGAGGAACTGGTTAACTGGCGCTGAATTCCAAAATTCCAGGATTCCGTGTAAGGCTGCTTGAGGTGCGGATCGATTCCGTTGACACCTGGAACACTGCCTCCCTGGAAGGTGAAGTCGGATTGCGACTCGACTCTCTGGAAGCTCTGGGGAGAAAATCCGTAGGGGGGAAGGGTGCTGCCCAAGGCCAAGCTTCCTGGCGAGAAGCTTCCTACTTGCCCAGTGTTGTTGGGGTTGAGGAAAAATCCCTGATAGTAGAACGAACCGTAGTCGGAGGCTTGGTTCCAGACATACTGTTGTGGCTCGGTAAATTTGCGGAAAGAAAAACCGGCGCGGATGACTGTCTTGTCGCCACCCAGAAGCCGGTTGTGCGGATTCCAGGCAATTCCCACTTCCGGTTGCGGCGACACGAACCAGTTGTTGTAGGGCTGGCTGTTCTGGACCAGCTGAGGATCCATGTTCCCTCCGAGAGAACCCGGATGAAAGACGTTCCACAATCCGGACGGGCCAAAAATATCTGGAAGAGGGGCCGAATGGTAAAGGTTCGTCAGATCGCGGTCAGCCCAGGTGAAATCCCAACGCAGACCATAGTTCAAGGTGAGCGTAGGCTTGAAGCGATAGGAGTCCTGAGCAAACAATCCTAATCCCTTGGTGAGTTCGTCCAGGTTGTAAGCACCCAGCTGATGTACATACTGGTTGGAGTTCGGATTGTAAGGATATTGACCTGACACGCTGCTGATCCGCCCAGTTAAGATCGCATATAGGGATTCGGCTTCCTGTTGCGCCACGGCGGGAGCGTTAGGCAGTGTTGTATTGGTGAATGCGGCAAGGGCTGGATCGCCTACGGAGAGACCGGGGCCGGTCCCACTGTTGCTTCCCAACTGAATTCCTGGGAAACCAAGCACCCCGTTGTAATAATGATTCTGCTCATGCCACCAGGAGAAGCCAAAGCTCAAGGTGTGAGCCTTATGCTGCCACGTAAGGGTATCGGATGCGTTGAGGAGAGGGTAATAAGATCCAGTGGGAATCTGGAAATTTGTGCCATTCATCCCCTCGGTTGAGGGCTGGCCCGAACCCGGGAACGCTTGGAGATTGGGCAAGTTCCAGCCGATTTGCGCCTGGCCGCCAGCCGGCACCTTGCCGTTGTAGCCAAAGTCGCTGAAGTTATAGAAAAAGCCTCCCCGGAAGGCGTTAACCAGGTTTGGGGACAACGTCCAGTCATAGCCGAGTGCCGCCGTGTAGTTCACAAACTTGTCAGCAGCCCCGGTACCGGCAAATGCCGCCCCCGGCAGATTGGGCTGGTGCACACCGAGGTTGTTCGTCTTAGTTTCATTAAAGGCCACGTAAACGCGCTGGCTCTGGTTGAGAACGTAGTCGACGCGCACAGTAGGAAAGTAGTTCGTCCGCGGACCCGGCACTTGCCAGGTCAGTTGTTCAACGTTGGGATCGCTCAAGGTCGACAAGCTTCCCAGATTCAGGACGCCATTGACGGCCTGCAAAGTAGAGGCAGTCTGAGCGTTCAAGGCGGATGGGAATCCAGCCGCCCCCGCTATCTGCAGCACATTCGCCGTTCGCGTCACCCCGTTGGAATCCGTGTAGGTGAACAGTCCTTTCTGCGCCGCTGGCGTGAAAACCCATTGGGAAGAACTGAAGCTGCCGGGCTGTTTTGACATGGCAAACGAACCGAAGAAAAACATCTTGTCTTTGAGAATCGGTCCGCCTAAGCTGCCGCCAAATTCATTGAGAATGAGCGGGTTCTTCTTTTGTGGCTGCGAAGGAGTGATAGCTGTGAGGGTATCATTGAGCCAGCTGTTGGCGTTGAGCGCCGTGTTACGGAAATCCTCATAGACGCGTCCATGGAAGGCATTGGTCCCGCGACGGGTGACAAAATTAACCTGCATATTCGAGGTCCCATAGCCCTGATTCAAGTCCAGTTCATCCGTCTGAACTGTCATTTCGGCAATGTCCTCCACCCGGGCCTGCATCGAACCTCCGCCAGGTTGAGCATTGCCGCCAAATTTCATGCGACTAGCACCTGCGATCACGCCGTCGATGTTGTTACCCTGAGCGATGGACGGAAGTCCATTCCAAGTGCCGCCTCCGTCGTAGAGGTTTCCCGTGTAACCGGGAGCCAACGTACTAAGGACTGACAAATCGCGGCCCTGTAGCGGAAGACTTTCAATCTGCCTAAGATCAATGGTGGTACCGATAGAATTGGAGGTGGTCTCGACCAAGGGCGCTTCGTTGGTATTCACCTGCACCGTCTCTGACACCGATCCCACTTTAAGAGTTATGGGAATGTCGGTTGTTTGCGCGGCCTGCACCACGACGTTATTGAACACTTGGGTTTGGAACCCGGTCATCGATACTGACAATTTGTATTGGCCCAGGGGGAGATTTAAGAAGGAACGCGTCCCGTTGGACTGGGTCTCGCTCTTCCGCACCTCACCCGTGCTGACATCCTGAAGTTCTAGTTGCGCACCTTGGATAACGCTGCCTGTGGGATCCAGCACCGTAACTGTGACTTTGCCTTCCGAGCCATGCTGCGCCCATAAGGTCGCGCTCGAAAGCACAAGGAGTAAACCAAGGCTGGCACCGTTCGAGAGATATCGCAAAAACCTGTAAGACATAATGCTCCTTTACAGCCGCGCGCGTATCGATTCCGAAATCCAAAACCATCACGAATTCCCGCTCCAGGTTGGCCTTCGTTCGCACCTCGGGGGAGGACTGCCCGGGCGCCGGGGACCACCAACTAAAAATTAGGGGGCACACGTCTACCGGGCTAGCAAACGTTTACTATGGAGACGATTTTGTATACTTTATTCATCCTCCTGTCAACTACTTTTTATGGACACTTTCACGTATCCGCTGTAAACCTCCCATGACCAAGTTCCCGCCCTCGATTTCCCGCCGCCGTTTCCTTCAGGGTCTCAGCTCCCTCCCCTTTGCCTTCGCGCTCGCCCCCGGTTCGGTGTTTGCACGGCAAACGAGTTCGGTGAGCTTTCTCGATGTCGCGCGCGCATCGGGAATCTGGTTCCGTCACGACAACGCCGCCTCCGAGGAAAAGTACCTGATCGAAACGATGGGCGCCGGTTGCGGCTGGATCGACTATGACCAGGACGGGCTACTCGATCTCTACCTGGTCAATAGTGCGCCGACTCGTGTCTACACTCCCAAGCAACCACTCCGGAGCGCGCTCTACAGAAACAATGGCGATGGCACGTTCACCGACGTAACCGCTAAAGCGGGTGTCGAAGCAGAAGGCCTCTTCGGAATGGGCGTTGCCGTCGGCGATTACGACAACGATGGGTTCCCGGACCTCCTGGTCCTCGGATACGGGAGCTGCATTCTATATCACAACAACAGGGATGGCACCTTCACAGATGTCACCGCGCACGCGGGTGTCAAGAACGCTGGCCGCTGGGCGTCGAGCGCCGCCTGGTTTGACTACGACAATGACGGCCGCCTCGATCTGGTCATCGCGAACTATGTCGACTGGTCTCCCGAGCGCAACTTCTATTGCGGCGACAGGGGTGCGGGAATGCGCAGCTATTGCCATCCCGATGACTTCCATGGGCAGCCGCCGACCCTGTATCACAACAACGGAAACGGCACGTTCACGGATGTCAGCAAGGGCTCGGGCTTGGGTGCTAAGGCGGGCAACGGTTTGGGCGTCGTAACCTTCGACTACGACAACGATGGCTGGCAGGACATCTTCATCGCCAACGATCACATGCCGAATTTCTTATTTCGCAACAATCGCGATGGTACCTTCCGCGAAGTTGCTTATCAGGCGGGGGTAGCCGTCAGTGACGAGGGCCTGTTCGAAGCCGGCATGGGGGTTGACGCTGCCGATACCACCGGCGGCGGACACATGGACCTGATCGTGGGCCATCTCGACATGCAGCTTGCTCGTCTGTATCAGAACATGGGCGATGGAGGGTTCGATGACGCTACCGTCCGCTCAAGGGTCGCCTACAACACTTTCCACATGAGCGAGTTCGGAACCCGTTTCATGGACTACGACAATGACGGCCTGCGCGACATCTTTATGGCCAACGGGCATGTGCTCGACAATATCGAGCGCTATCGCTCTGACGTCCATTATGCGGAGCCCAAGCTGATGTTTCGCAACACCGGAGGGGGCATTTTTGAAAATGTAAGTGATCGGCTTGGTCCCGACTTCCAGGTGCCTCGCGTCAGTCGCGGTGCAGCCGTCGGCGATTTCGATAACGATGGCGACTTAGATATTCTGGTGAATAACAGCGGCGAGGCTCCTCAACTGCTCCGTAACGATGGAGGCAATGCCAACCACTGGCTCGAAATACTGCTGATTGGAACCAAATCGAATCGCGATGGCGTAGGCGCACGCGTGAAGCTCAGGGCGGGAGACCTGATCCTCTACGACCAGAGGAAAGGAGGAATGAGTTACCAATCAGCGCAGGACCCGCGGCTGCACTTCGGCCTGGGGCCACGGACTCGCATAGATGCGGTTGAAATAATCTGGCCCAGCGGCACGCTCACGAAACTGTCCGGGTTAAACGGCGATCAGGTCATCGCGGTCAAGGAAGGGGCAGGAATTGTTGAGCGGCCGTTTCCCCGGGTTCGTTGGTAACCGGATCGGCGCTCGACGGCGGTCATCAGTGGGCATTGGGAGAGTTCGCTTTTGTTGGTTCCCGGCTTAAGTAACCCGCCTTACGATCTCCCGGAGCCGAACCGATTTGTTGGGCCTGCGCTTGATTAAGGGCAGCGAGTACCGCCAGCGCTGCTTGCGCCTGCTCGTGGTCTCCCTTGCGTTGGTAAGCCTTTGCTAGGCTCGCGTAGATGGACGGGTTATTTGGATCGAGCTCGCGGGCTTTTTCGAGATGCACGATGGCCTCGGCCGGACGACTCGCTAAGACGTACAGCCTGCCCAGGGTAGCCTGCGCGTGTGCATCCCAAGGGCGCTCA
>Ga0126372_10001065_pt1 | contig 10775 bp, 9 predicted proteins | sample PanSoiMetaPlot_6_FD_92762 | JGI IMG/M metagenome (GOLD analysis project Ga0126372, IMG submission 92762) | Tropical forest soil microbial communities from Panama - MetaG Plot_6 | ecosystem: Environmental > Terrestrial > Soil > Tropical forest > Bulk soil | place: Panama | collected 2016-02-17
CTCGGTAATGGCTAAGATCCTGGTTCTCTTGACCAAAGCCAAGACGCTCAGTCTGCTCGATGGCCGGCAGTACCCTTCGGGGTTCTGGGCCGAGGAGCTCGTGGTACCGTACGAACGGTTCGTGAAGGAAGGTTACCAGGTCGACGTTGCCACCATAGGTGGCGAAGCCCCGACACCCGACGAAGGCAGCCTGACCGCGCTCTACGTGGGCTACACCCGCCCATCCGAATCCCAGGGCGACCCCGAGGAAAGCGCGGCCCACTACCGGCACATCACCGAGGCCCTTGACGAGCTTCGGCAACCGATGAACATCTCTGACATCACCCTGGACGCCCTCGCCGAGTACAGCGGCGTATACCTGAGCGGCGGCCACGGGGCCATGGAAGACATGCCACACGATCCGGCCATGACCAGGCTGCTCCGCTGGACGCTCGAGCTGGACACGCCGCTGGCCGCGGTGTGCCATGGGCAGTCCGCGCTGCTATCGTTGCGCGACGCGCAGGGCCGGTGGCCGCTGGAGGGCTACCGCATGACGGCGTTCTCCCATGAAGAGGAGTTGGTGACCAACCTGGCCGGGTTGCTGCCATTCGTGCTCCAAGTCGAACTCCAACGGCTCGGGGCGCTGTACCAGAAGGCACCGAACAGCTGGGAATCCTGTGTCGTCCAGGACCGCAACCTCATTACGGGGCAGAACCCGTACTCCTCATCGGAGCTGGCCGATACGTTCTTGAAACAGCTGGTTGGGCGATGACCAGCACGACCTAGCAAGGGAGGCGGCTGGCATGACCGCCACGATACCAAGCATGCACTGGTCGCATGTCGGGCTCAACTGTCAAGACCAGCAGGCCACCGAGGAATTCTACCGCCGGTGGTTCGGCTTCGAACGCGCCCGTGTCGTACCCGCCGGCGGACAGGAGATTATCTTTCTGCGCCAGGGGTCCGTGTATCTGGAGCTGTTTCCCGCACAGGAATCTTCGCCGGTACAGGCGCAGGCCGACGGCCCGCCCTATCCCGGCATCGCGCGCCATCTAGCGTTCCAGACCGACGACCTGGGCGCCTTCCTCGACCGGGTGGGCGACCAGGTGCCCGTGTCCCTCGGACCGCTGGAGTTCGACGAGGTGATCCCCGGCTGGCGCACCATCTGGTTGACCGACCCGGATGGCGTGATCGTCGAGGTGAGCCAGGGATACCACGACCAGGATCCCAGCGAGCTGGCCGCGCACATCCACTGAATCTTCCTCTTTCCGCACCCAGGCCCGGCATAGGGAAGGAGCCGTCCGCCACGCGTGGACGGCTCCTTCCCTTTCCCTGTGCGGGATCAGCCTTTCCGGTTCCCCATCAGCGTCGTCATATCGACGGCACCAACGGATGTTGATCACGAGGTTTTGTGACATCTGAATCGATTCGATACGTACCGAAACCTCGTGATCATTTGCTGGTGGCCGGTTCGAAGCTTCGAAACGGTGTCATAGCCGCTCCCGTATCAACTTCGCATCCGCGATAGTCACAAAGGTCACAGGCGGCAACAAAGCGTGGACTCCGACGTTGCCCGGCTGTAGCGATGACCGAAAATGTACCGGCCGAATAGCTACCGCCCCGGCGTTCCCACGTCCCACCGAGTAAACATTCAGCTGGGCTGCGATGCGCGACTGGGCGCGACTAACGGTGACCCATGTGCCGCTCCGGGTCGGCAAAGGGAGCGGTCAGGCGAGGTCTCCTCGCCGACCCTCCACCATGATCGCCGTTTGTGGAGGCAGAGGTCCGGATTCCGGACCTGTAGCTCCACAATCGGCGATCATGCAACGTCGGCTAGGCCCGCGATCATGGATACGGAACTGTTCAGTGCGCGGCCCCCACGATCGGGACACGGTCGAGCGCTTCGGGGCAACACCAGGGACTTTAGCGCGTTCCACCGGTTAACCCGCGGTTCGTGGCACACGAGGCGAGAGGCGGCGCCCCGGCGCCCCGGAGCCCCCCGGAGTCCCGCTACCCACGCCTCCCAAAAGGTGATTTGGTGCGAAACGGACGCGCCGCGTCGGCTCGCCCCAATCCTCACGTCTGACTTGATCTTCAGCGCCCCTCGCCTGAGCGACTTAGCGTTACGACTAACTACTCGCCGCGCGCCAGCTGAATGCACCCCACCAAGCGGGCGGCCACGCGTTCCCGACCGCCGAAAGTGGCACGTCAGCATGCCGGAGCACGCGAAGGTAACGCAGTAACGACCAATACGACCGGCCGTGTCACCCAAACAGTGTTGATCTTCAGTGGTACCGGGCGGCCGGACGTATGATTCTTCGGGCGCACCGGCTCAGAGGCCCTTGGAACGCGCGCATGCGGCCGTTTTCTCGGGCATGCGCAGAATCGCAGAGGATGTGGTCTGATGACCGCTAGGTACAGGGTCTGCCGGGGTTGCGCCGGCGGCCAGCACCTGATTCGAGCGAGTGGACCGGGTTCTCGGTACCGATCGAGCCGGGTTGGTGCGGCATGAGTGAGACCCGAACGACGAGCGGGCCCACGACTTCTACCAGTAACGCGGCCGGGAGTCCCGGCATCCCGGACGGGCAGCACGATTCCGCGTGGGCGCCGTTGCGCATCCGCGTTTTCCGGGTGATGTGGATTGCGGCGCTGGTTTCCAACGTGGGTTCGTGGATGCATCTGGTGGCGGCGGGGTGGTTGATGACCACCCTGACCGCCTCCGCCGCGCTGGTGGCACTGTTGCAGTCGGCCAACGCGTTGCCGAGCTTCCTGCTGGCGTTGCCTGGTGGCGCGATGGCCGATGTGTATGACCGGCGGCGGCTGATTCTGGTGACCCAGGGCTGTCAGTTGCTGGTGGCCGCGGTGATCGGGGTGATGACGGTCACCGGCACCGTCACGCCCTGGGCATTGCTGGGGCTGACGGTGCTGCTGGGCGCGGGCTTCACGCTGGGGCTGCCGGCGTACGCGGCGATCACCCCGGATCTGGTGCCCGCGCGGCAGTTGCCGGCGGCGATCTCGTTGAACTCGGTGACCATCACCGCATCATTGGCGGTGGGGCCGGCGCTGGGCGGTGTGCTGGTCGCCTGGGTCGGGCCGGGTCCGGTGTTCCTGCTGAACGCGGTGTCGTTCGTCGCGGTACTGATCGCCATATCGGCCTGGCGTCAACCCGGCCAGGTGAGCACCCTGCCGCCGGAGCACGTGCTGTCCGCGACACGCACCGGCCTGCGGTACGTGATCAACGCTCCCGAGTTCGTCGCCGTGCTGGTACGAACCCTGGCCTACATAACCGCCTTCAGCGCCACGCCGGCGTTGCTGGCGGTAGTCACGCGGGAGTTGGGCGGGTCGGCGGCCGACTACGGGCTGCTGCTCGGGTGCGCCGGCCTCGGTGGGGTCATCAGCGCGTTCGTCCTACCCAGGATTCGGCAGCTGATCAGCGCCGATGCCATAACGCTCGCCGCGACCGCCGGCTACACCTGCACCCTGCTCGCGGTCGGTACCGCGCCCAACGTCGCGCTGGTGATCCCGTTCATGCTCACCGGCGGATTCGTGCAACAAACCATGCTGTCCTCGCTGAACATCGCCGCACAACAGGTACTACCGGCCTGGGTGCGCGGGCGCGGACTGGCGGTGTTCATGCTCACCTTCCAGCTCGGAATCGCCGGCGGCGCCGCGATCTGGGGTGCTGTGGCCTCCGATGTCGGGCTTAGCCGCACGTTTGTGGCCGCGGCCGTCCTCATGGCCGCCACCGCGGCACTCGCACCGGTGTTCCGGCTCAACTCCGCCGACCACATCGACGCGCGCCAGGTCGCCTTCCACCCCGAGCAGTACAACCCCGTCGAGGTCCAACCCGACGACGGCCCCGTCCTCATCACCACGGAGTACGCCGTCCCCGAGCAACTGCTGGGCACGTTCGTCAACGCGGCGCACCGGCTCAGGCAGATGCGCCGGCGCGAAGGCGCTTTGAGTTGGGCGCTGTTCGAAGACGTCGAACGGCGCGGCACCCACATCGAAAATTACCTGATGACCTCATGGTCCGAGCATCGCAGACAGGCCGAACGCCGAACCAGCAACGACCAACAAGTACTCGACGAGATCACCAACTGCCACGACGACGACGGGACACCACCGCGCACCCGCTACCTTCTGGGCCACCATTTCCGGCGACACCACCAGTAAGGCGGTAAGGGCCGGCGCCGAGTGCTTACCGACGAAATGTTGGGGGCCGCACTCGGTGCCGGCTAACCAATGCGTGCCGGGGAGGGCTGAGATCCGCGCGGTGCCGCGGGCGCGCGGCCGGTCCCGTCCGCATCGAGTCCCGCGGCGGAGAGCGGCGGAGCAGAGCCGGGTCAGAAGTCGACGCGGGTACCGACCGGGCCGTAGACGAAGCGGTCCATGGAGTTGATGAATGCCGTGGGGAAGCCCAGGTCGATGGCGCTGACCTCGTCGAGCCGGCGGACCGCCGCGTCGGGCAGGGCCAGGTCGGCGGCGGCCAGGTTGTCGGTCAGCTGCTCGATGCGGCGGGCGCCGACGATGGGGTGCAGGTGCGGATGGCGGGCCATGGTCCAGGCCAGCGCGACCTGGGAGGAGGACGCGCCCAGCTCGTCGGCCACAGCGTCGACCTCGCGGGCCACCCGCATCTCCTGCTCGGTGGCATCCTCGGGCCGGACGCGGGTCGGGCCCGAGGGGGTCGAGCGGGTGAACTTGCCGGACAGCAGGCCGCGGGCAAGGGGCGACCATGCCGCCACCGACAGGCCCAGCTCGCCGGACATGGGCAGCAGCTCACGCTCGATGTCGCGCTGCAGCAGGCTGTAGGGCACCTGAAGCCCCACGAACGGCGTCCAGCCGCGCCAGTCGGCCAGCGTGTTCGCCCTGGACACCACCCATGCGGGGGAGTCGGAAATGCCGATGTACAAGACCTTGCCCGCGCCAACGGCATCGTCGAGCGCACGCATCATTTCCTCGATCGGGGTGCCCGGGTCCCAGATATGCACCCAGAGCAGGTCGATCCGGTCGGTGTTCATCCTGACAAGGCTTTGTTCCAACGACCTGGTCAGGCTCTTGCGATGGTTACCGGACGCGTTCGGGTCGGAGCCGTCGTTGGTGAGGGTGTACTTGGTCGCCACCACGAAGCGGTCGCGGTCGGCGGCCACCAGTTCGCCGACAATGCGCTCGCTGGCGCCCTCGGTGTAGCGGTTCGCCGTGTCGATCACATTACCGCCGGCTTCCGCATAGGCGGTGAACAGCTTGCGACACTCCTCGACCGGCGCGCCCCAACCCCAGTCCTCACCGAAGGTCATCGTGCCGAGAAACAGCTGCGACACCCGCAATCCGCTGCGGCCGAGGGTTCGATACCTCATTCGTGATCCTCCCAATCAGTTCTGGACTATGGTTGCCGGCTCCCGAACATGCTCGTGAATGGAGCTGTTCCGGTCCATCACCGCAATGAGCACCTGCACCAACGCAAGCAACCCCAGGGACATCAAACCTGGCACGACCGTCGCGAGCGGGATGATCGTGAGGCAGACCACCGCGCCAATCAAGTGGTCGGGACGCAGCCGGCTCCCGCGCCGCCAGCGCAACGCACCAAGATCGAAAAGGAACAGCGCGGCACCGGCGCCAAGGCAGTACGGGGCCACCCCGCTCATGGCCTCGCTCGGGTGCTTCATCACGCCCTGCACGCCCACCGCGATGAACACTATGCCCACCACCAGCGGGAAGTGCAGGTAGCTGAACATGTCGCGGGCCAGGTGGGCCCGGTGTGGGCCCTGCGCGATAGACAGCACCCGCTCCGTAATCTCGGCCTCGCGGTCGAAGTAGACCCACCAAAGCCCGCCGATCACGCCGATGGCCAGAAGAATGCTGATGGACAGGGCCATCGTGATGCCCACCGGGCCGCCCTCGGTCCCGGACAGCGCGCCGGCCCCGATCGCCACCACCGACTCGCCAAGCGCGATGATCACGAACAGGCTGTGCCGCTCCGCGAAGTGTCCCGCGTGCACCGTGAACCCGCCGACACCGGTGATCAGCGGTGTCCCGTAGTCGATCATTACGGCGATGACCCACAAGATCACCTGCATGACCGGTGGCACGAACACGCCGATTATCAGCAGCAGCGACGCCGCGAGGTTACCCGGCGCCAGCCGTAGGATCGCCGCCCGGTTGAAGCTGCCACCCGCGACCGCGAACAGCACCAGATGCAGCACCCGGACCACCAGGTAACCAAATGCGAACGCCCATGCGTCGCGGCCGGACGCTTCGGGCACCGCGACCGCCACGATGAGCAGAGCGCCCATCGCGCCGAGGATGACCAGCCTGGCGGGTGCGCTGTCGGTGTTCACCGCGTTGGTGAGCCAGGCATAGGCGCCCCAGGCCCACCAGAGCAGCGCGAGCAGGAGCAGGCCGCGCCCGATCGACGCCGCCGTCGGAGTGCCAATAACGAGCGAAGTGACCCGCGTGAGAGCGAAGACGAACACCAGATCGAAGAACAGTTCGAACACCGTCACCCGTCGGGGCGGCTCGACCGGAACCTCGGCCTGTGCGGGAACAGAAGTGCCTGACATGTCCAGAATTGTGCCATCACCCTCGGCATTCCTCACCACGCCGTGGCTTGAACTTCCGAAAAGTAAGCCGCGCCTCTGTCGCCTGCACGGCGGCAGTTCAGTCGACTTGACGAAGTGCGCGCACAGAGGTGCCTGTCTTCAAGATACACTTGTCACATCGATCGGTATCGTCCATCATGCCGGCTCCGATCGGTCTCGAAACAAGCCAGCCAGACGACGCCGCGTGATGGTCACAGTTGCGTGCTCCCCGTGGACACGCAATCGAGACCGCCCGTGCCAGGCGCCACCGGCGACACCCATGATCACCGTTAGTAGTCGGATGCGGCGGGACGTGCCGGGAAGTCGGTGCGGGCAGCACCGCGAACCGGTGGACACAGACGCAGCAGGCGCGAGCCAGAACGTCGATCGTCCAAACGGCCACCGGGCGGCCAACCGTAACCAATCACCGCCGCGCACCGGGAAGTCGAACAAAACGTCGGCTCACCCTGGACGTTGGCCGGTTTTCCGAACAGCCACCCGCCCCTTAAGAGCCTGTTGGCAAAGGGGCCGAGCTGGGGATTTTGGCCTTGTTTCGTCCAGCCGGCCAAAGGTCCATGATCACCAATTTTGGAAATTCGACCCTCACCAGGAGGGTCGGGTTTCCAGAATCTACGATCATGGCCGCGGCAATCCCACATGCTGGGCCGGCGGGACGGCTTGGGCGGGGTGGCGGCAGCATCGACGCACAATCAGAGGGCACCATGACCACCACCGCCCAGGAAGTTGGCGACCCTTTACCAACAGGCTCCGAGGGACGCCACGACGGCGTGAAAACCACCCCGGCCGGCCGCCGACGCCGGCCCACCTGGACCCTGGGCCGGCTTTTCGGTTCGGGGGCGGAAAATCAACACGGTCAAACAAGGCCACGGTCGACCGTGGCCGGACCCAGCCACCCGCTACCCAAAAGTAACAACCACTACCTACGGCAAACTTGATGTGACCCTGCGTCCCACCCCGGCCGCCGGCACCAAATCATGAAAGCGGACACCGACTTGACGAAGACCGCGCCGAGATTCCGCAGAGCCGGGGCCCACCGTTGACCGCCAACCCGCCCGGTCGCAACATTCGTGGTCTAGAGGGACCTGCCGGACTCAAAACTCACACCGGTGCGCACGAGTTGGGTCCTTCGCAGTGGAGGCCGCCGAGATCAAGGGAAGTGACGACTGACATGGCCAACACAGATCTCGTGCTGAAGATGTACGAACACTTCGGCAACGGTGACATGGATAAGATTAAGAGCGAGGTCTTCCATTCGGAGATCACATGGAACATGCCGGGGCATCACCCCCTGTCGGGCACCATGAAGGGTGCCGACGAGGTGATCGCCTTCTTCTCGGACCTGTTCAAGGCTGGGATCAACGTCGACGACGTGCACTTCGGTGAGCTCGATGACGGCACGGTGGTCGAGAAGCACCACGGTCACGGCGAGGTCGACGGCGCCAAATACCTCTTCCCCACCTGCACCTCCTACGGGATCGCCGACGGTAGGATTCGCGAGGTCCAGGTGCACACCGCCGATCAGCACGGGGTGGACCGCTACATGTGGGCCCGCTTCGACCTGAAGAGCGTCAGCGACCGCCTGGCGGACAACTGATGAGCGCCGTCACGTCGGAGCTGGTCGAGTCGGCCTATCAGGCCCTCGCGACCGGTGACCGCACCGAGGTCGCCAAGTACTGGGCCGAGGACATGCGCTGGCTCGTCCCCGGCAACCACCAGCTCGCCGGCTGGTGGGAAGGCCTCGACGGATTTTTCGGCTTCATGGAGCAGGTCGGCAAACTGTCGGGCGGCAGCTTCGTCATGACGCGGTCCGCGATCCTGCTCGCCGACGAGTGGTCGGCCGACGTGTCCAACAACGTAGGTGACCGGACCAACGCGGCTCCGGGCAGCACGTCGCCCTACGACCACCTCGAGATCGACGTCATCCACCTGCTGCGCTGGCGTGATGGCAAGGTCATCGAGGGCAGGGGCGCCATTTTCGCCGACGGCACCACGCAGTTCAACCAGTTCTGGTCACAGCTCGCGACTGACGCTGTTCGCGTGAGCGCATGATCTGAGTTCCGGCACCAAGGCGGGAGGACGCGATTCCCCTGTGGAATAGCGTCCTCCCGCCTTGTTTCTGGCCAACCCAGCGTGCAACGCTTCTGGAACCGGAGTAGCCACGCGTGCTCCAGCAGCGCACGAAAGATACCGAACCGGACGTAACGAAGTAACGCTGCTGCGCCCGGTGACACGGTCATCGCGGCACCAGGGCAGTACTCTCGGATAGTTCGGCATTGCCGGACCAAAAGTTCTCGCATGCCAACCCCGCGTGCCAGCGGCGTGACGCGGCCAACAGATCCGGCGGGTCCGGCAGATCCGGGGCGCACGCCGGAACGTGAGGAGCGCGGATGAATACCGACCTGAAGGTCAACGGAAAAGTCGTAGTGGCAGACTTCGAACCACGCCTGACGCTGGTCGAGCTGCTGCGGGACATCGTCGGGCTAACCGGGACGAAGGTCGGTTGCGACACCGCGCAATGCGGTTCGTGCGTCGTGCAGCTCAATGGGTCGTCAGTGCGTAGCTGCGCGGTACTCGCGGTCCAAGCCGCCGGTGGCGAGGTGGTCACCATCGAAGGCCTCAGCGAGGACGGAGAACTCAACGCGCTTCAAACGGCACTGCGCGACGCCCATGGCACGCAGTGCGGATTCTGCACGCCAGGCATGGTGATGTCCCTGGTCGACCTGCTGCGCACCAACCCGAACCCGGACGAGCGGGAAATCCGGTCCTGGCTGACCGGCAACCTGTGTCGCTGCACCGGCTACCACAGCGTGGTACGCGCCGTCCTACAGCTGGTCGCCGGATCGGCAGACCCGGCCGAACGAGAGACCGCCCGATGAGCCAGACGATCCCAGAACGACGTACCGCCGGCACAGGTCCTTTCGGCGAGTCGCTGCCGGCCCGCGAGAATGCGGCATTCCTGCGCGGCGAGGCCAAGTTCACCGCCGACTTCACCCCGCCCGGCACTGTGCACATGGAGCTGCTGCGTAGCGCCCACGGGCACGCCCGGATCGTCAACATCGACACCAGCCGGGCCGCCGCGATGCCCGGCGTGCTCACCATCGTCACCGGCGAGGACCTCACCGACAAGCTCATGCCGCTACCCTGCGTGTGGATCCCCGGTGGCGTGGAATGCCACTTCCCGCCGCACCCGTATGGCCTGCCCGGCGCCGGCTTCGTGCTCGCCAAGGACCGCGTCCTGTTCATCGGCGACCCCGTGGCTGTCGTGGTCGCCCAGACGCCCGATCAGGCTCGCGACGCGGTCAAGGCGATCCGCGTCGAGTACGAGCCGCTCCCGGCCGTGGTCGACCCGCGGGCCGCGCTCGAACCGGATGCGCCACAGCTGCACGAGGCCGTCAAGCAAAACCTCAATGCCTACTGGACCTGCGGCGACCAGGAAGGAACCGAAACGGCCATCGAGTCCGCCGAGGTGGTCATCGAGCTGGACATCGTCAACCAGCGCACCATCACCAGCCCCATCGAACCGCGCGCCGCGCTCGGCGAGTACGACCCGAACACCGGCGAGTACACGCTGCACGCCACCACACAGTCGCCGCACAACCACCGGTTCCTGCTGGCCGCCCTGGTGCTGGGTATCCCGTTCAACAAGCTACGGGTGATCGCGTCGAACATCGGCGGCAGCTTCGGCACCAAGGGCTACCTGTATCCGGACATGCCGCTCGTGCTATACCTGGCCAAACAACTGGGCCGGCCGGTCAAGTGGGTGGATACCCGAAACGGACTGATGCGCTCCACCGTGCAGGGCCGCGACCACATCCAGAAGGTGGTGCTGGCCGGCACCAGAAGCGGCCAGATCACCGCGATCAAATGCACCAGCCACGTCAACCTCGGCGCCTACTCATCCACCATCGGACCCGGCGTGGCGACCGCACTGATGGGCCGCAGCATCAGCGGCCCGTACGCGATCCCGCACGGCTTCGCAGAGATTTACACGGTGTTCACCAACGTCGTGCCGCTGGGCGCGCAACGCGGCTCGGGCCGGGCCGAGGCCACCTATCTGATGGAACGGCTGATCGACCGGTACGCGGCGGAAATCGGCATGGATCCCGCCGAAGTCCGGCTGCAGAACATGGTCCCCAGCCGCGATATGCCCTACGACAACGGGCTGGGCTGGACCTACAACACAGGCGACTACCCGAGAGC
>Ga0126372_10001066_pt1 | contig 10766 bp, 10 predicted proteins | sample PanSoiMetaPlot_6_FD_92762 | JGI IMG/M metagenome (GOLD analysis project Ga0126372, IMG submission 92762) | Tropical forest soil microbial communities from Panama - MetaG Plot_6 | ecosystem: Environmental > Terrestrial > Soil > Tropical forest > Bulk soil | place: Panama | collected 2016-02-17
CGAAGGCAAAACGGCGTTTCCGGTTCCCGGCGAAGAAGGGTGGCAAAACCAGGAGATTCTTGACGCCGCCTATCGCAGCTTGCAAAGCGGAAAGTTCGAACCCGTTACGGCTGTTGTTAAGACGCAGGGAAAGCACTAGCGAAAATCAGAGGCAATGTTAGTTCCGGGTCTATCTCAGTTTCCGGGCCCATCGAGGATCGGCTTCATGTCAGGCGCGGGCGGTATTCCTTTGGCGCGGACGATTGCCCAATGCCACTCCTGGTCGGGCGCCGGAAGAGAACTCAGCGGTTCCTTGAGGATCGTGGTAGCAAACGGCGCTGCCGTTCCCTTCAGATGATACAGCACGGTGACATCAGACCGCTTTTCCTCAACCGACGGGCTGCTCATCGTGGCCGGAAGCAGCTTCACCGAAGAATCCGACGCATTGGCGACATTCGAATGCCGTATCAGCGTCAACCCCACAGTGATCTCCCGCAGACTCCACCCGGTTCCGTTGTAGATCGCGACCTGCAATTCATCTCCTACGATCGTGGCAGGACCGTCCAGTTTCATTAACTCAGCATCGGGAAGACTTTCGGGCTTAGGACCATTGCCCGGATTGTTGTTTGCCGCCGCGCTGAATGACAGAGCGCAGGTCACGTCAGGAGACGAGGCGTTGACCGTCTGGATGCTGATCGGATCCAGCGTAAATCGTAATCCGGCGATTTCCCACTTTTTGGTCTCGCCCTGTTCCATGACCTCGGGCAGGTTGTCATTGTCGATTACGGCGCGCGGTGGGGCCTGTGTCTTGCGATAGGAGCGCGCCACGTCTCCAAGGGGCGCGTCGGTGTCCTGAGCGAGCGCCGGGGTCACTACCGCCAGCGCTAGGAAGGCTCCCGCGATGTAAACGAAATGGCGCATCCCTGCTTCAATCACCTCGGAACAACCGATGTTGTCTCATTCCGCTGCCGGGCCAGCCGAAGGCATCCAGCACGAGGAATGGGTGAAAACCGGCCAGGGGAGCGCTACTGCGGGCCATCAAAATTGTAACGGGAATGTGGCGGATTTGGTGTGACCGCCGTCAATCCTTGGTAGTAGAACCTTCGCTGATGGGAAGAAATGGTGGCGGATTACCAAAGACGAACAGGCGTGCGTAACGAAGTAGCACGCAACCAGACACACGCCCCAACAGAAATTTTTACAGCAAACCCGAAGTTCGGAAGCGCGTAACGGGGTCAGTTACAGCAACTGGTTGACGATGGAAAACCCAGCGCGCAATCGCAAATCCCAGGGCTGCATAGCACAGATGCATCAGTTTCATGGCCCACCCCCCAAAAAGCGATGGATGCTTTCGCAACGTGGGGGAAGCTTCACCGCTTTCCTATCGGCAAAAGTAGCAAGGGGCACGACACTGGTCAATCCACCAAGGTGCTATCCGGTGGCACGAAGGTTACACATGGTAATGCCCGGGTAACCACCGGGTATAGTCCGGAAACGCCCGTCGGAAGCGGGTTTTCGGGGGATATTCCAAAATATTCTGCTGGTCTTTCGGCGCTCCTCAAGACCGCTCCTGCAGTACTCGCTCCTTCGGGTTCTCAGCCGAAGCTGCCCCGTCCAGTACCATCGCCCTGCGGCCATGAAAGAAAACCAGGTGGATCAGGAACATCACGACGAGGACCGAGCCAAAGGTGCAGACAATCGTGGCTCCCGTCGGAGTATCGAACTGCACTGAGAAATACACCCCCAAGGCTGAGACCAAAGTGCCCATGGTCCAGCCTATGGCCAGCCTGGGCCCGATTCGGTCGGCGAACAACATGGCGCCAACCGAGGGCACAACCAGGTAACAGAACACAAGTAGGACCCCGGCGATAGCAACCGAAGAAGTGACGACGAAACCAAACGAGGCGTAAAACAGGAAATCCCACAGTCGGATATTGAGTCCGCGGGCTTCGGCCTCAGCAGGGTCGGTCGAGATCAGCAGGAACTGCTTACGGAAGACGTAATGAAATAGTCCGATCGCACCGTAAAGAATTGCGGTCTTTACCACTTCCTGTTTCGACACCGCCAGGATGTTTCCCACCAGCATGTCCTTGAGGTGTTCCGTTTCACCCGTGGCTTTGCTCATGGCTAGAATCGCGGTGGCCGAGGCCACGGCATACGCGATGCCGATGAATGCCTCCTGCGGGATGTGGCCGCGCCGCGTGCGGGCCAGCGCGAAGATGGCGGCGCCGACAAATGTGAAAGCCAGGCTTAACCAATATGCACCCTGGGCATGAGGGTCCATCCCTATCAGGATTGCAACGGTTGCGCCCAGCGCAGCGATCTGCGCCAGTGCCAGGTCGACGAAGATTACGCCGCGCTCCACCACATGCACGCCCAGGTAAGCGTGAATGCCGGTCAAAATCAGGCTGGCCAGGAATGGCGCCAGTAGAAAGGGGAGAATTTCCATGGTGCTCCTTATTGGGTTGCCTTGAAGGCTTTTATCAGTAAATCGATATCGTAATCAAAGAGCTTGAAATAATCGTCTACGCCCTTTTCGCCGCCAACAGACGGCAGGTACACTACCACCTGCGATCCCGTTTCCCGACCAATCGATTGGGGAGTCTTCAAATCGAAGTAAGGCTCCACCAGCACGACCTTGCAGTTCTCGCGTTTCATCAGCCTGATCAGGTCAAGAGTATGGCTCGGTGTCGGCGGAATGCCCGGCCGGGGCTCGACGTATCCGATCACGTCCAATCCAAAGTGTTTCGCGAAGTTCGGAAACGAGCGGTGATAAGTAACCACCTTACGGCCCCGGTAGGGTTTCATCTCCGCATCCCACTTCTGCACCGCCGCGCCCAAACGCTTGTCGAAATCTTGGAAGCGCTGTTGAAAATACTGCGCGTCGGAAGGATCCATCTCTCCAAACTTGTTGGCGAAACCCTTGGCGATACGACGCCCGTTATCCGGATCGAGCCAGTAGTGCGGATTGCCTAGCGGGTGCACGTCACCCTCGGCCCGCGTCACTTGTCCCTGAGGGATTTCGAGTATTTCGGCAAATTGCGATGCGTCGAGATAGCCTGGAGCTCCCACCTGGATCCGGGCGTTGCCACTCTGTGTGATCAGAGGAGGCAGCCATCCAATCTCGAGTTGCAAACCCACGCTGATCAGCAAGTCAGCCTGCCGCAGCCGCAGCAGGAAGCTCGGCTTGGCTTCGACGAAATGCGGATCCTGGTATCCCCTGGCAATGGCGTCCACGCTCACCTTGTCGCCGCCGACTTCCTGTGCCAGGGCCGCCATGTCCGTGGTCGACGTCACGATGTTCAATTTCTTTGCCTGAGCCGTCGTGGGCAAAATGAAAGCACACAACAACAAGACGATCCCACCGACAATAAAGTGAGCGTGGTTTCCTGCTTTTCTCATTCGTTTTCTCCTAGAACGGGTGCGCCCCATGCGCTCCCAGTGAAAACTGCACCTGCATCAGAAGTTCGTGCGCGTCGACGTTCCCGGCGTAGTGCGTAAACCGATACTGGCCGCGCACCTGGCTAAACTCGCTGGGCCAGTAGGTGAGCACCAGCGATCCGCCATTGTCTGTGAGGTTCGCCTGCGTCGGGCGGTCGGAATGATCGTATCGTCCTCCGAGAAACCAGCGTCTTCCCAGCTGGTAATCGCCGGAAACATAGAAGCCGAAAGCGCGCTGCTCAAAGGGCAGCTGCTGCCGCTGGCTCCAGACGAACTCGCTACGGCCAATAAACGAGTGATAGATGGAGCGGCGCAACGGTTTCCACCGCAACGTAGCGTCGACGCCATAGAGCTGGGTCAGGAAATCGCTTCCCAGCTTATTATGGCCACGCGAGTAAGAGACCCCCAAGTCGAGATTGGTGGACTCGGTTATATCTTTGTACGTGCGCAGGTGAGCCACTGCGCTGACGTCGCTTTTCGTTGACGCCTGGAACAGGGGGTGTTGTGTGTCTCCGGAATCTCCGCGAAAGAGCTGTCCCGTGGCTTCGAGAAAAATGCCCTTGGGCGCCGGCAGGATGCGTTGAATCGAGATGCCCGCGTCATCGATTCCGTCCTCGCCGCCGACCAGGTTATTGGTCACCAGCGGACGGTCAACCCACGGCAGCACGTGGTTGTGCAACGTGTTGACCTTTCCGAAGTCCGCACGCATCTTTCCAACCTTCACCACAAAATTTGCCGGTAATGCCGTGAACGTAACGTAGCCCTCTTCAAGGTCAACCCCTTCCTCGCCAAAGGAGAGGAAGAAATCGCCGCGGGCGTAGGGATCGATGATGGCCTGCAGTCCGACTTCAGATTCGTGCATCTGCAGCGAAGGCGACGGTTGGATGGGATTGTGTCCGGCCACACCGATGAAGTCGCCGATCACGCTGATGTCCGGGTTCAACGCTTTGGCGGCGCTCACGCCTGCGCCTCCCAGCGAAGGCTGCTGAACCAGGGTCTGGGAGCCCTGCGGGGTTGCGGCTGCTTGCGCCGTTTCGGCGGTTGGCGGCGCAGCTGGTGGAGCCGCGGCCTGTGGAGCTGCTGCTTCAGCGGCTGCAGCACCAGCCGGAGCAGCGGGTGCAGCAGTGGCTGGCGCTGGCTGCTGGGCCTTGATTTGCCGGAGCTGTCCCTCGAGCGCAACCACTCTGTCTTCGAGGTCGCGGATTTTCTGCATGAGCGCAGCATTGTCGGGCTGATCCTGCGCGGCCGCGGGCGCAGTCGTCTGCTGCCCTAAGAGGTGCGGCGCAACCAGAACTAGAAACAGGGCAACCAACCAAGTAGCTTTCATTCAACCAACTCCTCAATCGTCGAGAAATACGAGCCCGTGAACCAATCAACTCTGAATTAATGGATGGAAGAAACTGGCCACGACACAGATGGTGGACGCGACGACGAGATCAGCGTGCTGGAGGTGGACGAAGGAAGAGCGGAAAATGGTCCAAAACGGTATGGCACCAGCCGGGCGCCGGTGCGGGCGGTTTTGTTTTCCCACGAGAAAGGAATATTCCCAGCAGCAGGAAAACAGGCGCACATGAAGTCGCTAACATGAGGCATGTCAGGCACACCCCTGATGTAGGGGCAGACGCGGATACGACAATTGTCGTGCCCGGCGCAGACAGGGTCGCACACAGGTGGGACGATTGGTGTGCCGTTGCCATCAACACGGCGGCAACGCAAATCATGCCAATGAAGGCACGCGTGGCTGCTGGATAATTGCGGATGCTTCTCGCTCCCAGAGACTTAGATGCCCAATGTGTGACCTTCGCCAGCCTCACCATGGTCTAAATTCTCGGTTTCCCGTGATTTTAGCAGGAAGGCGTGTCGCTTTTCCCTCTTCATGCATTTCCACACGCCGACGTGTCGCAACTGGTAACAGGTTACCTTGATGATTCATCCGCACGCGACAACGACTTGTGTCCTTGCGTTTTATTGACTTGGTCCGTTACCTGTGTGAGAATTCGCGCATTGGCGCTGGTTTTTCATCGTCTGCGGTTGTACGCCACCAAGCGCTGGAAATCGCTCTTTACCGAGGGCCGCGCCGGTATGAAGTTCCCCTCCTGCCATTGTCATCTTGATCGCAGTGACACTGTACTGAGGCAACCGCGCTCAGGATGGGTATGCTGAAGGAAGGCATTCTGATCCTGGCAGGGCTGGTGGCTTTGATTGCAGGATGGACCGATTGGCGGTCGAGACGCATCCCCAACTGGCTGACGGTTCCCAGCGCGATCTTGGGCGTAACGGTCAATTCAACGCTTCAGGGATGGCCAGGGCTGAAGTCATCCCTTGAAGGACTTGGTTTAGGATTATTGTTGCTCTTGCCGCTGGTTCTGGCCAACGCCATTGGCGCTGGCGACTGGAAACTGGTGGGAGCACTCGGATCCGTTCTCGGACCGCATGATCTTCTGTTGGTTTTGGGAGCGGCGGTCCTGGTCGCAGGAATCATGGCGTTGGCGCTGGTGATTTACAAGAAAAGGCTTCAGCAAACACTCCGCAATATCGTGAGCTTGCTGGTCGCGCTCGTGAGCGGACACCCGGGACAACATTCAGTTTCGCTCGATAATCCGGAAACGCTGAAGGTTCCGTTTGGAGTCGCGGTTGCGGTTGCGGTGATCGCTTTCGTAGGGCAAAGGCTGGCGACTGGGCTGTCAGGATAGCGCGATGAAGAAGTTTGTTAGATTGATTGCCGGATCGCGAGGAGCAGAGATTGCTGAATTCGCCGTCGTATTGCCTTTGCTGCTCAGCATCATCTTCGGAATTTTTTCCTTTTCCCGCGCTTACAACATCTATAACACCATCACCAGAGCGGCCCAGGAAGGTGCGCGCGTGGCTGGCAGTCCAGCTTGCGCTTCTTGCGGAGGCGTCGCGTGCGGGGCCGGACCAGCAACTCCATTTCCCTGCGACACAGTTGTCGCCAATGCCGTGTCCGGGGTGTTGCAGGCGTCCCACATAGACCCGGCACAGATCGCCACGATGACTCCAGCTACTCCGACGGCTGCGGCCTGGACCGCCGCATCGTGTGCGCCGCCTTCTCCCGCTCCCGCCTGCACAACCACGAACAACATCACGATCTGTCGCTTTGTCGTTCTCAATCCTGCCAGTACCACGCACGAGTGTGGAACCGTTGTGAGCTTCCAGTACCCCTATCAGTTTTTGCCCATGCTCACCGTCAAGTCGATCAACATTCCTGCGCAAGCGCAGAGCCGGATGGAGTACTGATGCAAGGGATTCACCACAAGCTGCTCAACAGTCGCCTGCGTCGCTGCCTCACTGCCGCAAGCCGCCTCGGTCTCACTGATCAGGGAGCGCAGATCGCCGAATTGGCGGTTTCCCTGCCTCTGCTGGTCGTGCTCCTGGTTGGCGTCTTTGATTTCGGTCAGGCCTTCAACGTAAAAGAAAAGCTCGATGATGCGGCGCGCTCCGCGGCTCGCCAGGCTGCCAACCAGGCCACCGATGACCTCGGGTTGGCGAACCCTCCGTCCGTCAAGGCCATCCTCGACAATGTGATCAACGACCTGACGGCTGCGAACGTGCTCGGCAATGGGAACCTGGGAAACTGTAAAGCCAGTGCGGCGAGCGTTACCCATGGGGCCAACTCGCTGATATGGCATTACACTGTTTCGAATTGCCCGCTGGCTCTGAATGTGATCATCGATCGGGGAATGATTCTTCCCTACGCGGGTCTGAATGGCACCGTGAAGGCTGCCGCAAGCCACGTGACTGTGCAATATCCTTATGCGTGGCACTTCAACAGTGTGATCAAGATCCTCATTCCCTCGACCACCTATGCCGCTTCCACAAATCTGAAAACCGATGCGGTCATGCAAAACCTGGACTGAAAGGAGCCCCCACCATGACGCGAATTCAAAGGCTGCCCGCGAACACCAAAGAGAGCGGTCAAACTATCGTGATGGTGGCGTTGTGTATCGTGGCCATGCTGGCGATGGCGGCTCTAGGCATAGACCTGGCAACTCTGTACACCGCCCGGGCGGAAGCGCAAAGAACCGCGGATGCGGCGGCACTGGCAGGCGCACAGGCTTTCGTATTGAGCGGGTTGACCTCTTTGCGCTCCACTGACACGAATTTCACCGCCGTGCAGACCGCAGCCGGGACGCTCGCAACCGCCCAAGCCAACCAGGTGGTGCAGGCAAACAAGATTGCAGGGGTGGCCGGAACAGCGAGCGTAGTGGTTCCCCCGACCAGTCCCAACCCTGACGGCAACCCGCAGATTTCCGTGACCGTACAACGCACGGGTTTGCCTACTTTTTTTGCCAGGGTATTGCCGTCAGTGTCCGCGCTGACCTCCGTCAGCGCGACGGCCAAAGCTGAAGCCTTCAACCCCTCATTCTCGTCCGCGAATCCTTCCGGCTTCATGCCCGCGGCCGCCAAATGCGTCAAGCCGTTCATTGTTCCGAACATCGACCCGAACCGCGGGAACGGCACCTTCCTCGATCCCACGACCGGAGCACTCGCCAGTAATGCAGTGCTCGGCGAGACGCTTACTCTGGTCTCCGACTGCCAACAGAATGGCTCGGGGTGTTCTTTGATCAATTCCCCGCCGCAGGTGTGCGGTGGTAACAGCAACCCTACTGTGCAATACCTGCCAGCTCTCAATACGGCATCGACGCCAATGCTGTGTCCCTCGTGCGGAACAGGCGCGCCCACGGTGTTCGAACAGAATATTTCCTGCTGCAACACAAATACGTTTACTTGCGGTTCCTCGGTGAGTGGCGGAACCAGTTGGGCGGTTGATCTGACCGTGAATCCCAATGGGAGTAATGGCCCAACCAACAGCGGGCTGCAATGTGCCATTCATCAGAACTCGGGACGGGATTCGATCATCGGTGGCGGTCCCCCCTTTCAGATCACTGCCGGCAACGGTAACCCTCTCGTCAGCGCCGGAGTCATTAACTCTGGTGACACGATCACCAACAGTTCCTCCATCATGACGCTCGCTGTCTATGACCATAACCAGGGCATCTCTCCCCCACATGTGATTGGCTTCATGCAGGTGTTCGTCGTCACGGCAAATGCCAACCAAGGGAACTCTAGTTGCGATACCAAGGACGGTGGATCGGACGACGATAACGGGCCTGGTGGGGGTGGCGGGGGCGGTAGGTTCCTGGTCGAGATTCTCAACGTCTCCGGCTGCGGCACCAACGCCAGCACCGCGACCCCAGTGGCCGGGGGCGGAGTTTCTTCCATACCGGTGCGCCTGGTGCACTAGTGCGGGGGCTGGCTCGCTGTCTGCGCCGCCGCGGGAGCACCATCGCCAACGCCTTCGCTTAGAGGCTGTTGGTCCGGACCATCTGCTTCCTCTTCCTTTTGCTCGTGCGCTTGTGGCGCGGGCTCTCCGGTCTTCGGGGTAAGGATCACGCTTCTGACTCCATCCTTATCCTGCGTCGACCCAATCAGAATGAAATTGAAATGCGAACCATTCAGCAACGTGGCAATCACTTCTTTCGGCGAGCCTGGGCCAGCTTTGATGGCAACCTTATCCCGTTCCGCGCCCGCCGGAATCGCCATATCTGCGCCCGTGCGACGCTGTACCTCGTACAGGACCTCCGAGAGCGTCGCCTGATCTGCGTCAATCGTAAGAAGCCCGTTGCTGAAGTCCACCTGAAGATGTTTGTCTGTCGGGATCGCGTCTGCTGGACCAGAAGATGTCTTCACGGCATTCTTAGAAACTGCCGCGGCGCTCGCTACTGGCCGGGAGACGGGACGGCGCGTAATCGTCACCGAAGCGGCGCTGCGCGGTACGGCCTGGGGCTCCGGAGTAATTTGGGCGGCCTTGGTAATTCCTGAATCTCCCAGCGTTACGACGAGCGTGTTGCCAGAGGGAATCACTTGAAAGCTGCTCGCTGAGGCAAGATCGAGCACCACGCGAGTTGTAGGAGGATTATTCGAAAATAAACCTACACGCACTCCCTTAAGTTCACCCTTGCGCGCCGTGAAGCCATGCAGTTGACCACCCGGCACTGCGTGCGGGAAATCGATAACGACGCGGTCCGGGCCATCTAACACCTGGGTTAATGGCGTTACCGGGCCGCTGGATGTGATGGCGACCGCGATTCCGTTCTCGTCTCCGACCAGAGCAATGCGCTGGACCGTAGCCGTCTGGTTCACCTTTTGCGCATAGGCGGCCGTGAGCGACAACGCGAGTATCAACCCAAAACCCAGGACATAGTCGAGACCTGCGTACCAATTGTTATTCTGCACTGATTTTCTCCGCAACAACCTGCGATTGCTACTGAAGATACTTGGCTGGTGAAACGAGCAGAACTCTCCTCTTGATTAGGGCCCCACGGCGCGCCTTCGCAAGCAAGCCCTACTCTTCTCTCAGTTTCGCTCTTGCGGGCGAGGAAGGCAAACTATTTCTTTGCCAGCGGCTGGAGGATATCATCCAGCAGATCAGGTTGATTGGCGTTTCTTTCCAGGTGCGGATATTTCTCCCCGCCGTGGTAGGCAATCGAATATGTCTTGAAAAACTGCCTGTTTTCGGCGATTAACTCCAGCCGCGAGTCGTTGTTTTTGCCCGCAAGGATCGCATCGCGCAGGACCTCGGGAGACCATTTCCTCCCATTCACCGCAACCAGTTTCATTCCCGGCCCAAGTCCGGCCTGGTACGCAGGGGAGCCTGGAACAACGTCTCCCAGTTCGCCGCTTTGCCGCACCCAGAATCCAAGCGAAAAGCCAAAGTTCGCTGTCTTGCTTATCTTTTCGACCGCCTTGGTGAACGGGTTAGGCGTGTCGTTGTAAACCAATCGCCAACCGCCAGCCTCGATCCCTTCCGTGGGAGCGTGCGTAGTGATGGAGTTGACGCGTTTTTTCAGCAAGCCTCCCCAATCGTAGGGCGCCACGTCGTTGAGGGCTTTTACGACATCCTCAAATCGATAGGGCACCACTGCCGGAGTTCCGCTCTGCCCGCCATGAAAGCTCCGGCAGAAATCATCCAGGGATCGCCTGCTCTCTGAGAGCTGACGGATTCGCGTATCGACTTCCAGCCAGATAAGTTCGCTTTCCGGATAGTAATCAAGACTGCGGCGCCAGCTCTGCCATTCCGGTTCCGCCATACGCAGGATTTGAACCGAAATCGCCGTGTCCTCGAGCGGCCGCCACTGTCGTCCAGCGGTAAAGTCCATTGCTGCCGCCGTCTCCGCCAGGGCGTCGCGATATTGCTCGCGAGTCCACAGGCCCGATCTCGCCGTGAGGACATTTCCCAGGTACTCGGTCAGCCCTTCGTAGACCCACAACAGATCGCCGATCATGGGCTCCTGGTAGTTGTGTGTGGCCAGCCCCGCCGGCCGCCG
>Ga0126372_10001067_pt1 | contig 10764 bp, 9 predicted proteins | sample PanSoiMetaPlot_6_FD_92762 | JGI IMG/M metagenome (GOLD analysis project Ga0126372, IMG submission 92762) | Tropical forest soil microbial communities from Panama - MetaG Plot_6 | ecosystem: Environmental > Terrestrial > Soil > Tropical forest > Bulk soil | place: Panama | collected 2016-02-17
AGAGCGCAACAGGACCTGGACGCCGTCGCGTTCTTCAGCGCGGCACTCCGTGACCGGCTCCCCGGCTACCATCTGTGCTGGACTGCTGCACCCGCGCTGCCGCGTGTCCTCACGGCACTGGGCCTCCAGCCGGTGCGCATACACGGCAGCACCGGCACCCTCATGTGGGTACTGACGCGGAACGGATTTCACGCGGCTGACTGATCGGATGCCGGCGCGCACGCGACTGACAAGGCCCCTGACTTTCGCATCACATCGGTACGGCCGTCCGGTCGCAGATCGTGCGGATTTTCTCGGAGCGACGCACGATTACATAGCGAAGCCTCGTGAACGCATCGAGTATGAGAGACATCCTGGGCTCGAAGTCGACGATGAGGACGGAGCGCAACTCGTTGGTGTCGTTGTCGACCGAGTGTGCGTAGGCATCATCGAAGAGCAGGGGCTCGCGCTCACGCCACGGATACGCCACGTCCTCGATTTGGATCCGACACCGGCGCCAATCGCGGGGAACGATCAGTGCAGGCGCACGATGCCGGTCGCCCAGCGCGGTGCCGGGGGATCGTGCTGTGCGGATCGAGGATCCAGAAGGCGCAGACCTCGACGGTCCGCGTGCAACGGGCCGAGTTTCGTGGGGACGTCGTAGCCCCAGAGCTTCATCACATAGGTTCGCCACTCGGGCGAAGAAATCCGGTTGTCGCGCGGGTGGACGTGTTTTCAGCCCGAAGTCCGCCGGCGACACTGATGCCCAGTGAATTTGCGGATCGCCGCGTTGCAGAAACGTGGCGCTAGACCCTTGAACACGCTATATTACCGTTCCGTCGATTCAAGCGTGAGCCAACGTGAGGTCGATCGAACCCCTTTCGTCGAGGTCCTCACATGGTCGGCCTATTCGTCTTCATCATTGCCCTGGGGTGGCTGGCTGCTGGTCCCGTCTATATTCAGCTGACCCGGCGTAAGAACGCGCTGCTCATGCGGATGCTCGAGGAAATCACTGACTGGCTCGACAGCCACGAGATCGAGTACTGGCTCGATTGGGGGACCCTGCTGGGAGCCGTGCGCGAGGGCCGTCTCCTGCGGCACGATACCGACGTCGATCTTGCGGTTCCTGCGGAGCGTGCAGCCCATCTTCGGCGGGCCGTGGCCCAGCAGCAGCTGGCGGATCGGTACTTTGTGAAAGATCGAGGAACGTCGATTCTCTTCGGATTGCGCCGCCATCCGTTCCTCCATGCGATCGAGGATGAGGTCCTCGTCCACGTGGAGTTCGTTGAGGAGGATACGCAGGCCGGTGAGCTCGTCAATTCGGGCGGGAAGCGCCGTGTGCCTCTGGCCTTCGTCCGTCCACTGGGTTCCATTCGTCTGGGGAACCGCGCCCATCCAACTCCCGGTGAGCGAGAAAACTATCTGCGGGCCTTGTATGGGTACTGGGGACGCCGGTGTATATATGAGGGTAACGATCGATATCGGGCTTGTGCCTCGATACGCGACTATCTGATTTACTGGGGTCAGCAGCTGATCTTCTATCGCCTCTACTTCTCATGGAAGAGCCTGCCATTACCGCGAACCTGGAAGGAGTGGCTGGACCACTGGTCAGGGAGATTATCCCGAAGGCTCTCGTTTCCCGAGCCCAAGCTATAGCTTTCTGCGTGCAGTGCCCGCCAGGAGCTGGGAGGCGCGAGACGATCACGCGATTCGCTCGAGTCGCGCGGGCCGAGCAGCTCGATCGGACCGAAGGCATATCAGCGCTGCGGATAGAGTCTCGGTTTTCTCGATCATCGGCGCGACTACGGCCGCCGGTGACGCATCGAATTCGGCGAGTAAGGTCACTTTCAGACCACGGACTCCGCCACCAACCTCCCCGACCGGGATCGTGAACCTGCCCATGGGAAAGGTGCGTGATGGTTGGCTACGACTTTGTGTGTTGGCTCGCCTCGCCCAGCACACGAACGATATCATGTCCCATCGACGCTCCGGGACGCGGGCCCCACGCTGGGCACCCCGGCGTGCTACGTTGAGTGGTGAACACGTTCAAAGCGATCGGCCGGTACGTCTGGATGCATGTCGGCACGCGTGCGGCGCCGACTGTTGGATGGTCCGCGCGGTCGTCGGATCCACGCGTGGTCGTCTCGCTCACCACGACTCCGAGTCGGATCACGCGTCTGGGGCCGACCCTCCGCTCACTGTTGACTCAGGACTATCCGCTGACGGCGATCTACCTGGCCATACCACGTCACTCCGTCCGAGAGAATAGAACGTACTCGGTACCCGCGCAGCTGAGCCGCCACCACACGATCAGTGTCGTCGATTCCGAGCGAGATTGGGGTCCTGCTACAAAGCTCCTGCCGACGTTACGCGCCGAGCGGGAGCGTCCGGAGACGGTCATCATCGCTGTGGACGACGACAACATCTACCCGCGTGAGATGGTCTCCACGTTCGTGCGTTGGAGCTCGAAGCTGCCGGATGCGGCCCTCTGCTTCCGCGGCTGGCGCGTGCCGTCATCCGGACGCTGGCGGGATGGTCGAGCGGTCTTCGGCACGCGCGTGGATGTGCCGACCCCGATGGACGTGATCACAGGCTGCGGCGGCATTCTGGTCAAGCCCCGCTTCTTCGACGCGGCGGTGTTCGACTACGGCGCCGCACCGCGCTCGGCCTTTTTCGTGGACGATATCTGGATCAGCGGCCATCTGGCGCGCCGCCGCATCCCGCGTTACGTCATTCCTTCGCCGGCGGCCTTCGTCTATCTGCCCGCGCTGACTGCCCGGCGAACGGGAGGACTCGACCGGACCGAGAACGGCCCGGGCAGCTCTCACAACGACGTCATGCTCGACCATTTTCGATCCGCCTGGGGCGCGTGATCGCTCAGCCATCGACGGCGTGCTGATAATCGGCCTGATCGCAGCCGCTACTGCGCTCTACCTCGTGGCGTGCCTGCTGTTACGGCTCCGCTACCCGCAGGGCTACGTGGCGCCGCCCGATGACTTCGTCGCGAAGCTCTATGCCATGCTCGGCGCCGTCGACCGGATCCTGACGGATCACCAGGTACCGTACTGGATGGAGTCGGGGACTCTGCTGGGCGCCGTCCGGCATCAGGGGGTGATCCCGTGGGATGACGACGTGGACATCGCGATTCCGGAGGCCTTCGACGATCGTCTTCTCGGGCTCGCGGGCGAGCTGGAACGCGCCGGTCTTGTTCTCCATCGCTACTCGTGCGGCTGGAAGATCGGTTTCATCGGCGACCCGAACGAGGCCGACCGCTTCGAGCACTGGTGGTACAAGATCGTGCGCTGGTTCCGAGGATCGAACTATCCGTACGTCGACGTCATCTCGAAGCGAGAGGACGACGCCGGGTGGTACTGGTACGCCTTACCAGCGTGGGCGGCGCGCTGGCCCCGGCAGTTCGTCAATCATCGATCGGAGCTCTATCCGCTCCGGCGTTACGCGTTCGGACCGATCGAGCTCTGGGGCCCCCGTGATCCAATGCCGTACTTGCGCCGGTCATTCGGTGACTGGGAGGTGCGGCGCGTCGTATTCGCCCGGAGCCGGCCCCGTCTCTACTGTGTCTTCGGGCTGTTTCTCAAAAGGCGGGTGGCGCTTCCGGGCGAGCCTCAAGAAACAATCCGGTCGAGATAGCGCTCGAACTCGGTGGTCTTCGCGTCGAGCGAAAAATCTGCTTCGACCCGCCGACGCGCTTGCGTTCCGAGCCGCCGGCGCAGGGCCGGGTCGGCGGCGAGTTGCTGGATAGCCGTGGCGAGTTCGTCGACTCTGCCCGGTGCCACCAGCAGGCCGCTCACCTCGTCGTCGACGATCTCGCGGACGCTTCCGACATCCGTCGTGATGCAGGGCAGTCCACTCGCCATGGCCTCCACGAGCGTGTTGGGGAACGCTTCCGACTCGGAGAGGCTGGGTAGCACGAACGCGTCGAAGTTTGACAGCAGATCGGGCATATCGCGCCGAAAGCCGAGCCAGTGGACGCGATTGCCGAGACCGAGCTCGTCGCCCTGTCGCTCGAGTCGTTTCTGCTCCGGCCCGGTCCCCACGATGGCCAGGTAGATATGCGGCTCGACAGGAGCCAGCCTCGCCAGCGCCTCGAGGAGAATCCGGTGGCCTTTGCGGTCACTGATCCGGCTCGTGACACCGAAGAGCACGGCGTCGGCGGGCAGATCCCACGCTCGCTTGAGCGCGTCGCGACGCTCGGGCCGGAACTGCTGAGTGTCCTTGCCGTTGTGGATCACCTCGATCGACTCAGGTCGTAGCCAGGGACACCGGCGCAGCATGTCGTCCTTGGCCCGATGGCCAACGGTCATCATCCGGGGGAGGAAATGACGGTAGAGGAGCCGCTCGAACAGCGTGTCGTCCACGTCGTCGGGACGGCCGATTCTGCGCACCACGGGCCGGCGAGTGAGTGCGCCCGCGACGGCGCCCGTCACGAGCCCGAGACCGTAGTTGACGATGAGCACGTCGACAGCCATCTCCCGCGCCAGCGCCGCCAACCGCACGGCGACAAGCGGGGTGCCGAAAGGTCCGAAGGTGAAGCCGCGCGTCGGCAGGCCGGCGTCGTGGCAAGCCTGAACCCATGGGTTGCCGCGACGCCCGATCATCATGCACCGATGGCCCCGGCGGCTCAGCACGACGGCCGTGTCGAGGGCCCAGGTTTTCACGCCGCCCCATTCCACGTTCGCCAGGACGAACAGAATCTTCACGGGCTGCAGTGGTACAGGAGAAAGTCGTCGTCGTCCCGCCGGCGGGCGCGCTCGAGCTGATCGACGGCGCATGACCTACGCTCCCCGTGCGCCGTCACCTCGAGCCGTTGGGGGTACTCCGAGGTCTGAAGCTGCCCGGCATTGACCCACAGGGTGACCGGCGCCTTGGCGATGTCACGGACGTTGGCGAATCCCGTCCAGAAGATCGACGGGGGCTGTCGGGGTGCGTCTCGGTTGTTACCGGTGTACGTGTTGCTCCGGGTCACGACCGAGAACTCGGTGTCCGCGGCGGCCGGCGACTGTCGCAACAGCTCGAGCAGGTAAGACAGCTGAAGCACGGTCTCGTGAAAACTGCCTGATCCCGTCACGACGAGCACCGGAGCCGTCGCGGCCGCGGCGAGCGCCGCCCCCGTTCGATCGGGTTTCGTCCTCTTGGGAAACTCGAGCCCGATGTCGGTCGCGACGGCATTCACCAGGCCGACGACAAGCATGAGGGCCAGAGCGGTCCGGGCCGGCGGCTCGACCAGGAGCCGGCGCCAGGACGCGGTCGCTCGGGTGGGCAGCTCCGCGACGATCCACGCGAACAGCGCCACGATCGCGGGGTAGTACACGAAGTGGTAGCGCGCTTCCGAAACGAAATTCTTCCTGTATACGAGCGATGCCGCCAGGAGCTCGCCGAGCGTGATGGTGGCGACGAGCAGGAGGGCATCCGCGGCCGGTGGACGCGACGGCGCCCGAAGTCGTCGGGCGAGGCCGACGAACGCGATCACCAGCATCCAGGCGCCGAAGACGATCGTCACCGCTTCGGTGATCACCAGCACCGGGAAGGGAGCGTATTCCCAGCCCCTGCCGGCGAACATCGCGCGCCACGCGTCCAGCGTGCTCACGACGAGCAACCAGCGCGTCTTGAGCCGCATCCATCCCTGCTCGGGGCTTACTGAATGCTCGAACAGGATAGGCAGCCACGGCAGGAACGCCACGCCCGCGGCCGTGAGACTCACCGCGAGCCAGCCGAGCTGCGGCAATGCGCGCTCGCGCGCCACTAGGATGGCGAGCGTGAGCGCCTGCGCGGCGAAGGCCAGCGTGCTGTAGTAGTGGGCGTAGCACGCGCAGATGTTGAGCGCCGTCCATGCGGCCCAGAGCGTCGGCGGGATCGATCGCATCTCCATCAGGCGCTTGACCATCGTCACCATGACCCAGAACGCGGCCGCCAGCAACGCGAGTGGCAGCGTATAGTTTCGACCTTCCTGAGCGAGCATCACCATCGCGGGCGAGACGGCGGCGAGTGCGGCGGCGATGAGCCCGGCGCGCTCACCGAACGCAGACCGCGCCAGGCCGAAGATCAGCGCGACGGCGAGGACGCCGAAGACGGCGGCCACGGCGCGCAGTGTCCAGGCCAGCTCCCGCAGCGGCGGCGTCAGCCATGCGAGCCAGGCGTGCATCAACACGTAGAACAGCGGAGGGTGGGTGTGCTGGACGGCCGGATCGATGAGCCGCGTCACGACATCGACGCCGGTCGCATTCGGGTTGAGCGAGAAGATCGAGGCGAGGGCCGTGAGGGGTCGGGCCACGCCGAGCGGCACATCGTCGGGGCCCCGCCCGAGCACGACGAGGGCAGTCATGGCCTCGTCGATCCAGAGCGGCTTCGAGCCGAGCCCAGCGAACCGGAACAACGTGGCGACGACGAGGATTGCGAGGAGAGCGATGGAGCATCGCTCGGCGGGTCGCCGCATGGAGCCCGATAATACCACCCGGTGCCGGGGCAACGTGGTATGACACAGAGTCATGAGGGCACAGCTTCGCGCGCTGCTCGGCATGGTGCTCGAGCAGCGGTGGCTCGTCACGGTCGGCAGCGTGTTCGTGGCGGTCGGTCTCGTCGCGGCGCTGTCCTATCCGCTTTTCGTGAGGCGTCTGATCGACGAGGGTATCCTGGCCGGGCAGAGATCGCGGGTCAACGAGCTCGCGCTGCTCCTGCTCGTGCTGCTGGTGGCGGAGGGCATCGCCACCGTTGTCCGCGATCACTACTTCAATCTCGCGGCGGAGCGTGTGACGACACGGCTGCGCCAGCGCGTGTTCGACCACCTCCTGAGTCAGGAGATCGGCTTCTTCGACAGTCGGAACGTCGGCGAGCTCACGACCCGCCTGTCGGACGACGTGGCCGTGATCAACCGTGTCGTCGGCGAAAAGCTCGCCGACGCGGTGCGATCCGTCTTGGTGGGAGTGTTCGGAACCGTGCTGCTCATCTACACTTCGCCGATCCTCACGCTGCTTCTCATGCTCGCGGTGCCGCCGATTGCCGTGATGGCGTGGATCCTCGGAGGGCGTGTGAAGACGCTCTCCGCCGACACGCAGCAGGCGTACGCCGATGCCGGCGTCATTGTCGAAGAGTCGCTCACGGGTATCCGCACCGTGCGTGCGTTCTCGCAGGAGAGCTCTCAGCGCCTTCGCTACCGAGACAAGCTTCAGGCGGGTGTCGAGCTTGCTCGACGGCGAATCCTCGCGAACTCGACGCGGGGCGGCGTGTCGTTCCTGGCCGGCGAAGGCGCGGCGCTGTTCGGCCTGTGGGCCGGCGCCAACCTCATCCTCGAGAACCGTCTCACGTCCGGCGCGGTGATCTCGTTCGTCCTGTATGGACTCCAGATCGCCCGTGGCCTCCGAAGCGCGTCGGATTTCTGGGGCGAGGCGGTGCGGGGGCTCGGCGCGACGCAATGGATCTTCGAGATGCTGGCGCGTGAGCCCCAGCTCCCGGTCGACGGCGGCGCCCAGCTCGCACGCGTGGAGGGGGCCGTGACGCTCGACCGTGTGCACTTTCGGTATCCGGCCCGGCCCGACATCGAAGCCCTGGCGGGTGTCGATCTCAGTATCCGGCCCGGCGAGGTCGTGGCGCTCGTCGGACGATCGGGAGCGGGCAAGTCGACCATCCTGAACCTGCTGCTCCGCTTCTACGATCCGGACGAAGGGCGGATCCTCGTCGACGGGCACGATATACGCGGCCTCGACGCGACGTGGCTGCGGTCCCAGATCGGCGTGGTCATGCAGGAGCCGATGCTGTTCTCGGGGACCATTGCCGAGAACATCCGGTATGGACTCGTCATGCGAAGCGATGGCGAGGTGGCCGAGGCCGCCGAGCTGGCCGGCGCCCGAGAGTTCATCGACCGTTTTCCTGCGGGACTCGCGACCACGATTGGCACGCGAGGCGTCCAGCTATCGGGCGGCCAGCGGCAGCGTCTGGCGATCGCGCGCGGCGTCCTCCGACGGCCGAGGATCCTCATCCTCGACGAGGCGACGAACGCGCTAGATTCGGAGAGCGAGGCCTTCGTGCACAAGGCCCTGCGCGCGCTCGACTACCGCCCGACGACGTTGATCATCGCCCACCGGCTTTCGACGGTGATCCACGTCGATCGCGTGGTCGTCCTCGATCGCGGACGCATCGTCGAAACCGGCCGGCACGACGAGCTGGTCAAAAGCTCGGCGGTCTACCGCCAGCTCATCGACACGCAGCTCTCCGTCTCGTGATCGGCCGCCAGGCGTCAGGGGGCTGCGGCAGACTCTGGCGTGGTCTCGAGATGACGTGCATCGACTGCTGGACACTCGGCTATGCGATCGTGGCCGCCGCTGCGATCGTGTGGCGGGTGCCGCGCGAACGCGTCCCAGCATTGCTCGCGATCAACGCTTTGCTGGCGACCCTCGTGCTGATGATGCCCCGGGCGCGGCGTGCCGGCCCGGTGGGGCGATTTCTCGGCGATTGGTACCCGTTGCTCATCGTGACGGCGCTCTATACGGAAGTCGGCCTCGTCAACCTGGCCGACGGAAGGGCGTACGATCGGATCGTCCTGGGCTGGGAGCAGGCGCTCTTCGGATTTCAGCCCGCTCGTGACTGGATTCGCTCGAACCCGTCGATCTGGCTCTCATGGGCCCTGTACCTGGGATACCTGGCGTACTATCCGATCATCGCGGCTGCGCCGCTCGCGCTCTGGGCGACGGAGCAGCGCGATGCGATGCGACGCGCCATGACGACCATCATGGCGACCTTCTACGTCTGCTACACGATATTCCTTCTGTTCCCGGTGGTCGGGCCGCGTCACATCTTCCCTGCGGCAGACAACGTCGCGACCAGGACGGTGATCGCGCAGCTCACCGCGCAGTTCATCGAGCACGTGGCCGCATGGGGCGCGGCATTTCCCTCGAGCCACGTCGCGGTTTCGGTTGCGGCCACGCTGGCCGCGCTCCTGGAGTGGCGGGTGCTCGGTGCGTCGCTCGTAGTGCCGACGACACTCCTGGTCCTGGGCAGCGTGTACGGACAGTTTCACTACGCCGTCGACGTTCTCGCGGGGCTCGGCGTGGGGTTAGCCATCGCGGCCGGCGTGTGGCTCACGTCGCGACAGCGTTCAGAAGGGGCAGGGGGGTCTGCGGCTCAGCGGAGAGTGCCGAACGCACGATCCCAGAGCGGACTCGATACGCCGAAGCGCGTCTCCGGCAAACGATAGTGATGCATCATGTGGTGCTGACGAAGGTAATGGGCCACACGGCCGCGGAGCGAGCCGGCATGGCTGGCGTAGTGGAGCAGGTCGTAGGCGAGGTAGCCGAAGACGGCCCCCGCGAAGATCGGGCACGCCGCCGCCCCGATCACCAGACGCAGCACAACGAAGAGCGCGGTCGCGACGGGCACGGAGACGATAGGCGGCATGAGCCAGCGGCGCCGATCCTCCGGGAATGCGTGATGGACCCCGTGGATCAGATACGCGAAGCACACGCCGAGCCGGCCGCGTGGCGTCAGGTGGAACAGGAACCGGTGCATCAGATACTCGAACAGCGTCCACAATATCACACCGCCGCCGACGAGGGCGCAGGACGCGAGGGGCGACCAACCCGCGATGGCTCCCGCCGAGACGAAGAAGATCGAGACCGGGAGAAAGATCAGGACGAGCGTCCGTGGCCGTGTGCCGGTGAACCACTCCAGGAACGGATGGTTGAACATCTGCGGCTGTCCGCCACGCGGCGCCGCCCAGTCGTGCACGCTGAGCGTCACGGGACCGAGCACGGTCAAGGGACCCGGCTCGAACCGACGGAACGTCGACGACCACGTCACGGGCAACGCCTCTCCAGCTTTCCTCACGCCGTCAGTCTAGCCGCGGCGTCATCTCGTGGCAAGGCATCGAGCGACCGATGAGCGGCCGTGTCGCCGTGACCGGCGCCAATGGATTCATCGGTCGCAATGTCGTGCTCCATCTCCGCAACGCCGGATGGGCGGTTCGGGCCATCGTGCGGCCCGATCGTGGATATGACGTACCCGAAGGAGTCGAGCTCGTCGCGACGCAGTTCGTCACGGCCGATCTCGTCCGGGCCGCCGCCGACGTTGAAGTCATCGTTCATTTGGCCGGCCGAACCCGCGGGGCGACGATGCGACAGTTCCGGGCAGCCAATGTCGACGTCACGCGTCAGGTCGTAGAAGCTGCGGTGGAGCTTGGGGCCAAGCTGGTCCATGTCTCGAGCCTGGCGGTCGCCGGTCCCGGCACCCCAGAACGTCCCCGCCTGGAGGACGACCCTCCACGGCCCGTCACGGCCTACGGCAGGAGCAAGCTGGAAGCGGAGGAGATGGTCAAGACGTCGCGCCGACTGCACTGGACCATCGTCAGGCCCGCGCTGGTCTATGGTCCGTTCGATCGAAGTGCCCTGCCTCTCTTCAAGCTCGCCCAGCGAGGCATCGTGGCTACGACCGGTGGCTCGGGAGATCCTGCCTACACGTTCGTGCACGTCGACGATATCGCGCGGGGAATCGAGGCTGCGGCCACGGCCGTGGCGGCAGAGGGCGAGACATTCTCGCTCGGACATCCGCGGAGCGCCACGGCCGATACCCTGACCGATGCCCTGGAACGGGCTCTAGGACGGTCCTGTCGTCGCGTGCGCCTTCCTCACGCGGTCTTGCTTGCCGTGGCGCTCGTCGGCGACGCGGCGATGCTGTGCGGCCGGTCGCTGGCGCTCGATCGCGCGCGGCTCACGGAGCTCAGCGCGGAGGGGTGGGTGTGCAGTGTCGAGAAGGCCAAAATCCAGCTCGGTTTCTCGGCGC
>Ga0126372_10001068_pt1 | contig 10763 bp, 11 predicted proteins | sample PanSoiMetaPlot_6_FD_92762 | JGI IMG/M metagenome (GOLD analysis project Ga0126372, IMG submission 92762) | Tropical forest soil microbial communities from Panama - MetaG Plot_6 | ecosystem: Environmental > Terrestrial > Soil > Tropical forest > Bulk soil | place: Panama | collected 2016-02-17
CATGTTCGACCCGTCCGCCGTGTTCTACATGGAAAAGCTCGCCACCGGACCCGAGGCCGCCAACGTCATCGACCTGGACGCGCCGGTCGACGAGAACATCCGCCGGGTGGCCAAGGCCAAGCAATCCGACGTCTCCGAGATCACCGTCTGCATCCTGGACCGCCAGCGCCACCAGGACCTCGTCCGCAAGGTCCGGGCGGCCGGCGCGCGCATCACGTTCATCACCGACGGCGACGTGGCCGGCGCCATCGCCGCCGCGCGCCCGGACACCGGCGTCGACCTGCTCATGGGCATCGGCGGCACCCCGGAAGGGATCATCGCCGCGTGCGCCATGAAGTGCCTCGGCGGCGAGATGCAGGGCCGGCTGTGGCCCAAGGACGACGCCGAGCGGAACAAGGCGATCGACGCCGGGCACGACCTGGACCGGGTGCTGACCACCGACGACCTGGTGCGCGGCGACAACGTGTTCTTCTGCGCCACCGGCATCACCGACGGTGAGCTGCTGCGCGGCGTCACCTACCGCGCCGGCGGCTGCACCACCCAGTCGATCGTCATGCGCTCCAAGTCCGGCACCGTCCGGATGGTCGACGGCTACCACCGGCTCTCCAAGCTGCGCGAATACTCCACGATCGACTTCGACCCGGTCACGCTTCCCACCACCGACGAAACGCAGACGATGCCGCTGCCATAACCCTTTGATATACGCCGTATGCGAGCGGTAACCGGATCGATAGGTTGTGGGCAACCTCTCCGGCTGCAGATGCGTCTTGGGCCATAGAGGTTGTTTTCGACTCGTCTGTGACGCTGGGGAGGCTTACCATGCTCGTGCTCTTCAAGGCAGCGATGGGGCTCACCGTGATCGCGATCGGGGCCGGCGCCCTCGCGGGTTCCAGCGGTCCCGAGGTCTCCAGCCCACGCCCCGTGGCTCCGGTGGCGGCCGCACAACCCGCCACGCCGCCGACCACCACCCCGCCGCCGACCACCACGCCCACCCAGCCGCCGCCGTCGATCACCACGCCACCCCCACCACCGACCACCACAACCACGACCACCACGCCGACGACCACTCGCCCACACCCGACCACAACGCCCAAACCCAAACCGGCGCCAGCGCCGGCGGTCGGCGCCCCATGCAACGAAACCGCACGCGCCTGCATCGACCTGTCCGCCAACCAGTCCTGGCTGCTCGACCACGGGCGGGTGATCTACGGCCCGGTCCCGATCACGTCCGGCCGGCCCGGCTGGCGCACCCCGACCGGAACCTTCCACGTCCTGTACAAGGACATCGACCACCGGTCGGCCCTGTTCAACGACGCGCTCATGCCATACTCGGTATTCTTCAACGGCGGCATCGCGTTCCACTACGGCAGCCTGAGCGTCCCGTCACACGGCTGCATCCACCTGTCCCTCGCCGCCGCCAAGACCTACTTCAACACCCTGCAAGTAGGTGACGTCGTCCAAGTAGTCCCCTGAGCCACTTTTGCCGGGATAGGTCCGGCCCGTGGAGAAGCCGCGAGGCGACGCACCGACTACTGGAGCGACCCGGACGTGCCCGCGCCCAACTCCCTCATGCCCGGCACTGGTGGTAACGGTCAAGGACACCTCGCTGCACCGCCGGGCCGACTCGGGTAACTGGTCCACATCAGTCGATCGGGGCCGGTGTGTGTGATCTTCACACTTCTTTCACACTTGCCGAGCGTCGCACCTGTAGACGAATCGGGGCCTGAGGTGGGCACACTGCTCACGTGAGTACCAACGTTACGTCTGACCGCATCGCCGAATTACGGCGCAGGCTTGGAAAACAGCTCGCCGACCTGCGCAGGGCCGCCGGCATTACCCAGCGTGACCTGGCCCGGCGGACCTACGTGGAACGCAGCTACATCAGCCACATCGAACACGGCCGCGGCAACCTCAACAAGCCCTTCTGGACCACCGCCGACACCTTGCTGGACGCCGGCGGCAAACTCCAGGAGGCGTTCGAGCAGCTGATGACCGCCATCCTCACCCACAAGGACATCGAACGCGCCGACCTCCGCGCCCGGTACCAGCCACCGAGCCAACCAATGCTGACTGGCATCTGGAACCCCGATGGCGCGATCGCGACGCTGCGCGACATCGTGGAGGCGAACGATATCGACCGTCGAGACTTCGCGGTGCTCACCGGCAACTCCCTGACCGAATTCGCCCACGAATGGTTACTCAACCCGGTCGCGATCGAAGCGGCCACCTCCCGGACCCAGCGGATTGGTCCCAGCATTATCGACGGGCTGGAGCAGATCACCGCCATCCGCCGCCGCCAGCACGACACCCTCGGCGGCAGCGGCGAGCTGCTCAACGCCATCCGCGGCGACCTGCACTTGGTCATCGCAATACTGGAACGCGCCAGTTATACCGACCAGATCGGTACCCGGCTGCACGCAGTCGCCGCCGAATTCGCCCGCATCGCCGGCTCGGTCGCCTTCGAGTCCTGCGATGTGGGCATCAGCCAGCGCTTCCTCCTGTCCGGGCTGCGGGCCGCCCATATCAGCGGTGACCGCAACCTCGGCGCGAACATTCTCGTCTGCCTGTCCGAACTGACCCGCGAGCAAGGCCAGCTACGCGAAGCCGCGCGGCTCGCCGAGTGGGCCCTGGTCGGCGCCAAGGCCCTGACCCCGGCCACGGCGGCACGAGTCAACGGACACCTCGCCATCGCGGCGGCCCGAGCCGGCGATACCGCCGCAGCCGAGCACGCGGCCGGCCGCATGCTCGAACTGGCCGAGATCTCCGACCCCGCACAGGAACCACCTTGGCTTTATTGGTGGTGTCGCGGCAGCGTCCTTCACCTGAATGGCTGGTTCGCTCTGGGCGCCGGCCACTACGACCTCGCCGAAGCCCAATACCAAGAATCTCTTGCCTACCTTGGCGTCGAATATCCCATAAACCGGGCTCGCAACCTGCTCCTACTCGCCACTGCCCGCCTCAATCTCGGCGAGCTCGAAGGCGCATGCCAAGCCGCCACCGCTGCCGCGGATCTGATCCGCGGCCAAGACGCCGAATGGGTCCGCATCCTGCTCGAAAACTTCCACCGCGCACTGGAACGACACGCGACCAGCGCTACCGTCATCACCTTCACCACCGAAACCGCAGACGTACTATCCGGCCGCACCTCACGCCAACCAACTGAGCGCTCCTAGCTCAGCGCCAGTTCACACTAAACGCCCTTAGCTCACCCTTAGCCAGGTGGCGTCATTGTCGAAATCCACATTCTTTCAGCCTCCATAACTTTGTTTCTCAAGACGACCTCAACTATATCCCCAGCCACACATCCAAGACACCCATTGTAACGCTGCCCATTCCAGGCATCTTCGGAAACTAGCCCCCCCCCGCAATCCCGGAGTTTTTTGCGGAATTACATCGTCAAGGCTTCGTCGGGACGCATAAAACCCGTCCCAGTAGACAGTGATCCTGCCATGGAGGAAGACGTCATATCGAGGCATCGGCGTCGCGATTCGACGTTACATCGTGTGCCGTTGGCTGCTGCGATCCGCTCAGATCGTTTAGTAGGTCTTGGCCACGGCGAGTAAGACGATCCTCGGCTCCGAGGCCTTGCAGCAGATCGATGCGCAAGGGACGAGCCCGCACCCAACCGGGCAGATTCGCCAAGAAAATAAGCTAGGTCCACGGCGGCTTCGGGATTCTCGGGAGCCCGCCTGAACGCCTGAACGCCGTTTCGGCGATTTGCACCGCATCGGCCATGAACCTCATCGCCTCCTCGGCTTGGCCTTGAGACGCGCCGAGTCCAGCTCCGTCTTCGTCGCCACCAGGGCACGGCGATGGTCGGGCACCTTGATTGGGAGTCCCAAACATGTGCTGGCGGGATAGGCAGCTGCATGCCGTGTTCGACTGGGACAGCGTGCCTGTCCAGAAGCGGTGATAGTCGGCTGCGCGGCGGCGGTCTCAGCGCCGCCAAGACCTACTTCAACACCCTGCAGGTCGGTGACGTCGTCCAAGTAGTCCCCTGAGCCTCGTCCCAATGAAGCGTGGGCGGCACAGCGCTCTTATTGCGAGCGGCATGCCGAAGCAGACATGAAGGAGCTAGGGCTTCACCTCACGGGTCGAGCCACGGGGCCACGCTGGTGAGGAATGCCTGAACGGCGGTGGGGTGGTTGTAGCGGGTGGCGGCGAACTCGCGGGCCTGTGTGCGCATCTGGTTTCTGGCTGTGGGTGTCAGTGTGAGCGCGTTTCGCAGGGCTGTGGCCAGGCTGGGTGGGTCGCTGGGGTTGGCGGTGAATCCGGTGTTCCCGTTGATGATTTGTTCGGCGAGGCCGCCGGCGGTGGTGGCGATTACCGGGGCGGCGCCGGTGGCGTAGGCCTCGATGGGGATGCGGCCGAATGGTTCGGCGCGGGAGGGCACGATCACGGCGTGCAGTGCTGGTTGGGCGAGCAGGCGGCGGATGTCGGGGTGGAACCGGGTCAGCAGTGTGACGCCCAAACCCTGGTTGGTGATCTTTGCGGTGAGGTGCTGCTGGTAGGCGGACAGCTCGGGATTGTCGGTGACGGCGGCCAGCACCAGGTGCGGCACCGTGATGTTCTGTTTGCGCAGCAGGGTGAGGGCGTCGAGGAGGTCGTCGAATCCCTTGTAGGGCTGGGCGCGGCCCATGGCCAGCAGAAACCCGTGCTGTGCTGGGGCCGGGAGTAGGTGGTCGGTTGGGGGTGGGGTGAGGTGCCAGTCGTGCGGGCTGAGGCCGTCGGGCAGTTCGACCAGGGCGTTGTCGAGCACGTGATAGTCGGTGTTCAGATGGGCGCGCATGAAGCGGGAGATCGCGGCGATCTGTCCGCCGTGCTTGGCGGTGGTGTGCAGGCCGTGGGACTCCCACGCGATGCGGTTGTGGTCCTGTGGTGCGTGGATGCGGGCGGTGGAGCGGGGCACCAAGACGAGGTTCGGCACCGCCCTGGTGGGCAGCAGCGGTGCGAGCCCGAGGAACGGGACGTCCAGGGCCAGGATCAGGACCGGGTCGGCGTCCGGTAGGACGTGGCGGGTCAGGACGTCGGCGGTGTCGCGGACGAGGCGCCGGAAGCAGCCCAGACCGCCGAAGCGGATCAGCCCGGCGGTACCGTTGTCCACCGGATGCACCAGGGCATCAACCCGGTTGAGCAGGGTGATGGTCGCACCGTGCCAGGTCGGATCGTATTCGGCGCTGGCGGGATCCAGGCGGACCGGCAGGACGACCAGTCGCGCTTGGGCGGGAAGCAGGCCGGTGAGGATTCGCAGCAGGGCGTGGTTGGCGTAGCCGGCTCCCGTGCCGCAGCCGTAGAACCCGTCGTGCAACGACACCACCACGGTCGGCTGCGGTCGTCTGGTCATGGCTGGTCTACCAGCTCACGCAGGACGCGGATAGTGATGTCGAGAGAGCAGCCGCGCAACGGGTGCCAGGTGACCGTTCGCAGTCGAGCGGCCAGCTGCGGGTGGACGGAGACCAGAGCGGTAACGGGATCGGCGTAGAACCTGGCCAGGCGGATCAGGCCGGGCAGGGTGCTCCACGGGTGTCCGGGGGTGAGCCGATGCGCGCGTCGGCGCAGACTAACCATGGGGTCAAGCTGGAACAGCACGTACGTGGTGGCCAGGGTGAGCTCGCCGCGGTCGAGGCAGTCGAAGGCCCAGGCGGCGCGGGCGGCCAACAGCACACCGTGATCGGTGTCGGAGATGCTGTGGGCGTAGGCCAGCGCGGAGGGCCAGTCGCGGTCGACCACGACCGGGCCTTGGTGGCGGGCGGCGTGGATTTGGTGGTGTTTGCGCAGCCAGTTGTGTTGGTGTCCGGTGTCGTCGTCGACGGCTGGGTGCTGGTGGATCGGGACGAGATCGCCGGTCGGGGTGGTGTATTCGCCGATCACCGAGTAGTCCTCGGCGGCCAAGGCGGTGGCGGCGGTGGTTTTGCCTGCGCCGGGCATGCCTTCCAGCACTAACACTGGATTCAAGGCGGTGGCGGGGTCAGAACAGGGCGGTTTGGTCGGCACCATGATTGCTCCGGGCGTAGTCGCAATCGCGCAGTTCCAGACCGGTGGAGGATGCCGTTGTAGGCCACAGGGGCCATCCGGCCAGCAGGCGGGTGTCGGCTAGCAGCGGCCCGCTGATGGTGTCGAGCAGCAGATCGCCCCCGGCGGCGCAGCGCACGGTTCCACGCAGGATGCAGCCAGGGTTCAGGCCGGTGAGCTCCTGGCAGGAACCGGGAAGCGCGTGCAGGCCGAACAGGTCCACCTGGTCGACGACCTGGCAGGGGGTTTGGCCCAGGCCGGCCGGCCAGGGCACCGCCTCGATGATCCGCTGGTAGGCGGTGGCGAGTTGCTGCTGGCGCTGGGTATGGTCGGGCAGCTGCCACCAGGCGGCGAGTTTGGTGCGGCGCTGGCGGCGTTCGGGGGCCAGGCCGCTGGCCGAGATCGCCTGCTCGGCAGCGCGGACGGCGGGCAGCGGGCCATGGGCGAGCCAGGTGAACGCCAGCGCTGCTTGGTCGGCGAGCCGGTCGGTGCCGCGTTCGCTGGCGGTCAGCCCGACCTTGGTCAGGCCGGTGCCGAACCAGGCCAGGTAGAGGGCGTAGGTGCGACCGTCGTCGACGGCGGCGGTGCGGGCGAGAAGCTGGCCGGGGTCGGCCGCCGAACATGCCTGACATTGGGCTCGGGTGGCCCCGGGTGAGATCGGGTGGCGGAATGGGCACGGCCGGCGTCGCTGGTCGTGGGCCAGCCAGATGCCGATGCAGTGGCGTTGGTCGCCGAGCCGGTAGCCCAGCTCGGTGCCGGGTGGCAGCGGCTGGGTGCGTTCGGTTCCAGCCGGGTCAACCAGCCCGAGTCTGGGGGTTTGGTTGGCCCAGTAGAGCCCGGTAGCGCGCCAGACGGTGGGCTGCTCGGTCACGCTCGTGCCTTTCGTAGAGCCGGGTGAACAGGTCGGGGCCAGCCAGATGATCCAGATCGGCGAAGGCGTCGCCGGGGCTGTCGGGCATGTGCAGGTGATTGCGCAGCACGTCCCCACCGCCGAGGCGGCGGCGGATGCCAACCTTGGCCTCCTTCGCCCTGCCTGCCGCGGCGGGAGTGGCCAGCAGCACGAACACGGTGACCGGACCCGAGGTGAGGTAGTCGTCCTGACGGGCTATGTAGTCCGCGCCGTAGGCGTCCGGGTAGAGCCGCCGGACATCCGCCGCCGTCAGCGTGCGTTCGACCGTGTCAAGGACGGTATGGGTCTGGGCCAGCAGCTCACCGACAACGGCTGGATCAGTACCGGGTTTGACCATACCCACCGTGAGGCGCCACGCGGGCCACGCGATGTCCGGGGCGGGCTGGCGCATTGACCTCGCCCACTGCAGGAAGCACGGACACCGACGTTGGGTCTGGCCGTCGTGGTCGGGATGCCCAGGTGGAGCGACGAAGGCCAGTCTGGCGGCGTCCGCGGCGCAAATACCGCAGTGATCGGGAGCGTTGCGGGCGTCGATGCCGAGTGCGGCGCCGCTGCGCCGGGCGCGGTAGCAGGCCCACCACACGTCCCATGGGCCGTGTGCCACCGGATCGGGTGGCCGCCCGTTGCCGGTGAGGTGCTGCTCCATCGCGGCGGCCAGCAATGTCTTGGTCCGGTCACGATGGCAGATGGCCACCGGGGCAGTATTCCCTTCCGCACTGGCGGTGCTACTCATGGTGCTGGCCTGCCTGCGGTGAGGTCGGCGCGAGCGGTGGCCGCGGTGTCGGCGGCCTCGGACAGTTCCAGCTCCACGGCGGTGACGCCATCGCCGTCCAGGTGCGGGAGCACCTGGTCAAGCAGGTAGCCAGCGAGGGCCTCGGTGGTGGTGGTGGCCAGCGGCAGCACCACCACATCCTCGCCGGGCAACACGTAGCACTTACCGCCAGCGGCGATGGACAGGACGTTGTTCTCACGCGTGATCCGTACGTCGGGTGCGTGTCCGGGCATCAGCGTGCGGCGGCGCAGCGGGGCAATGGCCTCCCGCAGCACGGTCTTGACCTGGGTGAAATCCACCAGCATTCCGTGGGCGTCCGGGGTGCCGGACAACCGCAGGGTGACCTGGTATGAGTGGCCGTGTAGGGGTTCGAACTGTCCGTTATGCAGTCCGGAGTGGGCGGCGGAGAAACCGAATTCGCCGCACCCCACCTCCAGCGTCATCAGCATCTGTTTCTCCCTGTTTCGCGGTGGTCAGTGGGTGAGACTGATGAATTCCTGCCGGGCCCGGCCGTCGTCGAGCAGCAGGCCATGCAGCGCCGAGGTGACGGTGGTGGTACCGGCGACCTGGGCTCCACGCAACGTCATGCACATGTGTTCGGCACGCAGCACCACCCCAACGCCCTTGGGTTGGAGGTGGTCGGCCAGCCAGTCGGCGACCTGCTTGGTCATCCGCTCCTGCACCTGTGCGCGGTGGGCGAACAGTTCCACCACACGGGCAAGCTTGGACAGACCGATGATCCGCTTACCGGGCAGATAGCCGACATCGGCACGGCCGATGAACGGCAACGCGTGATGCTCACACAACGACCGGAACGGGATCCCTTGCACCAGCACCAACTGTTCGTAACCCTCCTCGTTCGGGAAGGTGGTCAGGTCGAACTCGCGCGGGGTAAGCAACTCGCTGTACGCCTTGGCCATCCGCGCCGGGGTCTGGGCCAAGGCTTCCTCGCCCAGGTCGATGCCCAACGCGGTCAGGAAAGCGTGCGCCGCCGCCTGGGCGGCATCCAGGTCACGGCCGGGAGCTTCGGCAATGACGCGCACACGCCGCTCGGCTGTCGGGAGACTTGTGACGCTCACCGGCCACCCTCCTGGCCGCTGGTCAGCACGGCGCAGCGCTGGGCGTCCAGAAAGTCACCGGGCCTACGGTAGATGACCAGGCCGACGCTGCCAGCGAAGCGCAACGCGCCGGGCTTGTGAACCCGGACCTGCACCCAGGGGGCATCGTGGCCGACCACGACGATGCGAGCGATCTCCGAGGCAAGTTTTTCCACCGTCAGGTACGAAGAGGCTTCGACGTGGGCAATGATCGCTTTGGTAGCGGTGCGATAGTTCCACACCAGGTCCAGGCAATCAGTTACCGCCGCCGGTCGGGCGTCGGTTCCGACTCGCAAGCTGATCACCACGTCTTGACGGTCACGGCGCTCCTCACGGTTGACGCCGAGGATGCAACGCAGCCGCAACTCATCGATCTCGATCACGTCATCGATCGAGGCCAACTCGGCGTGCGCAACGGCGTCCAGTGGGTGGGCAAGCATGCAAGTCACGGCGTCAACTTCCTTGCTAGAGATCTGTTTGGTCACCTCATGTGGGTGGCGGGCAACACGTCGGGTCGGGGTCGCGACGTGCTGCCCGCCGGTCAACGGGCACCAGCTCGCCAAGCCGCAACCCGGCGGCCTGTACCCGGTGGGCCGCGGCGTCAAAGCGGGCGCACGGCCAGGACTGTGTGGAACACAGCGGACAGGCCCTCGGCTCCTGCGGTACCGAAAGATGCGCGGGCAACTCGTCGATCACCTCCGTGACATGCCCGGCCGGACTGTCCGTCGTGACAACGACCGCCACGATGTCCCGCATCTCGCCTCCCCCATGGTCAGGCTCGGGTCGTATCGGTGACATTCAGAGTGGTCCAGGTTGTAGGAGGTTCGCCTCTGATGCGGGCGGGAACATTTCCCCGCCCACCACAGTAGGTGTGAGCTGCGCATACGGTGCCCACGTATGGGAGATGTTCCGGCCGGTGACCGCGATGCTCTCCCGGCGGATGTCGTGTCGGGTCTACCGTTCGCAATCAGGTGTGACGTTCAAGGTGGACTGGGGGTGGGTCAATGTCCAGGAAGGCCGGGGCCTCGGCGAAAGCCGAACGTGATCAGTTACGGGACCGTATGCGTTCCTTGGGGTGCTCGGTTGCGCAGATCGCCGCTGAGCTGTCCCGCCGGTTCAACCTGCGCCCCCGCGTGGCCTGGCGGTACGCCCTCGGCTGGGCGCAGTGGAAACTGGCGCAGGAGTACAACACCGACCACCCTGGTTCCAGGCTGTCTGATAGCCGCATCAGCGAGTTTGAAAGCTGGCCGCATGGGGGAGCCCAGCCCAGCGTGCGCTACCTGGCCAACCTCGCCGCGACGTTTGGTCACGGCTGCACGCCGGCTCAGCTCGTCGACGCCGACGACCTGGAACACCTCTGCCCCGCAGACCGCCGGCTGCTCACCCCCTCCCCCACCGGCCAGGTGCTGGCCATACCCAGCACGAACCGAACATCGAACCCCCTCATGAGTGTCACACCGGGGGATGGCGTCCCCCGTGACTTGAGGCCCGCGCACCGAGACGTCGACACTGTCCGCAGCCGGGGTAGCCGTCGCGTCGTGCGCTGTGATGCCCGCGGTCTGCCCATCCGTGAGGAGGTAGTCATGGCCGCCGAGGAATCCGCCCAGTTCCGCCGCTGGAGCGCCACCACCAACGTCGATGATGACGTGCTGGAGCAGATGGAAGCCGACGTCGCCGAGATCGCCCTGCGCTACCTCATCGACCCGCCCGCCACCGTGTTCTCCAGCCTGCTCGGCGCCCGCGACGACGTGTTCACGCTGATCACCGGCCGGCAGCAGCCGCAACACACCATGCACCTGTACAAAATCGGTGGACAGATGTGCGCCCTGCTCGCGCATGCCTGCGCCGATCTGGGGCATCCGCACGCCGCCAACACCCACGCGCGCACCGCCCTGCACTGCGCCGACATGTCCGGCCACACCCCGCTGCGGGTCTACACCCGCTGGGTTCAATCCAATGTCGCCTACTGGGG
>Ga0126372_10001069_pt1 | contig 10758 bp, 12 predicted proteins | sample PanSoiMetaPlot_6_FD_92762 | JGI IMG/M metagenome (GOLD analysis project Ga0126372, IMG submission 92762) | Tropical forest soil microbial communities from Panama - MetaG Plot_6 | ecosystem: Environmental > Terrestrial > Soil > Tropical forest > Bulk soil | place: Panama | collected 2016-02-17
GAGCAGCGTCGTGCCGTCGTCGCTGAGCACCAGGTCCGACACGTCGGTGACGGCCGTGATGCGGGTCAGCAGCCGGCCGTCCAGATCGGTGACCACAATCGGAGTACCCGAGCCCACGCCCTGGGCGATGTAGAGCCGGCCGCGGGCCTCGTCCAGTTCGATCGCCCGCAGGTCCGAGACCGGCAGTTGGACACCGACGCTCTTGAGTACCGTCACGTCCGGGCTCGCCGTCATGTCCGGGCTCGCCGCCGGTTGGGCGAGCACCGGGCCGGCCGGTACCACTACCGCGAGCGCCACCACGCCCACCGCCGAGCGTGCCAATCCGCGACCAAGCCAACCGCGCATCATTCCTCCCAGTTCCCGGCCAGCACGCCGCCCTATCGCGGACCCGCGGGCCCACTATGCGGCTGGACCGTACCAAGGGCTCGAACCTTGTGCCAGGCAACGGCTAACCGCGCATGTCCCATGACGCGCCCCTGACCCAGATCCCGAGATTGATCACGTACGGCAACTGGGTCGCTGGTAACCAGTGATCACTGCACACACTCGTCTAATTCATTGCATGCGATACAATCGACGCCTACATTGGGCTAGCCTTGGCCAGGCTTACGGCTGGTGTGAACCGGCCACACTATACCTAAGGATATGCATGGGAACTGGGTGGTGGCGTTCAAGGAGCTCTGCTGTCGTACCTGCGGCCGCCAGGATTGGTGCCAGCGCGGCCGGCACCGCTATGGTTGTTGCGGGCGCCGTGGCGGTCTTCGCGACGACGAACTCCACCGGTGCGTCGACGCTCATAGCCGCCGGCACCGTTCTCATGGTCGTTGCCGTATTCGCCAACCGGGTTGAGAGCTTCGAAGGTGGCGGTTTCAAAGTTCAGCTCCATACGGTTGAGTCAAAGCTGGAGCTGGCTCGTCAGGCTGAGGCGGTCGGGGATTCCGAACGGGCCGAGCAGCTACGGAAGGAAGCCCAGCTGCTGTTTGAGGCTATGCGACCGATGGCCGCCGAGTACGAAAGAGTAAGAAGCAGCGAACCGGGCAGCAGGGGGCGGACTGCGAAACTGAGCGAGCTGATAAGGCAAGCTCGGAGCATGGCAGGGCTTGACTTCGTGGCAACCGATACGATCAACGAGCTCTTCGAATCCGGTGGCGACGGTGCCAGGATAATGGCTCTCGGGCTCATGCAGGGCCGGCCCGAACTGGCCGATGTGGCAATTGTCATTGAAGCCATTAAAGACCCTCGCTCGAACTACGAACAATGGCAAGCGCTCCGTGTGTGTCAGCAGATGCTGGACCGGGGTGTAAGTGATAAAGATCGCGCTGGGATGCTCGAAGCGATTGTATTTGCCGAGACCGAGGGAACTTTGGTGGCGGGATCCGACACTTCGCGGCTAAGGCTTGCAATGGCTATTCGCGGGGACCGCTGAACTAGACCGTTTGATGGAGGTGGGTAGCGCTCGGTGACTGCGACGAGGAGCAGGTCCTGGCTGAGCAGCAGCGCCGAGGCCAGCAGCCGGGCGGGCACCGATTTGCCGAGCGCGGTGTTCCCGGCCGGCAGCTCGCCGGCCTGGCGCAGCGCGTAGTTCCGGCAGCTGCGCATCGGCGGTGGGGCCGGCACGGCGAGCCTGGGCAGCAGCCGGCCAGTGACCTCGACGGCCTCCGCCGCTGGCGCCGCGTGCAGCGAGCGGGTGTGGTCCAGCCGTTCCAGCAAGCAGCGCGCCCTGGCCGGGTCCTCGGCCAGCAGCCGCACGGCACCATGGCCGTCCCAGACGGACAGTGCGAGGCCCCTTCGTGCCGGGTCTCGCTGTCCTCCACGTCGTCTTGAGCACGGCACCGCTCGTCCGCGCAGCACCGGCACCACCAGCGCGACGAACCGTGCATCGGCTCCCCGTCGACGTCGGCGACCAGTCCGCGCAGAGCGTCTCGGACCAACTCCCGGCAGCGAGGCGATCCAGCGCCGGCGCCGGCTCGCCGGCGAGCGTGCCGATTGTGTCCATCGACTCGGCCGGCACGGTTATCACGGTGATTCAGCCTGCCAGCGCTGTGAAACTTGGCTCACCGGATAGTGCGAGGTCGGCCGCCGTGCGAGCATCCCCGGAAATGGAACTGCCTAGACAAGGAGGTCGCGTCATGGGCACCAGGACGCGCAACCGTCCGCGCCGGTCCTGCCTCGCGGTGCCTGGCTCGAACCCCAAGATGATCGACAAGGCCCGTGGCCTGCCGGCCGACCAGGTCTTCCTCGACCTTGAGGATGCCTGCGCGCCGCTGGCCAAGCCGGGGGCGCGAAAGATCATCGTTGACGCGCTCAACGAGGGTGGCTGGGGTAGCAAGGTTCGGGTCGTGCGGGTCAACGACCTGACCACCGAGTGGACCTACCGCGACGTGGTCGAGGTCGTTGAGGGCGCCGGGGCGAACCTCGACTGCATCATGCTGCCCAAGGTGCAGACCGCCGACCAGATCGTGTGGCTGGACCTCACGCTCACCCAGATCGAGAAGACCATGGGCCTTGAGGTCGGCGCCATCGGCATCGAGGCGCAGATCGAGAACGCTCGTGGCCTGGTCAACGTCGACGCGATCGCCACCGCCTCGCCGCGCACCGAAACGATCATCTTCGGCCCGGCCGACTTCATGGCCTCGATCAACATGCGTTCGCTCGTGGTCGGCGAGCAGCCGCCGGGTTACGACGCCGGCGACGCGTACCACTACATCCTCATGCGGATTCTGATGGCGGGCCGCGCCAACGACCTGCAGGTTGTTGACGGCCCGTACCTGCAGATCCGCGACGTCGACGGGTTCCGCCGGGTCGGTGGCCGCTCCGCGGCGCTGGGTTACGACGGGAAGTGGGTCCTGCACCCCGGCCAGATCGAGCCGTGCAACGAGCTGTTCAGCCCACGGCAGGAGGATTACGACCACGCCGAGCTGATTCTCGACGCCTACGCCTACTTCACCTCGGAGGCCGGCGGCAGGCGCGGCGCCGTGATGCTCGGCGACGAGATGATCGACGAGGCGTCCCGCAAGATGGCCACGGTCGTGGCGGCCAAGGGCCGCGCGGCGGGCATGCAGCGCACCTCGAAGTTCGAGCCCCCTGAGGGCTGAACGCTCAAATCAGGGTCACGTGGGCGTCCTACGCTGCGACTTAGGCAAATGAGGACGCCCACGTGGGCGCGACCTTGCGCGGTGTCTGGCTAGCCTGTTGAGGCCACTAGCCAGCCGTCCGATAATTAATCGACGTCTTCGGCGGCCCGGCCTAGGCGTACGTTCGCCACGTCATTCCACTCGTACATTCTGCGGTCGCGGTTCAGCGCGATGAGCGATACCGCGGGGATAGTGATTTCGGCGGACTGTTGCGGGTGGGCCGCCAGCGCGTCGGCAATGGGCTGTGCCGGCCCGGCGGCATTGGAATATGCCAACGAGACATGCGGTCGCCAATCTTCCTCGGGTTCAGGCACACGGTCGTGTCCCCATGTGTCCGCGATGGCGTGGCGAATACTGTTTCGCAGGTCAACCAGGCGCTCGACCGGTCTGACTTCTATTTTGATGGCTTCGGCATCGACGGTTGGTGGCCCGAACGTGACCTTGAAGGATGTAAGTCGGGCAAGACGAGTTTGAGTGGCCCGCACAATGGCTTCGACGTCGGCCCTGTCTACTTCGTCGGTAAAGCCAATGCCCTGTGTGGTGAGGTGCAGCCACCTTGCTGGCACCGGGTCAAGCATCGGCAGCCGTGCCAGTACGGGAGCATAGAAATCGGCAAGCCGTCGCAGGTCAGGATGGTTATCGAAAGTGATGTGCCAGGTATAGAACGTGCGGCCCACTGCCCACCCCGGCCGCCACCACCAGTGGTCGCGCATGGCGCCCGGTAACGCCGCACTGTCACTCATCACGCTGGCATCTCCTTAGTGTCCTTGACGGCGGTGTCTAACTGAAAGGCTGTCGCAGCGTCACGGATCCGTTTGGCAATTGGCTCATGCCGATATTCCGGCTTAGCGGCTGCCGTATGCACCTCGCTCATGCGTACCAGAAGCGGACGCATTCGATGCTCTGGTGCGGTGTCAAGCACGGCCATGAGCGCATCCTCGGCGTCTTCGAGCTGGCCGAGCGCCAGGTGGCCACGCACCTGCTGCAACCGCGCCATGCGTTCGCTGCCCTGGTTACGCTGTTCTAGGGGTTGGGCCTCGAATGCGGCGACGGCTCGATCGGCATCCTCGATCGCGGCATGCGCCGCACCGAGGGCAAGTTGCGTATCTGACCAGAAACCGCTCGCACGGTCAAAGCTACACGTAAATGGCCCGGCCAGTTCATCGCCAGATTGCTCGAATTTTTCAGCGCATTGCTGCGCCCGCTGAAGTGCTTCCCGAGCAGGTTCGTCCAGGCCGGAGCGTGCGAGATCAAGGGCGTACGCACTGGCCAGAAATAATGCGGCGCTGCCCGCGGCGTAGCGCAAACCGTCAGCGGCGTATCGGGCCGCGCGCCCAAAGTCGTCTTGCCAGAAGGCGGCGGTGTGTTGCGTGGCGCGGACCCACGCACGTAAACCGTCGTGTTCGGCTCGTTCAGCACACAGCCACGCCGTGCGGGCGTGATCTTCGCCGGCATCGGGGTGGCCCAAGTCAACCGACATCCAGGCCAGAACCGTCAGTGACCATCCGGCGGCGGCGTGCAAGTCACGCGCACGACTCGGCCGATGGCGTCCATCTAGCAATGTGAACGCCCGGTCGCGCAATTGGCAGGTCCGCCTAAATAGCGGCACAGTTGGTGCTTTCAGGTAGGCATGCGAGATGCGCCGCACTTCGGAATACAGCTGCTCAAGGGTCAACTCGCCGACGTTCTCCAGCTCAGCCCAAGCGAGCAGTTCAGTAGATTCATGGGCGGCAATACTCACGGCTTGGCCAAGGTCTTGTAGCGCCGAGCTTCGGCCCAATGCCGGTAAGGCACAATTTTTCACAGACGGCTGCCCGTGCCCGGTCCTGATCGTGGTTTCGAACCGGGCTACTGCCTCGCCACTGGCTTGCTCTAGGGCAGTGTCGAGGGCGGCTTGCAGCTCCGGGCGCGGGCGCACAGATATTCCGCCAGCCTCCCACTTGGTGACGGTGCGCTCGTTGACACCGAGGTAGGCGGCGAAACCGCGCACACTCAGCCGCAGGGCCTCGCGAAGAGCCCTGGCCTCACGGCCTGACCACGTTCTGACGGTCGCCATCGCCTCGGTGTCTCCCATTGGCTAACGGGCTGGGCGCTCAGCCTAACCGCTGAAGTGCCGCGGACGTACCGCGCACGTACGGCATGTGGCCGTGTACGGCGTCGAGTGAGTAGCCGAAGATCACCTCATGGCACTTGGCGTCTGAGGTGGCGCGGGTGGCCCGATCCGCCACCGGCTCGCTCAAGGCCCTTGGGCGTCAGGTGCCGCCATGCAGTTGTACACCAATAGGGGTGGTGGGCTCGAACTTGCTCGGCAGCGGATCGATGCTCTTCCGTTAGCTGTATCCGAATTCCCAGAAAGCTGAAGGTGCAAGAGATGAACTGCGTGAACACGGCAGGACTAGCCGCCCATGTTGCGTGAGGATCGCGAACTGTTGTGTGACCTCAAACGAGCCTGCAACGAGGCCGGGCAGTTCGCACTGGCATACCTGGCTGGTACCCTTTCCGCTGAAGCCGAGGAAGCCTACGCCCTGCGCCTGGTCAACATCGCTGAACGTTTGCTGGCGCACGCCAAGAGCCGGCAGGGTTTTGTGCTCGACGGGGAACCGACACGGCTCATTATTGATGCTGAGTCGGTACGGGTCGGCTACGCGGTGCGGGAGCTTCCACCGGGAAGGCAGCCTGGCACAACAGGTCGTGAGTCCCGGTGTCGTGGGCAGTGACAATAGTCGCCGGCGGCCTGGGCGTCATGCTGCTGATATGGTTTGTGATGGGCCACGTGCGGCATACGAGGAAGGCCCGCGTCCTCGCCCAACTCTCGGCTCAGTACCAGGAACGACAGCACCAGGAACGGCAGTACCGGAAGCAACTGGCGATATCGCTGAGTGACATTACGACAGCGTCTGTGGCAGTGCGAATCACGCCGGCGGTGACTAGTGTAGAGCCAGGGCAGAAGATCACCGTAGATGAGCTGGTGGCGCGGATTAAGGCCGAGGATTTGTCGGTGCGGTTGAGGCGGGACGATCGCGATGAGGCGGACGAGCGGCATCCGGCGTAGTGTCGTGTCCTGGCAGCGTGAGGTTGGGACCGAGGTCTGTCCGGAGGACCACGACAAAGCTGAACTCACCGTCGACGGGGCACGCTAAGGGTTGGCAGGTGGCAGCGGACGCGGTGCGAGCGGTCGAGGTCGAAGGGCACACCTCGATCCGTGACGCCCGCGTGGAGCTTGGCCCGATCAACGTGCTGATCGGCGCGAACGGCGCCGGCAAGAGTAACTTTATTCGGGTGCTGGAGCTCCTTGGCCGGATCGTAGACCAGGAGTTGGCGCTCTACGTCAGAAAGAACGGGGGCGCCAGTCTACTGCTCAATCGTAGTACGGGCGCCCACCGGATTCGGCTAAAACTGGAGGCCTGGCGGCATAGTTACGAGGCAATCCTGGAACCATCCATTGATGATGACCTGTACTTTACAACTGAGGTCGTATACCTCAGCGTGGACGATCCCGCGTCCGCTATTCCCCTTGATGGTGGTCGTTCGGAGACGAACCTGTATCTTGGGGGCCTGGTGCGTCGAAAAGATCTGATTCCTGTCATCGGTAGCCTGCGTGGTTGTCGCGTTTACCATTTCCACGATACTGGCCCGCGATCGCCCATCAAGGCACCCGCGCCGACCGCGGATAACCTGGCGGTGCAGGGTGACGGCAGCAACGTTGCTTCGGTCTTGGCGCGCTTGCGGGACAGCGACGACCCGGAGGACGCGGCCGCGTACCGGCGGATAAGTGGCGTTGTACGGCAAGTGGCGCCCTTCTTCCGGGATTTCGTCCTCGAGCCGGAACGATCGGACCGCATCCGCCTGCGATGGCGGGAGGCCGATTCGGACACTGTGTTCTCCGCGCACCAGATGTCCGACGGTACGTTGCGGTTCGTTTGCCTGGCTACGCTGCTGCTGCAGCCGAAGTTGCCGGCCCTGGTTGTGGTGGACGAACCCGAGTTGGGCCTGCACCCGTACAGCATCACGGAGCTTGCCGGGCTGGTTCGGCAGGCGTCGGAGCGCTCCCAGGTGTTGCTCGCGACCCAGTCGGTCACCCTGGTCAACGAGTTTGACCTCGACGATCTGATCGTCGTGGAGCGCGAGGACGGCGCCTCCACCTTCAGTCGACCCGCCCGCGATCGCCTTACGGCCTGGCTGGGTGACTACTCGCTCGGGGAGTTGTGGCAGAAGAACGTGATTGGCGGCAGGTCGGGTCCTGCCGGACGTGGGATTGTGTGAGCGGCAGGGGCCGGTAGCGTGGCGCGGTGCTGCCGGCTATCCGGCCGGTCGGGGGCGGAGGGTTCAGATCGAGCCTGGCACTTGGCTACGTATACATTCAGCCGGTGTGCGCTAAGTCGCTGGCTGTAACATTGGGTAATCAATTGTAGATCGAGTCGATTGGTTACGGTGTGACGGTTTTCATGATCACTGTTTCTGGAGGTGGGGGTCCGGATTCCGGACCTGTACCTCCAGAAACAGTGATCATGGACAGCGGGGCGGGTGTCTTTGACTCATAGCCGCCAGCCAGCCCCGGCCATGACACTGGGCGGGGGCGTGCCCACCTTGATTGCCCCCTGGTGACCATCGGAGCGGCACATTGGTCACACTGAGTCGCACCCAATCACGCACCGCGGAACAGTTGAATGTTGCTTGGCTACGGGTGTCTGCTGTACTAAGAGCATGAGCGTTGCGTACGGTCACTATCCTGAGCTGCATGCCCTGGTCGACCGCCTCCGCCCCGAAAATGCGGACGAGGCACGGCGCGTGCTGTTGCGCCTAGTTCAGGGTGATGGTCCGCGGACACGCCTGCACTCGCTCCCGGTCTTCGACGGCCCGGAAGACTTGAGCGAACGTGTGGACGAGTACTTGTTTGGAGCGCCGGCTCAGGAGCCGGCCAGACGCTGAAATCCAGTTCTTGGAGGCGGATCTTGACCGGATCATTGAGCTTATGCGCCGGTTCCGGGGCTTCCCGCTCGGCGTGGCTGATGCCTCGCTTATCGCGGTAGCCGAGCGGCTGAAGATCCGCGAGATCGCGAGTATCGACGGGCACTTCCGTGCGGTCAGGCCGCACGGCATCGATTTCTTTACCTTGCTGCCGTAGCGGGGGCACCGGTGTCGGCATCTTGATCAATGGTTGCGGCGGCTGGAAGGCTGAGACGATGTGACCTGGCGTCATGTGGGTGTCCCGCGGTGTGTCATGGGCAACGTGGGCTGCCCAGGTGAGGGCCGCTCGGGAGATACTCCCGAGTAACTTCAGATGCTAGGAGAGGTCACCCCCGATGGCTAGGTTGGCGCAGACCGCAGGGCTCACAGACGTCCAGACCGAGATCCTGTCCACCGTCAGGACGTTCGTGGACAAGGAGATCATCCCGCACGCCCAGGCACTGGAGCACTCGGACACGTATCCGACCGAGATCGTCGAGGGCATGAAGGAGATGGGCCTGTTCGGGTTGACGATCCCGGAGCAGTATGGCGGGCTCGGCGAGTCGCTGCTGACCTACGCGTTGGTGGTGGAGGAGATCGCCCGCGGCTGGATGAGCGTCTCCGGGGTGATCAACACGCACTTCATCGTGGCGCATCTGGTGACCCAGCATGGCACCCAACAGCAGCGCGAGGCGCTGCTGCCAAGGATGGCGGCGGGCGAGCTGCGGGGCGCGTTCTCGATGTCGGAGCCGGAGCTGGGTTCGGACGTGGCGGCGATCCGGACAAGGGCCCGCCGCGACGGCGACGAGTATGTGATCGACGGCCAGAAGATGTGGCTGACCAACGGTGGCACGTCGACGCTGGTCGCGGTGCTGGTGCGGACCGAGGAGGGTGCGGCGAAGCCGCATCAGAACCTCACCGCGTTCCTGATCGAGAAGCCGGTGGGCTACGGCGAGGTCAAGCCCGGCCTCATCATCCCCGGCAAGATCGACAAGATGGGGTACAAGGGCGTCGACACGACGGAGCTGGTGTTCGACGGGTTCCGCATCGGCGCCGGCGAGGTGCTCGGCGACCAGCCGGGCAGGGGGTTCGCGCAGATGATGGACGGGGTCGAGGTCGGCCGGGTGAACGTGGCGGCCAGGGCGTGCGGGATCATGATCAGGGCGTTTGAGCTTGCGGTTGAGTATGCGCAGCAGCGCAGGACGTTCGGCAAGCCGATCGCGCAGCATCAGGCTATCGCGTTCAAGCTGGCGGAGATGGCGACCAAGGTCGAGGCGGCGCACCTGATGATGACCAACGCGGCGCGGCTGAAGGACTCCGGCGCGCGCAACGATGTCGAGGCCGGCATGGCCAAGCTGCTGGCCAGTGAGTACTGCGTCGAGGTGACGCAGGAGTCGTACCGCATCCATGGCGGCTACGGCTACTCCAAGGAGTACGAGATCGAGCGGCTCATGCGCGAGGCGCCGTTCCTGCTGATCGGCGAGGGTACGAGCGAGATCCAGAAGACAATCATCAGCCGTGGCCTGCTGCGCGAGTACGCCAGTCGCGGCTGAGGAAAGCGGCGCCCCGAACGCGTCTCACCCCCGTGTTGCAGGATGATGGTCCGCACGGGAGGTGATGCGTCGTGACAACTCCATTTGGTGGCGCCGGCAGGCCCGGCACGCCCGGCCTGCCGACCCCGCCGACTGGCTGGCCGGTTGGCCAGTACGGCACGTACGAGGAGGCGCAGCGTGCCGTCGATTATTTAGCCGACAACGAGTTCACTGTGCAGGATGTGACGATTGTCGGGGTGGACCTGATGCTCGTCGAACGCGTGCTCACCCGGCTCACTTGGGGGCGCGTGATCGCCAGCGGTGCGGCGTCCGGGGCGTGGTTCGGTCTGTTTGTGGGCGTGTTGCTGTCGCTGTTCAACAGTTCGGGGTCCAGACCGGTGCCGATTCTGGTGGGTCTGGTCATCGGTGTGTTGTTCGGCATGGTGTTCGCGATGGCGCAGTACGCGTCCACCAGGGGCCGGCGTGATTTCGCGTCGGCGAGCCAGCTGGTGGCTGGTCGCTACGACGTGCTGTGCCAGCCGCGCACGGCCGAGCGGGCGCGTGACCTGCTCGCCAAGCTCGCCATGCAGCCGCCGAAGCTGGACGCCTGAGCCGCAGTCGGCGGGCTTGTGAAAGGCGCGGGCCCGGCGACGGCGAACCACGGGATCCCCACGGCAGGCTCGTGCCCGTACTGCACCAACTGGAGTGCTTCGGGCCGATTGGGGTTACCAGGCCATGCCCGGATGGGGAGGATGTGGGTGTGGCCACTCGACTGCGGGCCCCGGCGCCGCCGACGGTGCGGCATCCGCTTGCCCTCCAGTTCCGTGACGCGGCGCGCATTTGCGGGCGGCAGGGGCCGACCAACGCCAGGCTGCTGGCCGAGGCGGCCGACGATCTGGACGCCGGTGGCGTGACCACGGCGGTCATGGCCGGCCACGAGCGGGACCGTCCGGGGTCGGCGCCCGGCCTGCGGTTTGCCGCCGCCGTGCACCGGCTGGTGCTCGCTGGCGGGGCGAGGCGGCTGGCAAGGCACTACCCGAGCGTCGGCGGCCAGCTCAACGAGTCGACGCTGTGGGCCGATGCCCGACCGGTGATCGTCGCGCGGGTCGACGAGTTGCGTGCCACCATCGCGTCGGCGCCCGTGC
>Ga0126372_10001070_pt1 | contig 10755 bp, 7 predicted proteins | sample PanSoiMetaPlot_6_FD_92762 | JGI IMG/M metagenome (GOLD analysis project Ga0126372, IMG submission 92762) | Tropical forest soil microbial communities from Panama - MetaG Plot_6 | ecosystem: Environmental > Terrestrial > Soil > Tropical forest > Bulk soil | place: Panama | collected 2016-02-17
AGCGCCTACTACGAGCACAGCTTTCTCGCGCAGCAGATGGGAGTGGAGCTGGTGGAGGGCCGCGACCTCATCGTGGATGCTGGCGTAGTGTACATGAAGACCATCCACGGCCTGCAGCGCGTGGACGTGATCTATCGGCGCGTGGATGACGACTACCTCGACCCGCTGGTGTTTCGTCCAGAGTCGCTGATGGGTGTGCCGGGGCTGATGGGCGCCTATCGCGCCGGCAATGTGGCGCTGGCGAATGCGGTGGGCAATGGCATCGCCGATGACAAAGCGGTGTGCGCCTACGTGCCAGACTTCATCCGTTATTACCTGGGGGAGGAGCCGGTGCTCGGAACGGTCGAGACGTACCTTTGTTCGCGTCCCGACGACCTGGGCTACGTGCTGAAGCATTTGCCCGAGCTGGTAGTAAAGGCTGTGGGCGAATCCGGCGGATACGGCATGCTGATCGGGCCGGCCTCCGATGCCGAGACCATCGAGAAGTTTCGCAAGAAGATCCAGGAGGACCCGCGCAACTACATCGCACAGCCGGTCATCGGGTTATCGCGCGTACCTTCCTACGATGTCGAGAGCAAGAAGATGTGCGGCCGCCACGTTGACCTGCGTCCGTACTGCCTGTACGACGGCCAAAGCGTGACCATCATCCCCGGCGGCCTCACGCGCGTGGCGCTGCAGCCGGGTTCGTTAGTGGTGAACTCCTCACAGGGCGGCGGCAGCAAAGACACCTGGGTGCTGCGGGAGGAGGCATGAGCAACGTCATGCTATCGCGCATTGCGGATTCGCTGTTTTGGCTGGCGCGCTACATGGAGCGCGCGGAAGACACGGCACGCATTCTCGACGTGAACTACCACATGCTGCTGGAGCAGTCGGCCACGCCATACCGGCTGCGGTGGGACCCACTCATCACCATGGCCGGCGAGCAGCAGCGTTTCTTTCAGTTTTACCAGGAAGCCAACGCGCAGACGGTGTACGAGTTCCTTGCATTTCGCCCCGACAATCCCAACTCTATCGTGCAATGTATTACCAAGGCGCGGGAGAATGCGCGTACCATTCGCGACCGCATCTCGCGGGAGATGTGGGAAGACATCAACGGCCTCTATCATTCCGTCACGCGCTTCGACCCGGTCGAGCAGATTTCCAGCGGCCCGCACCGTTTTTGCGATGCAGTGAAGTTCGGCAGCCATCGCTTCTTTGGCGTGACAGACGCGACCCTGCCGCACGATGAAGGCTGGGATTTCCTGAAGATTGGCTGGTCACTCGAGCGGGCTGAGATGACGGCACGTCTGGTTGATCTGCAGTTTCAGTCGCTACTGGAGACGCCGTTCATGGTGGGCACGGCCGACAACCACCAGTGGATGGCCATGCTGAAATCCGTAGGCGCCTATGAGGCTTACCGTCGGCAATACCACTCGCCCATTGAGCCCGAGCGCGTGGCGGAGATGCTGATTTTGCATCCCAAGCATCCGCGCTCCATACGCTTCAGCATCACCGAACTGCAAGCTGGGCTCCGCGCCATCAGCGGCACCAATCCGGGCTCGTATGCAAACGAGGCGGAGAGGCTTACCGGGCGTGTGCTGGAGGGTTTGCGCTACGACACGGTTGACGACGTATTTCGCCGAGGCCTGCACATTTACCTGTGCGATCTGCTCACTAATTGCCGCAGCATCGGCGACGACATCGCGCGCACTTACTTCTACTACGGAGCCGTCGCATGAACCGCTATCACCTTCTGCATGTCACGGAGTTCGTTTACGACGGTCCGGTAACCGAGAGTTACAACGAAGTTCGTCTGCGTCCGATGCACGACGATAACCAAAGCTGCCTGTCATTCCGACTGACCACACAGCCTGCTTCGCCGGCTTTCTCTTATCGCGATTCGCTCGGAAACTGGGTTCATCAGATCAACATTCTGCCCGTACACAACCGTCTGCGTGTGCAAGCCGAGTCGGTGGTGCTGACGCACGACACATCGACTGTCACAAGCTGGATGAGCTTGAGCGAACTAGATCAGCGCTTCGAGGAATTGCAGGAAGAGTTTTACGACCTGCTGGCGCCCAGCAGATACGTGCCTCATCTGCCGGATTTGCAGCCGCTCCTCGCACTGGCGGAGTCACGTTGCGATGGTACCATTGCGGGCTTTGTGCAGAGCGCTTCGTCGATGATTTATGCCCGCTTCCAATACGTAAAGGGTGCGACCCACGTGAATTCGTCGATCTCCGACTCGCTGCGCCTTGGCGCTGGTGTATGCCAGGATTTTGCACACCTGCTGTTAGGAGTGCTGCGCAAGCGCGGAATTCCGGCCCGTTACGTGTCGGGATACCTGGTTCCGCACAATAGAGACTACCCAGTTGCGAAGCAGGAAGAGGTAATCGGTGGGCAAGCCTCACATGCGTGGGCCGAAGCCTATCTGCCGGATTCCGATTGGATGCCGCTCGATCCCACACTGGGCAAGCCCGTAGGTATGCGACACGTGCGCGTCGCCTACGGGCGCGATTACTCCGATGTCGCCCCAGTACGCGGCGTTTACAAAGGTCACGCGGGACAACGCCTGTCGGTAGATGTCCGGTTGCGCCCGGCACTCGACGAAGCCGGAAATGAGACACTGTCGGAGACTGCCGCGATCCCCGCAGAACCCGAGCCGGCAGAAGCTCGGGCACAGCAGGGCGGACAGCAGTAAAGCCAGCTGCCAGTAGCAGTTGTCAGTCTTCAGCCATGAGCAGCGCTGCGCTACTTGTTTGAAATTTCCGCCATCGACTCTCTTTTTTTAAACACGCACGCTATGCGCTCTTGCTTCTCAGCACGCGATACAGCGCCAGCAGCATGATTGCGCCCACGACCGACAGCACGAATCCTGGCGCGTCGCCCGGATGCCAGAAGCCGGCGAATTTGCCGATCACAACAGCGATCAATGCGCCACCCACACCCAAGCCCGCGGTGGCCCAAAATCCGTCGGCTCCTTTGCCAGGCATCAGCACCTTCGCGGACAGACCGGCAATCCATCCGAAGGCTACCAGCACAATCATTCGCAGCATCTGTGTTCCTCAAATAGGCAGCCGCGCGGACTGAAGTCCGCGCGGCTGCCATAATAAAGGCTCTCGGCACGACTGAAGTCATGCCCTGACTCGCTTTCGTCGCCCAGCGAGTTTTTCAGCTCGCCGCGGGGAAAATCGGGCCCGTATACCAAGCTCGCTAACGCGATTGCTTCCGAAATCTGCAGTTCTTATACATAGTCTACTTCGACTGTGCCTGTTGGAGTCCCTGGAGGTACTGATCCACATTAACCTTATCCACCAGAGAAACTCCGGTGTCGACGTACCGCGGTAACGGTGAAAACGAATCCGTCTGGTAGTCCTTCTTCATATCCAAGGGATAGTGGTGAACATCGTCCAGGGCCTTCAAGCCGTAGAAGGCCATGGTGAAGGGCTTCTGCGCGATAGTCGAGTCGATCGTGCCGCTCTTGATCAGGTTCAGTGTTGCTTCTTCGGTATCCATGGCAACGATCAAGCGGTCAGTCGCGTTGTTGCGCTTGATCGCTTCCGCCACGTCTTTCCCTGCAGAGGAATCCAGGCAGATGAACGCGTCCACATGTTCTACGCCTTTCTCGGTTAGGTAGTGTTGCGTGCGATCGAAGGCGTTGCCGGATTCTCCTTTAATGTTATAAACCTCAACGATCTTGATCGACGGATGGTCCGCGAAAACATCTTTGTAGCCTTTCAGGCGCTCATCGAGGTTCGTCTGCGGCATGGTGTAAAACACCACGTTTCCCTTTCCGTGCAACTTATCGATCACCCGCTGTCCACCGAGACGTCCGGCCTGAAGGTTGTTGGTGCCGATGAAATACAGGCGCTTGCTGGCGGGCGCATCGGAATCGATCGTGATCACCGGAATGCCGCCATCGATCGCTTCATTAATGACAGGTTGCATCAGCGCCGTGTCGGCCACCGAGACCAGGATTCCGGCAGGCTTGAGCGCCATCGCATCGCGAAACTCCTTTACCTCTGCCTGAGGATCGTATGTTTCCGGCCCGCGAATATCGGTTTTTACGCCGTACTGTGCGGCGGCTTTGTTGAGTCCAGCAGCAGCGGTCTGCCAATACGGCAGCTTCGAAAGTACGGTAACGAGGATGTAGCGTTCATTGTTATCGTGGCGGGAACAACCAACTAGGAGAGACACCGTTCCACCCACCAAAACGAGTATCAGAACTCGCGTTAACGATTTCATAGCCTGCCTCCACGGTAGCTAACCTGCGTTCTTCGAGCTTCAAGCTCTTTGGAGCAAAGCAACTATATCGCAGCGCAATTCGCGACGTGCGGGATTGTACGCCGCACTTGCCGAAAGCGGAAGTTCGCAGCTATCGGTCTTAGTGACTCTTTGGTTAACAAATAAATCTGCTGACCGCTGCGGCCTCCCTACGTTACAATTTGGTCTCGCTCCAGCAAGTACTTTTTGGTATAAGCGGGAACAGGCGGTACGGAATCGATTTTGCCGTGCATTTGCAGCACGGCGAGCGTTAATCGGGTCGGGGTTCCGTTCGTCCGCGCAGGAAGAAACGTCGCGTATCACTGGCTAGGTTGTGCAGCGGTTGAGCGGACGGGGGTAATCCTTTTCAGTTGGTTTAGCAGAACACAGGCTTTGGAGGCCAACGAACTATGCGCAACAGCTTAGCTACGAAACTCCTGAGCATTGCCATGATGGTGCTCACTCCGGCGGCAATGCTTATGGCTGAGACCAGCAATACCATGCTCTATGCTTCGGGAAACGTCGCGCTGAACGGTCAAGAGGTGGCCCGTTCGGCCTCCGTGGCAACCGGCGACAAAATCGAAACTGCTGGCGCCACCGCAACCGCGGTCAGCCAGGACGGTTCCAAGGTTACCGTTAACCCGTACTCTGCAGTGAAGTATGAAAAATCCAGCGTAAGCGTCGTCAAGGGCAGCGCCGCCATCAACACCACCGATGGAATGGCTGCGCAGGCAGCACAGATTACGGTGACTCCCAAAGAGAAGACCGCCACGTACGAAATCGCACGCGTGGATAACAATGTCGTCATCTCTAGTCATACCGGTGCTTTGATGATTACCGATGCTGGCGCGACGACCGAGCTGGAGGCTGGTGCTTCGAGCTCCCGTCCGGCCGAGCCAACTCCCGCGCCCGCTCCCGCTCCGCAGGCAGCACCATCCTTCCCGGGAAGCAGCTTGACTACCCGGCAGGCTTGGATCATCGCTGCTGTAGTCGGCGGCGCATCGGTGGCTTGCGGCCTCAATTGCGGCATGTCGGCAGCCCAGCAGGAACCGGCCAATGGGCGAGCAATCACAGCGCACCAGGGACGCGGCATGAACCGCGCTATCCAGGTTGCCCGCGTCGCGGCCGCACCAGTACTGAATGGTGTTTCCAACTCGGCGCGTCTCAATGCCCAGGGGCACAATGTGACGGTACAGCACCGCAACATTCGGGCTGGCCGCTAACCCGGTCAACTCGTAATGCAATAAAAGGCCCGCCGTTGAGAGGCTGTTACGAAACGAGCCTTTCTGAGCGGAATAAAAACGGTGCTCCGATACTTGGGGCGCCGTTTCTGTTTCCGGGGAAGGGATTGCGGCTGCGCCCGACGGCGCGCTTAGGCCCTGGTGAAGGCAGCTCCGCTCAGCACGTTCATCATGGTCTTTAGGTGGTAGGCCATGGTGGCCAGGCTGATCTCGATCTGGGCTGCGGCAAGGCCGCGCAGCAGGAAGCGAGCGTTCCCAAAGATGATGTGCTTGAGCACGGAGAAAGGCCGTTCCACCGTGCATCGGCGCAGGCGCATGATCGTGGCGGTGGCTCGGGCATTCATTCTGTCGAGTGCGTCCTCGTGCAGATGGCGGGTGATCCAGCGTCGCGAGTGAGTTGTGCAGCGCGGTTTCAGCGAGCACGATCCGCAGATACTCGGGGCGGCGGCGTACATCACGCAACGGTCTTTTCTCGATAGCTGTTTTCGCACCAGCTGCTGGTCAGCCGGCAGCGGAAGCTATCGGTCTTCTCGTCGTAAACGAACAGACTGCGGTCGAACAAACTGCCATCGCCTTGATTGTTAATGGCGCGGTTGGCGGGAGCGTGCGGCAGGATACCGTGTTGTTCGCAGTGCTCGGCCTGCTCACCATTCGAGTAGCCCGCGTCCGCGACTACGTTCAGCACTTCCGGATTGTCCAGCGCAGCCTTGGCAGCTTCGGCCATCGGCTGCAGGCAGCGGTTGTCGCCAGCTTGCGTCGTCACCTGCTGTGCCACGATGATCCCGTGCTCGGCATCCACGGCAGTCTGCACGTTGTAAGCCGGGGCAAACTGATCGTGCGCCATGCGCATGAACCGTGCTTCCGGCTCCGCATCGTTCTTCAGCTTCTCCAGTGCTGCTGCCACTGCACTCGGGTCGATAACCACTTCTTCGTGCTCGTCGGCGTTCTCCAGTTGATCCAGATACCGCTTCACCGCTTCCCGCTCGCGCACCGTGGCGGCGCTGGCCACAGCGCGGAACTTTGAGCCGTCAAGCGCTACCCATTCGCCCTTCACCAGCCCCACCTGCCGCGCCCACCGCACCAACTCCGCTCCCGCTCGGCTCACCGCTTCTCGATGCATGCGCCGGAACTCGGCGATCGACTTGTAATCCGGAGCCAGCCGCCCCAGCAGCCACATCACCTCCACATTCCGGCGACACTCGGCCTCTAAGCGCCGCGACGAGCGCACCTGGTGCAGGTATCCGTATAAGTACAGCTTCAGCAGATCGCGCGGGTTGTATCCCGGACGTCCTGTTTCCGCCGGTTCCCCCCGCACAAATCCCAGTTTCTCCATCGACAGCTTGCCCACCAACGCCTCAATTACTCGACACACATGGTCATTGGGGATCAGATCGTCCAATGTGGAAGGAAACAACGTGTGCTGACCGCGCGCCTCGCCCTCGATGTATCCCAAAGAAGATGCCCTCGCATTCGCAAGGGCATCTTCCCATCACTTCCTCGTGGATTACCAGTTAGAGTTTCGTAACAGCCTCGTTGAGGCGGGTCTTTTCCCCTTTTCGTGGGCTGGAGTCTGGCGAAACAGCTCCCTCCACGATTGTGCTAACCTTATTATCGTCGGGACGGCCATGCTCCGGTGGTCTCATGTCGCAACCTTGCTGGTACTCTGCAGTGCTACGCTGGCCGACAACATAACCTTCCTTCGCATCGACAAGTCCATCGTCCAGCAGCGCATTGAACAAATCCCGGCAACTCCGCAGCAACGCGTCATCACGCTGCGTTCGATGTTCGAACAGGCCGGCTGCCCCAAGCAGAATATCGAGGTGCAATCGATTCCCGACCTCTCACTGCCTAACGTAGTCTGTACGTTGCCCGGGACGGACTATGGAACCATCCTGATTTCCGCTCGGCTGGACTACGACGCCCGTGGAGACGAAGGCCAGTGCGGCTGGAGTGGCATTGCGATGCTGCCACTGTTAGCCGAGTCGCTGAACTCAACTGCCCATCGTCACACGCTGGTATTTGCTGCGTTCTCCGGCGCCAATCGCGAAGGTGCGGCTTTCTACTGGAAGAGCCTCAATGAAGACCAGCGCCGCGAATTTCGCGGCGCCGTGGACCTGGACCACTTGGGACGCACTGCAGCCGGTTTCAATACCAACTCAAATGGCGCAGTAATGGCGCGGATTCTCCCCGCCGCTGCCCGCGCGCTTCAATACAGCTCTGAGCCGCAATCCATCGCTTATATTCCCGAAGGCAACGCAACGTTTTTCCAGCGGGCTCATATTCCGGCCATCACAATTTACTCCGCGGGATATGAATCCTCCGGTGGAAACAACCAGTCCTCACCGAAGACGGAAGGCGTCCTTCTCAGCAACGGCCACACTCCGCCTTCCACCCCTCCCCGCTCCTTCGCTCTCAAAACGGGCGTTGATCGTGGCATCTACAACCAGACCTACAATCTGCTCTGCGTTTATCTGCTATTCCTCGATCGCGGTTTGGTTGCGAGCAAGCGCCCCGCAGCAGAAGTCCAGGTGGCAAAAGTGGAGACGACTCCCAAGCCGCCGGCTGCCATCGCAACTCCAGGAGTACCGGCTGTTCCCGCTAGTGCCTCATCAGAGGTTGCCTCAGCTACTCCGGCAGCGAGTGCGCCAACCCTGCCGGTGGCCAGCATGCCGCAACCGAACGCCACCATCCGCGTGAATACCCGTCTGGTGCAGTTCGATGTGGTGGTCACCGACAATCAAGGTCATCCAATCAAGGACCTGAAGCCGTCCCAGTTCACCGTCCTGCAGGACGGTCAACAACAGACCATCAGTGCGTTCGAATTGCATACGCCAGTTGCCGTGCTTGCGAAGCCAGAAAGCACGGCCAACTCGGCGCAGCAGGCGCCTGCTTCCGTTTCTCCGAACACCTACAGTAACGCTCCGGCGAAAGCTCCTCAAAGCAGTTGGACGGTCATTCTCTTCGACATTCTTAACACGGCGCCATCCGACCAGGCGTATGCGCGAAGTCAGTTGCTGCAATTGCTGAAGTCCATACCGGAAGGACAGCCGGCGGCGTTATTCGTGCTGACGCGCAACTTGGAAATGGTGCAGGGATTCACGCAAGATCCTGAGGAATTAATCCGCCGCGCGGAGCTGCTGAATCCGGCGAAGTCGGCCGACCTCACCACCTTGGCAGAGCGCGAGCGCATGGTAGGTCGCATCACAGGCACCGCGCAATTGGCCCAGGCGCAAGGTGGCTCAGGAGGAGGCAATGCTCCCGCTTACAGCACAGATTCGATGGCCTACGGCCAAGCCTCCCGCATCCTGCAGAACTACAATGACCATGAGGCTTTTCGCAATTCCGATCGCGCGCTGTTCACGCTCGCGGCCATGAAAGGAATCGCGCGCGCTGTCTCCGGCTATCCCGGACGCAAGAATCTCATTTGGCTTTCCGGGAGCTTCCCGATCAACATCGAGCCAGATCCCGGTTCCGACGATCCCTTCCGGAACGTGAGCAGTTTCGAAAAAGAAATCCGTGAAACTTCGTCTCTGTTAGCCACCTCTCGCGTCGCAGCTTACCCGGTTGATGTCCGCGGGTTGCAGTCGAAGAGCATCGACATCGCTATGGCCTCTTCAGAAACTCAGTTCATGAACGATGTGGCCCCCTCAACGGCGCCGGGCGTGGTTGCCTCATCCAGCAGCAACCTGGGCAATACGCTGAGCGAACAGACCACCGCGCTGTTCAACGATCGCGCCACAATGAAGAACATCGCCCAGCAAACCGGCGGGGAGGCGTTCGTCAATACGAATGACTTGAAGCGCGTAATCGGCCGCAGCCTGGAAGACGGTTCGACGTATTACACCCTGGCGTACACGCCCCCGAAAGAGGACGAGGCGGGCGGCTATCACCGGGTCACAGTGCAGGTGCCGAACAAGAGCTGGAAGCTGGCGTATCGCCGCGGTTATTACAGCATTCCCCAAACAGCCGTCTCGAATGCAGTGGGTACGGCTGCATTGCGCGCGGCGTTGCAGCCGGGCATGCCTCCGGCGACCTCGATGCTGCTCACTGCCTCGATCGAACTGCCCGACGCCACGCACAAGGACGTCAAGATCAACTACGTCATCGACAGCAATAGCGTGCAGTTTGCTGATGCGCCGGAGAACAAGAAGCGCGCACAAGTCGACTGCATGGTGATCGCCTTCGATAGCTCTGGCAAAGAGATCGCGCATGCTTCTGACACACTCGACGCCACCGCACCGATGAATGCATATGCGGCCATTCAGAAGTACGGTCTGCCTGCACATCAACTCATCTCACTTCCTCCCGGCCGCTACAACCTGCGCATCGGCGTGATGGACCGCACCACCCAGCAGATCGGCACGGTGGATGCGCCGCTAGTTGTGCCCGCTTCAGCCGTAGCACAGCGGTAAGGCCACCCGAATCGGCTCTTCCCGGCGATACATCTCTTGTTTTCGGAGGGTACCCTATTCGTCTTCTTGTTCGCGCAGCTCAGCTTTCATCTCCAAATTGCGAATCAGACGGTGCAGGTAGTTGGGATGGACGCCCAGAAGCTTCGCTGCGTCGGTGTAGCTGCCGCCAGCTTCGGCAAGCGCATCGCGGATGAGGCGCCTCTTCAGGTCGCCGATGGCTGCATGGTACTTGGTGCCGCTGGCCGGTTTGGCGGATTGTTGCTCGGTTAGCACCTCGGGCAGGTCCTCCGGCCGAATTTCATCGGAAGCACCGAGCACAATGGCGTGCTCGATGGCGTTCTCCAACTCTCGCACGTTGCCCGGCCAATCGTAGTTCATCAGCAGAGCCCGGGCTTCCGGAGTGATGCCCTTGAACGGGCGTTTGCACCTCTGCGCGTACTGGGTGGCGAAGTAAATCGCCAGCAGCGGAATGTCTTCGCGATGCTTGCGCAGCGCAGGCACGGCCACCGAAACCACGTTGAGCCGGTAGAACAGATCCTGGCGAAATTCGCCGTTCTTAATGGCGGCCTCGAGGTCCTTGTTGGTTGCGGCCAGTATGCGGGCATGCAGCTGGAGTGGGCGAGTGCCTCCGATTCGCTCGAACTCGCGCTGCTGCAATACGCGCAGCAATTTGGCCTGCACCGAGGGGGCCAGCTCGCCGATTTCATCCAGCAGGACGGTACCTTCCTCGGCTACTTCCAGGCGGCCCTTCTTGGTGGCGACGGCGCCAGTGAACGAGCCTTTCTCGTGGCCAAAGAGTTCGCTCTCCAGCAGCGTGTCCGGAATGGCGGCGCAGTTGATGGCGATGAACGGCTTCTCGG
>Ga0126372_10001071_pt1 | contig 10753 bp, 8 predicted proteins | sample PanSoiMetaPlot_6_FD_92762 | JGI IMG/M metagenome (GOLD analysis project Ga0126372, IMG submission 92762) | Tropical forest soil microbial communities from Panama - MetaG Plot_6 | ecosystem: Environmental > Terrestrial > Soil > Tropical forest > Bulk soil | place: Panama | collected 2016-02-17
GCCATGGCCTATCGCGTGCGCTTCTACATGGAGCTGAACGCGCGCGAGGCGATGCACATGATCGAGCTGCGCACCACGCCGCAGGGTCATCCGGCGTACCGGCGGATCTGCCAGGCCATGCACCGGCTGATCGCCGAACAGGCGGGTCACCCTGCCATCGCGGCGGCCATGTCTTTCACCGACCTCTCGGACTCGGAAGAGGGACGCCTGGCGTCCGAGCGCGCCACCGAACGGAGACGCTCCGGACGCTAGTTGCCGCTGATGGTGAGCTTGCTGTTGGGCCCGTTGACCTGGATCAGCGCCTTGTTCGGCGTGATCACGCCGAGCAACGGGTTCTTGATGGGCACGCCCGTGATGCTGACGTTCGAAGCCACGGCCCCGCCCGTGAGCGCCACCGGGATTCCGCCGATGTTGATGAAGGGCAGCGCGTTCAAGACGTTGACCACGTTGCCTCCTCCGCTGAAGGCGATGAGCGCGCCGCTGATATTGACGATCGAGCCCCCGCTGACGGCGAGCAGCACGCCGTTGTTGATCGTCAGCGTGCTTCCGTTGGCGAGGTTGATCAGGTTTCCGCCTGTCTGGAGGAAGCTGCCGCCCGCCACGTTGATCAGCGCCCCGGCGTTGACGATGATGCGGCTTGCGTCAAGGGCGACGTAGGGACCCGAGTTGGTGATCTTCGCCTTCGACGTGAGATCGATCGCGTTGCCGTTCGTCGTGAGCTGAGCGCCGCCGCGGAGATTCAGGAGCGGGGCGGTGGCCTGGAGCAGCGCCACGTCGACGGTCACTGCACGCTGGGTCGTGACGGTGGCGCCGTCCATGTCGAGAAAGCCGCCGCCGGTCTGGACGGGCTCATCGGTGCCGACCGGCAGGCCGCTCACGGGATCGACCGACGTGCCCGACCCGACGAGGTGGAAGATCGAGCCGGCCGAGGCGATCTGCGACACGCCGCCTGTCAGTGACACGAGCGGCGCCGCGGGGCCCGCCACGATGAAGCGCCCATTCGTGGTGGCGAGGATGAAGTCCGCCGTCGACGTGACGGCGGTGCCGGTAGCCGAGAGCAGACCGCCCATGAGGCTCGCCGTGCCGTTGTTGCTCACCGAGAAGCCTGCCGCCGCTCCGCCGAGCTGGAACGTGCCGCCCGTGAGGTTGATGAGCGCGGAGGCGGCCGCGTCGGTCAGCGTGGCCGACTTGATCGCCACGAAATCGCTCGATCCGGCGATCGCGGTGCCCGTGGCGGCGAAGAACGGGCCCGACAGGGTCGCGGCGGAATTGGAGTTGAGGCTCAGGCCGCTCGTCCCGGCTCCCAGCGCGAGCGATCCGCCGGTCAGGCTCACGAGAGGCGAAAGGCCGGTGGCCGTCAACTGACTGTTCGCCTGGGCGTCCAGGAGCGCCGGGCCCGTGAGCGCGAGCGAAGCGTTGACGGCGTTCAGGAGCGAGCCAGAGAGCCCGATGGTACCGTTCAGTAGCCGGGTGGCGGTCTGCGCCGCAAGCGTGCCGCCGTTCACGCTGATGAACGGCAGTGCCGTGCCGCTGCCCAGGCTGCCGTTGACCTGGAGCACGTCGCCCCCGATGGTCAGCGTGCTGTTGGTGGAGCGGAGCAGGTCGGTCAACAGGTTGCTGCTCGAGGCGGCGGGGACCCGGTAGAAGTCGCCGCGGATGTTGACGACCTGGTTGGTGTAGGTGAACGGCAGCCCCGAGCTTCCGCCCGCGGCGCCGCCGACTCCGCTACTCGAAGCGACCGGCGTGATCGGTGCCTGGCCGACGGGATTGGTTGCGTCCGCGGGATTCGCCGACTGGTCCTGGGGATCGACCGGCTCGCTGCCACCGGTGCCGTCACCCGTGATGACCTGGCCGAGCGCGCCCGCGCGCGTCTGCTCTCCAGGAGCGAGCGCGGCCAGGACGTCGATGTGTTGCGGCTGGTTCGGCCGCAGATCGCTCAACAGAGCCGCTCGCGTGACGACGTCGAGCCTGACGGGCACGCCGATGGAGTCCCCGGTGACCGTGACGCTCGACGGCGCGACGAGCCTCACAGGTGGCGCGCCGGGATGTGCCGGCGTCGTGACGTCGATGTAGCCGGACAGGACATGGACGCGCGAGACGGGGATGGCGGCGCCGGGCGGCGTGAGCGTCTCCGCGACGACGACCGTGCCGCGGATGGCCGCGATGGCATTCTCGGTGCGGATCTCGACGATCTCGCCGGTGCGCATGCGCTGCCGGGCGACGCCGATGGCGACCTTGCCCCAGAGGAGCTGGACGATCGAGTTGCCTGCCTGGTCGGTCAGCTGCAGCTCCGAGAGCTCTCGGACGGTGAGGAGAGCCTTCTTGCCGAGAAGCAGGCGCGCCAGCGATTGCGAGGACGTGCTGATGCGGTCGCGGAGGAATACCTCATCCTTGAACCGCAGGGGCTGGGGCGCGGGCGCCGCCGCGTGGGCGACGGTGACCTGTCCCATGACCGCGGTGGCAATCCCCGCACTTGCGGAAGCACGAGCCGTAGCCGGGGTAGTGGCGAGGACGGCCAATGCCAGAGCGCCTGTCGCCTGCCACCCCCGCACGGTCCATCCCACGATTCGGTCTCCGATTCAGGCTGCGAAGTTAGCGTCGGACCGCGCTTCAAGGCCGGTCGTCCAGCCGTAAAAAAGGTATGCACCTGTCGTACCATCCGGACCCTCGACCTGGAGGGACGTAAGTAGCTGAAATGCCAGGGGCCAATTTCACAATCCGAGTCGTGGAAAATGCCCGGGTGCCGGATTCGGTCAGCAGAAAATGTCGCTGAGTGACAAGCGTTGGTAGCGTGACGCAGGGCCGGAGTGGCCGGGTGGGGCCCGCGGATTTATAGTAGGCGCCCATGACATCGAGACCCGAGCAGGTCAAAGCGAAGGAATACCTTCACGCCAAGGGCACGCGTCTCACGGCGCCCCAGATCCACGAGCGCGTCACCGCGGGCTTCGCGGCCCTCGAAGCGTTCCTGGATGGCGTGACGGAGGCCGAAGCCAGGACCCGGGCTCTGCCGGGCGAGTGGACCGTACACGAGGTGGTCGACCACCTCGTCGAGACCCACCGGCCGAGCCTCGAGGAGCTCCGCGACCTGCTCGCGGGGAGGCGGCCCCCGGGCGAGCCCATTCCGGCGGGGCTTCAGTCGAACGATCCGATGGCGCGTCCGTGGCCGGAGCTCGTCGCCGAGCTCAAGCGCATCCAGGCTCTAGTCGTCGCGACGCTCGAATCGGCGCCGGACACGCTGACCGACGCGCGCGCGCCTGTCGTCATGGTCATCAACGTCAAAGACGCGGACGGGCACGAAACGCCGCTGCACTGGATCGAAGAGCTCGACTGGAAGGCCTACGCGGTGATCTTCAGGCTCCACGTCCTCGATCACCTGGGGCAAGCGCGGAAAGTGGTACGCGAAGTGCGTGGAGCCTGAGCGACGTCACCCGCTCTTCGCGAACTCCTCCTTGGCTTTCTGGAGCTCGCCGGGATTGGCCAGCAGGTCGAGCGCCGTCAGGGCCAGTGCCTTCGCTCCGGCGATCATGCCGGTGCGGGCCAGCGGCGACTTCGCCCACTCCGCGAACTCGCGCGAGTGCCCCGGGATGCCGTCGGGCGAGATTCGGATGTACGGGTGGATGGTCGGGATGGCCTGGCTGACATTGCCGCAGTCCGTCGAGCCGTAGCCCGCCTCGCCGTCGTCCGGATCGACGGGGAAATCGATTCGCTCGAGGTTCTTGCCGAAGAGCGCCGCCATGGTGAAGTTCGCCTTGAGCGGCTCGTGCACCGTTGGGTCGGCCGTTACCTTGATAGTGCAGCCCGTCGCGGTCGCCGCGCCCTGGGCGCATCCCTCGAAGCGCCGCAAGATCTCCCGGCAGTAGTCCTTCGTCGGCGCCCGGAGGTAGAACTCCGCCGAGGTGTGCTCGGGGATGATGTTGGCCTGGTCGCCGCCCTTGGTGATGATGCCGTGCACGCGGGAGTCCGGCTTGATCTGCTGCCGCATGAGGTCGAGCGAGACGAAGAGCTGGATCATCGCATTGAGCGCATTGACGCCGCGCCAGGGCCACGACGAGGCGTGCGAGGCCTTCCCGAAATACTCGCACTTGACCTTGATGATCCCGAGACTCGGCCGCCACACCTGCGTCCCGCAGCGGCCGTGGATCATCATGGCGGCGTCCACGTCTTTGAAGACGCCCGCTTCCATCAGCCTGACCTTGCCGGCGCCGCCCTCCTCGGCGGGAGTCCCGATCACCTGGATGCGGCCCGCGAAGGGCAGCGTGCCGAGGGAGGCCGCGATGGCCGCGCCCGCGCCGGCGCCCGCGGTCGCGATCACGTTGTGACCGCACGCGTGCCCGATATTGGGCAGGGCGTCGTACTCGGCCATGATGGCCACCGTTGGTCCAGGTTTGGCGCCCTCGATGGTCGCGCGGAACGCGGTAGGCAGCCCGCCCACGCCCCGCTCGACGCGCGCGCCCTGCTTCTCGAGGAAATCGCTGAGCCATCCCGATGCCTTCTCTTCCTTGAAGCAGAGCTCAGGATGTCCGTGGATCTGGAGCGAGATCGTCTCGAGGTCATCGGCCAGGCGGTCGACCGCCTCCGTGACCTTGCTCTTCGCCTGGTCGAGCGCCTCAGGCGCCATCCGCGAACTCCTTCTTGGCGGCCTTGACCCGCGCGGGCTCGGCGAGCAGATCGAAAGTCGTCATCGCCATGGTCTTGGCGGCGGCGACCATGCCCTGCCGGGCCAGCGGCTTGACCGCCGCATCGGCGAAATCGCGCGTGTGGATGGCCATCCCGACGGGCGCGATGCCGATCATCGGCTGAATGGTCGGCAGCACCTGGCTGACGTTGCCCACGTCGGATGAGCCCTTGCGGTCGGGGATGGCAGCGCCCTCGCTGAGCCCGACGGCGGTCATGTTGGCCTTGAAGAGATCGAGCAGGACCCGGCTCGACTTCATCGGCTCGTAGACACTGTCGTGCTGGGTGACCTTGAGCTCACAGCCCGCCGCCTTGGCCGCGCCTTCCGCGCACGCGATGACCCGGCGGTACAGCTCCCACATCGTGTCGATGCGCGGGGCGCGCATGTAGAAGGTGGCCGACGCGTACTCGGGGATGATGTTGGCCGCCGCGCCGCCGCTCGTGATGATGCCGTGGATTCGGCAATCGGGGCGCACCTGCTGCCGCATCATGGCGACGGCATTGTAGGTCTGGACGCACGCATCCAGGGCGTTGACGCCCTCCCACGGATCGGCCGAGGCGTGCGAGGCCCTGCCGCGGAACTCGAGCGTCGCCCGGGCGATGCCGAGCAGGTCCTGGTGGAGGAGCGTGCGATCGAATCCGTGGATCATCATCGCGGCGTCCACCTCTTTGAAGATGCCCGCCTGGATGAGCTTGATCTTGCCGCCGCCGCCCTCTTCCGCCGGGGTCCCGATCACCTGGACGCGCCCCTTCGGCAGCTGGCCCTTGACGGCTGCGAGCGCGGCGCCTGCGCCCGCGCCCGAGGTCGCGATGATGTTGTGGCCGCACGCGTGTCCGATCCCGGGGAGCGCGTCGTACTCGCAGAGTATGGCGACGGTCGGGCCCTCGCCGGTCTCGATCGTGGCGCGGAACGCCGTCTCGACCCCGCCCACGCCCGGCTCGACCTTGAAGCCCTGCTTGCCGAGAAACTCCGTGAGCCACGCGCAGGCCTTGACTTCCTGGTATGCGAGCTCGGGGTTGTCGTGGATCTTCGTCGACAGCGCGTGCAGCTCGTCGGCGAGGCGGTCGACTGCCTGCGAAATGGCGTCCTTGACGGTGCTCATGCGGCCTCCGGGGGTGAGAGGGTTCGCGCTGCGGCGACGGACCGTCACTCTACCGCCCGACTACAACTTTGTCGAGCCCCGGCGGGATGCTACAGACGACGCGATTCGAACCTCATAGACTCGTGAGCGGGCTCGGGTTCGCCGATCGGAAGGTCGATGTTGAAGACCGCGCCGCCCTCCGGACTATTCTCGGCCCAGATGCGGCCTCCGTGCTCGGCGACGATGCTGTGCGCGACGGAGAGGCCCAGGCCGCGCCCGTCACCCGGCTGCTTGGTGGTGAAGAACGGGTTGAAGATGCGGGGCAGGTGTTCCGGCGGGATGCCTGGCCCGTCGTCGGCCACCTGGATGCGCACGCCCTCGGCCCACGGCTTGACGGTGATCGTGAGCACGCCGCCGCCGTGCGCCTCGCGGACGGCATGCTGGGCGTTCTGCAGCACGTGCAGCAGGACTTCCTGAAGGTGGTTGTGGTCGACCCAGATGTCGGGCACGGGTTCGAGGTTGACGCGCACCGAGATGCCCTCGGCCTCGAGACGGTTTTCCTCGAAGGCCACCACTTCGTTGACCTGTTCCCCCACCTGGCAGCGCGTGCGCCTTGGCGGGCGATGCTCGGCGAAGAGGATGAGGTCGCGCACGATGGAGGCGGCGCGCTTGGCTGCGGCGTCGATCACGCTCATCGCTTCCTGGACCAGCGGATCCAGATCGCCCTGGGCCAGCAGGTGCAGCTGGGCCATGATGATGGTCAGCGGGTTGTTGATCTCGTGCGCCACGCCTGCGGCCAGGCCGTTGACGGCGGAGAGCCGCTCCGCCCTGACCACTTCGACCTGTGCGCGGCGGAGGTCGTCGAGCTGCCGGTTGATCTCGCCGTAGAGCCGCGCGTTGTCGAGCGCCAGGCCGATCTGGTCCGCGACGCACTCGAGCAGCGCGACCTCCTCGTCCGTGAAGTGGTCGTCCGTCTGGCGGCCCAGGGAAAGCGTGCCCAGGATGCGGTAGCGGGCCCGGATCGGCACGCAGACGAAGCCGCGAATGCCATCGGAGCTGACCGCGGCGCGGGCCGCCGGCAGAAGGTCTTCCGCGGTGCTCGCGTCGTCCACTCGGCGCGCGGTTCCCGACAGCGCTACCCGGCCGATGAGACCTTCGCCCAGTGGGAGCTCGAGGTTGACCCGGCGCAGCTCGTCGCTGAGGCCACGGTCACCGCGCAGGAGCATGGTGTTCCCGTCGGCCGAGATCAGGTGAAGGCTCGCGATCTCGTGTCCCGTCACGTGCGTCAGCGCCGACAGGGACCGCTGCACGACCTCGTTGAGGTCGAGAGAACGGCTCACGGCCTCCGTGACCGCGCGGAGCACTTCGAGATGCCGGATCAGGGACGTGGGCTCATGTTTCCGCATGGCGACTCAAGGGTAGCAAGACTGGTGCCACAAGGATAGGGTCGGCATCACCGTTTCCCCATTGGGGCCTGAACGGCCTGATGAGAATGTAGACCATTTGTGTCATGCCGTGAAATCGGACAGTGTCAGCCCCATGACCACACCCCGGTTCGCGCGCGGGCTATGCGTCTGCCCACCGATGGGTGGGAATGCAGGACCAGCTCCTTCAAAATGTGGGGGTCACGCTCCGAAAGGTTGAGGTCCGCCAGCCGCTCCATGGCTCCGATGAATGGGCCAGGGGCCCCTGTCAGCCTGAGCGCGAAATCGTCGGCTCGCATTTCGGCCCGCCGGGACCAGCCATTGATGACAGGCAGCGCGACAAGGCTGACAGCCGTCGTCACGAGACCGAACAGCGGCAGTCCGGCGATATCCGACGGGCCGGAGAGTCCGAGCGCTCGCGACGCCGCGGTGAGAACCCGGTCCGCGACCCACAGGGTCGCAATCGTGACCGCACTCTGGACGGCGAGCCCGCGCCACACGTCGCCCGCGACATGGTGACCGAGCTCATGGGCGAGCACCGCTTCGACCTCATCCGGCTCGAAGCGGTTGACGAGCGTATCGAAAAGCAGGATGCGCCGCGTCCGGCCGAGGCCGGTCACGGCGGCGTTGGCGGTGCGGCTCCGGCGGGACTGGTCGGCTATCCACACACCTATCGCGGGCACGCGGGCGTTCGCTGCCAGCCGGAGGAGCCGCGAGCGGAGATCGCCATCGGCGAGCGGCGTCAGCCGGTAGAAGAGCGGCACGAGCCATATCGGCATCACGAAGGCCAGGAATGCTCCGCCGATGGCAAAGGCGGCCCCGGCCCAGAGCCACCACCAGGGCGTCGAGCGCAGAAGCCCGTACACGATGAGGGCGCCCGCTATCGTGAGGACGGTTCCGATGAGGCCGCCCTTGATCCTGTCGCGCAGCCATTGACCGAGGCTCTCGTGACTCAACCCGAAGCGTCTCGGAAGCTCGAAGCCGCCTAACCAGCCGAGCGGCAGTGTCAGGAGCTGGTAGCCCGCAGCCAGCACCAGCACCGCGGCCGGCACGGCGAGCCACCAGTGCGATGTCCATGCGGAGAGAAGATCGCGAAGCCGCGCCGAGGCGCCTGTCGCGAGAAGCGCGGCGAGATAGCCCACCGTGAGGAGCAGGCGCAATATGCCCAGCCGGAACTGCCAGCGGTGGTAGGCACGGGCCTCGCTCATGCTTCGAGTATCGCCCCGGGAAGCGATTGCGCCAAGTAGTCGCCGCGGGGGTTACGGGACGCGCAAGTGTGCTACACTTCTCGCCAATTCACTCACACAGGAGCCCAAATGTTCCAGTCTCCGGAGGACGTCCAGCAACACTTCAAGAACGCCCGCTACATCGCCAACCGCCGCATCTGCACGGTGGTGTTCCTGGCCGAGCGCATGGGCCGCCCCGTGCTCATCGAGGGCCCGGCGGGCGTCGGCAAGACCGAGCTGGCCAAGACGCTGGCCGAGATCACCAACCGTCGGCTCATTCGCCTCCAGTGCTACGAGGGGCTCGACGAGGGCAAGGCCCTGTACGAGTGGAAATACGCCAAACAGCTCCTCTACACCCAGCTCCTGCGCGAGCGCATCGGCGAGCTGATCGCCGACGCCCCATCGCTGCCGGACGCGGTCGCCAGGATCTCCGGCCAGGACGACGCCTTCTTCTCGCATCGCTTCCTGGCACCTCGGCCGCTGCTGCAGGCGATCGAGTCCGTGGATCCCGTCGTCCTGCTGGTCGATGAGATCGACAAGGCCGAGCCGGAATTCGAAGCGTTCCTGCTCGAAGTGCTCTCCGATTTCCAGGTGTCGGTGCCCGAGCTGGGCACCATCACGGCGACGAACATCCCGATCGTGGTGCTGACGTCGAACAACGCCCGCGAGCTCTCCGACGGGCTCAAGCGCCGGTGTCTCCACCTGTTCATCGACTTCCCGCCGCCGGATGAGGAGCTGGCGATCATCCGGCTGAAGGTGCCGGAGATCTCCGAGCGCCTGGCCCAGACTGTAGTGACGACCGTGCAGCGCATCCGCGGGCTCGACCTTCGCAAGGCGCCGTCCGTGTCGGAGAGCCTCGACTGGGCGCGCTCGCTCGTCATCCTCAACGCCGACAACCTGGATCGCGAGCTGGTCGAATCGACGCTGACGATGCTGGTCAAGCACGAGAAAGACCTCGAGCGCGTCAAGGGCGCGCTCGACAAGGTGCTGGCCGACCTGGATTAGGCGGGGACCAAGCGCGCAATGGGCCTTTCCGAATTCCGCGAGCTGTGGTTCCCGTGCCCCCGCATCCGCCTCCCGGAGCTCGGGCCGGGCGGGCCCGTGTTCATCGAAGGCGGGCGCTGCATCTCCGCCGCTCTCGGCGAGTACACCAAGCTCTGGATCCATGCCGCGGGACGGTGGCACTTCTACTACACGCATCCGGCCCCCCGCGAGTTCTTCCGGGTCGCCATGCCCGAGGCCGTGCCGCATCTGCTCCAGCCCGGGGAGATGACGGTGGAGACCTCCCGGCAGGATCCGGCCTACAAGGTCGTACTGGGGCTTCGCTGCTCGGAGGGACCCGTGCGCGTGCTGCATCTGGTGGGCGATGCGCCCGACGTCACCCGGGTGGCGGAGCGCGAGGAAGAGGCTCCGAGCGAAGGGTTGGGCTGGAAGCTCAAGATGACCCACTTCATCGCCCCGGGCTCGTTTCACGGCCTCCTGCGCCTCGAGGACGGGCGGCTCTGTCCCATCACCCGTGACGGTGGGGAAGATGTCTTCAAGTCCTCCTGGGTCACCTTCACCCGATGACCTCCCGGGCGATAGAGACGCACGGTCGGTCGGGCGCCCCGATGAGGGCCAAAGGCCCGAAGAGGCCCAACCGCCTGACCAATATCTTTCACATTTAAGCAAGACAAATGGACCAGAGGATACTGGAGTTCATAGGCGATCTCAGGCGCGCGGAGCTGCGCATTTCGCCCAGCGAGGCCATGGACGCGCTGTCGGCGTCCTCTGAAATCGGCCTCGAGCACCGGGACACGTTCAAGTCCGCGCTCGCGGCCACGCTCGTGAAAGAGTCGCGCGATCTGCCGACCTTCGACCGCATCTTCGATCTCTACTTCCTCGACCTGGAAGCCCTCGGCGCCGGGCTCAAGAAGGCGCTCGGTCCCGAGGACCCGCGCATCCAGCAGCTGCTCGACCAGCTCATGGCGCAGGAAAACATGGAGATGGACGAGCTGACCGAGCTGATGCTGCAGGGCGAGGGCTCCGACATGGAGATGGCCATTCGTGGCCAGGGGCAGGGGGCCGGCCTCGAGCGGTTGATGTATTTCCTCCAGATCGGCTACTTCTCGCGGCGCATCTACGACAAGTTCGACTGGGAGGCGATCGAGCGCGATCTCTCCCGCATCATGCAGCTCCTCGAGGCCCAGGGCATGGATCCCGGCATGCTGGCGCGGATCCGCAACTACCTCGATCTGCGCCTCGAAGCCTTCCGGCGCATGATCCGTCAGCACGTCGAGCGCGAGCTGGAGCGGCGCGCCTACCGGCAGGGCGAAAAGCTCACCCGCGAGGTGTTGACCGACAAGCC
>Ga0126372_10001072_pt1 | contig 10748 bp, 6 predicted proteins | sample PanSoiMetaPlot_6_FD_92762 | JGI IMG/M metagenome (GOLD analysis project Ga0126372, IMG submission 92762) | Tropical forest soil microbial communities from Panama - MetaG Plot_6 | ecosystem: Environmental > Terrestrial > Soil > Tropical forest > Bulk soil | place: Panama | collected 2016-02-17
AGACATGGTTCCTTGTAAGCGGTTGAAGGATAGAGTGGGGTAGAGAATTTTCAGAATCGATCAGAACGTCCCTGGGTAAACGCGGTAAGCATCGGGGTTTCAGCGACCGTATCATTCGCGCAAAAACACCAAAACTGCAAAGGCGACTTCTCGCTGAGACCGGCTGGCTCCTGTGACGCCTGTAGGTGCTCCCCATCCTCACTTCGAACAGCACAACGTTCGGATGGGGAACCCTGTGGTGGACCAACTGCCTTTAGTCGCCGTTGTTTTTCACTTGAAGCTCTGGGATGCCCGCGGCGAACCAAACTCCAGATCCCGCCCCATTCCGGATAAGCAATACCGGCGTCTCGCAAGAGGTCGGTGGAGCTGGCGACAGGAAATCTTCGATTCTGAAATCCCCATCAGCCTCTAGCGCAACTCGATTCGAGCTGTGGGCAGTGGCAGTGGCGGCAGGCCCACAGAAGAGCGTAGCGAAAACGCTCGCCCCTGCGTTGGTTCCGATGCCATTGCCGGCGGCCAGAAGCAGGCCGCGTCCCTTGACCCTGATGTGCCCATCGTATGTCACTTCCGCATCAAGGTCCGCAATCCGCCAGGGTCCGGCAGGATTAACACCGCGCACGACGTTGAGGTTGACAGCTCCATTTGCGGCAACGCCGGTGACAGGAATAACCCCGATGCCTCCTCTGAAGTTCAGGTTCGTATTCTGTTGCGCCGAGGCGATGCCGGTGACAACGAATGCTACCAGCACAACCACCAATCCACCGACCATGGTGCAAGCCGCTCTGCCATTGCGAAGTTTTTCGCTTCTACGATTGTGATACACGTCATTCTCCTTGTTCTTAAATTTTGGAAAGAGTTCCACGGGTTCCGATCGCCCTAGTGTCAATGCTGTTGTTTGTTCTCCCGTTCTCTGTGCTTAAGGTTTCGAAACGGTTTCCTTTGTGAGACACACAATTAGCTTCGCCGCACGATTGCATGCGATCAAAAAGCCTTACATGTTTCTGTCCTGTTCAACAGTTGTTCGGAGGCGTAATTGCCTTCACCCCTCATGACGAGATATCGGGAGAGTTTGCTTTTTCGCCGGACAGATTTCTTTGTGATATCGAAGACACGCTTCTATGATCAGGCAACGAACGAAACCATGACGTCGTCATTGCGGTACCGGGCTACACAAGGTGCCCTCGCTCAAAGAGGGCACCCGCGGAATGTCCGGGGCACAGCGGTCGGGGTGTGCAACTCTGGAAGGACTGGTTTGATCCACGTACGGTGCGGGACGACTATGTCCCCATCAGCTTTAAGCCGTACTGCGAGAAGAACCATGCAGTCAAGGTCACATCTCCATTCCGGCGAATGTTCCGAGCAATAACGATCCACATTTTTGTGCAATCATCTTACAAACTGCTGACAAAGGCATGACACGCCTTCTGTGTGCTTCCCTGTAGTTTGGACCCACACATGGGGCGTGATATTCGCGGTAGCGGAGTTGGCTTCGGGACAGAGTGTTGAATGTCATCGGGTCGACACTTCTCGAAAACCGAAAACTCGGCACACTCCTATCGAGATTCCCACGCGTCGTGATTGACGTCGCAAGGCATGGGCCCTTCTCTGGTGCAGTCACAGCATTATGCTCATTCACAAAAAACGATAGGAGATGTTCGTGAAGAAATCTTTAGTCGCGTTTATCGTGCTCGGTCTGTGCGCTCTCAGCTTTGCTGGAAATTCGGACACAGCCGTTGTCAACTCTGAGCAAGCGGCGGCAGAGTCGGCTGAGATGCTGGCCCGCCAAGCCGCGGTCCTTAGTCCGTTCGCAACCGCAACCTGTTCGTTCACGTTCTCATCTGGTGCCAACGGCAATTTTCTGAAGTACTGTGTCACGGTGAACGGCAACATCGCACAGTTCGAAACTCCTCAGGGCTTCGAGCACATCGCCCATGGCGTTGTTGGCGAGGGATATGGCATCTGCGATGTGAACAGTAATACGGAATACTTCGACTACTCGTTTTTTGGTGACAGTCCCAACTGGGGTGAGCCCAGACTTATCAGTCAAACCGCTAATTCCGTGAAGATTGCCCGCACTACGACGGACGGCATCTGGACTATCACCCAGACCTTCACCCAGATGGCCGGAACTTCACCCTTCGTAAAAGTTGCCATGGCCCTCAAGAACAACACGGCGGTCGATCGAACCGCGTTCCTGATGCGTTTTGCAGACGTGGAACCAGATCACTCCTTCAGCCCGAATCTGGGCGCGACTTCCAACAGCGCATTTGTGTGGGATCAAACCACATTCGCAAACATAGCGTCCCGAAGTAACTTCGGATTGCTCTTGCAGGGTTTGCCTCTTCCTCAGCAATTCCCCGACGCTGGTCCGCAAGGATTCGTTGAAGCCGATACTTTCGTCACCCCTCCGCCCCCTTGCAACCCGTACCAGAACTTCGTTTCGGGTGCGCAGTCCGAAAACGCTTTCGGAACGATTGTGATGATTTATTCCCTGGGCGTCCCGAAGAAGGCATCGAAAAGCGTCACCGTGAATTACAGGGGCATGTAGAACCGCCTCTCAACCTTCGCGCTACAACCCGACAATTCCGATCCCAGTTCCTGCAAAAGGAAGAGCAAGAGGCCTCTGGCCTCTCTCCCGGCTTAGAAATTTAGACACCAAGGAGATTTATTGTGAAGAAATTTGTAATTACAATCATCGCGTTGGCCGTGTGCTCGCTCAGCTTCGCTGCGGACTCGGCCAAACTGAGCGTACACGTACAACAACAAGCTGAGGCTGCATCCGCCCAGAACATGGCTGCCCAAGCCGCGCTCCGCAGTCCCTTCGCAACGTCGACTTGCTCGTTTCCTTTCACCTCGGGCGCGAACGACACCTTCTTGAAGTATTGTGTGACCGCGAATGGAAACATCACTCAATTCGAAACTCCCCAGGGCCACGAGCACATAGCAGTAGGCGCTTTTGGCGAGGGATATGGTATCTGCGACGCTACCGTCGGACCGACAGGAGTGTCGTACTTCGACTATGCCGACCTTGGGGATACTGCCAATTGGCTCCCGGCCACTGTCGTGACTCAGAGCCCCACATTAGTGAAGATTGTTCGTTCCACCGACGATGGCATCTGGACGCTCACTCAAAACATAACCCAGTTGGCCGGAAATTCTCCCTCTATTAAGGTTGCCATGTCGCTTAAGAACAACACTGTGATCGATCGGCATGTATTTCTGATGCGCTACGCGGACGTGGATGCGGATGGCATTTTCTTCAACAGCTTGGGCGCGACTGCTAATAGTGCGTTCGCATGGGACCCGACCACGATCCCAGACATCGGTCTCCGCGGAAACTTTGGCGTCAGCTTGCAGGCCGACGCAATCGCGCAACCGCAAGCTGCCGGTGACCGTGGACCCGAAGGGTTCACGCAAAATACTTTCTCCGGTCCGCCACCCTGCAGCGTACTTTTCAATTTTGTTCCCAACTTGGATAGTGCAGACGACGGTTCGGTTGTGACCTTCTATGAATTGGACGTCCCCAAGAAGGCGGCGAGGACGGTTACAGTACATTACAAGGGAATGTAAAGGAGCCGTTCAATCGAGTCTCGCATGGGGCAGACGCGCTGACCGCAGCACCAAAATCCTGAAAAGGACCTGACACTAAGCGAAGAATCGCCCACTCAAGATTGCGAACAGCAGGGTCTGGATAGGAGGCGGGGCGGGGAAACCATCACAGCAATCACAAGGGACTTGACTCGTGGTTCAAAGCTGCGTCGATCGCCGCCACTGTGCACTCCTGACCATTCCAGGAGTTCCATCAAGCTCTGCTGGAAAACACCACCAACCCGACGATGGCACGGCTCACAGGCGGTCGGCTTGCTCAACGCCTGCGGAAAAAGCGAGCTGAGCATGATGCATCATCCTCATACCACTGACGCGGCAAAATGAATTAAAGACGCCTATTCGAGCACAACCGATGAGCGGTCCACACCGAGATCCCGAACTTTGTGGCTAGTTGTCGAAATGGCGTGCTGTGTAGCTGCCGCTGTTGCTTCAGAGCTTTGACTTCAACTCGCCTGAGTCTGCGGAGTGGCGGTCCGCCATTCGACCGCGCCTCCTGTAGGCCCGCTTTTACACGTTCCGCAAGCAACGATCATTCGAATTGAGCAACGGCACCGATCATCTGAAAAACCAATTCTCCGGGCTGGTAGCGACGGTATCGACCGCCTCGGTCACGGAAACAAACTCACTCCCCAGCGCCCGACACATTTCGAGGCCAGACATCAGCGCATTCAGGCTTCGGGCAAAGCGATCGAATTTCCGGACCACGAGTACATCAGCTGATCCCCGCCGACAGTTTCCTCCACGCTGCTTCTGGCATACAAATCGGCGCCGTGGTTGCATACGGACGCCGTTTTTCGCTGGTTCTGGACTGTTGACTCTGCAGTCTTTTCCACACGACTGCGTAGGCTCAGCTTCGTACTTTGCATCGACAAAAGTAAACAACTGCGATTTTTCTGAGACTCAATCCTTGGGAGACACACGTGAGTTATCGGTAGTAAGGACCACCGGGACATTCGTCCCGTTCGGTAGAACCAGAGATTCGAAAATCCCGCGCGCATGTTTCATGTTGTTATCAAAAACCACTGCCAGCACTGCCGTGCGTTGCAATTCTCCATTAACATACACACCAATCGTCGCTGTGGCAGTGCAGTCTCTGTTGACGCTCAGTGTCCCGGCGATGTCCTCTGTCCCAGAACTCCCAGCTACGCTACGTGTCTGACCGCCCGTGAGATTCCCAGCAGCGTCCTCACTGAAGTGGCCTACGGATGCGGCTGGCACTGGGCCACTGGGCGTGAAGATGGTGCCAGTGTAGGTGTATGCCCATTTTCCAGCAGCTCCTGCCGTCGAACATTGGCTGGCATGAGCTGTTAAGGGCGCCAGCACCATCGAAAGAACAAAGACAAGGCAACTTGCCAAAGCCAATCGTCGAGCAACACAGTGTTTCATCATCGATTCCTCCATTTGAATTGCAGATGTGAGGGTGTTGTGAAATACGGGAGCACCCCTTCGCGCTCCCGCTTTTTTCGGCTTCCCCACTGCTTTGCGAAGTTTTATCGGCTATGTCTTGCGGGATAGTCCCGAGGAATCGCTGAGGTTTGGATGATGTTTAGCCGAGACTGGCTTATTCAACACTTTTTGACGTGGTCTATCGTGGTCAGGCGTAGATGCGGCGTGGAGCGTAATTGTTAAACGTTAATAATTGATCTTCACGGCCAGCTGAACGATGCGCGGACTCGAAGCGAAGCCGAGCACTCGCCCAAAAAGTCCTGGGTCCGTGATGTTTCCCGTTTCATCAAAAGTGGCCAGGCTGATATCGCTCACCGGATTGTCACGACTCGGGTGGTTAAGAACGTTGAAGAAATCGGCACGGACTTGGAGATCCACCGATTCTTTCAAACGGAATCGCCGACTCACTGAAAAATCGAAATTGCTCTGCCTGGGTCCGCGCAAGGGATTTCGCCCCACATCTCCAAAATCCGTCCCCGTGTCTCCAGCTAGCGCAGTGACATCATGTGCGCTTGGGATCGGCTGACCTGTTTGGATGATGGCTCGCGAGAAGGCATACGGGTTAAAGTAGTAGCCTGTCGGAATATTGCGAAATCCCGTCTTCCGCCCTGCTCCCGCTGCCCAGTCGGGGCGCGCACCCAGCAGTCCATACAACGAGGCTCCCCCTGGATCGATGACGTCAACAGGCAGACCCGACATCAGCTTGACTGTGCCTGCAATTTCCCAGTTCGAGAACAGGTGCGTTCCAGCGGCAAATTTCCGCGAGAAAGCGGGTCTAGGAATGTTCCAAACATAGCTGAGCGTCAGAGCGTGGGTTCGATCAAAATCGGAAAGTCCACGGTTGGCTCGAGCATCCAGGTAGTTTCCCCAGGTATTGGCGGAGTCCAGACCTCCACTCCGGTCTGGCTTCCCATCCAGATTGGCACCTCCTCCTGGATTCGAGGCGTCGTCGATCGACTTCGAAAAAGTGTAAGCCAGTGAAAGCTGAAGGCCGCGTGACATCCGGCGATTCAACGCGACTTGCAAAGAATGATAGGTCGACTGGGCGCTGCTCTGGTTCTGGTAGAAGCCCGCGGAATCGACGCCCTGAAGTGGCGCGCGCAGTGAAGCGTTATCAACCGTGTTCACTGTAAAAGTCTGGCCCGTCACGGCATTGACCACCGGTTGCGAAGGACTCGCAATGCGGGCTTGATTGATGGGCAGGCCACGCATGAGCCGCAAGCCACGTGAGCCGGAGTAGGCGATCTGTAGAACCGTGTCCGACAGTAATTCGTATTGCACTCCGGCATTAAAATGCTCGAAGTACGGATTACGATTATTGCGATCCACCGCCGTGGCCGCGACAGGAATTCCGCTCTGCACGACGGGAAACGTATTCGTCGCTGGTGCACCAGGGAATGGGTCTTGCAGGGGCTGTCCGCCGAAAGCCGAAATCTGGAAAAACGGTGGAGCGAAGTAGTTCAGCCCGAGATAGAGAAACGATGGGCGCGAGTAAAACAGCCCATAGCCACCGTGAAGAGCGAGCCGACCTGAACTCAGCGGTGCCCAGGCAAAACCTACTCTGGGAGCAAGATCGAGCGGATCGACGCTTTTCAGAACCCGCTTCCCCACGCGTGTCACGCCGGCCAAAGAATAAGGGGAATTGTATGCTTCGATGATCCCTTCGGCCGGCGGCCCGACCGGCCACCCGTCCGTATCAACTTGCATGCGCGGCTTGTAAAACAGTGGATCGAAACCGCCGATGAGTCCATGGGTTTCATAGGGAGGCGGATTGAGCTCATAACGCACTCCGAGGCTCAGCGTGAATCCGCGACTGACCTTCCACTCGTCCTGCGCGAACAAATGGTAGTCGGTCGTGCGAAAGTCTACGTGACTAAAACCTGTGCCGAGCGCAGAAAATTCGGTGTTACCGCTCAGAAAATCCTGGAACGAAGCAAAATCGATCTCGCCATAGGAAGCAACGGCCCCAACCACTTGCCATTGCGACCGCCGCACCTCCCCGCCGACCCGAAGATAGTGTTTTCCTCGCTGCAGTGACAGCGACTCCATAAAGGACATGGATGGACTGATGCCGTGTACCAAGATGTTGTTCGTACCCAAGGATCCGCCTGAACCTCGTGCAAGCAAGATCAGCGGCAATCCGGGAAAGTCCGACGCCGATGCGCGCTTGATACCTAGGTCCTGATCGTTCAGGGGTTCGCGGGGCAATTCGTCGCGACGGATGAAATTGTAACCAAAGCGCGCTTCGTTGACGGTGGTTGGATTGAATATGTGAATCTCCTGCAGGGAAACTACTCGATTGTTTACGCGAATTTCGGTGCCGAATCCGGGCAGAGCAGGTCCTATTCCAAACTCTGACGCCCCAAGCGCACTAAACAAGGGAGCATTCGAAAAAAAGAACTTCAAAGCCAGCGTGTCGGCGGCAGCGGCGTGCAAATCGAGATTCGTATTGAACTGCTCCTCTCGAAAAGTGGAGACAGCGCTTCCTGAAACCAATCCGTCAATTTGCGGCGTGGGAATCAGGAAATCTCCGTTCGGTAAAGTGGCGTTCAGAAGCCTGAGCGATATGGGATCGATGGAGGCGACGCCGCAGCGGGAAAGCAACGCGGCCTGGCTGCGATCATTGCTGAGACAAGCGTCCAGAAGAACGTCTTTGTACAGGCTCTGATCGGTTGCCCCGTTGGACTCGCGCCTTCCCTGATAAGAAAGGAAGTAGAAGGCCTTGCTCTTGCGGAGAGGACCGCCTAGCGTGAAGCCGTATACATTGCGCTTCAGATCAGGTCGACGCTCTCCCACCGCTTTAAGGTTGGGATCATTGGCATTCAAGAAGTCATTCTGGAAATACTCGTAAATTCCACCATGGAGCTTATTTCCGCCGCTTTTGGTGACGATCTGAATGCTGCCCCCCCCGGCCCCGCCGACCGAAGCGTCGTACATCGATGTTTGCATTTTGACTTCGGCGATGCTCTCTTGCGCTGGAACAGCTACGTCACCAAAATCGTGGCCCACGCTGTCGTTACCGTCCACACCGTTGACCTGGTATGTGTTTTGCGTAACGCGCGCGCCGTTCACGGAGACGTTCGGCGAGTTTCGGCCAAGCTGACTATTGTTTGTGAGATGAGCACTGACGCCCGGTGCGAGGGTCAAGAGCGCCAAAGGGTTCGCAGCCGCCGTGGGAAGTGCCGCCAGAGCGGACGCGTTCAAGACCGTCTGGTGTTCTGCGCCGCTCGTTCCGAGGTTAGCCGGAGAGTCATTGACGTCGATTTCGAAACGGGCGCGTGCGAGGCGCAGGACCACGGGAAGGGGGGTCTCCTCCCCACGATTGATATTCACACAGGGAAATGAGGCAGTGGCAAAACCATCAGCGCGCACGTCCACCTTGTAACACCCGGGCGCGAGCGAAAGCAGAACGAAAGCGCCCGACTCGTCCGACACCGCCGCGCGTTTTTCTCCCGTGACGGAGTTTTCGGCAGTGACTTCGGCTTTGGGGATGCTGCTACCCTGATGATCACGGATGCTGCCAACCATTCGACCGGAAGTCTGCACCTGCGCCCCGACGAAGACCGTCATCAGGGCACAAAGGCAAACTGTCGCCAGACGCCACGGTGTCGAAGCAGCGCACATGAGGTCAATGCGAAGTTATTCTTACTCCGCGGGAACAGATCAAAAGCGCCAACAATCTTACTGTTGCTGCACTGACAACCCCACGCGGCGCAGCAACTCGTTGAAGCGCGGATCAGAGCGCAACGGGTCCCATACGTTATCGCGCTTCAGGTAAATGATCATCCAGTTCCGTTGCTCGACAGCCCTGTCGAGCCATGCGAATGCGCGGTCTTTATTGCCCAGGCTGGCGTAAGTGAAGGCCATTGGGGGCAGGGGCATGTCGTGATGAACATTTTCGTATTGTTCGGCGGTACGCATCCATTCTTCCAGAGCGAACCTGGGACCACTCCGTGCCTCGGCCCGCTTCAGAACGCGAACGAAGTCGTGCCAGCCATATCCTTCCAGACATCGCTCCCACATCTCGACGGATTCCTGGTATCTGCCCGCGATGGCGTACCCTTTGCCCATAACCGCCAGCGCAAACGGATCATTGGGTCCCCGCTCTTCCAAGGCCTGTCGATCCTGATCGATGGTATTGCCCACGCGGTGAAAGCCGGCATCTCCCAAGTAGTCACGGGAAGGATCGAGGGACTGTGCAAGATCGAGTTCCTTCTCTGCCGCCTCGCTGCGGCCGACGTTGAACAAATATTCTGAATAGTCCGCGTGCGCTGGACCCGAGTTGGGCGCGAGTTCCACCGCTCGGCGATATTCTTTTTCGCCGCCCATCCAGTCGTATTCGTATTGCACGAGCAAGCGCGCCAGGGCAAGATGAGCCTCTACATTGGTTTCGTCGAGTTCCAGAGCCTTTGCCAGGGCCGCTTTAGCGGTCCCCAGGTACTCGAGTCGCGACACGTTCGCCGGATCGACAGCCTGGAAGTAGGCCACATAGGCCGGCAGGTAGGTAGGATCCACCTGGGTCGCTGTTTCGAGGGACGCAATCCCCTTACGGAACTCTTCCAGTAAGGCTTCCTGCTTGGCGAAGTGGTAGACGAAACTATCTGCCCGGTCGAAATGGAATCGTGCCTGCACGTAGTAATCGAGGGCCTTGGGATTCACAGTGCGGAGCGTCTCAAGTCGCGTTTGCTCCTCAGGAGTGACTCTGATCTTGATTTCGTTGGCGATTGCCATGGCCACCGTGCTTTGCAGAGTGAGCACGTCTTGCACATCCCGATCGTAGGTCTGTGCCCAGAGATTGGTGTCTTTGGCGGCGGACGTAAGCTGCGCCGTGACCCGGACTTTATTACCGGAGCGCATGATCGAGCCTTCCACAACCTTGTCCGCGTGCAGTTCGCGAGCAATCTCCGAAAGGGGTTTCTTGCTCTCCTTGTAGGGCATGACGGAAGTGCGCGAGATCACATCCAGAGCCCGGATACGGGAGAGTTCCGTGATCAACTCTTCAGTCATTGCGTCGGCGAAGGTTTCCTGAGACGAGTCACCGGAAAGATTTCGCAGGGGGAGCACGGCCAGGCGAATGGGCGTGCTGTCCTCGCGCGCTCCCAACCACCCTCGGAAATCGCTCGCTCTTAGCCAGGCGATCGCACCGGCGAGCACGACACCCACCACCACCGGGATCCGTATTCGCTGCCAGAGTCCAACCGCTGATGCGGGATCACGTTCGCGGAGCTCGTTTGGAGGTGCTGGCTTCGATCCACTGACTGGCGTTACTGGCACAAGGAGCCGATAACCCCGTTTTGGAATGGTCTGAATGAACCGGCAATCCTTGCAATCGTCCCCAAAGCCGCGGCGCAACTCGGAAATCGACCGCGTAAGCACGTCATCGGAAACAAAAGTGTCGGGCCAGACCTTGCGAAGCAACTCCTCCTTGGACACGGGTTCGCCCGGTTGCTGGGCCAGGCAGACAAGCACTTCCATCACCTTGGGTTCCAGCCGGGTCGTGGTCCCGTTCTTCGAGATGGTGTTGAGCGCGGGTTCCACGCACCAGGCTCCGAGTTGAAAGCTTCCGGTCATCACACCGTCTCTTCCCTATGGTGTCGAAATCCCCACGCGGCGCATCAGCTCTTTGAAACGAGGATCGGAGCGGAGGAAGTCGACCTCGGACTCGGGATACAGCCCGATCAAATCCGAGGCTC
>Ga0126372_10001073_pt1 | contig 10740 bp, 8 predicted proteins | sample PanSoiMetaPlot_6_FD_92762 | JGI IMG/M metagenome (GOLD analysis project Ga0126372, IMG submission 92762) | Tropical forest soil microbial communities from Panama - MetaG Plot_6 | ecosystem: Environmental > Terrestrial > Soil > Tropical forest > Bulk soil | place: Panama | collected 2016-02-17
ACAATATTATTGTCGATGACGAGCCGCCACGGGGATGTCGCAGTGAACCGGTTCGCCTGCGGGTCCTCTTCGTTGGACGAGTTGCGGTCCTGCAGGGCGGCCGCCAAGCCAGCGGCCCCAACGAGGACGGCCACGGCTACGGCCGCGTAGGCCAGACGCCCACGGCGCGGCTTCGTACTTGGCTGGCGTTGGGCAGCGGCTTGGGCAGCTGCCTTGGCCAGCTCCGGCTCTGCATCGGTGATCCGTTTGACCAGGAAGGCCAGATCGGTGGAGGCATACCGGCGCCGCAGCGGCACATACTGGCGACGGCTCAACCCGGCAATATCATCCGGCAAGGCCCGCTCGGACGGCAGCCGCACATCGTCAGTCAATACCGGGATTACCCGAAGGCCGTTGGCCAGCGCCTCGACGATCTCCCGCCGAATCCAGTCCTGTGGATCATCAATCCGGCGTGCACCAGCCGCATCGGTCAGCGTCAACCAGCGACGGCCAATCACTACCAACAGCACACTGCAGGTCCGCAACCGCCCCAGCAGCTCCTCGGCAAAATCCGCGCCAACCGGAATGGATCGGCTGTCCAGGAACACCTGATCACTGCCGAACTGGGCAGTAAGCTCTCGATCGATCAGCGCGGCAGCGGTGTCGCTATCCTCGCCGCGATAGTTGATGAACACCCCACTCACTGATCACTCCGGTGGTATATGGCCAGGTGAATCATTGCCACACCGATTGACCGCTCCGCATGCGTATTCACCTGCCGGCGGGGGCTTCTGTGCGACGGCTTCGGCGGCGGCACCGTCCTACAGGTAGCGGCGAAGGAAGCCGGCAGTGAACTCGGCCGCCTGGCTGACATAGGGCTCAACGTCGTACAGATCGATATGCTGGTGGCAGTCCAACCAGATGATCTCCTTCTGGCCGGTGGCTTGGGCGTGCAGCTCGGTCGCGAGTTCCGGGGAGCAGTAGGCGTCAACCTTGCCGTGCACGACGAGCAGCGGCGTGGCGCCAAGAAGCTTCGCGGCGCCGAGCGCGTCGAAGGTCATCAGCGAGTGCAGCGATCCCCTGGTGACCTGGTTGCTCCAGTGTTGTGAGGCCGACCGGTCGGTGCCGTAGTAGGCGTACGGCTCATCGCCGCCCATCGCGGCCTCACCGCCGCCGGGCGCGACCGCGGGCATGTACTCGTCGTAGCGGTCCAGGAACGAGCGCAGCGCCGACCGGTACGAGTCGATGCCCATTTGCCGCGCGAACCAGGCCGGGCTGTTGTAGCCGCCGGCAATCCCGGCTACGGCCTTCACGCGGGGGTCCGAGGCCGCCGCGCGCACCGCGTACCCACCGCCGAGGCAGGCTCCGACCAGGCCGATCCGCCCCGAATCGACCTCGTCTCGGGTCATCAGCACGCCGACGGCGGCCCGCAGGTCGGCCAGTTTGCCCTGGCTGTCCTCGTGCCCGCGGCGTCCGCCGCTCTCGCCGAAGCCCCGGTGGTCGAACGCGAGGGTGGCGAAACCGGCATGGGCGAGCCGGTCGGCATACATCCCGGCGACTTGGTCCTTGACACCGGTGAACGGGCCGGTGACGGCGACCGCGGCGACGGGTCGGGTGGCGGCGGGCAGCCGGAGCGTACCGATCAGCTCGACTCCCTCGTCGCTGGCGAAGCTGATCCGCTCTGCGTGAATATCGTTGGGATGGGCCTCAGGCATTTTCTCGTCCTTCGGATGTCTGTGACGGCCTCGAACCGGTCCCAGCGGCTCGGCAGGCAGCCAGTCGCGGCGAACCCGCACGATACTGGACGCGTTCGGCTGGTTGGGCGCCGATCGGGCCGTTCGCGCCTGTGCCGCCGGGGTGACGGTGTATGGTCCCCGATGACTGGCTCTGGTCGGTCCCGGTTCTATCGTGGGCAATGTTGTCGCTTGGAATGGTCCGGATGCCAACGATTCGTGGGCCTGCTGCCGGACTTCTTTGGATTGAACGGAAAGATCAACTGAGGACCCTCGGTGTGGCCAGACTCAAAGAGCGCATACTTGCCTTGGCAGAATTTGCCGCTAGACTTGCCACGGAAGCTGGTGCGGGTGCGATCGGAGGAGTTCCATGGTCGCGGGCACACGGAAGAAGGGACCGCCTGCTGGGGTGGCAAGCGGCCCCTTCGGGTGCCCGGTCCTACTGGGTCAACGCTGGGTCAACCAGGCCAGCAGGTCGTGGGCGGTCGGTATCAGTGCGATCGTGTTGGACACCAGCGTCGCCCACAACAGCACGGCAGGCTCGACTCGTACCTTGACCTCAACCGAGTGGTCGTATGGCTGCTCCCTTTCCGAAGTTTCCATGGACATCCTCCTCCGGCGTGATGGAGTGATGGGCCGGCGGGACCCATGAAGTGGATGCGGATCCGGGGTCCCGCCGGTTTACGTTAGCCCCATGCGGCCTATCGGGCAACCGGGGCCGCGGTAAACGTCGGAACTTAAATTCGGTTCGAAGCGCCGGCGAGGTGCCGAACCTGAAGGGTGCGCCGGGCGGCCCATTCGAATGTCAGGAAGCCCGTGATCAGCGTGTTGGTGAATAGTTCAAATTAGCGTGCGCCCCCCGCCGGTCGCGATCACTCAGACCGTCAGCACCCGGACGAACGGAGCCTGCTCGGCAGGCTCGCCCGGCTCGGGGACCGGCCGGCCGGCGGCCTCGACCCAGGCGTGGAACCGGTACGGGTCCGCGGCGGCTCCCAGGCACCAGTCGAGCCGCAGCCCGAAAAGCGCCGCCAGCAGCACGGATGCCAGTGACAGCTCGAAGCATGCGGCGCGGCCGGGGTACCAGCGAGCCGCCAGGTGCACGGCAGCCACGATCGAGCGCGCGCGTCGCACCGCCGCAGGCACGGCGCGGCGGCGGCGGAACGTCTGCACAAGGCGGCATGTCGCCCGGAACGGAAGGCGCGCGCACGCCACCGCGAACAGCAGGCAACCGAATGCCAGCAGGCGTTCGCGCCGGCCGGTCGTCGTAGCCGTGTACCTGAGGGGGGTCCGCGCCATCGCGGCCGCCGCACCCCGTTCCGGCAGGTTCACCCGCAGCAGGCCACGCGACACCAACTGGCTGAGTAGCTGCTCGGCATCCGCCCTGATCCGGTCGGGGGAAACCGCGGGATAGCGGCCGGCGACGGTCGCCACGCCCTGCTCGAAGCCTTCCCGCGCCTGCCAGGCTCGCCACAGGATGCCTGCGCTGGCGTTGAGGGCGTGCCACCGCCCCGTGGTCCGGTTGAGCAGCACCATGCCGCCGTGCGGGTAAGTTCGGCAATGCACCTCGTCTGGGACCTGTACCTCTACCACGGCAATCCGCTCCACGTGTCGGTTCCGTCCAGATCGCGTAGCCACAACTCGGTCGCCAGCAGTTGGTTGAGCTCGCCCAGCGGTACCACCGTCCCGGTGAACAGCCGGTCGAGGGACTTGCCGACTCTGCCTGGCTCGATGACGCCGAGTTCGGCGAGCCGGGAATGGTGCAGCAGGCCGCGAAGCCGGGGTGCCGCGCGGCGTGCCCCGCGGTAGTCCTCGGCGGTGTAGTCGCCTTTGCTCCTGCGGTCGAATACCGGGTCCGGCACCAGCCCGGCCATGGCCGAGGGGAGCAGCGGCTTGTACGTCCATGGGTCCGCTCGCTGCGAGGCTGGCACCCGCAGGCACGCGCGGACCACGGCGTTGTCCAGCAGCGGCGCATGCACCGCGACGCCCATCCGATGCCCGAGTTCACGCAGATAACGCTGCGCATTGGCGGAATGGCGCAGCTCGACGAGCGCCATCAGGTCCGCCGGGCGGGCATCGCGTGGAACCGATCTGGCCGTCACGGGGTCGGCGGCGATCTCCGCCAGGCGTCGCCGCGTCGGCGTGGTCAGCCAGCCGGCTGCCTCCCCGGACGTCGGCCACAACGAGACCGCGTCCGGCCAGTCGAGCGTTCCCTCGGATGGGCGCCGCAGCGCCGCGGCGAGCCGGCTGAGTGCGGTCGCCGGCCGGGTCAGCGCGGCGCGGACCGCCCGGCGGGCCAGCATCGCGGGGGAGGTGTGCCGCAGCCGTGCAAGCGCCCCGCAATGGCGCAGCATACGGGCCAGCGACCGCGGGCTGACCAGTTCGGCGAGGTATGCCGGCGCCGCTCCCAACACCGCGTCGCCGCCCTCGCCGGTCAAGTGTGTGCGCGTGCCCCACTCCGCGGCCTGCGCCAAGCGCAGCGCCGAGCGTCGCCAAGCCAGCGCGTTGGCCGCCGGCTCCGAGGTCAACAGGCCGGTCGTCTCGACTGGCGCGGTCGCGGAAATCGCCAGGTACGGCAGCGTCTGGTCGGTTCCGTTCAGGACGGCGAGGCTGATCTTCGGATCGAGCCGCGCGTACCGGACGGCGTCGGCGAGGTCCGCCGCGGGCGCCAGTGGATGGTGGTAGACGACGGCGCGGACCGGCCCCTGGCTGTACCGAGTTGCCAGCAGCGCTAAGGACGTCGAGTCGAGCCCGCCGCTGAGGTCGGAGCTGACCGAGCCAAGGCCGCAGCGGCGCTGTACCGCGTCCACGAGGGTTTTCCGCAGCGCCGACGCGCCCTGCGTGCGCGACGTTCCCCGGACCGGCAGCAGTGGCTCGAAGTCGATGCGCAGGTCGCCGGCTTGGACCCGCAGCACGGCACCGCCGCCGACACCATGGACGCCGCGGTATGGGGATCTGTTCGACCACAGCGGCAGGACACCGGGGCAGGCGATGCGGGCCGCGGCCGTGATCGGATCGGGCGTACGGCCGTGCTGAGCCGCCAGCACCCCGGCGTGCAGGCCGACGAGGGTCTCACCGCCCAGGCGCGAATGATACACCGGAAACTGTCCGGCGAAATCGGTGATAACTACGAGCTCATCGTCACGAAGTATGAGGCACGTGTACGCCCCGGGGAGGGTTGTCAACGATCCGAGGGCTCCCGAGTCCATGGCGATGTGGAATGCCTTCGCGACCTCATGCGGACTGGCCAGGCAATGCCCTACGACGAGCAGCCGGCCGCGAGTATGACAAGCCTGCCGCATTTCATCCGGCCGCCAGCTGCCGTAGATCCGCACCGAGGGAACCCCCGGCCACAGGGGATTCCCCGGCAGGTTGTCGGCCATCATGGTATCCGACGCAACGGCCATGAACCCGGGTGCCACGTGACCTCCCGGCCCGAGGGGCACCGGGTTCATTGCGCGTAACGTGACACCATGGTTACGGAACACGGTAGCTACCAGTAATACTGCGAGTTGGCATCGGCCTTACCGCTACTCGAGCTTCCTCCTGTAAGTTCGCGCACATGGCCGACATCCACGACGCAAGGAGGCTCGTACTCCTCCACAAGGGAGACGTCATCCTCCGGTTGGAAGGTGATTGGCCAGCCCGGGGTGGAACCCTCCCGGTTCGACGAATCGGACATCGCAATCATCCTCAATCGAAGCCCTCAATGTCCACCCCTGGCGGCGAGGGGTGGACGCTTGCTTCATGGTAGACAGTCACCGTATTATAGCCTGCCCGCGCGATTTGTCAAAACCGCGCCAATTTACCGACATACCGAAAATTCTCGCGTCCCCGGCGTTCGTGCTTGCCTGAGCGTATCAGATTGAATGGTATGCGTCCTTCATTTCGAACACGGCGTCTTAGTACTCGGTGCCTTCGATCCCGAGTAGCCAGGCACCGTGCGCCGTGGCGTGCTCCACCGTGCTGGCCACCAGCTCGAACTCGTCCTCGTGGGCGGCGGCCACGGCCGATTCCCTGATCCCGGCCCGGCATGGTTCGAGGACGAGGTCGGCCGCACGCCCCATCGCGCCCCCGAGGACCACGACATCCGGGTTGAGCAGGTTGCACAGGTCGCCGATGGTCCGGCCGAGCCGGCCGGCCGCTTCCTGCAACACGCGACGGCACACCGCGTTGCCCAGCCGGGCCCGTTCGGCGAGCTCGTCGAGTGTCTTGGGCGGCCGGTCAAGTATCGCCACCTCGTCGAGCAGGCTGTTCGAACCGATGAGGGTCTCCAGGCAGCCACGTCCGCCGCACAGGCAGAACCGTCCCTCCCTGTCCACCGTCGTATGGCCGATCTCTCCGGCGGCTCCCCGCCGGCCGCGGAACACCCGACCGCTGATGACGATGCCGGCCCCCACCCCGGTGGAGGCCTTGATGTACACCAGGGTTTCCTTGAGCGGATAGGTATACGTGCTCTCGGCGAACGCGCCGAGTGCCGCGTCGTTGTCCACCCGCACCTGCAGTGCTTCGGGCAGCTCGTAGCCGTTGCCCCTGGCGGTCTCGCGCAGACGCTGGGTGATCTGCCCCGCCGGGTCGGCGATGCCCTCCCACGGCGCAAGCAGCGGTGGCGTCAGCTGCTGGGTGCGGGGATTGACTGCGCGCGGTATGCCCAGCCCGACGGTGACCAGGTCCTCCGGGCCGCGGCCCACCTCGGAGGCGATGCTGCAGATCGCGTCAACGACCGCCTCCAGCCAACGTCTCACACCGCTGTTGCCGCCGACATGCACCGACCTCACGCGCGCCTCTGCCACCGATTGGTGAACCTTGCGCGCCACCACCGCCGTGTTCTGGAAGCCCAGTTCGATGCCGACGGCGACGCCCGTGGTCGGGTTCATCGTCACGAAGACGTTCGGCGGCCTGCGCGTGCAGTGCACGATCCCGTCGGCCTCCAGCTCGTTCACCACGCCGGACACGGTGGCGCTTGACATGCCGCTGCGGCGTACGAGATGGGTTTGGTTGGACGAGGTGGCCATGATGGCCCGCAGGATCTTCAGCCGGTTTTCCGCCCTGATCCCCTCGGGCCTGCGGAGCAGCTCACGTAGGTCTCTCACGGTTACCCCCCGGAGACGTGCACTTCGATTGGACACTATCACGGCAGGATCGCATCCAGACCCCTTCGAACTGAACGGCTCGCCCGCTAGATTTGCACGATCGGACGCATGGGTGCGGACCTTAGGCCGAACGTGAGACCTCGTCGGAGGCGGCCTGGCTGGGTCCGGCGGGATCGGGCGGCGGATTCAACCGATCAAATTCGTCCACGATGCGGCGTATGACACGTGGGCGGGGTCTGGGTGAGACTCGTGCCAGCACAGATCCTTCAGTACGGCGGCGACGGCCGCACCGTCGAGGCAGGCGTTGGCGCTGAAGTCTCTGGTGAACAGCGAGCCGAGCGGCGAGATGCCGGCCTCCTTGAGGATCAGACGCACGCGTTCGCGGTAGCTCGGCACCTCGAAGATCCCGCCATGGGCCACGATATAGGTCTGGTCAAAGGGAATTTGGAACGCGTTGGCCAGACCCGCTATGGCGTGCACCGTCACCAGCGCGGAGTTGTCGTACAGGTTCCGTGCGAACAGATCATTGTCATTCCACAGCAACCTGGCGATCTGCCGGCCACTGCGCGACTCGCCGCGTTCGCGCAACCACGTGTCTTCGATGCCGGCCTTGCTCGCGGCGATGCCCTCCAGGCACACATGGGTCCGGCCGAGCAGGCCGCACTGCTTGGTCGTATTGAACGGGTTGAGCCGCGGGTTGGCTTCGATGTGGCCGGGTTCGCAGGCGACGATCCTGCTGCGGGTCAGCACCGCACCGCCGAGCCCACTGCCGTTGATGATATAGATGATGTGTTGTGTCGTTCGATCGCGTTTGATCGCCTCGATGGAGGCGGCCATGATGCCGGCTTCGGCGTCGTTGGCCAGCGCGACCGACGGGAACAGGTTGGCGAGATCCAGGTCATAGCGATCGAGGAGATCATCGAACAGCGCCGGCAGGTTCGGCGCGCCCATCAACCTGGTGCCCTCGGTCGGGCCCGCGAACGAGATTCCGACCCGCAGCCTGTCGCGACGGGCATCGCCGGCGAGTTTCTCCAGGTGCTCGACGTACCCGCGGCCACCTTCGCTCTGCAGAACCACGGGGGCTTGCTTCGGCCCGAGTTCGCCTTCGCGGATCTCATAGGGCGCCGAGATCAGCTTGTCGCCCCCGATGTCGATCGCGAGAATCCCGCTCGCGGTGCCCCTGACCAGGGCGTTGTGTGTCAAGTGGGGATCGAGCTCGCGGGTGGTCCGTGCCCCGAGGGCCGTCTGCGTGAATTGTTTCACTTGCTCCGGTATGAGTACGGGGACCTTCCCCGTGATCAGGAAGCCGTCGCTGTCGGAGCGGAGTTCCATGCTGCCTCCCACCCTCGAGCACGCCCGCACTGTCGTTTCCCCATCGACGTATAACCCCGGAGTGTTACACCTGCGGTCTGGCCGTGTATACCGCCAAAACGCCGACGTTCGCTGCCCGCCTGTTCACCATCGTCTACCTGGTGCTTGCCCGACCTGGAAGCCGCATCGGTTTGGGCGTAAGCAGGGTGAGGAACGTACCAGAGGCGAACCGGGGCCATCAATCGCATCCGGGCGGCCGGGAAGTTGCCTCGGCGAGCGCTTCGAACGTCCAGCCCAAGGGCCGGCGATTTCCGTGATCCCGAAGCCATGCGGTGTCATGGGTGTGCCGCGTGTTGCTATAACAGATATGCGGAGTCCGTGTAGCGGCTCTGTGACATTTATGTAACCGTTATATTGCCAGACTGGTCGCGGCGCTGTAAGCGAACCGACACTAAGCGCTACTACTGGATCACCCGACAGGCCCCGGCGGCGTTAGCGCGGATTCCACGCAGCCACCCTGCCCCTGGGGACGCCATGAGGGCGTGAAAACCGGCTCCGCCGGCGGTTGACACCGGCTCGCTGACCTGGGACGTTCGGCCATTTTCCGGTCAGCCACCCTGCCCTTGGGGGACGCCACGACGGCGTGAAACCGGCTCCGCCGGCTGCCGACGCCGGCTCGCTGACCTGGGACGTTCGGCTATTTTCCGGTTAGCCACCCTGCCCTTGGGGGACGCCACGACGGCGTGAAACCGGCTGCGCCGGCTGCTGACACCGGCTCGCTGACCTGGGACGTTCGGCTATTTTCCGGTCAGTCCCGATCCCCCTGGCGGGCGGCCCGTTCCGGGCTGAAATCGGTGCCCACAGCATCACGAGCCCCAGCGGCCTCAGCGGCACCGTATTTTCGGATTAGGTCAGGTGGTTCGGGGCAATGCATGGCCACGCCAAGTTCACGTTGTGCGACCAATTGTTACATTGAGTGGTCTCGTTGCGGCGAGTTCGTTCCAGGACGTTGGAGCGGGCGTTCGCGGGCGGTCCGGCGTCTGGATCAGCCCGCCGGCTGTGGCAAGATCGCTGAAAGTGCTCCGTTTTCATGCGGTTTTGCCCGCCAAGTGCATGACTGTGTAGCATTTTCGCCGATCTTGGCCAGGCCACGCCACTGCGATCTTGGAATCTAGCGGTGCTGGACCATCTCGCGATCTTGTGGTGAGTGCGGCGGTGGTTGACCCGCTATGGCGCGACGAAGCATGCCGCACTTCCACGTTGTGGTGATCCGGTTGCCATGGCGCAGTGCTCCCGTTGCAAGCTGGGCCTTCGTTGGACTCCAACGGCTGCCGAAGGCCGCTGGCCCGCGACCACAATCCGTCAACCTCCGTGGACGGCGACCTACCGCACACAGCCCTCCCCGGTTGTCACGACACGACAACGAATCTCATGTTGTCATTCAACAGCTAGATCTAGACAACACCCGAGGGCCGGCACGGCCAACGCTGCAAACATTTCACCAGATCAGAGCCCATCTACCCATCCCGCCGGGTTGCGGCGAACGAGCTGAGCGGAAATCCGCGTTAGTCGTTGTTGGCGAGGGTGAGGGAGCGTAGCCGCTGGCTGGCGTAGCCGGTGGCCGCGACGGTGACGATAAGCAGCAGGGTGATGGCGACGCCAAGGCGGACCTCGGCGGTGATGGAACCATCGGTGGCGACCGCGCTGGTGATCGATATCGCCCATTGTTTGACGCTGAGGGTGCGGGCACCGGGCACCAGATTGGCCACGAAGGACTCCCAGAGCAGTATGTAGATCAGGCCGATGACGACCGCGTGCCGGGACACGACGCCGAGAAACAGGAACACGGCGCAGTAGGCCACACCGCCGATCAACGCGCCCACCGCGTACGCCAGGGCGAGCCCCTTGTCGTTGCCGACCATGACCAGGCCGGCCATCAGGGTCGGAACAGCGGCGAACAGCGCGATGCAGCCGGCGGCGACGGCGAGTTTGGTGAGCACGATGGTCAGCCGGGACACCGGCTTGGTGAGCAGATACACGATCGAGCCGTCGTCGATTTCGGAGCTGATCACCCCGGTGCCGATGATAAGGCCGAGCAGTGGCGCAAGAACGCCCATCGCGTACCCATCGAGCACGCCGCGGGTCGATTCGACGTTCGCGACACCGGCCAACCGCAGGCCGGCCGCGAGCGCGAGCAGCACCAGCGGCAGCGCGAGCAGCAGCAGGGCACGCCGGCGCCCGACCATGGCGCGCCAGGTGAGCATGGCAATCGTGGAATTCATGAGGCCACCAGGTAGGAGAAGACGCTTTCGAGCGACTCGTCGGAAGGGGCCACCTCGTAGAGGTGGATCTGGTGCTCCCGCGCCAGCCGGGGCAGCAACGTCACGAATCGTTGGAAGTCGACGGCGTACACCCGCAGCGCCCGTTCCCTGGCATCGAGCTCGACCGAGGCGGTCGAGCCGTCCGCGATCAGCGCCGCGGCCAGGCGCCGGTCGTCGCTGGAGCGCAGCAGGAACACGTGCGGACGGTCGGTCATCAGCCGGCGGATCGCCCTGAAGTCGCCGGACGCGGCGTGCCGGCCGGCGATGACGACTTCGATGTGGCTGGCGACCTGCTCGACCTCCTCC
>Ga0126372_10001074_pt1 | contig 10736 bp, 7 predicted proteins | sample PanSoiMetaPlot_6_FD_92762 | JGI IMG/M metagenome (GOLD analysis project Ga0126372, IMG submission 92762) | Tropical forest soil microbial communities from Panama - MetaG Plot_6 | ecosystem: Environmental > Terrestrial > Soil > Tropical forest > Bulk soil | place: Panama | collected 2016-02-17
CCCTTGGCGAGACTATTGTCGAAGATGCTCTTCGAGAGATCGTCGAGCTTGCCTCCGGCAATCTCGGCATGGGCCTTGAGATCGGCACCGGCGCCGAGCGGCGTCAAGCTTCCCGACACCGCGAATGTCCCGCCGAACAGGTGCCCCGTGAGGCTTGTGACAGTAAGCCCGTTCTTGTCGACGCGGCCGGTAAGCGTCGCGCCCGTGACTTGAAACGGGGCCCCAAGCGCGAGCTTGTCCGTGCTCAGCGTGATGTCACCTTCGGAATTCTCGATGATGCCAAGCGAGAAGCCGCGCGACGGCCACACCTCGGAGGCGCCAGCGCCGGTCGCGCCAAGCATCTCCTCGGTCGATGGCGTGCGCTGCCAGGCGACCAGGACTCCGAGCAGAGACGGCAAGGAGACGCTGTCGGCACTTGCCGCGAGCTTGAAGCGGGTCTTGCTTCCGCTTTTGTCGAAATGCGCACTTCCTGCGACGGCCTGGCCTGCGACCATGCCCGCCACGCCGGTCAGGTCGATACTCGGTCCTTGCTTGACGAGGTCGGCGCGAAGGCTGAGCGGGACGCCGGAGGCCGAAGGCGGCGCTTCAAAGCCTACCAGCATGAGAGCAAGGCTCGCATCTTTGCTCGTGGCAGAGCCTTTGCCTGCAAGCGCAATCCCGCTCTCTTGCAGAGAGCCTTGCCCTTCGAAGGAGATATCCATGGTCGCGGTGGCGAGCTCGGCCTTGCCGACAACCTTGATCTTCGGCACGCCGGCGAGATTGACGGTAAGCCTGCCCTGGCTTCCGCCTGAGGCCGCGGCGAGCCGTTCGGCGGGCAGATCTGGGAAGAGGAGGACAAGGATCGCCTCGGGGCGCGCCCCGGCGACGCTGCCGTCGAGGTCGATCTTGGCTTCGCTGAGCTTGGCAGGCTCGCCCACCGCATGGGCAGCGAGCGCTATGTCAGACCCGCCGGCCTGGCCGCCAAGCTGGACGGAGGCCCTGGTCGCATCGCCTTCACGGCCGGCAACGAGTCCAACATGAAGATCGAGCGGAGCGAGGCTCGCGAGATGCGGCGACTTGGTCACGCTGTCGGGCAGGCCAAACAGGCCAGAGGCGATGTGCAGGCTGTCGGGCGTCGAAGCCTTGAGCGCGAAATCCACGCGGCCTGAAGGAGCCTCGCTTAGCTGCTCGATCCGGCCTTTCCCATTGAACGCGATCGCGGAGCCCGCGGCAAAGTTGAGCTGTTCGACGTCGAGCGTGCCATTGATGAGCGAGAACCGTGCGCCGAGCTTGCCGGCGGGAATGTTGGGGAGCAGAAGTTCACCCACCCGCAAGGTCACACGCACATCGTCATCGCGGAACTGGCTGAGCAGGTTCTGCTCCTCGGTTGGAGCAGCTTGCGGCGCGGGCGCCACTGCTGGCGTTGACGCTTCCGGCATCCACGAGCGCCAGATCGGCCTGTCGCCGATCATGTCTCTCAGGTCGAGCCGATCGCTGTCGAGCGAAAGCTCGATCAGGCTCCGTGCACCGCCCTGAAAGCGCAGATCGCCGCGGAACTTGGTGCCGCTCAGCTCGCCTGTGGCTTCCGCGAGCCTGAGTTCGCCGTCGCCGACCTTGGCCATGCCTTGCAGACTGAATTCGCCGGTCGAAACTTGCCCTGACGTGTCGCGGTCGCCCGCCGCCCAGCGGGTCAGCGGCCGAAGGCCTGAGCCTGCGATCTTGATGGGACCGGTGAACACCGGGCCAAAGTCGCCATGGGTCAAGCGGCCCGAGGTTTCGATATTGTTGCCGCCCGGCAGCACGGCCTTGAGCCGCTCGACCTTGAGCCCGCCGTCCTGTGTTGAAAGAGCGAGATCGATAGTGCCGATGAGGTCGCCGCCAAGGCTCGCCTGCTCGAGGTTGACCGCAAGGCTTCCCTCCCCGAACTCCGCTGCCTCGCCGAGAGCCTGTTCGGCAAACGCGTAAAGCACCGCCGCGGGAGACGGCTGCACCTGTGCGCCCGGCGCACCGAACAGAAGATCGAGATCGACGAAACTCGCGGTGATCTCACCCGTCGTCCTGAATCGATCGGCATAGTCGAACGTGAGCTTGCCCTTGAGCAGCTGCGGATGGCCGTTGGAATGGATGGTGATGTCGAAATCGGAAAGCTCGGCGCCCTCTGGCGTCGCCTTGAGCGGGCTCTTCAATTCGAGCAGCGACGATTTGTCAGCCGGCTGCGCCGCCGCCTGCTGCTGTTGATCCTCGTTCGACGGTTCGCTCTCCTCCTCGGCCTCGCCGCCTGGCGCGGCCTTGGCCACACGCACGACGATGTTGCCGTCATAAACAAGTTTGTCTCCGAGTCCCGTCACACCGCCATCGAGGAGATAGGCGGTGTTGCGCTCGGGATCGCGCAGCGACGACTTGACCCTGAACAGGCCGGAAGCATCGGGCTCGCTGGTCGAGAAGCGAAGCTCCTGCGAGCGTCCCTCGAATTCATAGGTGGCTGAGACCTTGTAAGGGCCTGACAAGGACTGGGCGCTTGCTGCGCCATTGACGTTTTCCAGGGTGAGCCGCGGGGCGCCCTCCTTGGTGATCTCGATACGGCCGCCGCTCACATTGACCGAATCAAGCATCACGTCCTTTGGCGCGAAGGGAAGAGCGACGCCACGGCGGCCGACATCGCTCCAATTGCCGGTGCCGTCGGCCTTGACGTCGAGACGCAAGACCGGATCGACGATCGAGATCTGCTTCGCCTCGATGCCGCCGCTCATCAGAGCGCCGATGTTGAGCCAGGCCTCCACCGAGCGGGCCTCGAGGAATGGCCGGTCGAGACGTCCTTGCTGGTCGGCGACCTCGATGTCGTCGAATCTGAGCTCAGGCGCTGGCAGGAGGACGAGATGCACCTCTCCGCCGACCTTCACCTGGCGGCCGAGCAGCTTGGTCACTTGCGTCTCGAACACCGGACGGTAGTCGTTCCAGTCGATGAAGAGCGGCGCGGCGAACAGCGCGCTCAGCACCAAGATCAGAAATGCCGTCAAACCGAGCAGAAATGAGTTCACTGCCGTCCAGGCCTAAGGGTTAGCTGGGTCGCGCGATTCTCTGCGGCAAACGCCCACGGCGTCAGCACGGTCCCGGTCCCCGCGACGCTCGTCATGCTAACGCAAAAATCTTACCAGGATTGAGGATATTCAAAGGGTCGAGCGCCTTTTTTATGGCAATCATGACCTCGACTCCGGACCCGTGCTCGGCCCTGAGATAGGAAATTTTGCCTTCCCCAATCCCGTGCTCCCCGGTGCAGGTCCCGCCGAAGCCAAGGGCTCTTTCGATCAGCCTATCAAGGAAGGCCTGCACCTTGCGCCGCTCCTCCGGATCGGCGGGGTCGATCAGGGGCATGACGTGGAAGTTGCCATCGCCGACATGGCCTACGATCGGCGCGAGCAGGCCGAGCGAGTCGATGTCCTGCCTTGTCGCCGTCACACAGTCGGCAAGAGCTGAGATTGGCACACAGACATCGGTCGAGAGCACCTCTGCGCCAGGCCTGAGCCCGCGGGCTGCCCAATAGGCGTCGTGGCGGGCCTGCCAGAGCCTGCTCCGGTCCTCCGGCCGTTCGGCCCATTTGAAGTCTCCTCCCCCTTCGCCGCGAGCAATCTGTACAAAGGTCTCGACCTGCTCGCGCGCACTTTGCGCCGTGCCGTGGAACTCCAGGAAGAGCGTCGGAACCTCCGGCAGGCTGAGATGCGAGTAGGCGTTGCAGGCGCGGATCTGCACCTCGTCGGCAAGCTCGATGCGAGCAAGCGGTAGTCCCATTTGCAACGCGGCGATGGTCGCGTTGCAGGCGCCCTCGATGGAGGCTAAGGGGCACACCGCTGAGAGAATCGTCTCTGGGATGCCGTAGAGCTTAAGCGTGAGGCTAGTGATAATGCCGAGGGTTCCTTCCGAACCGACCAGAAGACGAGTGAGATCGTAGCCCGCGGAAGATTTCCGGGCCCTGCCCCCAGTCTTGATCACGCTGCCGTCCGCAAGCACGGCGGAAAGTCCGAGCACCAAATCGCGCATTGTGCCATAGCGCACGGCGTTGGTACCGGACGCGCGCGTCGCCGCCATGCCGCCAAGACTGGCATCGGCGCCTGGATCGACGGGGAAGAACAGGCCCGCGTCGCGCAGGTGATCGTTAAGCTCCTTGCGGGTGACACCGGGCTCGACCACGCAATCGAGGTCTGCCTCGTGCACCGCGACGATACGGTTCATGCGCGAGAGATCGAGCGAGAGGCCGCCGAAGGGAGCGTTGACGTGACCTTCGAGAGAGGTGCCGGTGCCAAACGGAATTATAGGCATGCGCGCCGCCGCGCAGAGCGTCACGACATCCGAGACTTCGGCCTCAGACTCGGCGAACACGACGGCATCGGGCGGCTCGCATCCGAGCCAGGTGAGAGTGTTGGCGTGCTGCTCGCGCAGAGCCTGGCTCACTGAGAAGCGGTCGCCGAAACGGGCGGCGAGAGCGGAAAGTACGGCCTTCTTGTTCTCACCCGCCGACTGCTTAGACGCCTTGGCCAGACCCGCGGTCATGGCTGCATCTATAGGTCGATTTGCAGTGAAATGCGCGAGTTTTTCGGGGGCTCAAATGCCTGCGACGCCAAGCACCGCGGCGTAGTGGCAGCTCGCAGCCGTCAGCACAAATCCGTGCCAGATGGCGTTCTGATAGGGCAGCCGCTCCCAGAGGTGAAACACTACGCCGATGGTGTAGAGCGCACCGCCGAGTCCAAGGAGAATCGCGACCCAGGTCGGCACCGCCGTCACCAGCGGGTGCCAGGCTGCGACAATCGCCCAGCCCTGTATGAGATAGAGGCCCACGGTGAGGCCCTCGAGGTAGCGCGGGAAGAAGAGCTTGATCGCGATGCCGATGGCGGCGATGGACCACACCACGGCGAGCAGTCCCAAGCCCCAGGCATTATGCATCTTGATCAGAACGAACGGCGTGTAGGTGCCGGCGATCAGGAAAAAGATCGCGGCGTGATCGAGTCGGCGGAACACCTCTTTGAGCTTGGGTCGCACGGGAAGCGAGAGATTGTAGCCCGCAGAGCAGACGAACATCGCAACCAGCGCAAGGCCGTAGATAGCGAGGCTCACGCCCCATAACAGCATCTGGGACTGGACGCCGATGATCAGGAGAGCGGTCAGCGCAACTAGGCTTGCGGTCACGCCGATGATGTGGATGCATCCATCGGCAATGCGCTCACCAAGGGTGTATTGCGGGAACATCACGCTGCCCAGATCGCTAAGCCGGTTCAATCCGTCTACCACTTAAGTCTGAAAATCAACTTAGCAAGCCATGTGGCAGGGATGAGGCGCATTGCCGCTCAACATCATGGCCGAGGTATTCCTTGGCCACAAGCAGCCGAGCCAGTCGTGCAAACATAGGGGACGACCACGCCGGTGAAGCAGGTCGTGTAGAACTGGAAGGTAACGATGTCGGGCTTGATCTGCGCGTCGGCAGGGACACCGTTCGGTCGAACCGCCTTCCAAAACGGATCGCCCTTCACTCTGTGAGCATACAGGGTGAGGTAGGCCCAACCCCTCGCGCGCTTCAGTTGATTGGCGCTTTGCACAACAAGCGCCTGCGAGGTACGGGCCGCCTCAGCCGGCGAGGCCTCGCTGGCCGTGGCCGTCACCAATTGGCAGGCGGCTTGCGCGAGTCCAGGGCTGCACAGGCTGAGCCCCAGGACGCCAACTGAAGTGAAGGCGACCCGCAAAGCCTGAAGCATCTTGACCTCCCCGGGCGCCCGGCGTGGCGGCCCTTGTCAGCGGGCTCCGCAGACGGTCGAGCCCGTCGTACAGACATACGGCACAACAACGCCAGTGAAGCAGGTCGTGTAAAAGCGCGAAGTGACGAGATCGGGCTTGAGCTGCGCGTCGGCAGGCACGCCATTCGGCCGAACGGCCTTCCAGAACGGATCGCCCTTCACTCTCCGCGCGCTCATGGATATGTAGCTCCAGCCCCTGGCGCTCTTCAGTTGATAAGCGCTCTGGACGGCAAGCGCGCGCGAGCTCGCTGCGGCTTCAGCTTTGGAGGGGGCGCTGTGAGTCGCCGTGATCAGCTGGCAGGCGGCTTCGGCAGGCCCCATTCCGAATGAAGCAAACGCAAACCCGGCAACTGCAAGCACGGCAACGCCTATCCTCAAAAACTGAAGCATGTCCCGTCTCCCAACTGAGGTGAAGTATGGAGTCTTGTTAGCGAGTGGGTCCCCGCGCACGCAACGTGCCATAACAGACTTTTTCTGCGGTTTGTTGTCAAATTCAAAGCTTGGAATTTCCCTCGTCGCGACACCGCGCAGTCACCGTCAGTGCACGGATGCACCCTCCATGCGCATCGCCCTATCGGGCGCTCCGCGCATGGAATTTCCCATAAGCGCCCTCGATATAGGTCTTGAGAGCCCGCGAGCTCGCTCCCTACATCTCGGCGCTCTTTTTTTGCCGATTGCGGCCAATGGTATAGTTTTGGATTCGATGACAAAGATTCGCGCCTCAGCCGCCGCCCTTGCTCCACCAGAAGAGGAGCAGCTCTCCACGTCGGAGCGGGCCATGCGGCGGCGCCCAAGCCACTATCTCGATGCGCTCAATCCCGAGCAGCGCGAGGCAGTCGAGACGCTCGACGGGCCGCTGCTCGTGCTGGCCGGCGCCGGCACCGGCAAGACGCGGGTGCTCACCACGCGCATCGCCCATATTTTGAGCTTGGGCCGGGCGCGGCCCTCGCAGATTCTCGCCGTCACCTTCACCAACAAGGCCGCGCGCGAGATGAAGCAGCGCGTCGGCGAGCTGATTGGCGGCGTGGTCGAAGGCATGCCTTGGCTCGGCACCTTCCATGCCATCGGTGTCAAGATCCTGCGCCGCCACGCCGAGCTGGTGGATTTGAAGCCCTCCTTCACCGTGCTCGATACCGACGATCAGATCAGGCTGCTGAAGCAGCTGCTCGAAGCGGAGAATATCGACGAGAAGCGCTGGCCTGCGCGTCTTCTCGCCTCGATGATCGACGGCTGGAAGAACCGCGGCCTGAGGCCCGAGCGCGTGCCTGAAGGCGAGAGCTTCGCCTTCGCCAATGGCAAGGCGCGCGATCTTTACGCTGCCTATCGCCGTCGGCTTAAGGAGCTGAACGCTGCCGATTTCGGCGATCTGCTTCTCGAGAATTTGCGGCTGTTCCAGGAGCATCAGGACGTGCTCGAAAAATACCAGCAGCGCTTCCTCTATATGCTGGTCGACGAATATCAGGACTCGAACGTCGCCCAATATCTCTGGCTGCGCCTGCTTGCTCAAGGCAACGGCAATATTTGCTGCGTCGGCGACGACGACCAGTCGATTTACGGTTGGCGCGGTGCAGAGGTGGACAACATTCTCAGATTCGAGACGGACTTCCCCGGCGGCGCCAAGATCATCAGGCTCGAGCGCAACTACCGCTCGACCGGACATATCCTCGGCGCGGCATCAGGACTGATCGCCCATAACAAGGGCCGTCTCGGCAAGACGCTCCGCACCGACGGCGAGGCCGGCGACAAGGTGCTCGTCGAAGGCTGCTGGGACGACGAAGAGGAAGCGCGGGTCATTGGCGAGGACATCGAGCAGCTCCAGCGCCAGGGCCACTCGCTGAGCGAGATTGCCATTTTGATGCGCGCCTCGTTCCAGATGCGCGCCTTCGAAGATCGCTTCATCACACTCGGCCTACCCTATCGCGTGATCGGGGGCCCGCGCTTCTATGAGCGTCAGGAGATCAAGGACGCCACCGCTTATTTCGAGGTGACGCTCAATCCGGCGAACGACCTTAAGTTCGAGCGCATCGTCAACGTGCCGCGGCGGGGGCTCGGTGACTCGAGCCTCAAATCTCTTCACCAGCTTGCGCGGGCGCACAGCGTGCCATTGTTCCAGGCTGCGCGGCTGATGATCGAGACCGAGGAGTTGAAGCCCAAGGCACGCAAGGCGCTCGCCGATCTAATCGCAGCCTTCGACCGCTGGCGCTCGCTGATCGACACCATGCGTCACACCGAGCTTGCCGAGCTGATCCTCGATGAGTCGGGCTATACCGGCATGTGGCAGGCCGAGCGCTCGCCGCAGGCGCAGTCGAAACTCGAGAACCTGAAAGAGCTGATCCGGTTCATGGAGGAGTTCGACACGCTGGCAGGCTTCCTCGAGCACGTGGCCCTCGTCATGGACGCGCAGACCGAGGAAGGGGCAGATCGCGTCAACCTGATGACCCTGCATTCAGCCAAGGGTCTCGAATTCGATACAGTGTTCCTTCCCGGCTGGGATGAAGGGTTGCTGCCGCATCAGCGGAGCCTCGATGAGGCAGGCCGCTCAGGGCTCGAAGAGGAGCGCCGGCTGGCGCATGTCGGGCTTACGCGCGCAAGGACCCGCGCCAAGATCACCTTCGCGCAGAATCGCCGCACACGCGGCACTTGGCAGACGGCATTGCCGTCGCGCTTCGTCGACGAATTGCCGGTCGAACATGTCGAAGTCGCGGAGGACAAGGGCCTACGCGGCTATGGGCCTAGCCGCTTCGACACGGCGGAGAATCTGTTCGCGAGCGGTTTCTACGAGACGCCGGGGTGGCAGCGCGCGCAACGCAACCGGCCGCGCGGCGGTGCGCCGCAAGCGCCGCGCCGCGAGCCGATCACCATTGACGGCACGCTGGTCGCAGCGAGCACCGCGGAAGGCGCAGGGCTTGAGATCGGCATGCGGGTGTTCCACCAAAAATTCGGTTATGGCCGGGTGGCGCACGTCGACGGCAACAAGCTCACCGTCGATTTCGACAAGGCAGGGCAGAAGAAGGTGGTCGACACCTTTGTCGAGCGCGCTTGAGCAATTCGCAGCCTTTTTCGGGGATTCTCCCTGGATTTTTGAGCGGAACTCAAGCGATTCTGTCCAATTTTTTCGGTCTTTTCTTGTGAGAACAAAACGTGTACATTCTTCGGTGCGGCGGGTGGTGAATGCACGTGAGGGAGATGCGTATGTGCGTTCCGCTATCGTCTTCGTTCTTGGCTTGTTCCTGCTCCTTACCATGTCTGTTGCTCATGTCGGTTGCTTATGCCGACGACGCCTGCCGTTGCCGTGGCTGCGGCTGCAAGGGCGGTCCAGACTGGCGCGGGCCTGACGGGCTGTGCGTGAAGGCCTCGCTCGCTAAGGTCTGTGGCACGCCGGCTGGCGCGCCGTGCAAACAGGAGTCGGCAACACGCGTCTGCTTCGGCAGGCAATCGGCGCTGGCCGCCCCGAAGCAGGCGCAGCCGCAATAAGTCTCGGCATCGAGGTTTGCTTGCGGATGGCGCGGTCGCTTAAGCTGCCGCGCCATGCAAGACCTAGCCGAGCGTGCGAGGCTCCCTTCCCTTGCCGCGAAAAGAAGCGGGGAGACACGGCTGGCAACGCCGGTCCTCTATCAGGCGACCATCGAGGCCGGTGACGCTGCGGCGGAACAAATCGCGCGTGCGCTCGAAGAGACTTTCGATCCTTCACCTGTAGCGGTTGGCGCGTTCGAGCTCGGCAAGGGACGCTTCGAGGTCTTCGCCCATTTCGCCGAGGCTCCGCCCCGCGATGCGCTGCTCGCGCTGATCGAGCACGCCGCAAATGGCGTACTGCGCGCGCCTTTGCGCATCGAGCAAGTCTTCGACGAAGATTGGGTGACGCTGTCGCAGGGTAAGCGCAGACCTGTCGAAGCCGGGCGCTTTCTCGTTTATGGCAGTCATGATCGAGCGCGAGTGCCGCATCGTCTGCTCGCCATCGAGATCGACGCCGGGCAAGCCTTCGGCACGGCGCATCATGCAAGCACGCGCGGCTGCCTCATCGCGCTCGACGACGTGTTGAAGCGTTCCCGTCCGCGATCAATCCTCGACTTCGGAACCGGCACCGGCGTTCTAGCCATCGCCGCAGCCAAGGCACTGAAACGCCTCGCCCTGGCCAGCGACAACGATCCGCTCGCTGTCGACATCGCCCGCGACAATGCGCGGAAGAACGGCCTCGCTTCCTTGGTTCGGGTGTTGAAAGCAACCGGCTTCGCCTACGACAAGCTCCGGTCGGCAGCTCCCGATCTCGTGCTCGCAAATCTGCTCGAGCGCGCCCTGTACGAGCTCGCCCCCACGCTTGCGCGCCACATCGTTCCGCGCGGACGCGCGATTCTGTCTGGCCTCACCAGCGAGCAGGCGAGCAGCACCGAGGCGCGTTATCGCGCGCACGGCTTCATCCTCGAAAAACGCATCATTCTCGACGGATGGACAACCTTGGTGATAGTCCGCGGCAACGGTCAAGCTTTGCGCGATTGATCGGGGCAGCGCTTTGCGCTTACATACGCCCGCCCATGTATCAAGTTTTCGAAGAAGTTAGCGTAGCAGGGGAAAGCGGCGAGCGGGTCAAGGCGTTACAGCGGGAGCTGAAAGCACGGAGGCTCAAGGGCTTTCTAGTTCCCCATAGCGACGAGCACCAGAACGAGTTCCTGTCTCCTTCGGCCGAGCGACTGGCTTGGCTCACCGGCTTTACCGGATCTGCTGGCGTTGCGATCGTGCTTGACAAGGCGGCCGCGCTTTTCGTCGACGGCCGCTACGTCTTGCAAGCGCGGGCGCAAACCGATCCCGCCTTGTTCGAGGTGCTGCAAACGCCAGAGGCCAAAGCCTCGACCTGGCTGGTCGAAAAGCTCAGCAGGGGCGCAAGCGTCGGCTACGACCCAGCGCTGCATACGATCAAGGAGATCGAGCGCCTCAGCGAGGTCTTGGGCAAAGCCGGTATCAAGCTCGTGCCGGTCGAGACCA
>Ga0126372_10001075_pt1 | contig 10731 bp, 8 predicted proteins | sample PanSoiMetaPlot_6_FD_92762 | JGI IMG/M metagenome (GOLD analysis project Ga0126372, IMG submission 92762) | Tropical forest soil microbial communities from Panama - MetaG Plot_6 | ecosystem: Environmental > Terrestrial > Soil > Tropical forest > Bulk soil | place: Panama | collected 2016-02-17
CGACACCGTTGAGGCCGGCCACTCCAGCCGTGAGAATCTGCCCGTTCGCCTGCACGGCAACGGTACGCGCCGCGGAATTGCCCCCGAAATCTGTGGTCACCTTTCCCCCGGTGCCGAACGTGGAGTCAAGCGTGCCCGCAGTCTGAGCGGAACTTAATTTTGGAACAAGTACAAGAGTGAGCGTCAATAACGCGAGATTGCACTTGGTAAGCAAACCAAAACATGATGTTGTCCTTTGATTCATGACTCCGTCTCCTAAGCGGATGGCCACAGCTTAGGAGGACGTGCGATCACTAGCGGTGAAGTACGGGTGACGTTTTGGTCTAATTTCGGAGATGCCAGAACGTTTACGGGGACAAATGACATCGGCATCATTTCGCACCTGGCACGGCATCGGGGAAAGAAGCGTCGATTTTTCCCTCGTCGGCCAGAGGCTGCAGGGCCGCCAGCCGCCGTCCGCCGGCAACGACTGCGTACTTGCCTTTGCGGTGCTTGCGCACGACAAGCGATTGCAACAATCCGTGCGCGGCGATCGACGCGGCAAGCTCGCGCAGAGCTGTATCCGGAGTGACGGTCCTGCGGACGTTGGCGTCCGACGGGACCAGCTTGATGAGAGGGATGGATGTAATGTCAGTCATGCAGTTCTCCTTCTGTTAGTGGTTTTCTAGACGCGGCGGAAGAGAAGGGAGCGCGCAGTTACAGCTCAGCGACGGCCAACACGGACACGGGAGCGGGCCGGCCGTTGACGGCGCGCGCGCGCAGCCCAGCCTGCGTCATGATCGAGAAAACCGGCGAGGAGAAGGGCGGAAACAATGACAATGACAACGACGACAACAACAGCGGCATCATCGAGACGATGATCATGATCACCAGCATGATCGGGAGCTTGGAATAGACCCGAAACGAGGAGAAGAGAGAAACAGGATTGTGTAAGAGAATCAGCAGGATAGCACGATAGGCTTGCAGTTGTGCAGCAGTCCGTACGGCACAAATAGCTTGTATTTATCCAGAGTACCAGCAGCATTCGTGACGCTCAGAGTGGCATTCTTTGTTCCAGTGGTGCTTGGGTGGAATTGCACGCTCGCGACGGACCTTGCTCCCGGTACCAGGCTACTCCGCTTTTGGTGTCTCCCACTTGCCCGAATCCCCAGAACGGAAAATCGCGTCGACGACCGCGATGTTTTTGAGTGTATCCTCAAGCGAAACCGGCACGTCAGCATCTCCCCGAACTGCCCTGGAGAAGACGTCACCTTGAATCGTGTACTGGTCGCATATAGGGAACTCTTGAGTAGCAATGCCGCTACCGAACACGTCGCGCCCGTCGTCAATGAGGATGCGGCACAACCGGTCATTGGGAGCGTTAAACGGGATTTCGATTTCGATACGGCCCCGGGTTCCCAGGAAATGGCTCCGCTGGTAGGGCACGAGCTGAGTGCTGCAAGTGAAAGTCGATTGACCCGACGGAAAATCAAGGATAGCTGAGGTCAAACGGTCAACCTTCATCTGCGGGTCTCTCTCCACCAATCCCAACACGCGTGAAGGCTCTTCGCCGAACATGAACCGCGACGTGGTGATAGGGTAGCATCCGATGTCCATCAGCGCGCCCCCACCGCATTCGGGTATGTTGCGGATGTTCGATGGGTCGTCGTTGAAATAGCTGAAGAAACCCAAGGCGGAACGCAGTTGGCCAATCCGGCCCGAAGCGACCAATTCGCGTGCGCGCAGCCACTGCGGGTGGGTGCGCACCATGAAGGCCTCTCCGATCTTCACTCTCAAGCGGTCCCGCACTGCCAGAAGCTTTCTGGCTTCGGCAACCGTCAGACTCAGCGGCTTCTCGCATAAGACGTGCTTACCGGCTTCTGCCGCTTTGATTGACCACGGGACATGAAGCTGGTTCGGCAGGGGATTGTAAATAGCTTCAATCTGTGGGTCGGCCAGAAGCTCTTCATAGGATCCATAGGATCTGGCAATTCCAAGTCTGCGGGCCGCATCGTGGGCCTTGCCTCGATCGCGCGAGGCAATTGCGGTTACCTCACTCCACGCGCCCTTCTGCATGCCCGGTATGACTTTCTCTACGGCGATTTTCGCCGTGCTCAGAACGCCCCAGCGGACTTTGGACATAGCCAGACATCATAGCCCCAAAGGCCGCAGCAGAAAAACGTGCGTGGGTCAGAAGTCACATTCCGGAAATGTGCGCTCGGCGCAAGTTGGCGGTCGCGACATGTCTCATAAGCCGTTTCCGGATCGCGAGTGAATCGCTTTAGGGCTCCAGGATTTAGCCGAGAATCCGGGAGCTGATTGGTCAACACTTGCGCCTTTATCCGTACCGTTACTGAAGATTTGCAGACTACTAATTAGGATGATCTCGCCATCAGGAGATTGGCGCTGGGAAGTCAAGCAGTCAAACAATTAACATCGAATGGTCACGCCTGTAGCGTGACCACGGCAGCACTGGCGGCCGGAAGGTGAACTTGCGACCCTCGGCGAGAAGTGCTGGCTTCGTCAGGATGGATAGGCGTCCACAAACCGACCGGAGATACGCTTGCGCCGCCTAAGGTGACCCCGGATTTGCTTTCCAACGATGGTCCTGACAGACGTACTACCGATCCAATCCGAAAAGGTGCGGATGTACCTCGGCCTATCACAACTACAGCATCAGATACCGGCTCCTTATTAATCAGGGTGAGAACGGTGTGTTCCTCAGTCGGCTGCGTTACGTGACATGAGATGTTTCTGTTTGCCGCATCAGTGGTGCTCCCGATGATCCGACCCGCACCAGACTGGGCAAATGCGAGCAGACCGTAGTATTCGGGAGCTGCCCAGTAGTGTCCCTGCTCGTCGTCGCCAATTGGCGAATATGAGCTGATGAATCCGCGCTGGTTGACTCCGGTTTCCAAATTCACACCAGCGCAACCTGCGGAAGCCAGAATGAACATGAAGTCAAGAACCCAGAGAGCGGCGCCAAGAGTATCGCTCACCCCAGGTTTGCCACCACCTGAGAATGAGTTCGTCTCACAGATGCGATATGGTACGTCCGAAGACTCCGACGCAGCCCTGAGTTTTGCAAGCATCGGAGCGAGCTTGGGATCAGTATTGAGAAGTTTGTCGAGAGTGCTGGTGGGATTCTGACCTTCACGATAATAGTGGTGGGTCAGGAGGCTGATATTCTTCCCTTCCGCGCTGGCAAACTTTGCAACCCAATCGGTCGCGTCAGCCACATCAGGTCCGGCGAAGGCGATGTTGGGGATGGCATTCCGCAGCGCGTCCCGGTAGGTACGGTACTCACGAAGGTAGTCTTCATAGCCGTAGCCCATGTGGCGATGACCTTCGTGGCGGCCAAACAAGTCGGGCTCGTTGCCGATTTCAAAAGCAAGCAGATGTTTTTTCGCCGCCGCCGTTACCGCCTTTGCCTCGTCAATGGCGTTTTCCAGCCTGCCATTGCCGAGATTTAAGCCCCAAATGAGTGTCCAACCGGTTGCATCGAGAAAAGAACCAAGCTCATGAAGCACCTCATCGTTGACCACCGACCCTGCTTTTCCCTCGGGCGATGAAAGCGGCTGCCCAGTTGCCGAGTATGAGGAATGGTCCGAAGTGTTTCCACCAACGCGAATGACTCCCCGCGCTCCCAACGTCCTGACGAGTTGAACGTAAACTGAATTTTTGGCGCTGAGCAGGCCTGGACGCGCGACTGAAGAAATCTCATAGCCCAGACCCATGAAGTTCGGCGGAATAACCGCCAGGGTCCGCGCAGGTTCGAGTGTGAGACGTACCTCTGCTTCACTGGATGTAGCCCGCTGACTGCCGCCGGAATTCGACTGGGCTACCACAGCCCCGACCAGGCCCGCAGCTCGCGTAAGAAACGTGCGCCGATTCATTCCTTACCAATTTTCTAGATGCATCATCCCGTTCGCAACGGCGGTTTGGGTGCTTCGCGTCGGACTGTCGACCACGAGTCCTGGGAGATTTTGAACAAACGATGAAAGATACCAGATCTCAAGTTTTATTCATGGACAGAGCACAACAGAACCAGTGCGACCGCCGCTTGAGTCCGCCGGCTTCGCGACCTATGTCCCCATTTCCTTAACGACACATTCTATTTTTCCCGCAATGGAAACGACTGGACAAAACGAAATAAAACGATATAAAGAGAAACACATCGAAAGTACAGTCGCCATTTGGTCAGTTTGCTCACGCCCGATTGGCACGGAGAGTACACGACTTCGATGCAGCGAAGAGGCTTTGTGAAACGCAGTGTTGCGTGGAGGTGATATGCATTACCCAATCCGATGGGCTTGTCGGCAGAAGCTCAACGAGGAGGATTCACCGATTCTGCGTTCTAACCTCGATTGTGGTTTAAGGTGAACCATGACGAAAGCGTTCTCTTCATTGCTCATGCTCACAGCGCTGTTGGCGGTGGGCGAGTCTCCAGCGCGGCTTGATCAATCCGTGGCGCGTCGTGCGTCCCTGGCTCAAATCCAAAGCCCTAGTCTCCGGATCGAGTTCGACAAGAACATGCGCAGCCGCGTGATCGCACGATTCGGCGGCAGGGATACTTTAATAGGTGCATTCTCCGCTTCCGAGACCGTCAAAGGCAGTGAGCGCGCCTGGTATGACTTTGCTTTGGGCTCGCAGACGCACGAGCGCGTAACCGACACTTATGGAACAGGAGAGAAACTCACCCTAACCGGCACATCCGGCGTATTACAGAAGAATCTCTACGTCATCATTTACGACGAATTCCCCAATCTAGCGATCTTCGATGTCAGCTACACGAATATTGGGAAGTCCCAATTGAAGATTCTAGAGTGGAACAACAATAACTATACGATCGATGCGCAGCGCAACCCAGCGGATGTGCCTTTCTGGTCGTTTCAGTGTGGCTCTTACGAGCATCGTCCGAACTGGATAGTCCCACTGCGCGCAGGATTCTCCCAGCAGAACTATCTCGGCATGAACGCGAGCGACTATGGAGGCGGCACGCCGATCGTTGACGTGTGGCGCAGAGACGCTGGCATCGGAGTAGGACACGTCGAACCGCGACCGCGGCTAATTTCATTGCCGGTTTCTATGCCCAACGCACGCCAGGCTCAGGTCAGCGTGCTGTCCCGTCATAAGCAGTCCTTGCCGCCCGGCGAAAGCTTCCGGACCATTCGTACTTTCGTTACGGTGCACAACGGAGACTACTTCCAGACGCTGCTTACCTACCGCCGGTTCATGTTGAAACAAGGGTTCCAGATGGCCAAAGCTCCGGAGAGCGCTTTCGGAGCGATCTGGTGCGCCTGGGGATACGGACGGGACTTCAAGCCGCAGCAGGTCTATGACACGCTGCCCACCGTTAAGCGCATGGGATTTACCTGGGTCACGCTGGACGACGGTTGGCAGAACAATTATGGCGATTGGCAACTCGATCCGAAGAAGTTTCCCCATGGCGATACCGACATCAAGGCAATGGTGGACCGGATTCACCACGAGGGCTTCAAGGCGCAGCTTTGGTGGTCGCCACTCAGCGCGCTTCCAGATTCCAGGTTGCTCACCGATGAACCTGATCTGGCATTGAAAAATCAGGACGGTTCGCGGCGCAAAATTTCATGGTGGAATTCCTACTATCTCTGCCCTGCCAACTCGCGGGTTGTGGAGTATCACAAAGAATTGGTGCGCAAGATCCTTGTCGATTGGGGATTTGACGGTCTCAAACTCGACGGCCAGCACATGAACGGCGTTCCTGCCTGTTACAACCCGGCCCACCACCACAAGCGCCCCGAGGACTCCGTTGAAGTTTTGCCGGATTTTTTCCGTGAGATTTACGACGCCGCACAAAAAGCCAAGCCCGGATCGCTGGTGGAATTTTGCCCCTGCGGAACTGCGTATTCTTTCTTCACCATGCCGCATTTCAACATGTCCGTGGCTTCCGATCCGAGAAGTTCTTTCCAGGTACGCTCCAAAGGCAAGACCATCAAAGGCCTCATGGGCGACGATGTTCCTTACTTTGGTGATCACGTCGAATTGAGCGACAACCATGACGATTTCGCCTCGACTCTTGGTATTGGAGGAGTCGTGGGCACGCAGTTCGTGCTGCCTTCTCTAGTCGAAAAACATGGCCGTTTCGATCTGACTCCCGACCATGCGGAGAGCTTCCGAAAGTGGCTGGAGCTTTACCAGGAAAAGGGTCTTTCCCGTGGTCAATATCTGGGCACGCTCTACGATATTGGTTTTGATCTGCCTGAGGCTCACGTCATCCGCAAGGACAAGAAGATGTACTACGCATTCTTCGCAGGAGACTGGAAAGGCACCCTGGAGTTGCGCGGCTTGGACGATCGTGCCTACCACGTCGTCGAATATGTGAAAGGGAAAGACTTTGGGATCGTTCGCGGGCCAGTGGCGCACCTGTCTGCGGATTTTTTGAAACACCTTCTGCTGGAAGCAACGCCACAGTAGCGGTACCGCAAGTTGCAAAGGCGAAGACAACTTGGTTTCGCTGTTTTAGGAGCATTCATGCACCGACGCAGCTTCTTGAAGTCCGCCACTGCCGCAGGATTGTCGGTTGGCTTGTACAACGCTGGCGCCAAGGCCTACATCCCTGAACACAACTGGGACAAATATGATTGGGGCTCAGGGCCTCCCGTTCCCGACCGGCTCTATCAAGGACCGTTCCCGCAGTATGGGCCTGGTGCCGTGGTTCCCGACAGCGATGTCGCGATGATCACTTCGCCTTCCAAGGAGATCGTCAGCAACTACGGCATGGGTCTCATCGTCTATGTGTCCGATGACACCGGTCCACTCCACATTCCCAATCAAACTCTGGAACGCACACTCGAAGACCTGATCAAGCTACCCTTCGCGCAGAAGATCTACATCCGCCCTAACTGGCGTGATGTCCAAAAACAACCTGGGCGGCTCGACTTCCCCGAGTCGTGGAAGATCACGTTCGATCTGGCTCGCCGCTACAACAAGCGCATCGGTTTCCGAGTCATGCTGGAGAATCCAGATTTTCCCGATCCAGGGATGCCGGATTTTCTCCTGAACAAAGTTCCCTACGTAAAGCTCAAAGGCGAGTGGAAGGGCAATCCTGCCGAAATGCGCTACCGGAAAGATAACCGGGTGCCGCAATACGATCATCCAGCGTATCAAGCTGCATTTCGCGAATTGAATGGGTTGCTGACCGACGAACTCAACGGTCATCCGCAAGTCGAGTTCGTGGACACAATGATGTATGGCTTTTGGGGCGAGGGGCACACATGGCCATTCGAAGGCAGTCCGTTTCCCAGCCAATTGGTTGCAGAACGGACTTGGTCGGCCATGTTCGAAATGCAGCTCGAACACTGGACGAAAGTACCGCTGGCCACGAACACGCAGCCCGACTTTAGCAACGTCGGCAACTCCGAACTGGTCGATCGGACAATGCGTACGGGGAATTGGCTGCGTACCGACACGATCTTCATTGAGAACACTCAGATCGAGGCGCTGAGCTATCGCCCGCCCTGGGCCGCTGCGATCTGTGAAGTTGGTTTCACTACCGGCAACCCCAAGGAACTTCAGATTGACGAAGACGGAATTACTTACAACGAACAAATCATCTCCCACGCAGCAGACGTCGGTGTCAACTATCTGTCGCTTTGGAGTTGGCACAACCAGTCCGCTGCCAACATTCTCAGCTATTACGACAAGCTCTCTGAGCCAATCGACGAGATCGCTCGCCAGATCGGCTACCGCATTCGCCCCTCGTTCATCTGGACATTCACGCGGGATGGGGTCGCCGGCCTAGTAATCGGACTCACGAACGACGGCATCGCCCCAGTCCCCGGCGTGCTCCGACTGAGCGTGTTCAGCGAGGATCATAAGATCAATGTTTCCGGCTGCGTCGACGCTGGGTACCCGAAGCCGACCGGCGTTCATCAAGTCATGCTATTGCTGCCCACAGGCGCGCAATGGGAGGGGTTACGGCTGAAAGGGGAACTCGAGGTTAAAGGCCTGCGTTATCCGGTTCGTTGGGCGTGCCGCCAGAAGGTCAACTCCGATGGCTCATTGACGCTGCGCCACAATTACAAACCTGAGCAGCCATTGGTGTAGACCACGATGGAATGCCGGAGGGCGTAGGTGGACGGATCCCAGGCCTGACTCAATCGAGCGGTTTCATGACAGAGGACTATGAAATATTCAATTCTCTTTTTATTACTATCGTGCACCGGCCAAGCTTCCGGCCAAGTGAATTCCTTTTTCTACGTGTCCATCGCAGGGAGCGATTCAAATCCCGGTACCCAAGCCTCACCTTGGCGCACGGTTCAACACGCCGCGGATACCGCTCGCGCAGGGAGCACTGTCAACGTGCGCGGTGGAATCTACGAGGAACTCGTGAGTATCAACGCATCCGGCAACGCGAGTGATGGATTCATCACATTCAGAAGTTATCCAGGCGAAACGGCGATCCTGGATGCAGAGCATTTCACTCCCAAAGGAAGACAGGGCGTACTTACGATCCACAATCAGAGTTACGTAAGGATCGAGGGTTTTGAAATTCGCAATTTTCATACTGCTGAACATCGGCTTGTGCCCTTGGGGATAAGCGTTTTGGGAGCTGGCTCGCACATAGAGCTTCTGAAGAACAACGTCCATCACATTGAACAGACTTTTCCGGGTCGCGATGGTCCTGGAAGCGGTGGCAACGGATTTGGCATTGCCGTATACGGTACCGACGCCAAAACTCCGATCACTGATCTGGTCATTGACGGCAATGAGGTGCATCACCTCCAGACAGGTTCGAGCGAGTCGCTCGTTGTGAACGGGAATGTCACGAACTTCCGCATCACGCACAATGTTGTCCACGACAATAACAACATCGGAATTGATGTCATCGGGTTTGAGCACACGGCGCCCGACCCTGCTGTCGACCAGGCGCGTGACGGAGTGGTGAGCGGCAACTTCGTTTACAACATAACGTCGCGAGGGAATCCAGCATATCGCAATGATGAATCTTCGGATGGCATCTACGTGGACGGCGGCACCAGAATCCTGATTGAGCAGAACATTATCCATGACGTGGATTTCGGAATTGAATTGGCCAGCGAGCACCAGAACCGCGCCACTAGTTACATCACGGCTCGGAACAACCTTATTTATCACAGCCATACCGCGGGTATTTCCATTGGAGGCTATGCGCCCGAGCGCGGACACACCGATCACTGCATTGTGATCAACAACACTCTCTACGAAAATGATACGTCCTCAACCGGCTCAGGCGAATTCCAAATGCAGTGGAACATGGCGGACAATCTTTTCGAGAACAACATTGTGTATGCAGGACCACGCTGCCTTACGATGCTGAACAGATCTCAGATCGATAAAAGCAGGCCACCCGCAATCATCGATCACAACCTTTACTACTGTGCCTCCGGGGCACAGGCGAGCACATGGGTAGGGGCTGCCAACACCGTGACGGGATTCGACGAATATGTTGAGACCATAGGGAATGATCGTCATTCCCATTTTGCGGATCCGCGTTTCGTTGATTCAGCCAAGAATGACTTCCATTTACAATCCGATTCTCCCGCCGTCGCTGCTGGAACCGCTGACAACATTCCGTTGGGAGCGCTTGATCTGGAAGGCTCACCGCGAGTCAGGTCCGGGAAGATAGACATCGGCTGCTACCAGCAGCAATAACGCGACTTGGACACAAATCGCTGTGTGACTCCGTCAAAGTCGCTTGGGATATGGCAAACGCGCGGAGCATAAAAAGTATGGAAGCTTCGGCGGCAGAAGCCCATGTGGTGGTGAGGAATACTCGCAGTTCTTTCTGGTTTCTTACGCTGAAGGCTACTTCCAGCGTCTGACCCTCCGGCACGAATTCGTGCGTGTGGTCGATGTACCGAACCTCCCTGATGTGAAGAGGGCCATCCCCAGATTCTGCAATCAGACTTCCAAGCTCCGCTCTCAATAAGGCATAGCTCGAGCGAAGCGCAATGCCCTTGTGATTGTTGCCGAAGTTACTCTTATCCCACATTGCAGGATCTGGCTTCTCGTCGCTGAGGTGCCAACGACTCGCGTAGCCTGTAGCTGCAGCATTCTCGTACTCAGCAATAACAGCCTCGGCATCATTTGGCCACATCAACTTGTTCAATAAACCGAGATTTCGCTCTGGAAGCTTCCTTCCCAAGGATCCTTGAATGTGTTCAGACGCGCCAACCAAAGACCGCCCGCAAGGAAGGCGGGCAGCTTGTGTTCGATTCTGTTCGATCTGATGAAGTGCCAAGCATGTTGAGGACTCGGCACTATAGGTTTGAATGCGTTACCGACTCTTTTTGCCATCACTCTTTGGCCCATGACTGATTATTCCACTGGAATCTCAATAGTTTCAGCCCCGGGGTTCACCGGTTGTCGACTCCAGAGCCGAGTCACTTATCCAGCGCGGCTAAGACCGCAAAATCCAGATACGTGCTGATAGACGGGCATGGGATAACGAACCCGATGTTGCCTGGAAACCAGGCCCAAAGCCGACTTAAGGGTAGCAATCCTGTTCAGTGAGTGCATTGGCGATCTATCACGCGCCGGTCTAAGGGTTCAGAGACCAGGGAACGGAAATCTGGCTCGCGAGAATATCAATTGACATTCAAGAGAAATCCACTACCATATGGTTGTGGATAGGCTGGGTACAACATTTGCGGCTTTGTCTGATCCAACTCGGCGGGCGATGATCGAGCGGCTCTCCCGTGGGCCTGCCTCTGTGCACGGCTTGACGGA
>Ga0126372_10001077_pt1 | contig 10727 bp, 8 predicted proteins | sample PanSoiMetaPlot_6_FD_92762 | JGI IMG/M metagenome (GOLD analysis project Ga0126372, IMG submission 92762) | Tropical forest soil microbial communities from Panama - MetaG Plot_6 | ecosystem: Environmental > Terrestrial > Soil > Tropical forest > Bulk soil | place: Panama | collected 2016-02-17
AGCGTCAGATCCTGTGCTGGCTTCTTGCCGTCCTGGTGCTCGCACAAGTTCACCAGCCATAGTTTCTGGTTGAGGAAGTTGGAGAAGTCGATGACGATGTCATACCGCTCCGCGATACCCTGCTCGTCCAAAGCGGTAAGCGTCACCGGATTGGGGAGCAGGTTGCCGTCATTCGCGATTTGGATCATCGGCACCGCGTTGCCCAGCACGTCAGAGCAGGCCACCTTGAAGAAGCGCGATACGCTGGCGTTGAGGATGCGGAAGCGATACTTACGCGCTTCAACTTCGAAGTACGGTTTGTAGGCCAGATTCACGGTCATGACATCCCCCAGGAATCCGTCGAAGTCGAAGATGTCCATGAAAAGCTGTCCGTTCGCGTCCCAAGCCTTATCAGCCAGCAGGAGATTAATGTCGTAGTCGAGGTTTCCCCAGTCAGTCCCGGTGCCGCTCGGCAACCGGAAGTTGATCCCGTCCTTGAGGCCCTCGTTACCGCGATCCAGGGAGCTGTAGATGTTCAGCATGGCAGCGTTGCCTTTGTACACGTTCTGAGAGGTAAAGCTGAACATGTGGTCGTGGAACCAGTGCGTGCTCATGGTCTCGCGCCAGTCACCCGGGATCTTGTTAATTCCGCCGTTGCCGTCGGGAGTGCCCGCCCGCTTATCCTTGGCGCCAGTATTGATGCTGGTCCATCCGCCCAACTTGACGGGCCAGTGATAGTCATAGAACTGATTGGGGAAGAAGTAGGCTCCCGTGAACCCGTCGTTCTCCGCCCCGTGGTGCCCGTTGTGCTCGTGTGTCGAGAGCGTGTACCGCCCGAAACCGCCGTTGTCGTTAATACCAGCCAGCAATCGGTTGTGATGGCGGAACAGAATCGGCTCGCTGTAGCGCGCCTGCACCAGCTTTGGAGGAATGGTTCCCATAAAAGTCCACACCTTGTTGGGCTGTTGGACTGGCAGGCTGGGGTGGAAAACCAGGGGGAGCGAGCTGCCGATCAGGCTGTTCTGGTTCAGATCCTTGGTGGTGACGAGCCGGCTGTGACCATCCGTCCCAGTGCCGGTGGGATCGTAGCTCGTGTTGGTGGTGGCTCCCATCTGGTAGGCTTCCACGACGACTTGCGGCGGGAACTGGGCGAAGGCCTGGTGGGCCCAAATGTCTCCGGGGGGACGCCCCTCAATCGGGCCCATGGTTCCAGCAGGGAAGCCCAAGGCCGGATCCAGAGGCCAAGCCGTGGTGTTGGCGGCGGCCTGTGGGTCGGGCCCTGGCCCCACCCATCCTTGGATTGGCAGTGGGGCCATGATCCCGGCACCGGCCGTATACACCTTCCGAGGCAAAACGTCGAAACGAGGCATCACCTGCGAAAACGGTTGTACTCCAAACAGCGGGCTGGGCGGCGCGCCTGTCGGTATCCCGTCTACAACCTGAGCGTAAGCGCTGGGCATGAACGGGTTCAGGCCCCGAATCGGCGCCAGCAGACCTGCGGTTGTAAACAGCCCCCACTTTACGAGATCGCGCCGCGACACCTGTCCGGTGGATAGTGCCTTGACGATCTCCAGCCGATTCTTCCGTGCTTCCTCAGCTTCCTTCAGCCGCGCCTTCGAGGTGTTCCATGGTAGATACATGCTTCCTCCTCCAGCTGCTTTCTGGCGCCCGAGTGCCTTGTTCGTGAATTCTTTTGGCAATGCCGCCTGCTTTTGCAGCATGTGCAATGTGGCCCAGCAAGATTAAGGCATTATTGGCATTCCATTAGTTTTGTTTAAGAAATGGACTTACTGGCCGTGTGTTCTTGCACTTCGATTGCGCTAACTTAAGGATGGGCCGAGGAGCGGCTGGAGCGTCGTGTGTTGGTTAGTGAGAAACCGTGGAGTGGGCCCGGTTGCTGAAAATACTCAATCGCCTGCACTCACTTATACTTGTGTTTTCTGTGTTAATGCCTAATAGCTAATAGCTGCCCTGCAAGACTAACTCAATCGTATTCTTCCCGGTTGGCTCCTCCGGGAAGTCGCTTCGGACCACTCAAGCGCTCGCAGCGCCCACTTAACAGTAGTTATTTGAGGGTTGATCCTGTATAACACCGTCTGGAAATGGAAAGGCCGCCCTGGTTGAGGCGGCCTTTCGTAACACCAGCGTTTTCTCACAAGGAGGACATAGACGCGGGTGGTTATGGTTTGGCCAAGTTTTGCAAGAACGAGGGCAGCGGGGCTGCTGATCCAAACTTGCCGTTTGCCGGAATCGACATGTACTGATCCTTAACCTGTCCGGGATGATTCGGATCGTTCACCACCGGATATCCAGTTAAGGGCTCTGGTTCGTCTTGCTCTCGTTTTGCCCTATCCTCCATTTCCGGCCAGTGGTACCTTCTGCGGACCGCCGCCTCCGTTGTCGCTGATGTTCAGAGTGGCGCTGTGAGCTCCGGTAGCACTGGGTTTGAATTCTATCTTCACCACGCAGCTCGCCCCTGCTGCCAGGGTGGTGGCGCAGCTGTTCGAGGCAATCAGAAAATCTCCAGCGCCAGTTCCAAGGATAGAGAAACCGGTGAAGCTGACGCTTACCGTTCCCTGATTGGCAACGGTGACCGATCGAGCAGCGCTAATCGTCCCAACGGTCACGGTTCCAAAGCTCAGCGAGGTCGGGGAAACTGAGACGATCGTACCGGTCCCTTGGATGTTCAGAGACTGCGGGCTGCCGCCGCCGTTGTCACTGACATTGAGAGTGGCATCGCGGAGGCCGATCACTGTTGGGTGGAAGGTGAGTCCAACCACGCAGCTGGTTCCTGCAGCGAGCGTGCTGCCGCAACCGTTGGAGGAGATCCGAAAATCGGCCGGATTTGTGCCGCCCAAAGCAAAACCGCTGAAGGTCACGCTCACGCTGCTTTTGTTCGTAATCGTGACTGATTTCGGAAGGCTTGTGGTACCGACAAGCACTCTGCCGAATCCGAGAGAAGTCGGTGAAAACGCAATCGCTGTGCCCGTTCCAGAAAGACTCACCCTCTGCGGACTAGTGCTGGCATCATCAGCAACGGTCAAACTCCCGGTGCGTGTGCCAATGGCCGTCGGGGTGAAAGTTACATTCACCGCACAACTCGCGCCGGCAGCCAAGGTCGCTGCACAGGTAGTCGATTTCACAGCGAAATTGCCAGTCGCCTTGACGCTCGTGATACTTAAAGTAGCGCTGCCGCCGTTGGTAACCGTGATGGTCTTAGGGGCGCTGGTAACGCCAAGTGCGGCGGTGGGGAACACCAGCGACGCGGTGGAAAGCTTTACGGCAGGGACACCCACGCAGTTCGGGAATTTGAATCTGGCAATCCGCGTTTGCCAGTTAAAGGCTCCGGTTGTCGCCATGTACTCTTGCGTGTACCAGAAAGTGCAGTCATCCACCGGATCCACAGCCATCGCGCTGTAATCTCCCCAACGGGAAAAGATCTGGGAACCTGTGCCATTGACGATGATCGTTTCCGCTTCCATGGTGTCCGGAGGATCGCCGGGCACGCGGCCCGTAATTGCGATGGAGGGGCTCACAGTTGAGCTGGAGAGGCTATATCCGAGCGCGATATCGCCAACATGATCCATGGCAATACTGCCCATCCAGCGGAAGCTTAGGTCCGGCTGAAAGGTGCCTTGTTGCACAATTTTCGGCGTACTGTTCGGACTGTGGATTTCATACCAGCGGATACCTGACGGGGTTCCAACCGAGTGATTCACGACCAACGCTTCGTGCGCGCCGGCGCCGGTGAAGTTCCGGTACGAGAGGCGGTACATCAGTCGATCGGCCAGAGAATCCAGCGTGACTGTGGTGCCCGGCTGCTCGACACAACTGAAATTCGTGAATTTGTTGCACGCAGGGGTGAACGGGACCACGGGGATGTTTGTCGGTCCGGCGAAAGTGGAATTGGCCGGAGTCGCAAAGTCCACGTGGAACTTCCAAAGATTCAGACTGTTAAAGCCAAAGTTGATGAAAAAGTTTGGTTCGCCTGCAGGAGGCGGAGTTGTCCCATCCAGATCCGAAGGTAGGAGCCCGAACACGAGAGTGCCTTGCTGGAAGCAGATCATCGTCGCCGCTGCTCCCTTCAGCATGGCATTGCGATTCATGGCGCAAGCGTCGGCTCCTTTAAAAAGGTTGCTGAATGGGTCGAACATATTGAAAGAGAAATAGTAGGCGTCGGGCCAGATACCGATCTTGGGGTAGTCATTTAGATTCGCGAATTTGAAAGCATAACGGTGATATGTGCCGGTTGCATCACTGGTGGTAGACACGGCAACACATTCAAAAAACGGAGGACCTGTCTTGAACGCCAGCTGGCTCATGACCCAGCGGCCGGCCAGTTTGTCGTACTGAGCGAGAACATCGCCGTCATTGTCGGTCTCGCATGGGCCTCCAAAGCCTGCCCAGAGCGTATTCCCGGCAACGGGTCCGTGGAGGAGGGCTCCTGTGTTCTTATCGAATACTGCAAAGGAAGCATTGACCCACTGCACGTATTGAGTGGCGCCGACGGCTCCGTTCGTATCAGGGGGCGAAAGATTGACGATGAATCCATACTGGCCGTGGCCCAGGCCTTCGAAGCTAAGACTTGGAGTGATAGCGACCGCAGGCGACGCCGAGGTTTGTAACACCGGATCCTGTTGCTCGGGCACAGCGATTATGTTCCTGCCGATAAAGCGCGTAATCGGCCCGGTCGACTCCAGCAGTGGCCCCATTTCTCTTAGATCGCTTAGAGGAGGCGAGGTGTCGTGCTTGACCTCCTGCTGAATGCGCATTTGCGCGACTGGGCTCTGCGACCATGCGGGCACACAGAACGCCAAAGCAGTAATCGAGAGCACAAGCAAAATCTGTGGTTTGGTGCTATTCACGTTACGGCGCTTCCTTTTCCGCGATGACTCCCGAGGCGAACTCCCGAATTTAGAGTGAATTTGAACCGCAGCTGGAACAACTTGTTCGGTTCTCGAAGAAATGCCGGGCAGTGCGCTAACGCGACTGGAATCCCAGCACACCGATACTACACTCGCTCATCCTCCGGGAAAGATTTGGGCAGAATAGCCTGAAGTGTTTGCGAATCGTAGCGTTCTCGTCGGCTGAGAGTGCGCGGTTTCTGCCCACGTCGCATCATCCGGAGTTCAGCATACTTGCCGGAAGATTAGAGCATGGTTAGTATTACATTAATTTTTCCTTAAGATCTCTATTGTCCGGGTGCTTTCAGCTGGGGCTGCTACGGTAAGGGGGAAATGCCGGAGAAGAAACTAGCCCAGGCAAGAAGAGAGTCCCTCATCATTAAGAATCCTAACTGTGTCTTAATCCAGTTCTCATCTTCGCGATAGAACATACTCATTCGTCGTAGCGACGGAATGGTGTGTTGCGATGCCACGTTTTTTGGTGATTGACGACGATCAGAACAATGCGCAACTGCTTCGAGAAGCGCTGTCGGAACACGGTCTGTCTGGAATTGACGTAGCCTCCGACGGAGACCGAGGCCTGAGTCTGGCGAGCAGCACCCAATACAACCTCATTATCCTCGAAACGGATGTGCCCAAAGTCGACGGCCTTACAATCTTGCGCAGCCTGCGCGAGAGGGAGGTGTCAGTTCCCATCCTGGTATTGAGCCGTCGGGATGCGGTTGCCGATCGCGTTCAAGCACTCTGGGCCGGGGCTGACGACTATCTTTGCAAGCCGTTCGAGATCGAAGAATTGCATGCTCGAGTGCAGGCCCTGTCGCGCCGGTCTGCATCTCAGGTGCTAAAGCTGCGTGTAGCCGATTTGGAGATGGACATCCTTCAGCGCTCCGTCACCCGGGCTGGCAAGCGGATCGACCTGTGCAAGAAGGGGTTCGCAATCCTGGAGTATCTGATGCGCAATGCCGACTCTGCGGTCACGCGAGATAAGCTACTCGAACATGTTTGGGGTGGGACCTCTGAAGGCTTGACAAATAGGGTCGATGTGTACATCAACTATCTTCGTCGCAAGATCGATCAGAACTTCGAAAAGAAACTCATTCACACCGCGCGGGGGATCGGATACATGATTTCCGGTTCAGATCAGCGCCCAGAAACAAAACCATTGCGCCTGATTTCTACTGGGAGGAGCGAGTCTTGTAACTAGCGAAAATCTTCTGGGAATTACCTGCTATAGTGACGCCGCTGGGCCGAACGGGTTGTTATGCCAAGTTTCGGCGGCGCCAGCCAGAAGCAGACTCCCGCGGTCGAAGTAAATTCTTAAGAGTCCACCAGACCCTGCCGGATGGCGTAGCGAATCAGGCCTGCGGTGCCGTGGATACCCAGTTTCTCCATGATGTTGGAGCGATGGAACTCCGTCGTCTTTGGACTTAGGTAGAGAATAGATGCTATCTCTTTGCTGGTTTTCCCCTCCGCCACCAATTGCAGGACCTGCCGTTCTCGATCGCTCAGAGGTTCCGAGACAAGTTCAGTCTTATTTATGAATGCCTGCACGACCGTGCGGCAAATACCGGCGCTCAGGAAAATCTCTCCCTTACACACTTCGCGAATCGCGCGAACCAGTTCCTCTGGCGCTCTCTTCTTAAGAACATATCCCGAAACGCCAGCCCGCAGGCTCTCCAACACAAATTTGTCTTCGGTATGCATGGTCAGGAGCACCGTCTTGGTATGGGGATGGTTCTTGCTGATCTCATGCGCAGCGTCAATACCGTTCAGAAGCGGCATCGAGACATCGAGTACGGCTACGTCTGGATGGAGGCGCTCACACAGCCGCACCGCTTCGCGCCCGTCGTAAGCTTCCCCGATGATTTCAAAATCTTCCCTCTCCAGAACGGCTCGTACTCCCTCGAGGACGATCGGATGGTCGTCTGCCAGCAGAACTCGTACTGCCATATTTTATTCCTTGTAATGGACAAAGGCAGGCTAACCCGCCCAAGTCATCGCGCTCGGGGGGAAGTACAGTCGCTGCAATAAAGGGGGGAGACAGCTGCACTGCAAATTCGGCGCTACAACCACACATTACTCCATTACAACATTACGTCTTGGCTGTGCCCCAGGTCAACCAAAAAAAACGGGCGTCTAAAGCGGACGCTCGCGCAGCCCGCCAAAATCAGGCGAAGTCTCGCGCGGGTACGGTTGGCGATTCGTTTTCTCCGCGTAATTATGAGGAGAAGGACTCATCCTAAGTTCGGCCCACTCCGGAAAAGCCAGCATGTTCACAGGAACAACGGCAGGAAGCAGTAATGGCAACCAGAGCCGGAAGCAGGAACCTTCGCCGAGAGCGCTATCCACCTCGATGCGGCCGCCGTAGGCTTCGGCGATGGCACGAACGAAGGATAGTCCCAAGCCTGAGCCCTGTACTCTTGACCTTCTCGCTCCCGGAGAACGATACGATCGTTCGAAGATGTGCTCCAGTTCCCCAGGCGCAATCCCGCAACCGGTGTCGCGAACCGAGATCACAGCCTGATTGTCGTGGGAGGCGAGCACGACCTCGACGCAGCCTTGCGGTCGATTGAATTTGATGGCGTTGTCCATGAGGTTCAGCAAGGCACGCCAGAGATGTCCGGCATCGACTTCTGCTCTGAGGTCCCCTTCCACGGCCGCGACAATTTCGACCTCGTGTTCTGCTGCCGTTGCCCGCATGGCTTCGACCGCGGTATTGACGACTTCCGACAAACTCTCTTCCTGGCGGCTGGGCTGAATTCGGCCGGAGGGCGTCTGCGCCAGCATCAGCAAGTCCGAAATCGTGCTACAGGCCAGATTCAACTGTTGCAGTTGATTGGACAGTGCCTTCCGGTAGTCTTCCTCGCTCGTTGACCAGCGCAACGCACGTTCAGTTTCGGCATACAAAGCGGTTAATGTGCGCCGCAACTCGTGGGACACGTCGGGCAAGAATTGCTGCATGGGCTGTACCGAGCTGTGCAGGCGGGAAAGCATTTCGTTCAGCTCCGTGCTGAGGTGCTCCAGATCGTCGCCAGTCGCGGAGACAGTCAGACGGTGACTCAGGTCGACAATGGAGATTTTGCCGACCGCTTCCCTCATTCTCCTCAAGGGCGCCAAAGCTTTCCCGACGAACCCCCATGTCGCCATGCCGACGGTACCCAATTCGGTCGAAACCAGCAGGAAAAGCAGGAATCTACGGTGTTCTGCCAGTAATGTGCGGCCGCTCCAGACGCTCAGCAAGCCGAACAGACCGAACATCAAGGTCTGCTGCACCATGATCCGCGACCGAACACTAAGCCGTGGCTGCCACAGCCGTGTCATGATCCGCCAATACATAGCCGATGCCTCGCACTGTGTGAATGAGGTTCTTGTCGAATCCAGAGTCAACTTTGCCGCGCAGGCCGTTGATGTAGACGTCGACAATGTTGGTTAAGCCTTCAAAACCCAGGTTCCAGACGTGCTCCACCACCATGGTGCGGCTGACCGGTCGCCCGGCGTTGCGCATGAGGTACTCAAGGAGGGCGTATTCCCGTTGGGTAAGAGGAATCGGCTTTCCGGCGCGGGTGACGACATGGCGGATCCGGTCGATTTCCAAGTCGGCCACCGAGAGGCTGTCCAGTAACTGGTGGGGCCGGCGCAGCAACGCATGAATACGCGCCACCAGTTCGTCAAAGGAAAATGGTTTGCGCAGGTAGTCGTCGGCGCCCATGTTCAAGCCGCGAACCCGATCCGCGGTTTCGGGGCGCGCCGACAGGATCAGCACGGGCACGTGCAGCCGCTGCTTGCGGATTCGCTGCAAAACGGTGAAGCCATCGAGGCGGGGAAGGTTCAAATCCAAGATGATGGCGTCGTATTCGACTTCGATGGCCAGATCCAGACCACTCTGGCCATCCGCGGCCAAATCCACGGCGAACTGCTCTGCTTCCAAGCCCTCCAGAAGGACACGCCCAAGCCTGGGCTCATCTTCCACCACAAGAATACGCACGGGGACCCCCTTTTTGCGGTTGACCTGACTAAGAACAGTTATTCTTAGGCCACAAAGCGACCAATGGTGCTTTGCCGCCATGACGCCGCGAGGCTGGGGGAGGTGGGCTGACTAGCGAAACCGCAGAGGCCCGGGGGATTGGCCGTCTAGTGAAACCGCAGAGGCCGGGGGAGTGGCCGTCCAGTGAAACCGCAGAGGGTGGGGGAGTGGCCGTCTAGCGAAACCTCAACTCTGCGTTCGGTCACAACCTTATGTGATGTAGGTCACACGAGACAACGGGGGTTTCCCTAGTTTGTGTAGAAAGAACTACTAGGGACATAAAAAGAACGTCCGGGGCTTGCTTGGATTCTTGGAGTTGGCCGAGGGCTTGGCGCAACTACCCTTGAGGGTAGCAGGCTTCTGCAAAGATCCGAGCGAAGCCTATATCTTCCAGTCGGCGGTCAACCACCACCGAGGCATGAGCTTCCAAAAGTTAGGAGCCTTGGCAAGTCTTTCGGCATACGCAGCGAGTGCCGATGAACCGTTGCCCGTGCCTAAGGGTAGATCCGAGCAAATAACTGTTCCGTGAGCCACGAGAATCGTATCTCAACTTAGCCGAATGTCACCCAGGATGGCATCAGTGGGATAGCCTTTTCGGCGCTAGGGGCGACGACCAGGAATCCAGTTCAGCTGGACGAGAGACGCGAAAAATGCCCAAACAAAGCCGGGTCATAGTCGTATATGATCGCCGGAGACCTTACCTTTACCTTACCTTTGGTCTACCCCTTGCTCAGGCGGCACTCGAATCTTCATATCGTTGCGGGGGCTATCCAAGAGTCCAAAGCGCTGGATTGGGTAGCCAGTCTGGGCCCCGACCTTGTTCTGGTAGGGTGGGGGGCATTCGGGACCAGAGCAGATCAATTCACTCCGCAATTCACCACCCGTTTTCCGGCTCTTCCGGTAATCGGGTTCTCCATGCGGGGCGACACCGGACCAGACTTGGCAAATCTGAATTGTGGGGTGGACGGTTTCGTTGGCGCGCATAGGGGTGAGCCAGGAACTCCCACAATTGGTTGAAAAAGCTCTTCAGTCAAGCATCCCGACTCGCAAGCGACACTGGAAGGCCTCGGCCCAATCTGCTGGCTGCCCCGATTGATTTCGTTCTGATTGACGAGCTACCGAGTTCCCCGCGGTGCACTGCCGGCGAAGGGAGACGCCCGCTCCCGGCACTGACACAGCGGACAAGCATCCAGGTCCGCTCCGTAGTAGATTCTGCACTTGAGGCAAGGTAGCCCCAACCCCACGGGGTAGTGGAGCTGAGGCTGGACCTCCTCAGTTGTTTGCGTCACAAGGTTCATCCCCGTCTGTGTCATACCCATTTCGTTCACCTGCGATCCCAGTTGAGTTCCTAATAGTCCCGCGGTTGCGCACACTGCCCAACCAAAAAGAGTCTCAACGAACCGCACGAACGGGATGAAACCGGGAGGATTGTCTACACGACATCCAACCGCCATCCCGACCGGTTGCCCAGCATGAGTTCACGGTGCAGTTCCGATTGAACGTGCTTGGAATCGTGATACCCATCGCTGGGGTCTTCTTGATCACATTTCATGCCTAATGCGTGCAGCCGGGCTCGGTCATATCCCGTGATCGGGCACTCCGCCGTTGCTTAAGTCGCCATCATCACCCCCGCCAAGGAAGCAGGTTCTGCCGTTGTGGCTACATCACTGCGTCATTGCCAGCAGAATGTACATCGCAAAGACTGAAACACAACATGGATGGAAGAGATTAAGAGCGAATTAGAAATTGATTAATTCCTCACAAATAAGGCGCGAGCTTCGCGAGATTAAAGTGTCGGCAACACGCCTGCGATTCGGAGG
>Ga0126372_10001078_pt1 | contig 10725 bp, 9 predicted proteins | sample PanSoiMetaPlot_6_FD_92762 | JGI IMG/M metagenome (GOLD analysis project Ga0126372, IMG submission 92762) | Tropical forest soil microbial communities from Panama - MetaG Plot_6 | ecosystem: Environmental > Terrestrial > Soil > Tropical forest > Bulk soil | place: Panama | collected 2016-02-17
GAACGCGTGACCCTGCGGCTCGCCCTGGGCGAGGCCCTCGAGTGTCTCGGTCTCACCGTGGTGTTCCTCATTGTCAATCTGGCTGCGGGCCTGACCTCCATCTTCGGCTTTCGTGCTCTGACTGGGAGCTTCGTCTCGGTCTACTGGCTCAACGATGTGAGCCTGGCCGTGCTATCCCTTCTCCAGGCTCTCGTCTTCCATCGCTGGTGGCGGCCCACGAAATAGCCCGCGCCGCACGTGCATCCCGGGGTTTTCCTTGGCTGGGTCAGGGACTACGACTATACTCGGCCGGCGGGTGGTCCCGGGCGAGGCTAACGCGGCGAGACGTAAGCCGCTTTCCTCGTCGATGCGGCGTCCGGAGGAAAGGGGGCTGGGCCTTGTCCCTTCTTGATCCGTCCACGGGCCTGTTTCAGTACGAGGCCTTCCTCCACCTCCTGCTCCGCGAGACCGGCCGTGGCACCCGATACCGCGACTTCTTCACCTTGTGCCTGTTCAAGCCGGACGTACCGCCAGAGGACGCCGAGTTCGAGGCCGGGATCGAAGCCGCGCTCTCCACCAGGGTGGCCGAGTTTATCCGCGCCACTGATATCGTTGGGCGCTTTCCCATGGGGCTGGCCGTGCTCCTGCTCCACACCGGTCACACGGAGGCCATTGGGGTGGCCGAGCGTGTTCGGGCCGGCGTGCGGCGGGTCGAGTTTCGGCGGGGGCCTGAACAGCCTCCCATACAGTTGACGCTCAGCGCAGGGGTCGTGTCGTTCCCCCGGGATGGCCAGACCTCGACCGCTCTCCTCTCCCGGGCCCAGCGCTACCTCGAGCAGGCGAGACAGCGCGGAGGCGACAAGGTCGTCTACGGGATGTAGCTGCTTTCTCTCGGGCGGTCACGCCCTCAGGGCGCTCGCCAGATGATCCTGCCGTTCTCGTTTCCGAGCCAGATCCGGGGCAACCCGCTGTCCTTCACCCCCAGGAGAACGCGCACGCGCTCGCCTCCATCCATCATCTCGAGGCTCGAGGTCCCATCGCTCGCCACAGTAATGCGCGTGCGCGGCTTGCCGTTATCGCCGTGGATCTGCAGGACCGTCGCGGTTGGGTTTTGTGCCATTCCCAAAGAGGCCCGGACCTGTCCTCGGGGGTCCCGAAGGACAAACTCCTCCGCTTCGAGGGTCCTCGGTCCCGGGCGATGCTGGGGGGTCTGCCCCATGACGGCGAGGGCAATGCCGCCCACGAGCATGAGAAGGGACATCCCCCTCCACCGCCGACTCTCGCGCTCCATACGCTCGAGTCGTGCGGTCAGCGAGCTCAGGGTGGGCTCAGTCATGGCGTCTCCTCAAGAGGCCTTCGGTGGGGTCGCATCATCGGCCCGCGGTCGAGGCGTCGGGCCTGCGACGCCGCCCGAGCCGAAGCGGACCGCGAAGTCGCCCGCCTTGATCGAGCGAAGGATCGCATCCGGGTTTCGCGACGCGCTCACTTCGATCCAGGCACGGCCGATGTGGTCGTCGTTGTGGGAGTCGTCGGTAGCCACCTTTGGCAGCTCGATGGCATCCACGTCGTATTCCGCCCGGTACACGCCCGTGTCGCTCACCTCTACCGCATGGATGGGAAACCAGTCGTTGCCAATTCGTCGAATTCTTCGCAGCGTCTGATCCACCGTCAGGCCGTAGCGCGCCGGGTGGTTCAGGATGTAGAGGGTCTCCCGATCACCTGTCACCTTGCCTACATGCTGGGCGAGCGGCTTGTAGTCGAGCTCCACCCCCGGCAGGATGATCATGCGGTCATCGCCTGCGGGAATATTGAACCAGTAGTCGGGCTCGATCAGGTCGTCGTGGTCCGTGATTGCCAGAAAGTCGTAGCCCAGGTCGCGGTAGCGAGAAACGACCTCCTCGATCGGAAACCGCCCATCCGAGAAGGTGGTGTGGGCATGCAGGTTGCCCTTCAGAATCGCCATGCTCAGGTCTTGTCGTATCCCGGACTGGGGCAGAGCGTCAAGGAAGAAGGGCTGCGTGCCAGGAGCCCGAATTCGTGGGCCATTTTCACGACCGCTACCCCCTCAGCCAGCTGTCACTTTTTGGTAGGCGAGGTGACGCAGTCTTGCATTCGGCAATTTCTCCTCACCAAGGCGGAGGATTGAGCCCTCAAATCAGGGGATCGCTACACGAAATTGGGTGCTTAGAGTCCACTTCCTTTTTTGACCTTGCATTTGGAGTAAATCTGAGCAGAATTGAGAAGCTCGGTGAAATCTGGGAAGAAAAATCATCATGTCGATGGAGACAACAGCCAATCCAAGCGATGACGACCGCAGCGACCAGCGCTCAGGAAGATGTGAAGTGCCGAAGCACCTCGGTCAGATCGCGAAGGGCACTTGGTTTCGCGAGGATATCTACGGCGCCCAGCTCGCGTGCCCGGTGCGTTGCTTCGGTCTCGGCATGAGCCGAGAGGATGACCACGGGCAGATCGGGAAATCGGCTTCGAATACGCGAGAGAACCGAAAGGCCATCGAGTCCCGGCATGACGAGATCGAGGAACACGCCATCGACCGTCGTGGTTTCGACGACATTGAGCGCTTCGACTCCGTCGAGGGCTACCAGCACGTCGTGTCCTTCGACACGCAGCACTTCTGCGAGCACCTGGGCGACCGACGGATCGTCTTCGACGACCAATATGCGCATGGGCGGCTCCGCGCTCGCAGTATCCGGGCCGAGGGCTCCGCTCGTCAAGGACTAACATTCGGAACTGCGCATGCCAGCTGACACGATCCTGGTCATCGGCAGTGACCTCCAGAGCCGCGATATCCTCACGCATGGCGTCAAGGAGATCGGGTACTCGACCGTCGTCGTGGGCAGCCTCCCCGACGCGCTAGCGCTTGCGCCCAGCTTGCGTCCCCAGGCCGTTGTCCTGGATCTCGATGACGCGGAAGCGGGCGCCCTCGATCTTCTGCACCAGCTGCGCCTGGAGAGTCCCGATGCTCCGGTGATCGTCCTCTCCGGAACCAACGACGCGGCCCTTGCGGTGAGAGCCGTGCGGGCGGGCGCCTGCGACTTCCTCGTCAAGCCAGTTCCCGCGGAGACGCTTCGCGACTCGATCGCCCGCGGCCTGGCCCAGAGTGGCCATGGGCCCGTGTTGGATCTCTCGCCCGGCGCGGTGGCCGAGGGCGATCGATCGCCCTACAATCTCGATCTCCTCTTCCGGGGAAGCGAGCGCATGCGCGCCGTCGAAGACATCGTGCGGCGCGCCGCCGATACCAATGTCACCGTTCTCCTCACCGGCGAGAGCGGAGTCGGCAAGGAGATGGTGGCGCGCGCCGTTCATCAGATCTCCGGACGTCTCGACAAGCCCTTCGTGAAGGTGAACTGCGCATCGCTGCCTGCGGAGCTCCTCGAGTCCGAGCTGTTCGGGCACGAGAAGGGCGCGTTCACCGGCGCGCATCGCCGGAAGCCAGGCAAGTTCGAGCTGGCTCACCAGGGCACCTTTTTACTCGACGAGATCGGTGAGATGCCGCTCAGCCTACAGGCCAAGCTGCTCCACGTGCTGCAGGACGCAAAGTTCTTCAGTGTCGGCGGCACCGAGCTGATCACGGCGGACGTGCGTCTCATCGCGGCGACGAACAGCAACCTGGCGACGCTCGTCGCCAGCGGACAGTTCCGCGAAGACCTGTACTACCGGCTGAACGTGGTCACGATCCCCATTCCCCCGCTCCGAACGCGCCGGGAAGAAATCCCCGCGCTCGTGCGCCACTTCCTCGGGCGCTTCTGCAAGCAATACAACCGGAACACCCCGACGATCTCGCCCGAGACGATGCGGCTCTTTCAAGACTACAGCTGGCCGGGCAACGTGCGTGAGCTCGAGAACATGATCCGGCGGCTCGTCGTCCTCCAGAGCGAGCTGCTCGTTCAGGAAGAAATCGCGCTCAGGACCGAGAAGCCGCAGGGCGTGCCGCCGGCGCCGACGTTCCTCACTCCCCGGGAGCCCGGGCCTGCGCCGCCGCGGCCCGGAAAGAATCTCGGCCTGAAAGAGATCGCGAAGAAGGCAGCGATGGCAGCGGAGGCGGCAGCCATCAAGGAAGTCCTCGAGCGAGTCAGGTGGAATCGCGCTGAGACAGCACGCTTGCTCAAGATCAGCTACAAGGCACTTCTCTACAAGATCAGACAGTGCGGTCTCGATGGTCCCAAGCCTGACGGACATGGGAAATAGATTTCCCTGTCTAGGTGTAGATTTTTCCGTAATCTGCCGTGTAATTCTCACGCTTAACTAGCAGTCTCCACGGTCGCCAGGCTGCCGATCAGCGTCTGGATTCCGCCCGTCCTCTAGAAATCTCTATGGCTAAAGGGGGAATCCCCACATACTTGTCCATTGGCAAAATGGCGTACGGATCCCGGCGCAGATTTTGCTTATCTATTTGATTCGCCGGGAGTCGCTGCTTCAGACAGTTTCTCGGGTCCTGGCCTGTGAGAGACCGATAGGGCGCGAGCCCTTGAAGGAGAGTGCCTTGAACGCAGTCCCTGGCCTTCAGGACATCCCTGGTGTCGCGAATCCTTCCAGAACACGTCACCTTGGTGTCACGCACCACGTGCGAGGCTAGATACTAGATCCCGCGAAGGGAACGCTCAAACCTGTGAAAGCCATCATCCTGGACGAAACGCTAGACCTGTCTTCCCGCCTTCGGCCGCTGCTCGTGGGTCGTGGCTGCGCGGTCCAGTGCGCGTGCTCGACTCAAGAGCTCGAGATGCTGACCGGCCGTCACGAGCCTCCGGATCTGGTTGTGGTCAATCTCGCCGGTGATCTCGCCGCGTGGCAGATCACGCGATACCTCGAATCTACCCCAGCCGTGCGGGCCGCCTTGATTCTGGTCGATCACCGCACGACGCCGGGACTCGATGGGCTCGCCGCCGTCCCTGGAGTGGAGTGCGTCGAACCTGACGACATGGTCAGGGTCAACGCCTGGCTCGATCGTGCCGCCGGAAAGCTCTCGCCAGTCGGCGTGGGCTCGACCCCGGCAGGGGCCACCGCCCGGGACGTCTACTCCGGCATCATCGGGCAGTCACCGCAGCTCCGGGAGGTTCTCACCAAGATCGACAAGGTCGCGGGGGGCGACGCCAACGTCTGCATCATGGGCGAAAGCGGTACCGGCAAAGAGCTCATCGCGCGCGCGATTCATCGCAACAGCCCGCGGCGAGACCGACCGCTGGTCACCCTGGACTGCACGGCAATCCCTGAGGGGCTCATGGAGAGCCAGCTCTTCGGGCATCGCCGCGGGTCCTTCACGGGAGCCGTCGAGCACCGAAACGGTGTCTTCGCCCTGGCTGACACCGGCACACTGTTCATCGACGAGATCAGCGAGTTGCCCCTTCCCCTTCAGGCCAAGCTCCTCCGGGTCATCCAGGCCCACGAGTTCGTCGAGGTCGGAGGCAGTCAACCCATCCAGACCGATATCCGCCTGATCACCGCCAGCAACAAGGACCTTCGGCAGGCTGTGGCGGACGGCACGTTCCGGGCCGACCTGTACTACCGCGTCGCGGTGGTCATGATCCAGCTCCCGCCCCTCCGGGAGCGGCGGGAAGATATTCCCCAGTTGGTACGGCATTTCCTCGAGCGGTTCAGCACGGTACACCGCCGGCCGGTCCCCGCCATCACCCCGCGGGCGCTGGAAATGTTGACGTCCTACACCTGGCCCGGTAACGTAAGGCAGCTTGAGAATTGCATCGAACAAGCGGTGGTGCTCGCGAACGAGGAGACGATTGACGTCGATGTGCTCTCACTCGACCATCGCGAGCCCAAGAAGATGGCGGGCCACCACGAGAGCGCGCACGCCGGTCTGACGCTGCGCGAGGTGGAACAGGAACATATCTTGCGAACGCTGCACGCCGTGAACGGGAACCGGACCCGGGCCGCCAGGCTCCTCGGCATCAGCCTGCGCTGCCTGCAGTACAAGCTGAAGTCCTACGCGCAGAACGAGAGCGCGGCGCTGGAGTCCATCGGTGGCACTCAGATCAAGTACCCACGAGGAGTCCAATCATGAAGCAACCGCTCCGCTGGCTGGCCGTTCTGCCGACGGTGATCCCTCTGCTCTCCTCATTGCCCAGCTCCGCAGCGCATGCGCAGGGAACCACCGAGCCGAGCTACATCGTGGGCGCGGAGGACATCCTCGACGTGCAGGTCTGGGACAACAAGGACCTGAACCAGGTTGTCTTCGTGCGGCCCGACGGCAAGACCTCGCTCCCTCTGGTCGGCGAGATCCAGGCTGCCGGCAAGACCGTGCAGGAGCTTCAGGACTATCTGTCCGCGATGTACTCCAAGACCGTGAAGGGAGCCGCCGTCACCGTCATCATCCGCGAGATCAAGAGCCGTCCCGTGTACTTCCTGGGTGGATTCGGGAAGCCTGGAGCCCTCCAGCTCTTGCGGACCGACCTGACGCTGCTCCAGGCCCTGGCGCTGGTTGGGGGCGTCACTCCTGCTGCCGACGCTGACAAGGGATTCGTCCTCCGCAAGGACAAGGTCATCCCGGTGAACTTCACCAAGCTGGCCCAGAAGGGTGATCTCACGCAGGACGTGAAGCTCGAGCCTGGTGACACGGTCGTGGCGCCGCTGGCAGACATGGTCTACCTGCAGGGAGAGGTCAAGGCCCCTGGAGCCGTCAAGTACACACAGGATCTGACCGTCGTACGTGCCATTACCCAGGGGGGCGGCCTGACGCCCATGTCCGCCGGAGGCAGGGTGGACATCCTCCGCGGGAAAGGCGAAAAGAAGGAACGGATTCGCGTAGATGTTGATAAGATGATGCGGGCTCCGGACGAGAACCTGGATGTATTGCTGAAGCCCGACGACATCATCTTTGTTCCCCAACGACTATTTTAGACCTGTCGTCACCCCTCGCGGGGACGAGCCGAGCCGGCTCGTCCCTGCGCTAGTTCTCGCCTTAGCGCTTTCGCTCGTCTGGCCAGGCTTCGGGTGGAGCCCCGCCAGCGGTCAGGCCTCTTCCGGAGGAGGCGGAGCCACGCCTTCCGGAGGTACCGGGGGCACCCCTTCGGGAGGAGGCCAACCAGGAGGCGGAGCGGGGGAGACCACTCCAAGCCAAGCTCAACCACCCGGCACCGGTGAGACACCTCCGCCGTTTTACGTCCCGCAGTTCCCGAATCAGTTTCCCCCGGCATTCCAGACGCCCCTGCCGCAAACCCAGCCCTTTGGCGTACCACCGGGTGTTGGCACGGGCGTTCCGGGCGGGCCAGTTCCTCCTTCTTGGACTCCACCTATAGCTCCGCCGCCTACCCAGGCTCATCCGCCCACGGCGTTTCCGACAAATTTCGCCTACGGCTTTGGCGGGAGGAAAACATTCGAGCTCAATCCGACCGTGTACCTGAGCGAGCAGTGGACTGACAACTTCAACCAGACAGCAACAAACAAGCAGACGAACTATAGGACGACGCTTGGTCCCGGCGCATACTTCGTCATCAACGGACCCTCCACCAAGGGCTTCCTCTCTGGCAACGCAGGGTTGACGTACGACACAGCCCCCAACTCGAGCAACTTCAATGTCCTCCCGACGATCACGGCGGGACTCTTTCAGATATTCAGTCCGAGGCTCAGCCTGAGCCTGACCAACTCGTACGTCAGGAACAACAACCCGACGTATGGGGACGTGTTCGGACTGAACACTCAACGCCAGACGTTCACGAGCAACTCCTTAAGCGCTTCCCTCAACTACTTGATCGATATCGTCTCGACGCAGCTCTATTACCGAAACTCCATCTACAACACGAGTGGGAACAACAGCACGATCGGGGGCAACAGCACGAGCGACACGACCTCCAACATCATCGGAGCCTCGGCCAGCACGCAGATTGGTATCTACAACACGGTGAGCCTCGGCTACGAGTATTCGTGGAGCGATACTTCCGGCGGCGGCGCCGGCATCAACTCGGGCGAAAGCCACGGCAATCTGGTGACCGCTACGATCGCCCGCCAGACGGGCATCTACTCATCCGTCGGCCTCACAGGGTCGTACGCAGTGTATTCACCTTCCCAGCAGCCCGATAACCACATTTGGAATTTTTCCGTGTTCTCGACCTATGGACTGCCCTCGGGCCTTTCGTTCTCGGGCAGCCTCGGCGTGAGTCAGTTTTCTCAGGATGGTCAGCCGACCTCGACAGGGGTGACCAGCAATTCGAGCGTGAGCTATGCGTTTGGCAAAGCCGTCGCGACACTCGGTATATTTTCCGGGTTCCGAAACACTGGGCTCGACGGCCAGAATTTTGGGGTCGTGCAGACGCAGGCCTACACGGCGTCGCTGTTGTACACGTTCACCCCACTCGTGACTGGGTCAATCTTCGGCACATACGCCGAGAACAGTCCTACAGGGAGCGGGAACAACGCCAATGGGCAGAACTCTAGCAATCTTACCGCGACAGCCAATCTCAGCTGGCAAGTGCTTCGCTGGCTGAACCTCAGCGGGAACTACACGTATCTGCTACGCAGCAATCCGACCACTGGCTCTCTTACAGGAAGTGGCAGTGTTCCTGTCAATACTGTTACCCTCACCCTCGGAGCGACGTTCTAAAGACCATTTTCGTCGTAAAATCTTTCGTTATCCACGCATAAACTGCGTAGTCCTGTAGGTTACTAAACCATTGATTCCGTGTCGGATTTTCTTCACGATCGGAGCTTCAGCAGACGCTACTGCGCAAATTCCTCCATTGCGGAACAGAGTTTCCCTTTGTCGGTAGTAAAGTTCTCCGTCACAATTTCTAAGCAATCCATATAAATCAGGAACTTGCCATGATTTGATCCCACGAAACAGGTGGCACTGCCCTTGCTCCTTAGCGGGTGGCCGCCATGGTCAGGATCTTTCGCCACTACGTGCCTGGAATCATGCCCATCCTGCTTGCGGGCGACATTGCTGTCGTCGCTGGCGCCCTTTTCCTTACCGCATCATCCGGCACCTGGATGGGAGCCGGCCATATCGGCCCAACACTCCTGTTCATTGCAGGCGTCCAGACCTTCCTTCTGTATCTGGGAGACCTGTACAACACCCGGCTACCCCTCGGCCGTCGCGAACTGATAGCAAGGTTACTCATTTGCCAAGCTGCCGCAGCGCCACTCATTGCGACGGGTGGCTATGCGTTCACGAGTCTTCGGCTTGGTCGTCTCGCGTTCCTCGAACTCAGTGTGACCTTGCTCGTGGGACTCCTCCTGTGGCGCACGGCATGGCTGGGATCCTGGTCCCTGGACCGCATGACCATCCGAGTGCTCGTGGTGGGTTCAGGCAACATGGGCAATGCCATCGCCGGTCTAGCACCCGTAAGTGAGCGGCCGTTCAAGATTATCGGCTATATCGACGACGATCCCGCTGCCGCCGACTCGATTCCGCTCGGTCACGAGCTGCTCGGAAAAATCTCTGATCTGTCCTCCATCGTCGAGGAGACGCACCCGGATGTGGTGGTGGTGGTTCAGCAGGACCGCCGCGGGCGCTTCCCCGCCAACTCCCTGCTCGAGTGTCGTCTCCGGGGCATTGCAGTGGAGGATTGGCCGACCTTCTATGAGAAGGCGACGGGCAAGATTCTCGTGACGGAGCTTCGGCCCAGTTGGCTCATTTTCGCAGACGGCTTCGTGAAGACGCCAAGGACCGAGATCATCAAGCGACTCTTCGACCTGTCCCTCGCCACCGTGGGGTTGCTCCTGACGGCACCGCTCATGGCCGTGATCGCGGTGGCGATCAAGCTGGAGTCCGAGGGCCCGGCACTGTTCCGGCAACCTCGGTCGGGTCAGAATGGCTGCATCTTCATCCTCAACAAGTTCCGTTCCATGCGCCAGGACGCCGAAGAGCGCACGGGACCCGTCTGGGCACAGCTCAGGGATCCTCGCGTCACGCGAATTGGAAACTTCCTTCGCCGGACGCGGCTCGACGAGCTCCCGCAGCTCTTCAACGTCTTTCTCGGCCAGATGAGCTTCATCGGGCCGCGGCCCGAGCGCCCAGAGTTCGTGCAGAGCCTGCAAACGCAGATTCCCTACTACATGAAGCGCCTGTCCGTGAAACCCGGCGTCACGGGGTGGGCACAAGTAAGGTACCGCTACGGCGCGTCTGTGGAAGACGCACTGGAGAAGCTCCAGTACGACCTCTACTACATCAAGAACCTTTCGCTATTCCTGGACCTCCTGATCCTCTTGAACACCGTTCAGGTCGTCCTCTTCGCGCGGGGCCGCTGATCGGTCCGACGGTAGCCCAAGGAGAAGATAGCCCATGGATATTGTGAGCACGCTCAAACAAGTTGCCCTGTCGCTGTTCGTCCGACGAAAGAAATGGATCGTCATGACTACGGTGGCGGCCCTTGCCCTGTTCCTGCCCGTGGCCTATCTCGTGTCCCGCGAACCACCGCGATACCAGACGACGGCCACCATCTTCCTCGAGAACAGGGCACCGGCGGCGCTCTTTCAGGAGTTTTCTCCCTTCCGTCCTCTCCCAGTGCAGCTCGCCATCCTCCAAAGCAAGGTCCTCGCTCAGTCGGTCATCGAAGCGCTGCCTCGCGCCTCGGTCGAGGATCTCATCGCCAATCCGTACAACAGCGACATTCGGGTCGACATTCAGAACTGGTTCCGACGCCTGCGCGGGATAGCCCCCGTCGTCGAGAGCCCCGAGGTGCGCGCGCTCGAAGAACTCCGGAACGCGCGTGTCAATTTCTTCCCGATGGGGGCGACCGGCATCGTGCAGGTTCGCGCGGAGGCCTCGAACCCGCGGGTGGC
>Ga0126372_10001079_pt1 | contig 10723 bp, 12 predicted proteins | sample PanSoiMetaPlot_6_FD_92762 | JGI IMG/M metagenome (GOLD analysis project Ga0126372, IMG submission 92762) | Tropical forest soil microbial communities from Panama - MetaG Plot_6 | ecosystem: Environmental > Terrestrial > Soil > Tropical forest > Bulk soil | place: Panama | collected 2016-02-17
AACTCGGCTTTACTGTCCCGTAGCTGTCCCGTACTGCCGGAACTGCAGATTTTTCAATCATTTGTGCCGCATCCTCGAGCTTGTTCATGCCAGCGAGCACCTCCGGGCTAGCCGTCTTCACGTAGTAGCCGAGAGTAATGCTGACATTTGAGTGTCTGAGGATCGCTTGGATGGTTTTGTCCGGCACGCCCAAGTAGTACAGATTGGTTCCCAGGCCGCGTCGTGCGGCATGGAATCCATACCACTTGGGCAGGCGTGGATCACGCTCGGAAACGTGATCCTCTTTTGCGTGAGCTTTGCCTTGAGCGAGGCCGCAGTGACAGCACTGATTCAGCGCGGGCCGTATCACGCGATTGATTAGGTTGTTCATGCACAGATGTCTGCCCGACGTATTACGGAAGATCGGGCCATTGTCGGGGTTTCCTGAGCGTACACGATGAAGCTCCAACCGTTCCGCCAGCAGCTTAATGGTCGGAACAGGAGAAGCACTTATTTCCGTTTTCGGTAATAGTACGTGTCCATTCCAGATGGACCGCGCTACCCAGAGGTGGCCATCGTGAAAATCGGGCCACTCGAGTCCTTCCAGCTCACCCCGCCGCAAACCGGCAAAACTGGCGACGGCGAAGACCGTAGTTGCGGGTTCCGGCAAGCGAGCAAGAATCTCAAAAATCTCTTGCAGGGTGTACGCGTAGGTTTTCACTGGCCGTCTTGCGCAAGGATTCACTCGGCAATCTTTGGCAGGATTCTCAGTGTCAAGATAGCCTAGCCTTCGCGCTTCTTTGAAAGCACCACTTAAGAAGGCTTTGACTCTCTGAAGCGTGTTCCTCGCTAAATTCTTTCGAGAAACACTGTCGAGCCACCGCTGAATTGTCGCGCAGCGAATGTCCTTGATGAGGGTTCCCTTTTCACTTGTGGCCAGCGGTTTCAAGTAAAGACGCCAAAGCGATTCGTAGCTTCTGGCAGTGGACGGTTTCTTGTTTCCCTTCGTTGAGGGCAGGAAGACCGCTTCTATGAACTCAACGAAGGTAATCACTTGATCGACGGGAATTGAACAGTGAGTGACGGTTGCCATGAAACGCTCGGCTTCACCGACAATGTCGGCTGGCGGCGTCTTTCCTCTTGTTGTGACCGGACCCAGGACATGCGTGAGACGTTTTCGCTCGATTGTTCTGCCCAAGTTACGGCGTTCCCAATAGCGGACGTACCAGCGCTCTCCGATCCGGATGATTTGTCCGTTCTGTTTTCGCACTATCTATCTCCTCCTTTTCTCTTGTTTCTCTTGCGTTCGCGGGCTGCTACGGCCAACTTCGCTATCCGGCTACGTTCAGCAGCGGACAGCTTGGCGGCTCTTGCCTCTCCGCCCTTGCGGGCAATCGCTCGGATCTCGGCATCGGCTAAACTTCTAGCCCTTGCCTTGCCGCCTAGCTTGCCCAGCGCTTGTGCGTGCGGATTGGATTTCTTTCCCATGCCGCCCCAAAAGTATCTTACTTACCGCCAAGCAAGTAAAGAGAAAAGAAAAAACCCCCTAGTGTTGCTGTTTCGCCAACCACTCCGTCAACCTGGGTGAGCCCCATTCAAAACGAACATAGCGTCCCAGCCGGATGCAGGGAATGCGCTCCTCCCTCGGGGTGCGTGCGCGGGTGTGGTTCCGAATCCAAGACTCGGGAACGCGCCAGCGTGCGGCCAGCTCGGGCGCGTCAATCAATTCAAACTGGCCTAACTCAAGCTCGCTGTTTTGAGCCTTACGGGACATCAATGGGACATCGAGGTTTTTTAGGCTCATGTTTTCACTCACCTGGAGGTGAATAGCGATTACGGTAACCGCGATATATCTGGCATTCAGAGGAACGTGGCGCTTATTTCGCTTGACGAGTGCCACAGGCGCCGTATTTCCCTCGCATACTTCTTTGCCGTGACCTCCGATATGCGAAACGCTTCGCGAATATCGGCGACCGAGGGGACCTTGCCGACTGACTGGCAGTGCGTCAGTACTGCCTTAAACATGTTGTCGGATTCCAGGCCAGACCCGGAACGACGGGCAAAACAGGCAGCGTCAGCTTCGGTAGTGGCTTCGTCAGGCTCGGGTTCGGCAGGCTCGACATCTTTCCATTCGGCAGGATTGAAACTGGTGTCGGCGTTTAGGGGGATATCGCCCTCCCGACTATCGCCCAAATTCGAGCCGGCATCTTCCGAGTGTCGAAAATCCGGCGTAACTAATGGTCGCTGTACGCGGTCCCCGCCGCCCCCACTATCTCGGCCGTCTGTCGGTTTTGCTGTCGATAATGTCTGCCCGTTCTCGAAATCCATCTGTGCATATTGTTTTTCGCTTTTGCGCGGGGTCGGTTCCGCGTGAAGCGTCCTGCCGTCCTTAACGTCTTTACCATTAATCGCGTGGGGGGAGTCTGAGGGGGGTGGATTTTCATCTATGCATAATCCCCCCTCTTTAGAGGGGGTATGCACACTTGAATCCCGGCCAGTAGAGGGGGTATGCCCGCTTGAATCCTGCACAGTTGGATTTTGGCGGAAGTATTTGTAAGGCGACAGCCAGGTACCGGAGCCCACTTTCTGAATGTCTGTCCGATCCTCCATTACCCGCAGGATTGTTTTCCAGCTCGCCCTGGTTGCGTCCTCAATTTGTTTTCGCGTCCAGGCGTCTTCCGGCCGGGAAGGTAGCCGATCCAGAACGCGGTGCACGTTAGCGGCGGTAATCTTCTCGCCCGACGCTGGCAGGAGGGTGTAACGATGGTTACCCCATAGCAATCCGATCTGTCCGGGAATAAAGTCCTGATAGCGCCCAACCGTTTCGAGTAGCCGTATGTTCTGGTCCTGCTTGCCTCGTGGCCGGCGTAGACGGTAAATCATATCGGCCTCTCCTCCCCACCCAGTACCGCCGCGTATAGCGTCCCAGACATCTCTGCTGTCACCGGCATGCCCGGAGTGGTAGACGCACAGAATCGAGCAACCGAACTCGTATGCCGGGCTTAGAGCGTCAAGTACGGCAATTTCGCCCCGGTTCTCGCGATCTCCAGTAGCTCCAGCCCACTTTGTCAGGGTGTCAACCACGATAAGGCGGCAATTCTGGTTCCTGGCGCGTTCGATTGCGGATTTTGCGATTTGTGGCCATTGGTACTTGTTGACTTCGTGGCGGTAGAGCACTGTCAGACCTGAGGTAATTCCGGCGATCATCACTTCGCTGTTAAAACTATTACGCGGTTGTTCGGTGAGATAGAGAACGCTGCCTTGCTTTACACGCTGGCCACACCAAACCTCGCCGGAAATGATATGGCGGCTCAAATCCAGGACAAGAGTGGTTTTGCCTTGTTTTATCTTGGCCACTAGTGCGAGTTGCGAACCAGACGGAACTATTCCTTCGACAATCCAATCCGGCTCAACTTGAACGTTCGCTAATGCGTCCTCGATACAAACAAACTTGCTGTCTAACTCCTCCGGCCGTGCGCCGATTACCGGAACGGCTTCCGCTTCATATCGCGAGAAGATGTCTTTGACCAGCTTGCGGATCTCGGCTTCAGTCTTAGGCGGCTCACAGCATTCGATGTTTTCCTGCCATACTGCCGCATAAGTGGCCTCTAGGCTCAGCCCCTTGGCGCGAAGCAAGCCAGTAACAGAGAGTAAGTGGGGATAACGCCTTCCCGGTCCTAGTTTCGCGCCATTGTCGGGTATTTCAACTTCGGGCTTACCCTTGCGGGACAGATAGAATTGTTCAGCATCGGAGCACGCAACTGGGAGCCGCTTGTCCAGGTACTTGTAAACATGCTCTGTGGCAGTGCAGCCTTTTATATCGCAATTGGTGAGAACGGACGGAGGAACTACCGCAAGCCCGCCGTCTCCGCGAACGTCAACGCCTGGAAGGATACCCACTGTATTGCGAATTTCATTCCCATTGCAGGCGAAGTGAAATTGGGTTCCATGTGGAGTCTTGATGGTGCGTGTGGCCGGCCAGCGTTCCGCTCCGATCTCTTTCAAACTGGCAGATCCATCCTTGCCATTCTTCTGGTCAGCATCTACAGTCCACACGCCCGAACCGGCGCCGGTAGCCATTCCCCAGTTGCAGTTAGGGAACTGATCGGCCAAGCGTTCAATCTGTTGAATGTTGGATGTGGCAAAGTTGGGCCAATCGGTAATTGCTGGCTTTTTACTGCCCAGCCGAAGAGGGAAGAGCCGCCGTCCCTCTTTGGCCAGGTCCAGGATGGTTTCAAAGCCGGGCAGGCGGTTGGTCATTCGAGGTTCTCCGGCAGGCCATCATCCGTGACGTCCAGGCCGCGAATGTTCTTTGCAGTGGAGTAGCTGACCGCTTTGGCTCTGGTTTTTCCGTTGACGGTGTAGTGCCCGATTTCCAGCCGTGCCGATTTGCCGATCAAGTCATCGAGTTCAATCTCGCCGGACAGCTTGCGGCCTAGGAGCACGCGCACCGCTTGGGTAAGGCGAGCCTTCTTGTGCAGGGAAACCGTGACCCAGTCGAAAAACTCTACCGGACCATTTTCGGTGAATATTGTCCAAATGATGTGTGCGCGATGTTGCAATTCGCCTTCGCGAAACGGGTTGGGCCTCATTCCGTCATCGACAATTGCCTTGACGGTGCCGATGACGGAGCCTTCGGGCGGAAGTCGATACTGATTGTCGGAGTTGACTGTAACTTTCATCGGGTTAAGCCTCTGTGATCCCGGCGGCTCCGCCGGGCGGTTGATGTTTTAAGTTGGGCGGCTGGCTGAGTTGCTCTCCTGGCGAAGTTTGTTGGTTTGGAAAATTCAGGCACGCGGTTGCAGTGGGTTTTCGGCTTTTGATCGCTTGGTTACAGGACCCGCAAACCCAAATTTCGCGTGAAACGACGCGATACACACCCTCGGTTCGACCCCAGCATCGACCACAGACGTATCGGCCCGTAAATCCCAAGCCAAAAGGGCCGGAATAGGCCTTCCAGCGATTATTGGGACGGGTCTTGCTGAACTCCCGCTGCGGACCGCCCAGCCACATTCTTTTAATAGCGACCTTTCTCGGATGGAAGCTTGCGGGCTTGCCCTTTGCGGTTTGCGCGGTGGAATGGTAATTTGACAATTGTCCCAACTTTCTCCTGGGTTGGCCCCCAGGTTCAGTTTCGAGTTCGCAAAAGCGCACGGTTAAGAGCCGTGCGTTTTTCCTTCCTGGCCTTCAGTCGTTCACTGCAGTAGCTTCGAACGGAAATCCTTCAGCGAGACGGTGTACCGTCCCCTCCTCGACAACGCGCACAATTTCTGACTCTGGTATGCGGACTCGCCCGCCGACCCGGCAATAGGTGACTCTGCGCTGAAATACCCATTTCCGTATGGTGCGCGGTTTCAAGCGCCACATTTGCGCAGCCTCGTCAATCGTGAAGAGCCGATCAGGCATTGATTACCTCAGTCGGTAAAAAGCGCTCTCACCCTAAGTCCCTACATGCAGGGTAGGTGCAGGGTGGTGCAGGGTATTAAATGGCGGAAAAATAAGGAGATAAAATTTTGGACCAACTATGCGAGAGGTAGTAATGCAGGGTGCAGGCTGCAGGGTGCTGGTCAGCGAAGGTGGTCTGATTTTGCTTTATTCTTGACCGCCTTCTCTTTCTCGTCTGCGAACTTTAATTTTCTACCGGCGGCGGCAATGTGCTCATCAACGTTCGCCCTTGAGCATCCGAGTCGACTCGCAATCTCAGTCGTGGTGAGTTCGTATTCAAACTTGAGAGAGAAACAATCCCGCTGTTTGTCCGTCAGATTGGCGCGATCCAAGTAACTCGATAAGTCTTGCTTTTTTGCCGGCAATTTCTCCAGCGCTGGAGGTTCGCTTGGTTTGGCCGAAGTGTTGACGGATGGTGGGGGTGCCTGAAGGCCAGTTTTTGAAATTGACCTCGACTTTCGGAGGATGAGCTGTGTCTCAATTTCTGGAATATCGTGCTGCAGGGAAAGACCTAATCGTTCCACTGGCCCCTGTCCACCTCCCCACAGTCGCCAAAGGGGATCGGCTTGTTTCAACTCGGCGAGCTTCTGCCGGTTTGTTTCCAGTTGTACTGTAAGTCGAGCAGTTGGCCAATGCTGAAAACGATTCGAGTCGGGTGGCTGACTAGCACGCTTTTTCGGCATACCACCTCCCGCATGGCGTTCCCGTTTGTGGACATCGGCAGGCGGGCCGGGATGCGCCCGCCGTTCGCTGCGTCCAGCTAGCCGAGTCAAAGCAAGTGTAGCGTGAGGAGGAATGACCTGCAAAAGTCCTCTCTTCAGCAATTCTCCGCGCTGATCTCGGCACGCAGACGAATGCGGGCCATTTGCCGTTCCGCTTCACTATCCATTGCTTATTGAATTGGGAAGAGGGAATTAAGGACCGCCCCGACACATCTCACGCATTGCCCGCCGCCGCTCGTACCAAGCCTTCCACCGCTTAAACACCGCCTGCTGATCAGCCGACATCGCACGCCATTGCTCCTTGGTCGGTCCCACATCGCAATACCAGTGCTCTCTTCGCAGCACCTGACGGATGCGGTACTGCTCTTGTTTAGACATGGTAAGACCTTACCAGCTACGGACGCGTCCTAGGGCGAACCGTGGTGACAAGATTGCAGATTCTGTCGAAATAGTACTCGACAGCTATGGCAGTCATGGATACGAGCTATTCGCCATCGATCCGGGGTTTTGAGCGTTATGGCGATATAACTTCAGTTAAAAAATCCAGCCCGAACACAGTCGCAAAAGGTGCCGAAGATCACTTTTGACTAGATGCATTTGTGATCGGGCGGAATGAAGAAATCTGGGATACCGACCGTTTCTGCAGTTGGAAAGGGGCCGACGTTTGTGGCCTCTCAGTTGAATATTCTCGATGACTTCCTATGTACCGGTTCATTGAGAGCTGCTGACTCGTTGAAAATGCCACGGCTTTTTCGGCGGAGGCGCTTGTTCGGGGTCGGACGAATTCTCGGACGGATTCTCGACAACCAATATCCCTTCTGCCTCGTCCTTGCCCGTCAGACTGAACTGCAATGGCCAGGATGGTGCGGAAGCGTCATTTGCATCCGCAAGCCTGAGCAGGAGTCTCCGTCCCGATGCGTGTGCTTCCACAATCTTGTCCGTCGAATTTTGATCGCTGCCGGGGATGAGATAGCCGTCCACGTCAGTTAGTCGGTTGGGGTGAACAGCTGTGCCGTTGATTGCGGCGCCTTGAACGGCGATTTTGAGAGTGAAGAAGTTCTTGCCCTTGTACTGGCATTCCCATGTCCCCGCGAACTGCTGCAAGTCAGCGTTGTCGGCGGACAGCTTCAAAGAAAATGCGGATATTCCCAGAGCAGCCGCACCCACCAGGATGACAGCCAGCAGCTTGAGCGAGCGTCTCCACCTTCTGCTTTCCTTCGTTGTGTTGAGAATGTTCACGATGCGTTCCTCCAGCGTATCTGAGTCAAACAATCCAAGAGCGTAGGTTGATTGCGATTGTCCCCTGGAGCAGACAGACTGCGCGATGCGCAGCAATGAACTTGCATAACGGGCTCCAGAGGAGAACCTGCCGGCGGCCATCTCGTCGCACACTAACTCCCGGGTATGTGCAATCCGCGATTTTATGAATGCAGAGAAGGGGTGGAAGCACACGGCAACATAGACGAACTCGTAGAGCAGATTGAGCATGAAATCGTGCCGCCGAATATGCGCGAATTCATGCGACAAGGCAGAAAGCAGATCGTCCTCGCTGAATTCGTTCGTAAAAAAGCTTTCCGGCAGCAAAAGCACAGGGCGTCGGAAGCCAATCGTCGCCGGAACCAACACGTCGGCTGAACACAGTATCGGCACAGCACTAAGAGCAAAAGCTTGTAAACAACGGTTTGCGACCGCGGCAACCAGTGCCGGAACTTCGCGTTTGTAGGCCTGCCGCCGGACGGAATTGGTGCCGTGGAGCATCCAAAACAGGCGAGCGGCTGCGTAAAGCAGCACCGCGACAACGGCCCAGAGCAGCGCTCTTGAAAGCAGGGGTGGGACCGAGATTGAATGACTCAACGCATGGAACGATCTTGTCAATCCCCCCCGCGCAGGGGTAAGAGACGCATTCAGAAGTGACTCTTTTTGGAATGTCCCGGTCAAGTTCCCTCCGGCGCTCTGCTGGATCAGAACAGTCACCAGAGGAATCAACAAACATGCACCCATCGCTAGGACCCACATCCTGTGCACATACCGGGCAGGCATGCGGCGCAGCAGTTTTGCACTGCCAAGCGCAAGTAGCGTGATGGCTGTGATCTGCCAGATCCCGTTCAGCAGAAATACGGTCACCCCTTGGCTAATGTCATTCATGTTTATCGCCTAGATTCGCTTGGATGTGCTCTTCAATCAACCGCTGCAGCCTCTCGAGCTTGTCGGCGTCGAGTTGGCGGCTCTTCACTAAAGTCATCAGTAACGCCTCGACCGATCCGCCGAACATCCGATCGAGCATATCCCTCACAGCCTCGCGTACCGCCTTGTCACGGCTCAACACGGCACGGTACTCATAGGCCTTGCCCACGAGTCTCCTTTTCACTCTTCCTTTGCGCTGCAGAATGTTCAGCATCGTCTGCACGGTGGTGTACGCCAAACGTTCCCCCGGCAACCTCTCTTGCACTGCCTGCACTGTGCTCGGCCCGCATTTCCAAAGAGCCTTCATAATCTGGAGTTCGAGCGGGGTGAGTTGCGCTCTGGATCTTTGCACGCCTTTCCTCCTAATAGATTAGGAGATTAGCGTGTCTAATTGTCCCGTGTCAACTAAAATCTTAGGAGGACAAAGCTCAAGAGAATCCGATAGTGCAAAATCTCACCGAGCGAGTCTGTGAAGAGTCCGGACCAGTCGCGTTGTGCTCATCAAGTGTGCCGTGTGTTAAGGAGCATTCCGTGTAGTCCGTTTATGAGAGAACTTGCTTCCGGTCGAGAAGCAAGGGGGAGGCTTCAGGTCAAATGTTGTTAGCAGGCGATGTCACAACTGTGCGCTTTTTCTTCGCCAAATTGAGGTCAAAAAGCGATATAGCGATGTTTCGCCAGTTAGCAGGTCTGGCAGCCGTTCGGAGGACGCTTACCCGCTAATCGGGTGAGCGTATTTGAAAATGGGACCTAATTTGCGGCCTGGCGAGAGAATGATTCTTTTCCAGGGAATATTTCTGCGGTTGTTCCGGTTATACCTAATGAATGGAGCAACCAATGAACAAGATTATTTCATGGCTAATGAATCCACCGACCGACGGTCCCAAATCCACCCTGCTTCTAAGACTCATGGCCGGAGGAGTGTTTTTCTGGGAAGGGCTGTTGAAATTTGTCTACGCGAACCAAGGAGTTGGCCGTTTCACCAAACTGGGGATTCCGTTCCCACATTTCACGGCGACCTTCATCGGCGGCCTTGAGATCGTTGGCGGGCTGCTGTTGCTTGCGGGCTTGACCACGAGGCTGATTGCAATCCCGTTTGTTGCCGAGATGATTGTGGCAATTCTTTCGACGAAGATTTCCTTGTATCTGGGAACCTCGCCCTTGCCTCTGCCGCCAGCGCCACCACAGGTTGGAATCTGGGCCGTGTTACACGAGATCCGATCCGAGTATGCGCAGATGCTAACGGTTATGTTTCTCCTACTGAATGGTCCCGGCGAGTGGTCGCTGGACACCGTGCTGCGTAGGAAGCGAAAGGTCGTCGTCTCCGAACTCGTCCCCTCGAGCAGGTCGCTGGATTTGGCGGGTGCCACGAGCCGCTGAAGCCCATCCCGGCTCGGCATCCGTCCGGACGCCACCGCGCCTTGCAGCATTTTTCGCAAAGAGCGGGTGGTAAGCCAGAGGCAGGGGGTGCGGTTTTGGACCGACGGGGCCCTCGTGCGCGGCGCGGAGGGCCGCAGGAGTCGAAATACTGCTCGGTAAAACTGCGATAGCCGATGCCGTAGCTCGTCAGCCGTTGAAGATGCTGCAGTGTTGGCAGAACGCCTTCCCGGCTGGAGCCGGTCAAGCGACCAGAACAAGAGAACCGCACGCCCACAGCGCCTATCCGATCAGTAATCCGTATCCGAATAGATAGGTTTCGTGATCAAGAACACCGCTGCCGCACGCAGAGGTGGGCGATGTGAGTTGCCGATAAAGCAATCAAGTCAGTGTATTACCTGAAGAAGTGGTTTCGGCGAGATTAGCAGCTTCATTTGGCATGGCGAGTGCAGCCTTAGCTCATAGGCCAAGGTCAATGCACCTGAGCCAGCTAGTCGAGGCGTGAAGCAGAGGGGTACGTCGTCGATGCAAGCTGTACGCAAATGACGAGGAGGAGTTATGACAAAGCGAAATTTTCTCCCCCTGCTCGCGATGTTTCTGCTGGCAGCGGGATCGCTCAATGCACAGATTAGTAGACGGGTGAAGGCTAACATCCCGTTCGATTTCACCGCTGGAGGTGTGGATTTGCCGGCAGGTGAATACCAAATCGCGGCAACGGGCACTCCCGGCAATCTGCTCATTCGTGGCGAGGGCACGCAAGGGATGTTCCTAGTCTCGTACGCAGCTCAAACGAATCGTGTCGAGGCGAGTTCCAAGCTGGTGTTTCACCGCTATGGCGATCGCTATTTCCTGTCCCAAATCTGGGAACAGGGCGAAGTCCGTGGGAGCGAATTGCCAATGATGAAAGTTGAAAAGGAGCTCCGGGCGAGCAATGCCGGCAGGATATGGCATTACTACTTTCCTCAGAATCATAGCCACGAAATTGGCTAAAGATCGCGCGGGCGGCGTCTTCATGCATC
>Ga0126372_10001082_pt1 | contig 10718 bp, 12 predicted proteins | sample PanSoiMetaPlot_6_FD_92762 | JGI IMG/M metagenome (GOLD analysis project Ga0126372, IMG submission 92762) | Tropical forest soil microbial communities from Panama - MetaG Plot_6 | ecosystem: Environmental > Terrestrial > Soil > Tropical forest > Bulk soil | place: Panama | collected 2016-02-17
CGTGTCCTCACCCCGCACGAGGGCGAGCTCGCGCGCCTGCTCGGACGGGAGTCGAGTGAGATCGCCGCGCACCGGCTCACCTCGGTGCAGGAGGCTGCTGAGAAGTTCCACGCTGTCGTCGTCCTCAAGGGCGAGGACTCGCTCGTCGCAGCGCCGGGTCGCGGCGTCCTCGTCTGCGCGCTCGGCTTGCCGTCCCTCGCGACCGCCGGCACGGGCGACGTCCTCACCGGCGTCACGGCCGCCTTTCTGGCCAAGGGAATGGAGCCGCAGCGGGCGGCGGCCGCTGCGTGCGCGGCACAGCAGGTTGCCTCGCACAAGGCAGCGCAACGCTACGGCCTCGTCGCGAGCGACGTGGTCGAGGCTCTGCCGTCAGCTCTCGCCGGGTAGACGGTCGATCCGCCAGATCTCCTCGGGGACCCGAAAGTTCTCGAGGCCGTTCCGCTCGAGCCAGCCGAGCAGGGCGAGGAGCACGCAGAGGCCGATCGATAGCCAGGCCTCCCAGTTGATGTAGCCGGCGCTGTGGGCCTCGACGACGGTGAGCACAGTCAGTGCGAGCAACGCGACCGGCAACAGCACGAGCTCATCGTCGGCCTTCGGCCCGCCCAGCCAGCGCCCGAGCAGTCGCAACGCGACGAGAACAGCGGCGAGCTCGATCCAGTCCCAGCGCCACGGCGAGTAGGCGTCGAGCGTCAGAGAGAACAATGAGAGTTGTCCGGTGAGCGTGACGACAGGGATCGCGAGGAAGCCGAGGCACGCAAGCACGGGAACGAATCGCATGAGTAGCCGCTTCTGGTCATGCGGCACGCTCCCGAGCCGGCGGGCGCAGACTACGGGAAGCCCTGCGGCGCCCGCAAAGCCGAGGAAGGCGCCCCATCCGAGGTGCGTTATGGGGGCCCGGGTGATCGCGAAGCCCGAGGCCATGACGTAGATCGCAGCTCCAACCGCGAGCTCGACGTAGAGATGTCGGAAGCCGAGTAGGAGCACGAGCAGGACCACCGTGAGTCCCCCAGCCGTCGGTGCCTGCGCGAGCGTCCAACCGCTGGATGAGACACAGGCTCCGCCACCGGGGACGCAGATCTTCTGCCAGGGCAGGAACATGGAAACGACGAGCAACGAGCCGGCCGCCATTGCCGCGACCTCGTCAATCGGTGGCCAGGAGATCCGCAGACCGCGACTGGTGGTGAGCGCGAGTGCAACGAGCCCAAGGGAACACCCGAGCTGCAGCCACGCCTCGTAGGTCCAGTGGAGATGAGTGCCGAGAGTGCTGAGGCCCCCCGCGACGAGCACCACGATGCCGAGTGCGGCGACGAGACGCCTGCCCGGAGGCGTTCCGCGCGCCCAGAGCGGCAGCCCGAAGCACGCAATTGCCGCGATGAAGACGGCAACGCTGCTTCCGAGATTCGACGTCTGGTACCCGATGGCGCCTCCGGTGCGCACGTGCGGAGCGTGTACCTGCAGCCACGGGAGGATGAAGGCGGCGAGCAGGCCTACAGTCAGCGCGAAAGCCACCACCACCGGCACCGACGGACGGCGCGCGACCTGCTCCCAGTGGGCGCCGACCGCGGCGAGGAACGCGATGGCTGCGCTTGCGATTCCGAGGTCGGCGCCGGGAGCAAGGTGGACCGAGACGTGTCGGAACGTGGCCCTCGAAGACACTCGTTCCCTGGAGGTACGCCGCGTTGAGAAGCGCGAGATAGAGCAGGGCGAGTCCGGCGCTCGCCAACGGCAGGCGTGTCGTCAGCTGCGGGCGCAGGAGCGAAACGCCGGCTCCGAGAATCAACGCGAGAGCCGCGAGCGCTGCAGCCGATCCGTAGATCCCCGCCCAGCCGTAGAAGGAGACGCCGCTCCCAGCGAATTGGTTGAGCAGGCCTGCGATCCCGCTACCCGTAGCCTTATGGGCGGATTCGACCCACAGCAGGTAGAGGCTCGCGAGGAAGACGCATGGGCTCGCCAGCAGCACGAACAGCGACAACCGCCTTCTCATCGCACCGCAATCTACTCCTCGTCCCAGTGCGCAACTAGGCTGGACGCCCGTGCACCGGAGCGAGATCACGATCGACCTCGGCCCGATCCGCCACAACGTGCGACGGCTCCTCGAGGCGCTCGACGGAGCCGAGCTGTGGGGTGTCGTGAAGGCGAACGGCTACGGCCATGGCGCCACCGACGTCGGCCGCGCGGCGCTCGAGGCCGGCGCTTCGGCTCTCTGCGTCGTCACCGTCGCCGAGGCGCTCGAGCTCCGCCGGGAGCTCCCCGATACGCGGATCCTCGTGATGTGCCCGACCGACGAGCTCGCCGAAGCGGGCGAGGCCCGGCTCGAGCTCGTTATCTCCGTCAACGGCGAGATCCCGGAAGCCATCCCTGTCCACCTGAAGCTCGATACGGGGATGGGCCGGTGGGGGCTCGCCGAGCTGCCGCAGCCGCCGGCGAACGTGGTCGGGCTGATGAGCCACCTCGCGACCGCCGACACCGACGAGGCCTTCGCGCAACAGCAGATCGAGCGCTTCCGCGAGGCGACCGAGCCGTACTCGCACCTCACGCGCCACATCGCGAACAGCGCCGCGGCGCTACGGCTGCCCGACGCCCGCTTCGACGCCGCCCGCTGCGGGATCGCGCTCTACGGGATTTCGCCCTTCAACACGGATCCGGCCGAATACGACTTGCGGCCGGCGCTGTCGTGGCGGAGCCGACTCGCTCGGGTCTTCCTCCTCCAGCCCGGGGAGAGCACCGGCTACGGGCGGCGGTTCGTCGCCGAGAGGCCGACGTGGATCGGGATCGTTCCGGTCGGCTACGCAGAAGGCTTCAGGCGCGACATGACCGGTACCGAGGTGCTCGTCGACGGTGAGCCGCACCGGGCGGTGGGCACCGTCTCGATGGATGCGGTCGCCGTCGAGCTCGAACGCGAGTTGCCGGTGGGGACGCCCGTCACGATCGTCGGCGACGGATTGCTCATCGAGCGCCATGCGGCGGTGGCGGGGACGATCGGCTACGAGATCGCCTGCGGGATCAACTCGAGCCCGAGCCGCGCAAAGCGTGTCGTCATCGAGTAGCCGCTTCGCCCGTACGGCGGACCGCGTCGCGGCGCGGCAGGACTCGCGCGCGGCGCAGCTCGCGGATGAAGTGCGCGACTTCGTGCGGCCGCAGGGCGACGAGCGCGCCCTCGACGTGGGCACCGGCGCAGGAGCGTTGGCCCTCGCCCTCGCGCCGCTCGTGCGGGAGGTCGTCGGGCTCGACCCCGTTCCAGAGCTGCTCGGGCTCGCGCGCGAACGCGCACTGCCGAACACGGAGTTTCTCGAGGGAGACGGCACGGCGCTGCCCTTCGCCGACAGCGCCTTCGACTTCGCGGGCACGCTCCGGACGCTCCATCACGTCGAGCAGCCCGAGCTCGTCGTCGCCGAGCTCGCGCGAGTCACACGGCCCGGTGGTCACGTGCTCGTCGTCGACCAGCTCGCGCCGGACGACCCGGCAGCGGCCGCTGTTCTCCAGGAGTTCGAGACCGCGCGCGACCCGTCGCACACCCGACTGCTCACCGACCGCGAGCTGCGGAAGCTCTTCGCGGCGAACGAGCTCTCACTCCTCCGCGAGCGCCATGAGGAGGAGCGGCGCGACCTCTCGACCTATCTCGACCTCGCGGGCTGCGAGGGCGACCGCCGCGCCCGGGCCGAGGCACTAGCAGAGGTCGACGCCCGCGTCCTCGCCGCGAGCGTCGGCTGGTACCTGCTCGCGCGGAGCTAGCTTCCCGTGACGCCGCCTTCGAGGTTGGCGAACGCCTCGCGTAGCTGCGCGCGTTCCGTTGCGAGCTCGGTGAACGAGAGCATCAGACGCCTCTCCCCCTCGGGCGTCAGACGCAGGTGAGCGACCCGCGCATCCCGCTGTGACTGCTCGCGCTCGATGAGCCCCGCGCTCTCGGCGCGGCGCACGAGCTCGGTCACAGTGCTCTGCGCGAGCTGCATCCGTTCGGACAGCTCGGTCACCGTCGACTGCTCCCCGCCGTTGGGCGCGCCCTTGATCATCATCAGCAGCGTGTAGCGCTGAGGCGTGAGCCCTGACTGACGGGCGATCTTCTCGCTTCGCCGCAGGAAGTGCCGGAGAGCTGATCGGAACTCCGCAACGGCGACTACCTCCTGTATCGACACCTCCTCTTGAACCATGTGGCGATTCTAGGGAGCTTTCGGCATGCGCGAAAGGACACGAGTGAACACGTTCGGCATCGCATCCTGCAGCGGGGCGACAGGGCCGTAGTACCACGGAACCGTCGTCTCACCGCGGCCTTCGTCGAGCGAGCGAAGGACGTGTTCGGCGACTTCCTGAGGGCTGATGACGACGCGCTGGACGCGCGACGGCAGCCAGGACTGCGGGAATCCCTCCGTCTCGGTGAAGCCCGGCTTGACCGTGTGCACCCGGATCCCCTCGCCGCGCAGCTCGGCCGCAACCGTGCGGGAGAAGGCGAGCTGGGCGTGCTTCGACGCGGAATAGGGGCCGCTCGGCGGCCCGGCGACGACGCCCGAGACCGAGACGATGTTGACGACGTCCGCCCGCCCTGCGGCGCGCAGACCGGGGAGGAAGGCGCGGAGACACCAGATGGCACCGAGGTAGTTGATCCGGATCAGCCGCTCGATGACTTCCGGATCGCCGTCGAGGAAGCTCGTGCGTCCCGGGATCCCGGCGTTGTTGACGAGCAGGTCGATCTTCGGATGCCGCTCGAGCACGCGTGCCGCGACGGACTCCACGGCGGCCCGGTCGGAAACGTCGCAGGGCTCCGGCTCCGCCTCGCCGCCCAGCTCCTCGGCGAACGCCTCGAGGCGTTCCGCGCGGCGGGCGAGCAGGATGCAGAGGTCGCCTCGCGCGGCGAGGAGGCGCGCAATCTCCACGCCGATGCCCGAAGAGGCGCCAGTGACGACCGCGACCCGGCTCACGAAGAGAGGCTATCTCTGTGGGAGGCCTCGGCGGAACGGCGACCATGCCGGCCCGCCGCGCTGAGCGCCGCGACTCCTCGCGTCGCTCGTCGGCCGACTTCGTCGGCTGCAGCGTCCTCGGTCGCGCCGATAGGAACCGCTATCGGCGCTCCCAGCGTCCTTGCCTCGCGACGACCATCGCGACGCTCCGGCGGGCACCGTGCCACCGAGACCTCCTAGGATCGCCTCGATGGCCGGAGCATTCGCAGGGAAACGCGGGCTCGTGCTCGGGGTCGCCAACAAGCGATCCATCGCGTGGGCGATCGCGCGCGAGCTCGCGTCCGGCGGGGCGAGCCTCGCGTTCACGTACCAGGGCGAGCGGATCGAGCCCACGGTGCGCGAGCTGGCCGCCTCGGTCGACGCGCCGCTCGTGACCGAGTGCGACGTCCGTTCGGACGAGGACGTTGCGCGGGTTTTCGCCGAGGTCGGGGACGCGTTCGGCGGCGAGCTCGACCTGCTCGTTCATTCCGTCGCCTTCGCAGCGGCTGAAGACCTCGAAGGCCGCTTCACCGACACGCCGCGCGATCGCTTCTGGCTCGCGGTCGATGTGAGCGCCTACTCGCTCGTGGCCTGCGCGCGCGCGGCGGAGCCTCTGATGGAGAAGGCGGGCGGCGGGTCGATCCTGACGATGACGTACCTCGGCGGCGAGCGCGCGGTGCCGCACTACAACGTGATGGGCGTGGCGAAGGCGACGCTCGATGCATGCGTGCGGTACCTCGCCTGGGATCTCGGCGAGAAGAACATCCGCGTGAACGCCGTCTCGGCAGGACCTGTGCGCACGCTCGCGGCGCGCTCGATCGCCGGCTTCACGACGATGGAGGACATCGTCGAGGAGCGCTCGCCGCTGCGCCGCCACATCACGGCCGACGACGTCGGCTCTGCCGGCGCCTTCCTCCTCGGCGACGGCGCGGGCAACGTGACAGGGACGACGCTGTACGTCGACAGCGGCTACCACGCGATGGGGATGTAGCTCAGACTGGAGTCCAGGCGGGACGGTCGACTGCGACCTCGATCGGTAGCGCATCCGTCGGCGCGGCGGCCGACGACGTCGACAGCCCGAGGTGCTCGGCGAGGAACGGGCTCAGGTAACGGCCGACGATCTTGCCGGGCGGCCACCACAGCGGCTGGGTGTCGACGAGCGACGGCCCGGCCTCCTCGTGACGCAGGAACCGCGGCACGAACCCGGTGAAGAGCAGTCCGCGCAGGACCGGGCGGCACGGGCTCGGCAGCACGGGCGCGCCTGCATCGGCGGCGATCGCTTCGGCGACCGCGTCCGCCTCCTGGGCTGCGATGCCGCCCTGCTTGATCGGGGACTGCATGAGATCGCCTGCCGCGTACACATCCGTCAGACCGGCGACACGGCCGTATTCGTCGGTGGGGACGAAGCCGCGTTCGTCCTGAGGGATCCCTTCGAGCGTGGGTCCCTCCAGCTTCGGGAGCGCTACAACAGCGTCGGCGGCGACTACGTCGCCGTCCGCGAGTCGCAGCGTGCCGCCCTCGAACGCAACGGGCTGCGTCCCCGTCCGGAGGCCGATGTCACGCAGCTCGAGCAACTGCACCATCGCCTCGCTCGCCTTTGTCCCGAACAGGCCGAGCGGCTGCTCCTCGGGAGTGACAACTGTGAGCTCGGCATGCGACAGATGCTCGGAGAGGTACTCGCCGGTAAGCAGGGCGAGCTCGTAGAGCGGTAACGGCCAGGTCGAATCCGCGGGAACGGCGAAGGCGAGCCGCCGCAGATCGCGGGTGGTCATCCGCTCGAGCAGACCTGCCAGCTCTTTGCTGTCATCGGGCAGGCCGCGGAATGTCAGCGCCCCGGGGATTGCAGGGAGCGGGCGCGCTCCCAGCGCGAGAACAAGGACGTCGTACTCGACCGTGCTCCCGCCCGCGAGTGCGGCGCTCTTCTCGTCGGGGTTGACTCCAGCGAGCGCGCTGTGGCGCAGCTCGGCGCCGGCGGCTTCGACGAGTCGCGCGAGCGGGAAGCGGCGCACTTCGCCGACGTGGAACGGCTCGGCCACGGCGAGCGGCCGGTAGACGAACTCTTCCTCCGGCGCGATCACTTCGACGGAGACGTGCTCCGGTGCGAGAGCCTGAAGTGCGAGCGCGGTCTCGAGCCCGGCGACTCCTGCTCCGGCGACGACGACGTGCCTGCGACCGTCCTTCATCGCCATGATGCTCTCACCCAGGGTCCGCTGCGCCATCCGCAGCAAATACGGATTCGCGCGCCGGAACTGCCCGGACCGCCGCCGCCGACTGGGCCGTATTCGTCTTGTGAGACGTCTCCTTGCGGCGCCGCTGGTCGTGTTGGCGCTGGCTCCGGCTGGCCGAGCCGCGCCTGTCCAGCCCTCGCGGGTTCTGCTGGGCCGGTCGGAGCGCGGACGTCCGATCGTCGCCATCCAAACCGGGGACCCGAGCGGGATGACGGTGCTCGTGGTTGGCTGCATCCACGGCACCGAATGCGCGGGCATCGCGATCGCCCACGCGCTCGAGCTTGTCCGCACCAGGCTCGACCTCTGGGTCCTCCCGAACCTCAACCCGGACGGGTACGCCCTTGGGCGACGCCAGAACGGGCGGGGAGTCGACCTGAACGCCAACTGGTCTTCGGGCTGGCGCGGCGGTGGCCGTCCGTGGGGCACCTACTACCCCGGGCCGCGGCCGTTCTCGGAGCGCGAGACCCGAATCGCACGCGATTTGATCCGGCGGATCCGGCCCCGCGTCACGGTCTGGTACCACCAGCACATGAACCTCGTCTGGGCCTGGCGGCAGAGCAGCCGGGCAGGTCGCCTCTACGCACACGCCGCTGGGATGCGCTTCTACCACCACCGCTGGCTCCCCGGTACGGCGCCGAACTGGCAGAACCATCACCTCGCCGGCACCGCATCCTTCGTCGTCGAGCTCCCGGCCGTACGCCTCTCAGCGCGTGAGGTGCGACGGCACGTGCACGCAGTGCTCACCGTCGGCTCCGCGCTAGCCCGGTCGTCGGTTCCGTAGTTCACCCGGATGCGACTGCGCTTCGGCGCGGCGACGATGGGGACATGCTTCAAGCAGAGCATCGAGAGGACCAGGTGCCCGTCGTGTTCGAAACGGCAACCGTGCGCGACGCGATGAGCCACGGCGTCATCAGCTGTCCGCCCGAGACGCCGCTTCGGGTCGTCGCGCGGATGATGGCCACGTACGGTGTGCACGCGATCTTCGTCTTCGAGTACGGGGACGAGGACGACGAGGCTACGCAGCTCTGGGCCGTCGTCTCCGATCTCGATCTCGTCGCTGCTACGCGGCTGGATGTCGACACGCTGACCGCCGGCGCAACCGCGGTCACGCCGCTCGTTAGTGTCGCGGCCGACAGCTCGATCGCCGAAGCCGGAAGCTTGATGGCCCAGTACGGGATCGCGCATCTCGCCGTCACCGAGCCTGGCTCGCGCCGTCCGATCGGCGTCATCTCGACGCTCGACATCGCGCGAGCGATCGCAGCCGGTCTCGGCCCTCGCGAGACGTTCCCCTCCGCCTGAGACCGACTACGGCTTTTCCGCAGGGCGGACGAGGATAGTCCCGCGCTTCAGTTCCGCAGCCGCCCGGATGGCCTGGGGGACGGTGAGCTCGACACTGAGCCGAAAGAGAAACGGTTCGAAAGGAGTCGGGACATGCGCAAGGCACTGGAAATCGGAGGATTCGTCGCAGCGGCCGTCCTCATCGTGTTCGGCGTCGTCGCCATCACGATGGGTGTTAACGGTAGGCACACGGTCAGCAACAGCCTCGCCAACGAGTACATCGTCGGCTCGCCCGACATGACGCCCACGGCCATCAAGGCCGAGGCCCAGAAGGCCGGCATCGCGTCGGCGGTCAAGCAGTGGCCGACCGAGAACATCGCCAACCAGAAGATCGACACCGGCGCCGAGGCGCGCCAGATGGCGATGTACATGCACATCCACTCTCTCGAGGCCACGGGCGGCTACACCTACGCGCAGATGGGTCAGTTCACGGCGAAGCCCGGGACGCCGAAGTCCCAGCTGATGCCGGGCGGCGGCACGAGCAACGCCGAGTTCGCCGCAATCGACCCGAAGACGCAGCAGCCGGTGCCGAACGGCGCGCGGCAGGTCTGGGTCACCTATAACGCGCTCGGTACGGCACTGAATACGAGCTACATGGCCTCCCAGCTTGCGCTGTTCGGGGTCGTGGTCGGGATCGCCCTCCTCCTCTCGGGGATCGGGTTCGCCGTCCTCGCAGTCGGCGGGACGCTCCGGAATCCGGACACCGCCCTCGCGTTCACGAGGCGCTCGAAGGTCGAGAAGACTCCCGCGGTGCCGGTGGCATAGAGCCCGACTCCACCGCAGGACAGTGAGGGCCGCTGCGAGGCGGCCCTCACGTATTCCGTGAAATGCCGCAATCGAGATCCGCGCGCGGCACGACGCTGTTTCAGTGATCGGCGGCGAAGATGGCGGCATGGCAATCGACTGCGCAACGCGGCTCTGCTCCCTCGAAGAGGCGGTAGGCAGGTGCGAGGCATGCCCGGAAGGGGCGTGTCCGTTCTGGGAGCCCGGCGGCGCAGCGCTCGACGGACGGTGCGCGTTCGAGCAGCTCGACGTGGCGGCCGACGAGGATCTCGCTGTGTGGTTGCTCGAGCTTCGCGAACGGCTCGCAACGGCCGAGTCGACTGCGGCCGCCGACGAGGTTCACACACTCTTCAGCCACCTACTGAACGAGTCGCTGGAGTAGGAGCGGCTACTCGGCCTCGAGCAGCCCGCGCTCAAGGGCGTAGCCGACCAGATCGGCCCGGGACTGCAGCCGGAGCTTCTGCATGATGTGCGCCCGGTGCGTCTCGGCCGTGCGGACCGAGATGTAGAGCATCTTCGCGATCTCCTGGTTCGTGTGGCCGAGCGCAAGGAGGCGCAGCACCTCGCGCTCGCGGTCGGAGAGTGGATCCTCCTCCGCGAGCTTCGCCGCCTCGGCATCGGCGGCCACGAGCCGCGCGCCGAGCTCGGGATTGACGTAGCGGCCGCCACCTGCAACCTCGCGAATCGCCGCGACGACCTCGTTGTCGGCCGCTTCCTTGAGAACGTAGCCGCTCGCTCCCGCAGCGAACGCCTCGCGCACGTAGCGCAGCTCGTCCTGCATCGAGAGCACGAGCACGCTCGCATCCGGGTTCTCGTGCTTGAGCTGCGGCAGGGCCTCCAGCCCGGTCTTCTCGGGCATGACGATGTCGAGCAGGATCACGTCGGGCTTCAGCGCCCGCGCCTGGAAGATCGCCTCGCGGGCGTTGCCGGCCTCGCCCACCGGCTCGATGTCCTGTTCCGCCTCGAGGAGCAGCCGGAGCCCGCTGCGGACCACGGCGTGGTCGTCGACGATCAGGACGCGGATGCTCATGACAGCGGAACCTCCGCAACGATCGTCGTCCCGGCGCCCGGTCGGGACTCGATCTCCAGCCGCCCGTCGACCAGGGCGAGTCGCTCGCGCATCCCAAGGAGGCCGACGCCGCCCTCGCGCACGGCTCTCTGGTCGAAGCCCGCGCCGTCGTCCTCGATCACCGCGGCGACCGTGAACTCGCGCCGGGCGACCGAGACGCTGACGTTCCGAGCGTTCGCATGCTTGACGATGTTGGTCAGAGACTCCTGCACGACCCGATAGAGCGTCGTTTCGACCTCGCTTGGCAACCGTGTCTCGCCGAGTGCGGAATGGAAGTGGATGCGGATGTCCCGCTGCTCGCCGAACGCGTCGGTCAGCCGCTCGAGCGCAGGCCCGAGCCCGAAGTCGTCGAGCACCGCCGGACGCAGC
>Ga0126372_10001083_pt1 | contig 10712 bp, 6 predicted proteins | sample PanSoiMetaPlot_6_FD_92762 | JGI IMG/M metagenome (GOLD analysis project Ga0126372, IMG submission 92762) | Tropical forest soil microbial communities from Panama - MetaG Plot_6 | ecosystem: Environmental > Terrestrial > Soil > Tropical forest > Bulk soil | place: Panama | collected 2016-02-17
CAGCGAGGCCAGCATGAGGTTCTCGATCCGCCGTCCGAGCACGCGGCAGCTCATCAGCCAGTTGACGATGCGCAGCGTCTCACCCTCGCGGACCGCGATCATGACGCCGGTGAGCCCGCTGTCCCCGAATTTATCCTGAAGACGCATGAACTGCGTGTACCAGGCCGGATCCTGCATCCACGCCGTCACTTCGCTCGCGGTGGTTCGCCGGGTCGTCACGCTGAACTGATTGGTCTTGTTGATCAGCTGAACGATCCGCGGGAGGTTCGCCTCGTCGAACGGGCGCAGGTCCACCTTCATGCGAAGACTGACCAGATAGTCATCGAGGTTCGTGCTGCCGGCGGCGAGCTCGGTCCGCTCGACGTTTTCCCGATACGTATCCGCCCGCCGCCGGTCCTCGTCCGTCAGCGACAACGACTCGAACAGATAGGTGGCGTGCAGAGCTTCGGCATACCGGGCCGGATCGTCGGGAAGCTCGGGCACTTCCACGTCCGGCAGCTCGCGGCGGACCAGATTGCGCTCCACGGGATTGTCGTCGAGGAAGACGAGGCTGTCGAGGCCGACGTTCAACATCGCCGCGATGCGCCTCAGGTTGTCGGGCTTCGGCTCCCAGTTGGCCAGAAACACGGCGAAATCGTCTTCCTTCAGCACCGTCTCCGGATGCCGGCGGAATACCGACCGTGCATCCTCCTCGTTGTTCTTCGAGCAGACCGCCAGCGGGATGCCACGTCCGCGTAGGCCCAGCAAGTACTGGTGAAATGCCGTGTACGCTTCGCCCTCCGCATCGCCGCCCAGGCGGATGCCGCCGAGCCCGTCCTCACCGATGACGCCACCCCAGAGCGTGCCGTCGAGATCGAGGACGGCGCACTTGGATGTGAGCCCGCACACGGCTCGCACGAGGGCCGCGAGATTGCGCGTGAGCGGCGGCACGGCATCGGCCGCCGGGTACTGCTTGGCCGCGATCCACATTCCCGGATCGCTCCAGTTCCGCTTGCCGGTCGCCGCCGCCAGCTGCTCCACGTCGAGAACCGCGACGCCCGCCTGCTGTGCGGCATCCCAGAGCTCGAGATTCAGCCTCTGAATGACACGCGCGCGGCCACGCGGCGACGCCGCGCTCAACCGCCCGAGCGGATCGACTTCGGGTATCTCGAAATTCGTCTGGATGACCGCCGCGCGGTACCGCTGCTGGCACGTACGCCATAGGGCGGTCATGCCGTCGATCAAATTCCGCACCGCGTTCGCCGGGTCGGCGGTTTCATCCGACAGCCCGAGCGTGCGCCAGTCGACGGCGAGCACCACGATCTCCGGCCGGAATGTCGCGAGCTGCGACGCAGGATCGAGAACTTCCTGCTGGTACTGGTCGTACTCGCCGGTCACGATCTCGCACCCGATGCCGTAGCCGAACAGTGCGGGGCGCAAGAGCCCGGCCCAAAAATCGAGCACGCCGCTGCCGAGCACCGCGATCCGGCGCGTGGCTTTGACCGGCGGCTCGGCCGATTGCCGGGCCTGGGTCAGCAGCCGGTCGAGCGAGACCAGCGTCTGCCGCGTTTGCGCCGCCTGCGCGGCGTACCGCAGCGGAAGCCAGGCCTGGGTGACCAGGCCCGCGCACAGCCGGTTCCGCGCCAGCGCCTCGAGACGAAGCGCGCGCTCCTCGCCCCATGAAGCGTCGTCCATCGCGTCGAGCGCCTCAGCGGCGGCCTGGAACCTCTCCGCCGATTCGAGCAGCGCCGCCGCGTACCATTGCGCCGCAGCGGTCGGAACGGCGCGAATCCGCTCCGCACGGACTGCGGCATCGCCGGCCCGCGCGGCGCTCTTCGCATGCCGGGCCAGCGCCTGCATGGTCTTGGGTCCGATTCGCGACCCGTAGCGCGCCAGCACGTCTTGCAAGAGCAGGACTTCGGCGTCAGCGTCGCCATCGCCGTTGAGCAGCGCGAGAGCGCCGCGGATCGGATCGTCGAGGCTGTCCAGAAAGGCCGGCGCTCGTGTGGCCGTTGCCGTTGAAGTCATGTTTGTACCCGCCATCGCATATCGCAACGAGATGCCCTGGGGCTAACACAACAGACTTTATACGGAACGAAAGGGATCGAAAGTGAGGGCTTTACCCTAAGGCCCGTGCAGGGGATGCACTGACACCGACGATCGTTCTGGCAATCTGGCCGCTACGCGAGCGCTTTCAGCCGCGGATAGACCTCGCGCACGAACATCTGCATGCCCTTGACCGTCTCGTCGTGGTCGAGGAATCCGGCCTGGCCCATGATGAGCAGATGGCCGAAGCCGCCGACGTGGTCGTACATCTTCATGATCTGGCGGTAGACCGAGTCGGGGTTGCCGGCGAAGACCAGGCCGTTGTCCATGAGGGCGCCGAGCTCCGGCTTCTGGAACATCTTGAAAATGCCCGGGTTCGTGCCTTTCATCGCGTTCACGGCCGACGCGGTCGGGTGATAGCCCGGCGGGCTCGTGAACTGCGGCGGCACCTTGTTGGACTCGAGGTACCACATGAGCTTTCGCGCGCCGGCGTAGCCTTCCTCGTCCGTCTCGCCCACGTAGACGAGCGCCGCGTAGGCGAAGCGGTCGAGCGCCGGCTCAGGGAGCTTCAGCTCGGCGCGACGCGCGCGATACGAGCCGAACACGGTCTTCGTGCCCTCGAATCCCGTCAGGAAGCAGGCGACGACGTAGCCCCGCGCGCCCACCTCGCGCGCGCTCGAGGGGCTCAGCGCCGTGATCCAGATCGGCGGATGCGGCTCCTGGTAGGGCCGCGGCCAGATGTTCACCTGGCGATGATGGAAGTACCGGCCCTCCCAGTTGAACGGGCCGTCGTGGCTGGTCCACGCTTTGACGATCAAGTCGTGAGCCTCCCAGAAGCGATCCATCATCCGCGTGGGCCGGTGATTGCCCGCCGACATCTCGTACGGCACACCGCGCACGAAGCCGCACTCGAGCCGGCCGCGCGAGTAGACGTCGACCATCGCCATCTCCTCGGCCACGCGCACTGGCTCGCGCCGGTTCGCGATCGGGTTGCCGAGGATCAAGAGCCGCGCCTTGCGCGTGTCGCGCGCGAGCGCGCCCATGACGACCGCGGCCGACGGATTCAGATTGGTCGCCGTCTGGTGGTGCTCGTTCACCATGATCTCGAGGCCGAGGTCCTCGGCGATCTGCCACTCGTCGATGAAGCGATGGTAGAGATCGGCGCCGATCTTGGGATCGTAGAAGCGGTTGGGCAGCTTCACCCGGATCGAGTCGTACTCCTTCGGATCGGGCAGGAGATGATAGGCGTTCTCGCTGAAGAACCAGGCCCTGATACTCACGGCCGACCTCCTATGCCCTTCGCTCGCCCATGAATCCGCAGATGCGCTCGACGAGCGCCGCCGGCTCCTCGATGTGTGGGAAGTGGCCGGCTCCGGCAATCGTCTCGAAGCGCGCGCTCGGGATCGCGGTCCGGAAGGCGCCGCCGTAGTACGCCGCGGTGACGAACTTGTCCTCGACGCCCCACAGGAGCAAGGTCGGCAAGGTGATGCGGTGCAGCCACTGCTTGAGCTTTGGATTGTGGAAGTACGGCTCCCAGGCGTAGAGCGCCGTCGCCTCGCGATTGCGCACGATCACCGTGAGCTGATCGTCGGAGAGCCGGGCGTGATCGACGGCCGCGCGCGCCGGATCGCGATACTGTAGGCGCGTGACCTCGTCGGGCGGGAGCGCGAAGATATCGGGGATGTCGCGCGTCTCGCGATCGCCGACCTTGATGCCGAGCGGCGCGACCAGCACGAGCCCGCCGAAACGATCGCTGCACTTCACCGCCATCTCGGCCGCGATCCAGCCGCCCATCGACGCGCCAACCACGGTCACGTCGCGCAGGTTCTTCTGGGCCAGGAGATCGAGGTAGAGATAGGACAGATCGTCGACGGTATCGATGCTCGCCGCATCGGGCGAATGGCCGAAGCCTGGGTGCGAGGGCGCGATCACGCGGCCCTGCGCCGCGAGCAGATCGAGGAACGGCGCGCCCGGATCGAGACCTTCCTCGCCGTGCAGCCAGAGGATCGGCCGCCCCTGCCCTCGCTCCACGATCTCGAGCTGCACGCCGTGCACGGTCAGCCAGCCGGGTTGCGTCACGTTGGTCGCCATAGTCGACCGAAATATATCAGGAATGTGCTACCGTCGCGCCCTGCGTGGGGAGTCAGGCAGTGTCCCCGTGACGGCCGAGGAGGAACGGCGATGGGACGTCTCGGTCCGATGATCGTGTCGACGGGGCTGTGCGTCGTTCTTCTCGCCCCGCTGCCCGCGATCGCTCAGGCGCCGGTCAAGATCGGGATGCTCGTCCCCTTGACAGGAATCTTCACCCGGAACGGCCGCGAGGCCCTCGACGGGGCCCGACTGTACTTCGACGAGATCGGATGGAACGTACAGGGGCGGCCCATCGAGCTGCTCGTCGAGGACTCCGAGGGCAAGCCCGACGTAGGGCTCACCAAGGCGAGGAAGCTCGTCGAGCGCGACGGCGTCCACATGCTCAAGGGCATCGTCAGCAGCGCGGTCGGGCTCGCCGTCGCGGCGTACGCGAAGGACAGAAAGATCCCGGTGATCGTGTCGGCCGACTTCGGCGCCAGCGCCCTGACGGTGCCCGGCCCGCTCCTCAACCCGTACGTCTTTCGCTGGTCCCAGAGCGGGACGGGGCCGGGTCAAGCAGCGGCCGACTGGGCCTACAAGACGATAGGCTGGCGGAAGGTCGTCTCGATCGCCTCGGACTACGTCGGCGGACTCGAGGTGAACGGCTCCTTCGCCCGTGTGTTCTGCACCCTGGGCGGACGGATCGTCCAAGAACTCTGGCCCCCGCTGGGAACGGCCGACTTCGCTCCGTTCCTCACCCAGATCGATCGCTCGGCGGACGCCGTGGTCGAATTCACGCCCGGAGCCGACGGGCTTCGGTTCGGGCGCCAGTACATCGAATATGGTGTCAAGCTCCCACTCATGGACGTCTACGCGCAGGTGACCGACGAGGCGAACCTCGCCCAGTTCAAGGACGCGGCGCTCGGCTGGTACTCGACCATCCACTACACGGCGCTCGTCGACACTCCGGAGAACAAGCGGTTCCTGGCGGCCTGGGAGAAGAAGCACCAGCGCGTGCCGTTCGACAACGCGGCTGACGGCTACGTCGGGGCCAAGGCGATCGCGGAGGCGCTCAAGCGAGTGAACGGCCGGATCGAGGACCGCGACGCCTTCGTGGCCGCGATGCGCACGCTCGAGTTCGATTCGCCCAAAGGCGTTGTGAAGCTCGACCAGTTCCAGAACGTCGTGCAACCGCAGTACGTCCGCAAGGTCGAGCGCGCGGGGAACGCGCTCGTGAACACGCCGGTCAAGACCTATCCGAGCGTGTCCCAGTTCTGGACCTGGACCCCCGACGAGTTCATGAAGTATCCGGGATGGGCCGAGTTCAAGGGAAAGATGACGGACTGCGGAAAGGTGCTCGGACGATGAGGATCCTCACGACGCACGTCGGAAGCCTGCCGCGACCGGACGACCTGGTGGCACTCCTCCGGCAGCACGACGCGGGGTCGGCGGCCGCGGCGCTCGACGTGCGTGCGCGGTCAGCAGTCGACGATGTCGTCCGGGCGCAGGTGGCGGCCGGCATCGACATCGTCAACGACGGCGAGCAGGGCCGGACGGATTACTCGACCTACATCAAAGATCGCCTCACTGGCTTCGAGGGAGAGCACGCGGACCAGATCACCGGTGCCGACATGAAGGAGTTTCCCGAGTTCGCGGCGCGACGTCGCGCCTCGGTCTTCCGGCGGCCGACCTGCACTGGGCCCGTCGCGTGGAAGGATTTCGGCGCCGTCGAGCGCGACATCCGGCGGCTCGCGGAGTCCGCCCGCCGGGCGGGCGCCGACAACGTCTTCATGACGGCCGTGTCGCCGGGGCAGGCCGCCCGGTTCCTCCTGAACCGTCACTACCCGACCGACGAGGCGTACCTCGGAGCGCTGGCCGACGTCCTCAAGCGCGAGTACGCCGCCATCGTCAGCGCCGGCCTCGTGCTCCAGCTCGATTGTCCCGATCTTGCGTCCGGACGGAACAACCAGTTCCAGCACCTCACGCTCCGCCAGTTCCAGAAGGTGGCCGCCATGCACGTGGAAGCCCTCAACCACGCGGTGGCCGGACTGCCGCCCGAGCGGATGCGCCTGCACATCTGCTGGGGTAACTACGAGGGGCCCCACCACCGCGACGTGCCGCTGCGGGACATTCTCTCGATCCTTCTCGCGGCGCGGCCGGCGGGTCTCTCGGTGGAGGCCGCCAACCCGCGACACGCGCACGAGTGGAGCGTGTTCGAGGATGTGCGGCTCCCGGCCGGCAAGGTCATCATCCCGGGCGTGCTCGACACCACGACGAACTTCATCGAACACCCCGGGCTGGTCGCTCAGCGAATCGTTCAGTACTCCCGGCTCGTCGGGCGCGAGAACGTCATCGCGTCGGCCGACTGCGGCTTCGCGACCTTCGCCGACACGCCCACCGTCGATCCGAAGATAGCGTGGGCCAAGCTCGGTGCGATGGTCGAAGGCGCGCGTCTGGCCTCGCGCGCGCTCTGGAAGCGCAGCCTTCGCGTCAAGCGATCGGCCGCGACCGGCGCGCGCTTTCGATCAGGGCGACGACCCTCGCCGCCGTCAAGGGCGTCTCGGTGACGCGCGCGCCGAACGGCGCCAGAGCGTCCTCGACCGCGTTGGCGATGGCCGCCGGCGGCGAGATCGCGCCGCCCTCGCCGAGCCCCTTGACGCCCAGCGGATTGCGCGGCGACGGGCACTCCAGGTGCACCGTCTCGATGAGCGGCAGATCGTCGGCCTTGGGCACCGCGTAGTCCATCAGCGAGCCGGTCAGGAGCTGGCCCGTCTCGTCGTAGACCATTTCCTCGAAGAGCGCGCCGCCGACGCCCTGCGCGACCCCACCGTGCACCTGCCCCTCGACGATGATCGGGTTGATGACGCGCCCGCAGTCGTGAGCGACGACGTACCGGAGAAGCTTGACGCCCCCGGTCGAGGCGTCCACCTCGACCTGCGCGACGTGCACGGCGCTCGCGTAGGTAACCGTCGGCACGTGGTGATAGGCGCTCGCCTCGAAGTCGGGCGAGGCGACGCCGGGCTTCGCGAAGGTCGGCATCGACGCCTGGACGACGCGCGCGAGATCGACGGCCGAGCCCGGCGAACCCTTGACGAACGCGCGGCCGTCCTCGATCTCGATGTCGTCGGGCGCGGCCTCCAGCAGCGCCGCCGCCGCGCGCACGAGCTTCGTGCGCACCTCGCGGCACGCGTCGACGATCGAGTTGCCGGCCGTCACCGCGCTGCGGCTCGCGAACGTTCCGACCCCGAACGGCACCGCGGCGGTGTCGCCGCCGACCACCGTCACCCACTCCAGCGGCACGCCGAGCGCGTCGGCGGCGATCTGGGCGAAGCTCGTCTCGTGACCCTGACCTGAGTTGATCGCGCCTGTCGCGACGAGCACGTGGCCGGCGAGATCGAGCTTCACCGTGGCTCCCTCGAAAGGACCGATCGCGGTGCCCTCGACGTAGCCGGAGATGCCGATGCCGCGATGAATGCCGCGCGCGCGCAGGCGCGACTGCTCGGCCCGGAATGTCTGGTAGTTCGCGGCCTCGAGCGCCTTCTCGAGCGCGTCGGGGAAATCGCCGGTGTCGTAGACGAGCGGGTTGCCGTCGCGGTACGGCATGCCGAAGTCGTACGGCAGCTCGTCCGGGCGGATATAGTTGCGCCGCCGGATCTCCGCGGGGTCCATCCTGAGCTCGCGCGCCAGACAATCGACGATCCGGTCCATGGCGAAGACGGTCTCGGGCCGCCCGGCGCCTCTGTAAGGAGCGTTCGGTGTCTTGTTCGTGACGACCGCTTCCACGTCGACCCGCATATTCTTGATCCGGTGCGGGCCGATCAGGTGCGCGACCGTGTTGTACGGCAGCACCACACCCCAGACGTTGTAGGCGCCGAGGTCGAGCCAGATCCGATCGCGCACGCCGAGAATCGTGCCGTCGCGCGCAGCGGCGAGCGAGATCGCGTGCACTTGATGGCGCGCGTGCGCGGCGCCCGACATGTGCTCGCGCCGGCTCTCGATCCACTTCACGGGCCGGCCGAGCGCCATCGCCGCGATGGGCACCAGTGCGTCCTCGGCGTAGCCCGACGCCTTCGTCCCGAAGCCGCCGCCGAGGTCGGGCGCGATCACACGGATCTTGTGCGGCGGCAGCCCCAGTGCGCCGGTGAGCCCTTGCTGGACGAAGTGCGAGACCTGGGTCGAGTTCCATGTGGTCATCGTGCCGTCGCGGCGATCCCACACCGCAACGACGCCGCGATTCTCGAGCGGCATGCCGACGTAGCGCTGGATGTGGAACGTCTCGGAAACGGTGACGTCCGCCCCGGCGAACGCGCGGTCGACGTTTCCGATCGCGTGCGTGAAGCCGATCCCCACGTTGCTTCCCCATTCCGGGTGGATGAGCGGCGCGCCGGGCTCCGCGGCGCGGGTCATGTCGACGACGGCAGGCAGGAGCTCCCAATCGACCTGGATCTGGTCCACTGCGTCCTCGGCGCGCTCCGGGCTGTCGGCCACGACCATCGCGACGATCTCGCCGACGTAGCGCGCGCGATCACGGCAGAGCGCCCACTGCGGCGCCTGACGGATGTCGAACTTGACCACGGCCGCGAGCCCGGGCGGCACGGCGCCGAAGAGCGGCAGCGGCTTCATCCATCGCTCGAGATCCCGGAAGACGAATACACGGATCACACCCGGCGCCGACGCGGCCGCCGTCGTGTCGATCGACGCGATACGGGCGTGCGCGTGAGGCGAGCGAAGGAACGCGGCGTGGAGCAGGCCCGGCAGCACGACGTCGTCGACGAAGCGTCCTTCGCCCCGGAGAAATCGTGGATCCTCGCGCCGCTTCACCGCCGCACCGAAAAATTTCGCGCCCATGGCTCGCCCAGCAGGCGACTATACACCGGCGTGGTCGTCAGGGGCTGGTGCGGCATTGACGAAGCCGGTGTCCTCGGGAAAGACTACGCGAGGCCTGGAGCGGTCACCGCACCCGCTCCGTCGCGGCACCGGTAGGGAGGATCGCATGCGCGTAAGACGCGTCGCACATTGCGCTGCCATGACGGCGACCATCGGCTGTTCTCTCCTGCTCGCCCTGTGCGCCGGCGCGCGTACCGTGCGGGCCGCCGAGGTGAAGCTGATGAGCACCGTCGCCCTCAGCGCCACGCTCGACGAAGTCAAACCAAGGTTCGAGAACGCGACCGGCCACACGGTGACGATCGTCTACGGCGTCATCGCCGAGCTCAAGAAGCGGATCCAGGATGGCGAGACCGCGGACGTGATGCTGCTCTCGCGCGCAGCTCTCGACGATCTCCAGAGTCAGGGCAAGGTGGCCGCCGGCAGCATCGTCAACGTCGCCAGCTCGTCGGTGTCGGTCGCGGCGCGCGCCGGGGCGTCCAGGCCCGACATCAGCACGAGCGACGCCTTGAAGCGCACGGTCCTCGCCAGCAAGTCGATCGTCTATGCCGACCCGGCGAAGGGCGGCGCGAGCGGCGTTCACTTCGCCAAGGTGCTGGAGCGGCTCGGCATCGCCGATCAAGTGAAAGCGAAGACGATCCTGGTGCCGGGCGCTCAGGCCGCCGAGGTCGTCTCGAAGGGTGAAGCCGAGCTCGGTGTCGCGATGGCTTCGGAGATCGTGCCCATCGCCGGCGCCCAGCTGGTCGGTCCATTGCCGGCAGACCTCGGTATGTCCCTGGTCTTCTCGGCCGGCATGGGGCCGGCGAGCAAGGATCCGGCGGCGGCCACGGCGCTGATCCAGTTCATCACCGGTCCAGCGGTCGCCGCGGTGCTCAAGGCCAAGGGCATGGATTCGCCGTGAGCAGGTGGCCGCTTCTCGTCTCGGTTGCGGTCTGAGCCGCGCTGGGTGTCTGGATCCTAGGGCCGATCGCGGCCCTCACCGGGCTCAGCCAGCCCTGGCCTTGGAGCATCGGCGCTGCGATCGGTGGACTACTCGGTCAGCTGGTGGGTGGGCTCTTCCTGAGATCGCGCAGATAGCGGCTCGAGTCATCGTGCGCTATTCTCGCTGCCACATCTCTCTTCGCTCAGGAGGCGTTTCGATGAACAGACGGTCGATCGTGCTGATGGCCCTCGTCCTGGTCGCGCTCGGCGCGCTGGTGGTCCCCGGAGAATCGCAGGCGCCGATCAAGATCGGCGTCATCGAGCCGCTCTCCGGCCCCGTCGCCGCCTCCGGCAACTACGTGCGCATGGGCGCCGAGATCGCGCGTGACTGGCTCAACGCGAAGGGCGGGATCGGCGGCCGGAAGATCGACCTCCTGATCGAGGACAACAAGTCCGATCCCAATGAAGCGGCCAGCGCCGCCGAGAAGCTCATCGTGCGTGACAAGGTGCCTGCGATCATGGGCGCCTGGGGCAGCTCGATGACGCTGGCGGCGATGCCGAAGCTCGAGGAGTACGGCGTGCCGATGGTCGTCGAGACCTCGAGCGCGGCGTCGATCACCAAGCGCGGCAACCCGTGGATCTTCCGCATCAGCCCGCCCTCCGAGATGGAGGCGCTCGGCCTCGAGCAATACGTCGACAAGCTCGGCGTCAAGCGCGTCGACTTCCTGGCCGTCAACACCGACTGGGGCCGCGGCTCGATCACCGCGTTCGGCGACATGCTGAAGAAGAAGGGCGCGGCGGTCGGCGTGGCC
>Ga0126372_10001084_pt1 | contig 10712 bp, 11 predicted proteins | sample PanSoiMetaPlot_6_FD_92762 | JGI IMG/M metagenome (GOLD analysis project Ga0126372, IMG submission 92762) | Tropical forest soil microbial communities from Panama - MetaG Plot_6 | ecosystem: Environmental > Terrestrial > Soil > Tropical forest > Bulk soil | place: Panama | collected 2016-02-17
GATCAAGGTCAGCTTCGCTGTTCTCGCCTACGCCGACGATGCGAGGGGCGGGCGCATAGTTCCAAGCCGCTTGAGCGAGAATCTCGACCCCAGCCTCGCGTTGCCTGATCCTACCGAAGTCATCGATTCGATCGCCATCCGATCTGATCCGGCGGCGTATTTGCGGAGCTTCCAGCCGGATCAGCCTCAGTTCGAAGCCTTGCGGCAGAAACTACTCGAGCTCCGCGGAGACAAGGTAGAGAAGGACAAGTTGGCCGTCATCACTATCATCCCAGATGGCCCCATGCTCAAGATGGGCATCCAACACGAACAAGTGGCATTGCTGCGCAAGCGGCTCGATGTACCATCCCGTTCGAAAGCCGATGGGAACACATTTGACGCTGCGCTGGTGGAAGCCGTGGAGCGCTTCCAAGCGGCGCACGGCCTGCTTCCCGACGGCATGGTGGGACCCGGCATGCGCCGCCTGCTCAACGGCCAGCAGCCCTCGCACACGTCGGGAAATCCTGCAAAGATCAGGGCTATCCTGGTCAACATGGAACGCTGGCGCTGGCTGCCGCACGACCTCGGTCCTTACTACGTGACCGTCAACATTCCCGAGTTCATGCTGCGCGTGGTCGATGACAACAAGACCGCGCATGCGACGCGCGTCGTCACCGGCAAGCCGGACAAGCAGACGCCGGTCTTCTCCGGCGAGATGCAGGAGATCGTGTTCAACCCGTTCTGGAACGTGCCGACCTCGATCAAGGTCGAGGAGATCAGGCCTTATCTTCGCGAGGAGGCTGCCTGGTTCTTCAGCGGGGGCGGATGGAACACGTCGGTGTTCGAGCGTCACAAGCTGCGCATCAAATATCTCGGCCGTGATGTCGATCCTGGCACGGTCGATTGGAACCAGATGGATATCCGCAATTTCGAGATCTATCAGCCGCCCGGGCCAGACAACGTGCTTGGTCACGTCAAATTCGTGTTTCCCAACAAGCACGACGTCTACATGCACGACACGCCGCAGAAATTCCTGTTTGCCCAGCCGGTCAGGACCGAAAGCCATGGCTGCATGCGGGTCGAGAACCCAGATCAGCTCGCCCTTATTCTGTTGAAGCACGACCAGGGGTGGAACGAGGCGCGCGTCGCCTCGGCCATTTCAGATGGTTACGACAGTCATGTTGCACTGCGGCAAAGAATCCCGGTCTACATCACCTACTTTACCCTCAAGGTGAACGAAGACGGATCGACCTCAAATTACGCAGATATTTACGGTCATGACGCCCGCATGGCGGCTGCGCTGGGCTTCTAGACTCTAAAGGAACCTGTGGAAATCCTGTTAACTCTAGTCCGAGATTCTGCGTCTCGGTAACTTGTTTGCCTTGTTTTTCCCGCAATTTGGCTAATACTCATCGTTAACGGACGGCAGGAGGGGTGCCGCCCGCGAGGTGCCTGGCCTCTCATGGCTTGTTACCTTACGGGGAAACCGGCTGGGGAGCCGGCGAGGGAAAGTCAGGGATGCGGATTCGGGGGAGTGTCGCGCGTCGCGCCGTGCTGGGCGCCGGCCTTATGCTTCTGACCGCCGCAGGTTGGTGGTCCGCCACGACCTATCGGGCGAGCGCGACCGGCGAGACCCGCACCCTCACCATCTACAACATCCACACCAAAGAGACGATCACCGTCACCTATAAGCGCGACGGCAAATATGACGCGGATGCTCTGAAGCGCCTCAACACCTTTATGCGCGATTGGCGGGCCGATAAAGAAACCAGCATGGACCCGGTGCTGATCGACCACATCTGGACCCTGCACAAAGAGCTCGGCTCACAAGTTCCCGTCCATCTCATCTGCGGCTATCGCACCGCCGAGACCAACGCCAATTTACGCAGGCACGGCGGCGGCCAGGCCAAGCGCAGCCAGCATATCCTCGGCAAGGCCGCCGATATCACCTTCCCCGACGTCCCCGTCAAAGTGCTGCGCAACTCTGCGCTCGTGTGGGAATGGGGCGGCGTCGGATATTACCCGACCTCCGGCGTCCCCTTCGTTCATGTCGACACCGGCAGGGTGCGCATGTGGCCAAGAATTCCTCGGCTTGAGCTCGCCGCCCTCTTCCCCGACGGCCACTCGAAATATGTGCCGATCGACGGCAAGCCCATCACGCCGCAAGACTACAAAACTGCCGTGGCAGAGGGCATAGTGGCGCAGACCAAACTCGCCGCGGCGGTCCGCGTGAAGCCTGCTGCCGAGGAAGAGGAAGTGGCTGACGCAGATGACGCGAGCGACACCGAGACTGATACCGAGACCGTCGCCCAGGCCGAGCCTGACGCCACGCCAGCGCAAGCTCAGCCGGCCGCCGCCACTCCGAAGCCGATCCTCGCCTCCTTCACGCCGACCATGGACGCCGAGCCCACGCTCGCCGTCGAGACGCATGAGCAGGGCGCGCCGCCTCCGCCGGCCAAGCTCTTCGCCTATGCGAGCGTCGGCGGAATGTCGCTCCCGAGCCTTTTCCCCAAAGCCCATCAGGAAGCGCCGGCGCCCACCTATCGCGATGCAGAAGTGGTCGGCGCGCCGGAGGCCGACGATGACCATCCCGACGAGACCAACTATACCCCGTTCGAGGTCGCGAGCCTGATGACTGATTCCTCGGTTGCCTTCAGCCGCACGGTCGCTCCCCTCACCCATCCAGACCAGACCAACCTCGACTATCTGTTCGAGGACATGAACAAGCCGACTGCGCTTACCCTGCGTAAGAGCTCCGGCTATGCAGGCCTCGCCGCGGCCCAGACCTTCTCGGGCCACGCCGTCAGGAGCCTGTACGCCAACGTGGCGATGGACACTCAGGTGCCTGCGCGCACGCAGCTCGCCGAAAACACCCGCTAGTCCTGTCGTCCTTTTGCTGTCATTCCCGCGAAAGCGAGAATCCAGTAACCAGTGGCCTTTCGTTGACTTCGAATGCCCGGATTCCTGGATTGCTGGGTCAAGCCGGGCAATGACACTGGAAAATGGCGATGAACGCTAGGCCGCTTCGGCGTCTGCCATACCGAGCGCGTGGAGGTAGGTCGTGAGCACCGCTTCTTCTTCGCGGCGCTTGTTCTCATCCTGCTTGCGCAGGCGAATGACGGTCCTAAGCGCCTTCACGTCGAACCCGTTCCCCTTGGCCTCGGCATAGACCTCCCGCAAATCGGCGGCGAGCGCCGCTTTCTCTTCCTCGAGCCGCTCGATACGGGCAACGAAGGCACGAAGCTGGTCTCTCGCTGATGTCTGAAGCTGCACTTTAGGTCACTCCCCGCCGCTTGATGATTCGATTACGCGCAAGCTTAGGTCGCGCGAATTTCACGCTTCAAGATGCGCGGCCTCGTTATCCCATTTATCCAAAGCGGATGGCGAACTAACCTGTGCGCTTGCGGCGCTTGTCGGCGATCTCGGTTTGGAACATCGCCTTCCAGGTCTCGTAAGGCATGCCGTAGACGATCTCCCTCGCCTCTTCCTTGGAGATCGCTACTCCCTTGGCGGCGGCAGCCTCCTGATACCAGTTGGAGAGACAGTTGCGGCAGAAGCCGGCAAGCTCCATCAGTTCGATGTTCTGCACGTCATGGCGCCCCCGGAGATGCGCGACGAGCCGGCGGAACGCCTCGGCCTCGAGCTCGGTGCGCATCGACTCGGTCATGCCCTTGCCCGCTGGCTTACCGCCACTAGCCGCTTCCGCCTGCATACCATCGGTGTAGGAGCCATGCAGCTCGATCGCATGGAGCGGACCGCCAAGCCGCATCACCTTGCGCAAGACCTCGGCGAGATGCTTCGCCCATTCGGCTTGCCCCTCAGGCCCAAGGATCAGGTCCTGGCGGACCTCGATCAGCGCATGCGCAAGTCCGCGCTTGGAGCCGTGCCGGTAGAGCGTGTCGCCCTTGAGCTGTCCCGTGTAAGGCGCGTTGTCGCCGACCACGATACCCGGGATGGCCCTGAAGCCTTCAAGCAGGGGAAGGGCAAGCCGCGGGTCCTTGTCCCATAGCACGCCGACCGACCAGGGACGCGGGAGGCCTTTCCAGGCCTGCGTGAAGCTGTGCACCGACACAATGACCGGCGGCTTGCCGGCAGAGATCGTGGTGTCGATCGCGTGCTCGATGGCCCGGTGGTAGGGCGCGTAGTAGCGATTGATCCTGGTGGCGACGGCGGCCTCGTCGAGACCGGCATTGCCTGGTACGATCAGCCCGTCCGAGACCTGCATGATCAGCGTCGGATCGTCGAGCCCGCGGTTGGGGTCGATCAGGAGCCGTGAGAAGCGGGAGAGAATGGCCGGCGCGCCGAGCATCTCGGCAAGGCGCTCGGCTACGCTAGCCGCCCCGAGATCGTAGGCGATATGGCGATTGAGGTCCTCGGGCCTTAAGCCGAGAGTGCCGTAAGGTTCAGGGATGGCATTCTCGGCATGATCGCAGAGGATGAGGAGCCCAGTCCTCAAATCCCCCTCGATGCTCCGGTAGGGTTTCTCGCCCAAATCTTCTTGTATCAGCGTGTCCAGACTTCGCTCCACGCGACCTTCCCTCGCGTCTGCCTCTTTTTTGCGCCCGCCTTCCCTCTGCGGCAAGAAAAAAGCTTGATCGTGGCCTAGGTTGCGACGCATTTACCCACGAGTTTCGGCTGGTCTTTTTCCCTGCCAAGCTGGCCGTATAATCGGCCTTCTGGTCAGACAACCTCAACCAATTCGGTGCTACCTTTCGAAATCCGTTAACCGAGATTCCAGGCCTGAGAGGATGATGCTTGCTTCGAACTTGGCGCGGTACGCGCGAGACCACGCACGTGCCCTTCACCCCTGCTCGGCCCGGAGCCTTTGGCGTTCGCTTGCGCTCCTTCTCCTCCTGGGTCTCGGCACAACTCCCGCCCACGCCGATCTCAAGCTCTGCAATACGACGGCAAGCCGAGTCGGCGTCTCGATCGGATACAAGGACGCCGAAGGCTGGGCCACCGAAGGATGGTGGAACATCGCCTCGCACACTTGCGAGACCTTGCTTAAGGGCGTGCTGATCGGACGCTTCTATTATATCCACGCCGTTGACTACGACCGCGGCGGCGAGTGGGCCGGCAATCTCTTTATGTGCACCGACGACAAGTCTTTCACCATCCGCGACACCAAGGACTGCGTGAAGCGCGGCTACAAGAAGACCGGCTTCTTCGAAGTCGACACCGGCGAGGAGCGCGACTGGACCGTTCGCCTCACTGATCCCGAGGGCGAAGCGAAGTCCCAATGAGGCGCAATCGCCGGGTCAAGATCGTCGCCACGCTCGGTCCTGCCTCCAACAACGAAGAAACGATGCGCCGCCTGTTCGAAGCAGGCGCGGACGTGTTTCGCGTCAATATGAGTCATGCGACCCATGACGGGTTACGCGACATCCATGCCATCGTGCGCAAGCTCGAGCTCGAGTTCGCCCGGCCGATCGGCATCCTAGTCGACCTGCAAGGACCAAAGCTTCGCATCGGCAAGTTCGAATCCGGTGCGATCAGGCTGACCGAGGGCGACGTGCTGAGCTTCACACGGCGCGAGTCGGTTGGCGGCCTGGGCCGTGTGCACCTGCCACATCCCGAGATCTTCCAGGCGGTGCGGCCAGGGCACACCCTACTGATGGATGACGGCAAGTTCAGGCTTCGCGTCATCGAGGCAAGCGACGTGAGGATCGACGCCGAGGTCATGACGAGCGGCGTGCTTGGCAGCCGCAAGGGCATCAGCCTGCCAGACACCGTGCTCCCGTTCGGCGCCATGACCGAGAAGGACCGCGCCGACATGGAGTTTGCCATGTCGCTCGGCGTCGCCTGGGTTGCGCTGTCCTTCGTGCAGCGCGCCGAGGACATCGCCGAGGCGCGCAAGCTCGCGCGCGGCCGCTCCTCGATCATGGCCAAGATCGAGAAGCCCTCGGCACTCAATCATCTCAAGGAGATCATCGATCTTGCCGACGCCATCATGGTGGCGCGCGGAGATCTTGGCGTCGAGATGCCGGTCGAGAAGGTGCCTGGGCTGCAGAAGCAGATCACCCGCGCGGCGCGCAATGCCGGCAAGCCGGTGGTGGTCGCGACCCAGATGCTCGAATCGATGATCTACGCGCCGGCTCCGACCAGGGCCGAGGTGTCGGACGTCGCCACGGCTGTGTTCGAAGGGGCCGACGCCGTCATGCTCTCTGCCGAATCGGCGGTCGGCAAATATCCCGTGCAGGCGGTGGAAACCATGGACCGGGTGGCACAGGAGGTCGAGCGCGATCCGCTCTACGACGCGATCATCCATGCCCAGAGAATCGGACCTGAGGCAACCGGCGCCGATGCGATCTCTGCGGCGGCGCGCACGGTGGCCGAGACGCTGAATCTCGCGGCCATCGTCTGCTACACGGCCTCGGGCGCGACCAGCCTCAGAGCCGCCCGCGAGCGCCCTCAGCAGCCGATCATCGCCTTGACGCCGATTCCGGCGACGGGGCGGAAGCTTGCTCTGGTGTGGGGGCTTCACTGCGTTCTCACAGACGACCCGCGCGATCTGGACGACATGGTCGCCAAGGCCTGCCGCATCGCCTATCAGGAAGGCTTCGCCCTGCCCGGCCAGCGGGTGATCATCTCCGCCGGCGTGCCATTGGGCACTCCAGGCGCGACCAACCTGCTGCGCATCGCTTTCGTCGGCGACGAGACGGAAGACTACTAGGGCGCTTGCTCGGCGGCTAAGAGTTCAGATGTCTTGGCCCTCGACCTTTCGGGACAGGGATTCGACCGCCTGGCGCGCATCGTCGAGAAACGGATTGACTTCGAGCGCCTTGCGGAAGGCCTGCAAGGCTTCCTTCTTGGCGCCGAGCGCTTGCAGAACCACTCCGAGATCGTTGATCGCGTTGTAGTGCTTGGGGTCGATGTCGAGCGCATGCCTGAGATCGGCGAGCGCAAGTTCGTAGTCCTTCTGAAGATAGTGAACCGTGGCCCGCCGGTGCCACGCTTCGGCGTCGTCAGGCGCGAGCTCCACGGTTGCATCGAGAATCTCGAGGGCGAGGTCGAGATCGGATTCCTTGATGAAGCGATCCGCCCGAGCCATCAGCAGATCTACAGTGTCGCTGCCCGATAAAAGCCATAGCTCTTGGATGGTCTCAGTGATCGGCGAAGCGTCGTGCGCATCGTGCGCGAACTTAAGCTCATCGTAGAGCCTCGCAAGCATCTTCGGCCGCTCGACCGGGTCCGATAGCGGCAGGTTGTCGGTCGAGAGATTGAGCTTGTCGCGCTTGCTCTCTTCGGTCGAACGGGGCGCCGGTCCCTCACCGCCGTCCTTCTTGGCATCGGGCTTGGCCGCTTGATCAGGCGGCGACTTACCGGGCGACATCTCATCGGGCGCCATCTCATCAATGAGGTCGGGCTCAGCTTGGCCAGGCGGCGCACCTTCGAGCTCTTCAACCCCAGGCGGTTGGGATTGCTGGGCGAAGGCTTCAGGGCGCGGCGCGGTCAAGGCGACGCAGGCAAGTGGCAGCGCGGCAAGACAGAGCGATAACGGCCCGCAAAGCTTCAGCCAGAACCTTGGGCCCGGCCACATCGTGAGACTAGCCCTGGCGGGCCTTGTAGCGGCGATTGGTCTTGTTGATGACGTAGAGCCGGCCCCGGCGCCTCACCACGCGGTTGTTGCGATGGCGCTTGCGCAGAGCCCGGAGCGAATTCTTGATCTTCATGGCAAAGCATCCATCGTTGCCGGAGGGGATTTGGCACCTGGCGATAAGCGCTCTCAGGAGCCGGGCGGACCATAAAAAGCGCCGCTTCCGGTGTCAACGAGCCTCTCCCAATAGGGTGCGACCAAAGCGGGCGGTAACGGCCGGGTTGACAGAGGCAGCCGCTGCGCATACAGTTAACCATATGGTTAAGTATAAAGACACCGCTCTCGACCGCACCTTTGCCGCGCTTGCCGACCCGACGCGCCGAGCCCTTCTCGCGCAACTAGAGCTTCGCGAGCACGTTTCGGTCAGCGAGCTTGCCCGGCCATTCCCCGTGTCGCTGCCGGCCATCATGAAGCATCTCGACGTTCTGTCCGACGCCGGCCTCATCGCGCGGACAAAAACCGGCCGCACCGTGTCCTGCCGGCTCGCCGCGGCCCCCATGCAGGAGGCTGTGGGCTGGCTCAATCGCTATCAGCGCTTCTGGTCCGAGCGCCTCGACCGCCTTGCTGCCTTCCTGGAGGAGGATGAGTCATGTCAGTCCAACCTGCCGTCGCCCCGAGGCCCAGCCTCACCCTCAAACGTCGTCTCAATGCGCCGCCGGAAAAAGTCTTCGCCGCGTGGACCGAGCCCGAAAAAATCGTGAAGTGGTTCGGCCCTGACGCAGGGCCGGTGAAGCAGGCTTCCGCCGACGCGCGCGTCGGCGGAAGCTACGCGGTCGAGTTCGGTGAGCAGCACCACGTCAGCGGCGTCTACCGCGAGGTGGTGCCCAACCAGAAGCTCGTGTTCACCTGGGCATGGCGCACCATGCCAGAGCGCGAGTCGCTCGTGACCGTTCTGATCAAGCCTGACGGCACCGGATCGATCCTCACCTTGATTCACGAGCAGTTCTTCGACGAGGCCGCGCGCGACCGCCACCGCCAAGGTTGGACCGGCTGCCTCGACAAGCTCGAACGTTATTTTGCGTAACCGAAGGAGGCCAACATGGCAGAGACTGCAACCAAACCCCGCGAAAAGGATCACGCTGAGGCTTCAGGCTGCGGGTCGCACGGCACGTTCTGTTGGAACGAGCTGATGACGCGCGACGTGGAGCGCGCCAAGAAATTTTACGAGGAGACGATCGGCTGGACCTTCTCGCCGATGCCTATGGCCGACGGCGGCACCTATTGGTGCGCGACGGTGGAGGGCAAGCCCATCGCCGGCATGTTTCCGATCGACAAGCCCGAGTTCGACGGCTTGCCGGAAAGCTGGATGTCCTATCTCGCGGTCGATGACGTCGATAAGCGCGTCGCCAAGGCGGTCAAGGCCGGCGCCAAGCTCATGAAGTCGATCTTCGACATTCCGGGTGTCGGCCGCATCGCCATCCTGCGGGAGCCTGGTGGCCCGGCATCGGCTGGATGACTCGGGTCCGCCTTTAAACTGCTGAACTAGCCCCCTCACCTCATGGAGTTGACCATGCAACCGCACAAGATCGTATCTGAACAAGAATGGCTCACCGCGCGCAAAGGTCTTCTCGCCAAAGAGAAGGAGTTCACCCGCGCACGCGACAGGCTGAGCGCTGAGCGTCGCGCTCTGCCGTGGGTCAAGGTGGACAAGCCTTATGTCTTCGACACGCGCGAGGGCGAGAAGAGCCTCGCCGAGCTGTTCGGCGATAAGAGCCAGCTGATCGTCTATCACTTCATGCTCGCTCCTGGATGGAAGGAGGGTTGCCCGAGCTGCTCCTACCTCGCCGATCATTTTGACGGAGCTACCATTCATCTCGCCAATCGCGACGTGGCGTTTGTTGTGGTCTCGCGGGCGGCACTCGTCGAGGTCGAGGCCTTCAGGCAGCGCATGGGCTGGCGCTTTCCCTGGGTGTCTTCGTTCGGCAGCGATTTCAACTTCGACTACCGTGTGTCCTTCCGTGAGGAGGAGCTCGGTCCCAACGCTGAGTACAATTACGAAAAGCAGGAAATCGACAGCGACGAGATGCCGGGCGTGAGCGTCTTCCACGAAGACGCAAGCGGCACCGTGTTTCACACCTACTCGGCCTACGCACGCGGGCTCGACATCCTGGTCGGCGCTTACAACTTCCTCGACCTGACTCCGAAGGGCCGAGACGAGGACGAGCTGCCTTGGACCATGGCCTGGGTGCGCCACCACGACAAATATGGGGACAGTGTAAGATCACAGTCCTGCTGCGGCTCCGAGGCACGCAACGATGACGCGGCCTGAGCGATAGGCCGACGACTAATGCAAGTCACGAAAGGAGCACGTCATGGCCATCACCAAGCAAAGGATCATGCCTTGTTTGTGGTTCGCCACCGAGGCGGAGGAGGCGGCGAATTTCTATTGCTCGATTTTCAAGGACTCACGCATCAACCAGATCAGCCGCTACGGCAAAGAGGGCTTCGAGAAGCACGGCAAACAGCCAGGCTCGGTTATGGTGGTCGCGTTCGAGCTCGAAGGACAGAAATTCGTCGCGCTAAACGGCGGCCCGTAGTTCAAATTCAGCGAGGCGATCTCCTTCCAGATCCACTGTGAGACCCAGAAGGAGGTCGACTATTTCTGGGACAAGCTGAGCTCTGGCGGCGAAGAGGGCCCGTGCGGCTGGCTTAAGGACAAATTCGGCCTGTCCTGGCAGGTAGTGCCGACCACCCTCATCGACATGGTCACTGACCGAGATCCCGCAAAAGTGCAGCGGGTGACCAGAGCCTTCCTGCAAATGAAGAAGTTCGACATCTCGGCGCTGCGGCGCGCTTACGAAGGACAAAATCCATGATCGCAAAGACTGCGGCCAAGACGAACCCGAGTACTGCCGCCAAAGCTGAGGGCCAGGCGTTCACCATCTCGCGCGTCATCGATGCGCCGCTCGACCGCGTATGGAAAGCGTGGACCGACGCCATGCAGCTCAAGCATTGGTGGGGACCGAAGGGTTTCGAGATCGTCTCGACCAAGGTCGATCTCAGGCCCGGCGGCGTCTTCCACTACCATCTTAGATCGCCGGACGGTCAAGACATGTGGGGCAAGTTCATCTATCGCGAAATCGTGCCGCAAAAGCGTCTTGTGTTTGTGGTTAGCTTTTCGGATGAAGCGGGAGGC
>Ga0126372_10001085_pt1 | contig 10704 bp, 14 predicted proteins | sample PanSoiMetaPlot_6_FD_92762 | JGI IMG/M metagenome (GOLD analysis project Ga0126372, IMG submission 92762) | Tropical forest soil microbial communities from Panama - MetaG Plot_6 | ecosystem: Environmental > Terrestrial > Soil > Tropical forest > Bulk soil | place: Panama | collected 2016-02-17
CACGCGAGCTCCCAAAGCGAAATCCGAGAACGCCTGTTTGGAAGCCGGCGTCATCTGATAATCTGCGGAGCGCACCGTCTCTATAATAATTCTTTTTGCTCCTTCGAAGCTCATCCGGCCCAGATTTAGAACTAAATCGAATCTACTGGGATCGCGCCAATCGGTGCCGAACATCGCTATTAAGCGACGGCTGCGCGCTTTATCGACTTCTTCGACATAGCGGCGGGCTGCAACGTCGTTGAGCTTCTGGCGGGCTTTCACTTGTTCGATGCGCATCTCCAAGGGGGCGGTGAGTAAAACTTTCAAGATATGCTTCAGATCGGGCACAAGCTCATGGCCGATATGGCCGTGATAGACAATCCCGTCGCCTTCGGCGATTTCACAAAAAGCCGCCTGCAAGGCGATGCGATAAGGTTGCAGGCTTTGTAGGAAACGATTCCACCAATTGGGTTCTTTCTCGACCATGTCGTTGAGCTTTGCTTCGGGTATCCCATAACTGAGGCTGGCCTTTAGCAGGACTTCGCGACTTATGCAGCCGTAGCCCAGGGACTGAGCGACGCTCTGCGCTAGCTCTTCACCACTACCTGACGCGCCCTGATAGATGGTGATGATGGCCATGGCTGTTTACCTCCTCTCAGAACGCCATAAAGGGCGTAAGGCCCAATAAAAATCGAATCCAGCCTCTCTGTATCCTACAATTAAGGTCTTATCGTCAAGTTGGGATGATGACGCCAGAAGTAAGTTGCCATTCCCGTTGCTGCCAGCAGGTTGCCCACAAGCACTGTCGGCCACGCCAGCGCGTGAAGCACCGGCTCGGCAAAGATGAATGCCGCGCCAACAAAGCCGAACTCAAAAATCACAAACAGCAGTAAGATTCCGAAGCCAACGTTTAAGTTGGATTCAGCCAGATCCAGAAGCTTGGCAGCGACTCCCCCAACGACACAGAAAGCCATGCCATGCACCCAGGTATACAGCAGCACCATTTCGAAAGAGATGGGGATTGTCGCCGGAAGTTCGACGCTGTTCCGGAAAAAAATAGTGCCCAGAATGCTCGGTGTGTAGAACGGCCGGCCGTTGAAGGTATCGATAATAAAAAACCAAATTGCAATCGTTGTCGCACCTATGATACCCGCAACAATGCCCTGTTGATATGTGCTTGAAATCGCGGGAGAACCGGCAGTGACGGGAGGCGCGCTTGTGGTACCAGATTGAACCGCCATAGAAGCTCCTTCCCGGGCTAATAATGGCCCTGTTCACTCACAACCGCTAACAGGCGAGACCCTTCCTCTAGCGGGAAAATGCTATCACCGGGTGTTCCATGGTTCAATACTTATCTTGCCGGTTGGCTGGTTCTGTGCTCTAGGTTGGGCGCAGCCAACGCCGGGAGAAAATCTCCTTGCAAAAAAGAAACTATTAGGATTTTCCCCTTGACGTAATAGAAAACCGAGTCAACTCTAGAACAAGGAGGGATGATTATGATAACTCGCATGATCCTGGTTAACGTTCCAAAGGAAAAGGCTGACGAGGCCGTGCGGCTGTGGAAAGACGATTGCGCGCCGCTCATGATCAAACAGCCTGGCTGCGTGAGCGAGCAATTTCTCCGCGGCAAAGAGAATCCGGGCGAATTCATTTCCCTCAGCTCCTGGGAAAACCAAGCCTCCATTGACAAGTATCGCAAGAGCGAAGCGCACGCTGCGATTCAGAAACATACTCGCGCGCTCATGAATGTCGCCAAGGTCGAAGTGAAAACCTATGAGGTTGTCGGGTAGCAGCGAGATCCCATAGAGTTACCGGTCGTGAAAGAGAATCCGTTCATCGTTTCCTTCGCCTCGCTCAGGGCAGCTAGCTCACGACGAAGGCTGTGGTGAAGACGGATTGCTAAAAGTTTTAGCCGTTCGTTCCTTCGATGGACTCAGGACAAGCCCAGCCAGGTCGAAGAGCGAACGGCGATTGCTTCTCACGACCAGCGGTATTTGGCCAAGCCGAGTTATCCCGCTTCCCGCGGCTCCGTGAGCAAAGTTGCCAGCCCGAGAACTCCGACACCGAGGGCGGCGGCTAGGAGCATCCATGCGATGGGATATGATCCCGTTTGATCCACTATATATCCGAATAGAGGCGTGCCGAGTGTTGCAAACGCTGCGTTGATGGTGATCATCATGCCCAGCGCGGAACCGGTCTTCGCCTTTCCTGCCAACTCCCCAATGAGCGCGTAGGATACTCCTTGATAGCCGACCAGGCACACGCCCGCCAGAAAAAGAATCGGTAATAGCAAATGCAACGGTGATTGGCTCCCAAGAAACCCAGCGCCATGATTGACGTGGCTGATAGCAAACCGATGAGGATCAAACGATTTTCCGCCGGCCACCGAAGAGCCTATCGCTTACAATGCCCCACCCAACGCGCCCAACCATCGCTCCCGCTTGTGTGAGCGCCAGTGCTTGACTCGCCCAGTAAGCCGGAAAACCCATGCGTCTTTAAGATAGAGCGGAATATAGAATCAATGTCATCTGGCCGACGAGGTAGATCGCTGTGCCGCAACTGATGGGGAGAAAACTCCAAACCTTCAGCGTTTCAGATTCTTGTGCCTGGCCTCCTCCTAACGCCACTGCCGCGCGATCCTCCGCAGGATCGCGCCAATAAAAAGAAAACAAGAAGCCAAATAAAAAGTTTATAACGCCCAGACCGGCAAGAGCCCCTCGCCAACCCACAAGCAACACCAACTGCGGGGCTAGCACCGCGCTAAGCACGCCTCCTCCCGGAACTCCGGTCTGCTTGGTCCCCATGGCCGTGGCCCGCTCGTCGCGATGAAACCACGCCATAACCCCTTTACTCGACGCGGGATTTAGAAAACTGTAGCCCAAACCGGCAAGAAAAAAACTGGCGAAGGCTCAGGCGAAAGATGGCGCAAGCGCTGCTGCAACCGCGCATATTCCTAAAAAAAGTGACCCTGAAAAGTCGTCTTGCGCACACCGAGACGGTCGGCGCGCCGGCCGGCGCTGAATGAAAATCCGGCCATGGCGAGATAGAAGGCGGAGAAAAACAACCCGACCTGCGCGCGCGAAAGGCCGAGTTCATCCTTGTAGAAAGGCGCCAGGGTATTGATGCCATACTGTGCCGTCGCGCCGATAATGTGCGAGACACTGATCAGGCCCAATGTCACCCACCGGAAGTTATCGCGCCCGACCGTGGCTTCCGACATGCGAGGGGTTAATCAAAGACGGTGCTCGCATAGCTCTCTACATCGATGAAAGCCTCGATCACACTGGGCCCGTCGAGGTCGAGCCCCCAATCCAAAGTGCTCCGAAAAGCTTCAGCAGTTTTCGCCGAGCGACACGGCACGCCGAAATAATGGGCCGGAGAATCCGGCGGGTCGCCGAGATAAACGCCGGAGAGCGGGTTTTTATTATGCTCCTGTTTGCGTTTCATCAAACCGAGCCAGCCATCGTTAAGAACGATAATCGGCACGGCCAGATTCAGGCGGCGCGCGAGGGCCAGTTCTCCGGCGGTCATCTGAAAACCGCCGTCGCCGACAATGCAAACAATCGGCCGACCAGGATAAATCAACTTCGCCGCATAGGCAGCAGGCATACCGTAGCCCATCGACGACCAACCGTTGGTGGCGAGCAAAGTCTTCGGCAAGTCCGTGCGCCATTGCGTCGCGATCTGATGCGTATGCGCGCCGACGTCGTAAGCGAGAATGCCGTCCGGCGGTAGCTTCTCGCGCAAGACGTCCAACACTTGGTGAGACGCAAATTCACTGATCGGAGGCCGCAGCGCGCGGTCGAGCGCGTCGCGCTGGGCCGCAAATTCATTCATTGCCCAATCGTTTTTCATGGCCGCGATTCGGTTGAGCCCTTCAACGGCGGCATCCAAGCCACACGCTTTGTTCCAAAGAAAATTGAGATCATCGCCCGGCTCCGCCGCTTCGCTGCTGATGTGAATAATGGGCGTGCCTTTTTTCACCCATTCTTCATAGTTGATCTCGATCGGATCGTAACCGACAGCTACAATAAGGTCGGCACGGTCAGTTAATCTTTTGACATCCGTGCGGCGCGCTCGGCCAACGACGCCGGCCCAGTGCGGATCACTTTCGGGCAGAAACCCCTTGCCGTGAAGGGTAGTCACGAACGGGAGATTTTGTTGATTAATAAAGCGCCGCAGCTCGGCTGCTGCCCGGCTGCGGGTGAATGTCAGCCCTATGATGACGAGCGGACGTTGAGCGTGTTGCAAGGCGGACTTCATTGCATCGCAGAGTTCGCTCGAAAGGTCCGGCGTCGTGGTGGCCGTCTCGCCCACACCCGTCGTCGTTGCCGCAGTATTCGCTCTAGCGATATCCTCCGGTAAATCCAAGTGCACTGGCCCCGGTGGCTCACTGCCGGCAATTTTTAGAGCCTGCGCTATCTTCTCGCCCACACGATTATCGCGGAGTGAGAAAGTCGCCTTCGTGAGCGGCTTGAACAACGTCTGGTGGTCAATCCGCATTTGAATGCGGCGCTCCAGCCACTTCGATCCCACATTGCAGGTAATGGCGAGAACCGGAGAACAATCCAGCCAGGCGCAGCCCACGCCCGTCGTGAGGTTCGTGGCACCCGGACCAACAGTAGAGACGCAGACTCCTGGGATGCCCGTTAGATAACCGACCGTTGCGGCCATGAATCCTGCCGACGTTTCGCTGGCCGTGAGCACAAACTGCACCGAGCTTTGCCGCAGCGCTTCGATCAGCGGCAAGACCGGACCGCTGGGAATGCCGAAGACCCAGCGAACACCGGCTTGTTCCAACATGCGAGCAATAAGATCAACGTTCTTCATCAAATGAACTCATCTAGGAGATCTCACTGCAGAGTCACAGAGCACGCCGAGGGTTAGGGTTCGAAGACGTTTTGAACGGCTTGAACGGAGCGAAGCGGTTGAACGATTTGAACCAAGACATTCTCAGCGTATTCTGCGCTTCCGCGGTTAGTTTCCGATGCGAACGGGATCGACGACATCTTGCACAGCGCGAATAATGGAGAGGGCGGTTAACTTACCGGTTTTAGGATTTTCGCTGGGAACGTTTTCGATATGAACATGCAGCAGACCGAACTCGCCTTCCACGTCAATATCATGGCAATTGCGGGGGAGACCCGGGACGGCCACGATTCGCACGCGCGTCTGATCCGGTCCAATACCCGCCAAGCTAACAGCAGCTGTGACGTTCACATTGGCAGGAAATCCCCGGCAGGCTTCGCGGGCTGAACCCGAGAACACTTCTTTTTCCTCCTTGAGACCCAGGAGCGAAATTCCACGCTCGACCAGATAGGGCGCCCCATCGAGACCCGCGGGAGGCTTGCGCGTGGTGTGGATTACATGTTTGATCTGACCCACTGAGGCAGACTTGATGCCATCTAGACCGGCGATGGCCCCCGAGGGCACGAACAGACGGCATCCCGTTCGCCGGGCTTTCTCCATGATATCTGGATGATCGAGCAGCGCGCCGACGCTGATCACCATTAAATCCTTGCCTGCGCCGAAAACTTCACTGGCCAGAGCCGGCACCACTGGACCTCCAGCCGCCTCGATGACTAAATCAGACGCCTCGATCAAATCTCGCAACGTGAGATAGGGCGGAGGATTCTTGAACGAAGAAAGAAAATCTCGCGCGCTTTTCTCAGTGCGGCTCGTGATGCCCGCGATGCGCACGGAGAGTCTTCTCGCTTCGACCGCTCCAATAAGTGCTCGCCCAATCGCCCCACAGCCAACAATCCCGATAGACTTCAATTCCATGCTAATCCATGCTCCTTCAAAATCTTTCCCCAAAGATGACTCGGCATCGCTACGCGATTCTTAACGCTTTGAGTTTACTGCCGCAGAAAATGGGCGACCAACTCATTAAATCTCTCCGCCTTGTCCCACTGGACCCAGTGAGCGCATCGGTCGAATAGATGAAATTCGGCGTTGGGAATGCGTTGAAACAGCTCGATCCCGCGCTCGACAGAAACACCGCGATCGTTGGCGCCCCACAGAAGCAGCGCTTTGACACGGAGCTGATTCAACTCATCGTGGAGCGGTCTTTGACGCGCAGCGTTGCGCCGTTGCAACTGAGCCTCGTAGTTCTTGCCGGTGCTCATCTCATAGCGCTCGCGGACCAGCTCTTCCGTTACCAGCTCTTTATTGAAAATCGTACCCAGCGTCAGCTTCCGCATATTCTCAAGGCTGGGTTCGTATTCTCTAAGCTCCTCAGAGTGCTTTTTCGCCAACGCTTGGGAATCTGCCGACCCCTGCGGCGACAACGAGCCGCTGGTCGTGGTGACAAAACTTTTCGCCCGCTCATCCTCCAAACCAAGCCTCGCCGCTATGTAACCCCCGACAGAATTTCCCAACACGTGGAGCCGATCCAGCTTGAGAGCGTTCAATAGGGCCTTGGCGTGGGCCACCCGGTATTCAATGGAATAATCCGAAGGATTTTCGGTATAGCCATACCCCGGTTGGTCATAGGCATAAACGGTAAAACCCGCTGCAGCCAGCGGTTCGATGTTGAGCTTCCAGTTAATGAGCGACGAAGCGCCGGGGGCAGCGCCGTGAATCAGCAACAGCGGGTGCCCGCTTCCGGCTCGGACCAAAAAAGTCTTAAGGCCATCAACTTGGAGGTACTCTTGCTTGATAGACGTTGTCATGATGCAATCTCCAAAATACGTTTCAGCACTTGCTCTCATAAGGCATCGCGATTTCGGGTAGTGGTTCGGTTAGAACACACTCTACGTTGGGTTGAAAAGATGTCTCGCGCTGCGCTCGAAACAACACGTTAAATGACATGTCATCTCGCTTCCTTCCTCTCTACCACGGACCCGTCCATGGTTGTGGATACTGTCTATTTTCAGCTACTTGATTCAATCGCCATATACCAGGGTCTCACGACTATCAACACATCGGCAGACTAAAATTTCGAACTTCAAGTGGCTGTTGAAAAACCATTCGGAGTACGACCAAGCTCAGAGCCTGCACTGAGTTTATCGAAGTGACGCACGGGATGGGTCTTGGACCGATTTAAAATCCGCTTCATGCCGAGCTTGTCGTAGCATTCTTCATTCTTTTCAACAGGCTATCGAATTTGAATTCTTTCCAACGCCTCAGCGGTAATGGCTCTCCGTCGCGCCGGACTTTATTAGCGGCGTGAATAAGAATAAGGATATGAATAATAGGAAACGGCAAAGCCGCAGTGTCCAACAGATGGGTCGCTTCCCACCGGGAGTTGCATTATGAAAACATTGATAGGGTTCGTGCTGCTCGTCGCCATAGCCGACTCGCAGGCGTGGGCCGCAACCATCGACGATGTCGAGTTTCTCACCAGAATTCAGACGTATGAGACTATAGTCAACACGACACTCGTTACTCAGGAAGGAAAAAGAATCCCCCTCGATAAGGGAACGACGGTCAACGTGGCGGGGTTTACGAAAACTGAAGCCTTCGTAATTTCCCGAACCGATCGCCCCAATGGATTTATCAAGAAAGCAGATCTCGCTCCATCCAGGCGGTCCAACCTGCCGGAGTCCCCGCCTATTAGAGAACAGACGATACAGTGATTTGCAGCGTCGGAGCTGACGATCGGATAATCTCGGATTCCGCAACTGACGTAACCGCCCGCGCTGTGACAACTCTATTTCTCAAGCAGCTTGTCAATGTCGGGTTTTATAGTATCCGAGGGTTGCGCGCCGACCTTTAATATTACTTCGCCGGTATCGTTGCGCAGGAGAAAATTAGCGGGTGTTCCCGTGATGCCAATCTGAATGCCTTCCTTGAGATCTTCCTGAACTCGTAATGCATATTTCGCCGCATCGATGCATTCCTTAAGTTGCTTTTCGTCGAGACCAATTTCCTTACCCAGGGGCACAAGCTGATCAAGGGGAAACCCATTCCCGTTGGATTTAGTGCGCGCGTAGATCGCATTGGCGAATTTCCAAAACGCGTCGTTCCCACCCAGTTGGGCAACACATTCGGAAGCCTCGGCCTCTTTTTGCGCGCCCGGATTATGCATGGCCAGCGGGAAGTGGCGATAGACCCAGTTGACCTTCCCACCATAAGCGTCAACAATCTCTTTGGCCGTCGCGTGAAAGCGTTTGCAGAAAGGACACTCGAAATCTGAGTATTCGATCAGAGATACAGGCGCGTTGGGATTGCCATAAACGTGATCACGAGGGGCTGAGACGCGCCGCACCTTCTTGGCTTTTTCGTTCGCCTGGCGCTCTTCTTCGGCCCGCGCCGCCACTTGGGCTTGCTGTTGTTTTTTGATGTAATTTTGGATGCCGAGCTCGATCTGCTGACTAAGAAAGTCACTTTCTCGTAACTCTTTCATTACCGCTTCTTTGATTTTTTCCACCAGCTTTTGCTCGTCAGAGGTCGCTCCTCCCTGTTGCGCGTTTGCGATGGGAACAAACAGCGCCATAAAGGCGACAACACCAACAGTCAAAAACGTTGAGCTTTTACCCATATTTTCCTCTCATCCTCTTTTTCGGTCCTAACAGACCCGTGACCGAACACGCAAGGGTCTACCGTTAGCTAGAGCTTGTAGAGTATAACGTAAACCACGACCCCTGTCACGGAAACGTAAAGCCAGACCGGAAACGTCCACCGCGCGATGCGCCGATGGGCTGCGAATCTCTCCTTGAGGGCCCGTGACAATGTCATGAGCGCGAGCGGAACCACCGCAACCGCAAGTATCGTGTGGGTGAGGAGAATGGCGAAATAAATAGTGCGCATCCAACCCTGGCCTTTGAAGGGGACGGAACCGACTTGATAATGGTAGACGAGATACGAAATCAAAAAGAGTGTCGAGCATCCGAACGCCGATAACATGCAGGCTCGGTGCGCGCTTACACGCTTAAACTTGATGAAGCAATATCCTGTTATGAGAAAAGCAGCGCTGAGGGAATTCAGCGCCGCGTTTACCGCGGGCAGCTGAGAGACTGAGATCAACGGGGAAAGATATCCGGCGTTAGCATCAAGATCAAAAACACGCACAGGACAAAGGGACTTAGGGCAATGATCGCCAAGGTCCGTTTTTCAAACTTGAGGTGCATGAAATAAAGGGCAACCAACGTCGCTTTGGAGATCGCCATCGCGACGAGAAGGATTACAACTGCGATTCTGACAATGGGTACGTAAATCACCGCGATTTCCAGAATGGTCAAAACCAGCAGCCACCAGAATACGGCCATATAGTTGGGTTCTTGATGTGTCATTTCACTCATCGCACAACTCCTATTCCGCGACTAGAGGAGGTAAACGAAAGTAAATATCAGTATCCAAACAAGATCGACGAAGTGCCAATAAAGCCCAGCGATCTCCACGTGTTTAGCCTCGTAGCGGCCACGCGACACAGCGTTCAGAATGCAGCTGTTGTAAATGACACCTCCGGTTACATGCATCCCGTGAAAACCAGTGAGGACAAAGAACGTCGTCGCGAAAAGATCTTTGCTAAAAGAAAGATGATGCTCCGGCAGTACTTCCGTAATCAGATGCGTCCACTCGTAGGCCTGACACCCCAGGAACGTAAGTCCACCCAGGATCACGAGTCCCAAAAACTTTTTGAAACGCGCTTTGTCGCCCTTTTGTATGGCCGACAATGAAAGCACCATCCAAACGCTGCTGACAATCAGCAGGAAGGTCATAAAGGCGGTGAGATTGATACCGAGTATGTGCGAAGGCACAGGCCAATCTTTGCTCGCGTGGCGCAAAATTCCGTAGCCGACGATCAAACAACCAAAGGACATAGCATCGCCGGCGAGAAAAAGCCACATCCCCAATTTTCCCGAGCTCTCGGGAGTCAATGGAGTTTCTTGGGGCTCCGCCCCGATGTGCATTACCGCTGCTGCTTCACTCATCTTCCACTATCCTCCGGATTCAAATCCAAATGAACTAGCGGCTGCTTGACTCCATTGTTTGCTCGCCTTGCAGCCGAACGCCGATGGATACAAAAAAGCCACGCCGCGATGGAGCCAACGACAGCGTAAGGCGCGGCCATAAGAAAAATCACACTCCAGTTAAAGGCTTTGTCCGTTGGGCCACCGTCTCCCGCCCAGCAGACAGCGCAGGCGTTAGCAATAGGTGGAAGGTAGACGAGCAGCGCAAAAGCGCCGCTTAAACCAAGCAAGATTTTGAGTTTCATAAATTCTAGTCAAGGTATCGTAAGCCCTTATTCGTGTCAACAAAGCGCTAAAGCAGATAGACCAATCCGTAAAGCAACGGCCATAGTCCCACGACAAAAGTCCAATACATGCTACAAGTCTGTAAACCCACGTGGCGCTCCTTGGAAAATCTCCCTTGTTTCGCCAGCGCAAAGACGATCAAAAGCCAGATCAGCGCGCCAAAAACATGCAGCGCGTGAAATCCGATAAGCGTATAAAACAACCCGCCGTAAACGCTGCTCGAAACCGTCAAGCCAAAATGGATCAGTCGAATCCACTCGAAACCTTGAACAGCGAGAAAAATACTGCCCAACATCGCTGTGACTCCGAGCATTAAAATCAATTTCTTGCGATTGCCGGCTATCACAGCCTTAAGCGCCAGCCGCACAGTCACAGCGCTGGCAAGTAAGATCAAAGTGTTCACGCCTGTGGTCGCGATGGGAAGACGCGGCTGGAATGGCGGCGGCCAGACCGGACTTCCAACGCGAAAAACAATATACGCGCCGATAAGACCGGCAAAAAACATCGCTTCCGCGCCGAGAAA
>Ga0126372_10001087_pt1 | contig 10696 bp, 12 predicted proteins | sample PanSoiMetaPlot_6_FD_92762 | JGI IMG/M metagenome (GOLD analysis project Ga0126372, IMG submission 92762) | Tropical forest soil microbial communities from Panama - MetaG Plot_6 | ecosystem: Environmental > Terrestrial > Soil > Tropical forest > Bulk soil | place: Panama | collected 2016-02-17
CGTGCTCACTATCGGATCGCCGGTCGCGTCCTTCGTCTCCGGTCCGGGCGTCGCACTGACGAACGCAATCTGCTTCGAGTCGGGCGACCAGGCTGTGGTCGAGCCTACGATCTGCAGCGGCGAGCTGGTGCCGTCGATCTCGGCGAGAAAGCGCGGAGACGAGCCATCCGCGTTGCAGACGTAAAGGCCAGCTTTGCCGGTTCCGACCTTTCCGTGGAACGCGATCGAGCGTCCATCGGGAGACCAGACAGCGTTCCCGCCGCGCGCGTCGGCCCCGCCGAGCTGCACCGAGTTCCGGCTGCCAACGTTGTAGATGAAGAGCTCTCCGTAGCCACGGCCTTCGGGCGAGTTCGTGCGCACGGTATACGCGATACGCGAGCCGTCCGGCGAAATCGCGGCATCCGTCACCGAATGCAACTTGTACAGGTCGGAACTCTGGAACCCGGTGTTCTGTGCCAACAGGACCGCAGACACAAACAAGATCGCAATCAAGAACCATCTGGAAATGCGCACCTCACCCCTCCTCGAAGTCGGCCAACGTAAACCGTGCGGCAACGACGGCGCAAGTGAATGCGCCAGGTTTCAACATGGAAAAGGTGAGAACGCCACTATTGCTACTCCGACCACGGAAAGAAGCCGTTTTCTGGGATTGGGAGCCTCATGCGAGCTCTTCGATCTCTGAAAAAACCAGTCGATTTGATCATGCTGCCATCTGGTAAACATATAATGACTAACCCCAAACAACGATTATATTCGGAAACAATCAAGTTTGACTGGTTTCGTTTTTGGCTCAACGATGAAGAAGATCCCGATCCCTCCAAAGCCGGCCGATACGCCAGCTGGCGTGAGCTCCGGAAGCTCCAAGAAGAAAATATGAAGAAATTGTAAAATCGATCAGAATAGCAACCGATGATTTTTCAGACCGAATTGGATTGAATCGAACCTTATGGATCACCGCGTAATCCACGTGGTTAAAATGATGCAGGCTCACTCTGGAGATAAGCTTTTCAGGACAAATCGTTTGGTTTGATCACGACGCCAAGGCTTTGTTTGATGCGGTCCTTAATGAGATTGTACGGCGGGTCACAGAACGGGGTGAGCCGTTGGAAATCGATGGCCTTGAAGCCACTAACGGGGCATCGCCCGGAAACGGGATCTGGTGCTGACAAAAGTTTCGGCTGAGTATGAATAGGAGATGCGCTCTTTCGCGCCCCGCTGAATAAACTTCTATTGCGGTCCATCGCAACTTCCACACGACGAGTTTCAAGAGGTGGCGACCTTTACGCGGCCCCTGCACTAAGGCGTTCCACCACCTACTCCCCAACCTTGTGCCTCCGATTGACCGGAACTACACCGTTCGCTTCTTCTTCAATTATCCAAATGGCATACAGGGCGATGACGTAAAACAGCGTCGGAGCTTTTCTAAGATGTACCCGCTCATGGCGAGGGTCAGCGTTTCGTGTCGGAGCACGATTGAGCGTCGGTCGTGCACGCAGAAGGTATGGATCCGAGCGTAACGAAGATCATCGACAACGCGATTGTAGGGTACGTCCGGACGGAGTTGGACGTGCGGATTGCGGCCCTGATACTTCTTGAGCCCTAGGATTCGCCTGCCCCTCATGAATCCAGGGTACGCCCACAGTCAAGTGCCGGGACCGACGAACAGCCGCTGCAAAAGTCCCGTAATACATGGCTTTCGCGTGTCATTCCGTGTCAATGCGTCAAACTCCAGCGCACTCCTTACCATTGACACTCGCCACTGGCAGGGGTAATGTTACTAGCTTTCCCCAACTTACCTAGGAGACTCTCCAGTGAAGTCATTCACTCATCACCTGTTCGCATTGGCGTTGGTTTTTTCCTTGTTCCTTGCCCGTGCTCCCCAAGCTGGCGCACAGGGCATCCCGCAACCCGTGGAGGCGGAGCCGTACCTTTCGGCCAGTTCCTTCGAGCAAGTCTCAGACATGCAGCTTCTGTTGACGGCTTATGATTTAAAGCGCGACGCTGCACAGTGGAAAAGGACACTAAGCCAAATCAGCCCATCGCTTCTGAACCGGGACTTCATCCTTGACAAACAGATCCAAGCACGGCTGGGCGGCGCAAACGAATTGCTCGCTGATATCGACAAGGCATCCACGACGGTAATCAAGACTCCGAAAGCCTCTGAGGTTATTGCTCTGGCCTTCGACCTGGCACGGTTGCATGAGCACATTGTCAACATCTCAGGCTCAACTGTAATGGCCGATATTTCTAAGGAAGAGCTCGCCGCAACGACGGCCAGCCCCAATCTGAGAACAAACGCTATCAGATGGCAGCAAATCACGCAGGACCTCGCAAACCAGGTCAGCCCCTATCGCGAGGGTCTGGAATCCTATGCATTCCATCTGGGCCAAACAATCGATGCCGCAACATCCAAGTAACTGCAATGTCCGCCGCCCATCGGTAACGGCAATTTGGCCCTTCGTGACGATACCGGTCAGTTATGGTGTACTTCAAGTTGTGCCCCCTACTGAGGGCCTACCTTGCCCCAGGCCCTGAGGCACTTGACACATGATCGGGTGCTAGCAAAAGGTGAAGCGCACGGAGGCCGTCATACTTCCTCGAATATCCACTCTGGATTATTGAAGGGCTTAGCCTTACGGCCCACAGGCATAGGTGGCGAGAACAGCATAAGGACTGAGTAGGGTATCAGATGACAAAAGATGAAAGCGAGGATGCTGGGCTGGATGAAGGCCGCAAAAGAGTACTTGGCATCATCGTCACCTTAAAACAACGGAAGGTTGTTGGGATTCACAATCGATCAGCAACTAGGCGAGCCCAAGCTCGCCTGTCACAAATGACAGGTGTTCCAGCACGTGGGCGATGGCATTTTGTAAGCAGTTTCTTGAAACTTATGACTCGACGATCTACAAACGTTATCGGCATAGCCACTTTATTCCCGGCCCTTTGTGTTTCCTTGGCGAGGGCTCAGGAACAGACGAACGCAAGTCCGGGTACTAGTCACGACAAACTTCTAAGAATCGCGAAGGAAGTTCGCAAGCAGATTGTCACCCTGCCGCAGTACGGGGTCTTTGACAACATCCATTTTGGGATCAGCCCCGACGGTACAGTTGTGCTTCGCGGTGAAGCGTCGCGGCCCATCCTTAAATCCAGCGCCGAAAACGTGGTCAAGAAGATCGAGGGCGTGGAGAAGGTGGATAACCAGATTGAGGTATTGCCTCTCTCGCCTAATGACGACCGCATTCGTGCCGCAGTCTACGCCGCCATCTATAGTTTCCCTCCGCTACAGAAGTACACTTCCAATCGTGGACGGCGACCCAGGCCATCCGTCGCCCGAGCTGCGGGCGGGATCACAAACGATCCTCCACTCGGCTTTCACGCCATCCACATCATCGTCAAAAACGGCAACGTCACCCTGACGGGCGTTGTGAACAATGAAAGCGATGCGGCCACGGCTGGTATCCGGGCCAGTGGAGTTCCCCTTGTGTTCAGCGTCGACAATCAGCTCCAACTGGCAAACGAAGGGAAGTAGCCTCGGCTACGACTCGCTCGAATCAGGCAGTGCCCGCGCAGAACAGGTCGCGCACCGTGATTGCGCAATCCGCACAACTTTCGGCGACATTATTCCCTTCGTTGGTGTCTTCTCGTGCCGGGTCCGCCAAGGCTCGGCATGGAAGAGGGCGGCGGCGAAATCTCTGAAGGCGTAATCCCAATTTGCGGCGAGAAACAACGAAATTCTCGTTGCTTTGATTTCTCAATTTCAAGAAGCGGGAACGCAAGAGATTTTTCTCAAGCGCACGTTCAACGAGAAGCTATTTTTTTGAGGTTGGAACGCTGGGCAGCTTCGAGAGTCTCTCCATTAAAGTGTTTGAGCCGTATTTGCGGAGAAAAAGGCTGAGTAATCGGCTGATTTCATAAATTGATCTCCCTCGAAGGGCCGAATATCAACTAGCCTTCTGTCGAATTCTGTGATTCCATAACACATGGCCATCACAGTTGAAGAGTTCTTTCGCCGCTACGAGCGGGCCAACAATGATTTCGATGTTGACTTGATCGCGACGCTTTACGCGGATACCTTCCTCTTCGGGAACCCGCAAGGTGTTCAGGTAGTGAAGAAAGAGGATTTCGTCAAGGTTCTGCCGCGACGAAAGGACTTTATGAAGGCAGCGGGCCTCTTGTCTTCGCGTGTCGATTCTGTGGAAACTTCCGAGCTGGATTCCAAGTACATGTTGGTGAAGACCGTCTGGAATATGAGTTTTCGGGCCAACAACGGAGACGCCGTAACGCGCAAGAGCTTAGCCACTTACGTTCTCTCCACCATCGCCGACTCCTTCGAGATCGTCTTTCAGCTAGACCATCAGGATTTGACGAAGATAGTGCAAGAGCTGCGGACGCAGTCCTGAGCATCAGTGAGTGATAACGCCTTGCGTCAATTTAGGTGAGGGAACAGCAGAGCTGCAATGCAATAATCCTGGGGTCTTAATTCTTCCGACAGGCGACAGCTTGTGAAAGACTCCCGACAATCGTCGTGCTGTTGCTGATTCTTGTGATTCCAGTCGCTTGTCAGCAGAGTACACCAACTGTGCAGCAATGTCAGGCGGATAGAGCGGCGTTAGAAAAGCTCATTCCTTTCCGCAGCCTGTCAGCAAACGAGATGCAAATTGATTCTGTGAACATGGCTGTGTGCGCAACTGTTGACCGCGATGCGCGTGATGCTTATCAGCACCTTTCCTTCCAGTTGCACACATTGTTGCACACTAGAATCCGGCAATTTGTGATCATGAACGGCCTCTGGGATCAGTTCGTCTCATGGGACAAGAACCCGGATAACCGCATCTAAACTGTTGGACGTCTAAAGGAATGAATCGCGATAAGATCCGCACTGTTGAAAAATTTTACACTCATCGACCTGCTAAAAGGCGAACGGAAGGCGTTAAGTTGTGACATCACTGCGGCTGTTGAAGAAGGAACCAAGTGTAATGACCGGTAGCCCAGTGGGTCTTACACGTCGGCGTGAGCGGGCGCACGGATGTGAAGGCTGGTTGACTCTCACTCACATGCGGTCTCAGTGCGTTTCTACAGTCGTCTCTGCCAACTTGTGCAGCGGGTCCTGGTTTACTGGACGCGTATAAAACATGTGCCCGCCGGGAAATTCGTGCACTTGTACCCGGCTGGCGTCACCCATAATCGGCATCTGGTCGACCGTCAGCACTGATCCCATGAACGGGCACGAAAGGTCGTTCCACCCATGCAGGATCAACACGCGCAGCTTGGGGTCGGCAGCAACGGACTCGCGAAGGTCTGTCGCCGCACCCTTGCGCAGATCGGCGTTGCGGTCCCATTGCTCGTTCACTTCATACGACAGCGCCTCATAGCGCGCATCTGTTTTCCATCCTACTGTCCGCGTGATGAAGTCCACCATGGCCGTGGTGGTAGGCGCGACGATACGCTCCAAAATAGGGTCGCCAGCCTGCTGCGTCGGCGCGTAAGGGAAAGGATCAGGCGCAGTCACGTTCGAGTCATACACGCTGCCTATCAGCCTCTCAGTGCGGTGGACCTCGCGAAGATAAGCTGCAATGTCTATCCGTCCACCGGAAAATTTCACAAAATTCGGATCCAGTCCCGTCATTTCGGTTACGTGCGCGATCATCGCGTCGGTGGCGGCCGGATCCGTGCGCCCCTTGAGCAGGGCCTGAGAGTAGTCTCCGCGCGTGTACGCGATCACCTGCTGCATCGCGGAATCAGTCAGCTTGCCTTCGGACTCCAGATGCGCCGCAGTAATTGATGGCAGGTCGATCATCCACGGAATCGGCGACAGATTGGGATCGCCTCTCTCCGGGTTCAGATACGGACTCAGCAGCACCAACCCGTTCATCGCCACTCCCAGCCTTGACTGCAAGTAGCGTGTCATCCTGGGCCCGCGATACCCGCCATAGCTCTCGCCAACCAGATACTTCTTATCGAGCAGGCGATCGTTCTGCACCAGCCACTTGTAGATCACCAGAGACAGGTACTCAATGTCTGGCGTCGGCGCATAAAAAAGCCTCTTAGTCTCCTTCTCATCCACTAGAGACCGCGAAAATCCCGTGCCGATGGGATCGATAAAAACCAGGTCGGTAAAGTCGAGCCACGTTCCCGGATTGTCCATCAGCATCGCCGGGTCTGAAGGAGAATCACCCTCATTCCCAAACACAACATGCTTCGGGCCGATCGCCCCCAGGTTCAAGAAGACGGACGAAGCTCCCGGCCCGCCATTCAGCGCAAAAGTGACAGGCCGGTGCGTACCACCTCCCTTGCCTTCGCCTTTTGCATCACCTCTCCCCTCGTCCAGCGTGAATGCCGTATACATCACCACGCCATTGGTTTTCTCGTCTTTGCTTTTCAGTGCGATCGTGCCCACAGTCGCCGTATAGTGAAGCGGCCTGCCGTTGACCGTGATTGTCTGCGGCACCGATTTGTCCGCAGGCAGCGGATTCTTGATCGGTTCGGCGGGTTTTGCCGCAGCGGGAGTTGCGCTCTCATCGGCTGGCGGAGTAGCGGGCTCGCTGTGCTGAGCGAATGCGGAAAGAGCAAATAGGACGAGTGCAACGACACCGTGTCGTAAAGTCATGCGCAATATCTTACGCCCGAGCGCTGCGAATCCCAGGCACTACGATTACATCCAAGAACGAAGCCGTCAGGTTGCAGACTCCCGCCTTGCCGGAAAAGCAAGGTCGCACTCCCTCGACGGCGATGGTAACCGACTCGCAAACCGGAAAGTACAAGCTGCTTTGTCAGACTAGTGCAAAATCTCAAAGTTGCGCGGGCGGGTTGAGTGTAAACGCCTTGGTTTCGTAAAGCATCGACCCCGCCTCATGATAGTATCCGCCCGGCGAAGTGGAGTGACTTACGACACGATAGCAGCTGGTGTGCCTTTCACGCAGCAACGTTGCCGAAACTCACTTTGTCCGAGTGGCGTTGCAAGTGCAGTTGTTGTTAAGAAAGCGTTACTTAGCAAACTCGCGTGACCGGCCCGTTGCCCATGGGTCATACGTCAGTGAAAACTGAACGCGGTCGGGCATAGTTGGATGGTCGTAGAACAAAAAGACATCCACTGGATTCGGATCCGGATCGGCCAAATCTACTTCGCCGAGCTTCTGAAATGCTTGCGCTGCGACCTGACCCGAATCCGGCGTGAGACCGTGCGTTACTTCGAGGCCATATTGATCTGCTTGGTGCTCCTGATGCCGGCTGTAGGCGTTCGTCACTGGATTGGCCACAAACGAGAAAACTGACAATAAGAAAAGCAGAGCCGGCAAAGATGCCCAGTCGTCGAGACCCCGAATCCCCCACTTGCTCCCCCAGCGCGCCAGCCCCCATCCGATCAGCCGGTAACCTAAATAGAAGAAAACCAGGAAGAGTCCGGCAAGAAAGGCAATACTTTTGGGGACGTGGAGCAGAACATAGTGGCCCATTTCGTGGCCCGTGGTGAAGACGATTTGCGGCACGGTGGCCTTGGCTATGGTCGTATCGTAGACCACAATTCGCTTTGACGCACCAATTCCCGTGACATAGGCGTCCAGCGCCGTCGTTTTCTCGGCGGCACCCATCCAAAACATGCGCTCCGGCGGAATGTTCTCTCCGGCGCGTTGCACCAGTTGTTCTAGGGCTGCCGTGAGGGTTGGGTCTTTCTGCTGCAATGGTTCGAACTTGTGAAACAACGGGTCAATCATCCAGGGAGTAATAAAGATTACAAACACGATGATAGGCAGCGAAACCAGCCAGAAATAGAACCACCAGCGCCTCGGACTCCGCCGAATTACGAGGTAGAGAAGCCAGATCAAGATGGTGAACATCACCAGCGAGATCAGTTGTCCTTTGATCCAATCCCAACTCCAGGAGCCCCATCCCTGCGCAGAGATGCCGAATTCCTTCTCGACAACTTCGGAATAAAGGTCCAAAGGCAACGTCAGAACGGCGATCGTGAGCAGGAGCAGAGGGGCAAACACTACCGCTTGAAGAAAGCGCTTAGATGAAACCCTTTCTGCCCAATCGCGGTATTTCACTCCGACTCTCCAGTACAAGATGATCCATAGAACGGCCAGCCCGTACAGAAAGCTGATCAGCCTCAGACGAAACCGAATCGCGGAGCGGTCGTGGGCTTTCTTGTAGACATCGGGAGGGAGCGTGTAGGCAGTAACTTTCTGAGTTGCCGGAGAAGTGGCGCCGGGTCGCGAGACCTGGTCGTTGTAAGCGGAAGGTTGCAGCAGCGCGCTGGAAGGCGCTGATTCTAACTGACCGTGAGCTGTGCGCAGGGACAAACCAAAGACAGCGAAGGTCAGCACAGCGATCCCGATCCAGTATTTTCGCATTTCACGCCTTCTGCAACCCGTTAGCAAAGAACGTTTCCTCCATCCTTTGCCATACCAGTTCTTGGTGTCGTTTGCGCACTCCAGAGTGTGCTCGAGGCTGCACATTCTAGCGAGTCCCCCTGTGCCTATCAAACAAGTAAGCGCGTAGCAGTTGCAGAATCTCATAGAAACACTCACTGAGTACACCATCCGACTCCACCAACCGCGTCGTACACTGGATTACACGTCAATAGAGACTCTACACTCGCATGATCGAAATTCAACCAATTACACAACTAAACGCGTCCGCTTTTAAAACTGTTCGCCTTCGTGCTCTCCAAGAAGCTCCCTACGCGTTCGGCTCAACTTACGCACAGGAGTCACAATTTGCCGAGTCTGAATGGCAGACACGAGTGGAACGTATGAATGGTCACGGAGGAACCGGATTTTTGGCTATCGATGGCGAAACCGCGTGTGGCATCGTTGGGTCGTTTCTGGATCAAGATGATCCAACGCGAGCACACCTCATCTCGATGTGGACGGCTCCGAGCCACCGGCAGCAGGGCATAGGTCGGCTACTAGTAAAAGAAGTACTCGACTGGGCGCGTAGACGAAATGCCCATACCGTGCTTTTGATGGTCACAAGCAACAACGAACCCGCTATCCAGTTCTACGAGCGACTGGGATTCACCAGAACCGGACGAACCGAGCCATACCCAAACGACCCAGCGGTTCTTGAATACGAAATGTCGAGAATTATCCCTCAGTCCGCGAATGAATGGCACAGATGAAACTTGGTATCGGGATAAGCAAACGGGGCAGATATATTCGTTTCATCCATTTGATGAGCGCCCTCGTGGATGGAAGTTGATCTGAACGATCTGATCGAACCGGGCCAAAAGGTGCAGTAACCCACAACTGGCGTCACATCTCTATAGCGCTTGTTGACCTCACTCGATTGAATGAGAACTATCGCCTGAGGTCAAGGATCGACGATTTAAGGGCTGCGAAGGGATTACATTAGTTCTGTGAGGTACCCTCCATGAAGATGGCGTACTGTTCCAAGTGCACGATTGGCGAAGATGCGGGCGTTTCGCACGCGATCACAAGCCGTCAGCGGGTGGCGCGAGTGGTCGCCGGTGCCGGATGGCTCGCGCTGGCATGGGTTTTTCTCCGCGTGCCGGTTTCTGCAATCGCGTGGCCGCTGGCGATCATGGCTGTATGGTTTGGAGCCTCTCATGTCGTTGCTGGTTGCATTGGCTATCCCGATTGCCCTGAACTGGGTGCGATCGCGAGTTTGGTAAGTCGGCGATATATCCCGACGCGATGCGGCCCATGGGTGACGCTTGATCGTTGGTTGCAGCCCCGAAGCTGACTGTCTGGTGCGGGGTTTTGATTCCGGGCCGAACCCGCAGAAGCGCATTACCTGTGTCATTTTCATCGGTTCGTTATAAATCGCCATTGAACTCATTGACCGGGTTCTGAGCACAACGCCTTACAACAATTTTTCGTAGCCATGAAAGCGCGGGGGCGATATGAAATTGTGGGGACGCCAGCTGACGCTGATCTGGTTCTTGAGCTGCGGTTTACCGCACCACTTTGTAGCTGCCGAACGTACCAGCCTCTATCAGCGTTGGCAATTCTGGACACCAAAACACACTTCTGGCTCTGGACTCTCACAAAGCGGTGGGAGATGTCCGCCGAAGAGCTGCTTGGGAAAAGAATCTTAAAGAAGGTATCGACAACCTTGTGGACGATAAGACAGCTTGCAACACACCCTGCTCTCGCAAGTCGGTGACGGTCTTTGATAGGGCGCTGCTCCACAACAACGAGGAATCGCCAACGTCAGTTCTTGTGATGCAAAGTGCTGAACCTTGACCAGGCAACAAACCACCTTCCCTCGTCCGGATCCAACTGGTCTAGTTGAAGAACGAACCCGGTACTGATCCTGACCATGCGAGTCCGGAAATAATAGGTCCCGCCCGGCTCTGCCTTCAACGAATGCACCGAGACTCTAGGGAGCCAGGTGAGCACCCTCTCTGTAAGAGACGATTGCAGCATCGCGCAGAGATGGTGTTCACCTGGCTCGATCGGCACGAAGAAATACCTTCCCCCGTCGACGGCACCCACCCACATTTCGTCAAATCCGAAAATGCTGGTGAGGTGGCCGTCTGCAACTACATAGATCAGCGCCTTGCCATCTTCCGGCGTGGGTGTCGGATGTTGCGATTCGTCGGTTTTCACTTCGTATTTCACGTCCTGCGGTCCGCAGCCTACTTCCGCTCGAGAAATCGCCCTCTTATCTCGGGCGAGTGCACAGCATGACAGTAGAACAATCGCCGCGATGGTCTTCATGATTGCCTCCAATC
>Ga0126372_10001088_pt1 | contig 10689 bp, 8 predicted proteins | sample PanSoiMetaPlot_6_FD_92762 | JGI IMG/M metagenome (GOLD analysis project Ga0126372, IMG submission 92762) | Tropical forest soil microbial communities from Panama - MetaG Plot_6 | ecosystem: Environmental > Terrestrial > Soil > Tropical forest > Bulk soil | place: Panama | collected 2016-02-17
ACGGCTATCGCAAAGACGGTGGCAGAATTAACCTGGAGCCAGGACGGTTCAATCCGCCAGCAAATAATTGAAAAGCTAATGCGTGAAATTATGGATTATGATGCGGAGTTTCGTCGAGACGACGGAATAAGTGCGGTCGGTTCTGATGTACGGCACTAATAACTGGAATGTCTCGACCTCAACCTGCATCGATCGGCCCGCGCTCCTAGGTCGAATCTTCGTCATGAACAACTCGGCTGCAAGGCCGGACCCCGGGATTGTCATTCTTCTCGACATTGCTCGCGCACTCGGCGCTGAGAAGCATCGGGATTGGTGCAGCAGGCGATCGAGCGCTCCGGCTTGCCCGGATACAAGATGGCATCCGCAAAGACGAACTTAAATCCACTTAATGCTCCGGAACGCCCGTCGGCTTTCGCGACAAGTCGCTCAGGCGCTGGGCTTATGTCGCTTTGGGTCAAAAGCAGACATTTGCACTGCACCAGCCCATGTCCGCTTTACCCCCGAAAGCGGACATGCACTGGCGAGTACAGCCAGTGCGTTAGGGGTGATGCGGAAATCAGTTGCGGTTGCGCAGCCCGCCTCTAGCTTTGGCCTTCTTCGCTTTGTCACGCGGACCTCGCCTTTTCTTTCGAGGCGCGGGCTTCGGCGCCACCTCCTCACTCCACTCATCGATTAACTGTCGCTTGGTACCGTTATATTTATTGAGATCAAGATTACCTTCGCTGTCGCCGGGAATGCCGTCGCATTCACCATGCTCTGTGTATTGCCAGAGCCACCATTGCGGGAATGTTGCTTTTGGCCAACTTGGCTTACCTAATGCGTATTGCGCCAGCCAGAGTCGATACTGCGACAGTTCAGAATCGCGCCTGTCGCCAAGCTGTTCTTTCAGCACATGGCCGGAATAGATGATCGGGCTTTTGCCCGTCAGCCGTTTCACTTCGCGCAGGAAGGTTTTCAGATCATCGAGCGAAACGCCTTCATCTTCGTGATCGGCGGCATAAAGATCGAGATTCTTCCCTGCTTTGCTGACAAAATACTGTGCCTGATCTTTCATGTCGCCGGGCCGCAGGAAATGATATGCGCCCCAGAGCAGGCCAGCAGCGAGCGCATCCTTTTTGCGTTGGTTATAAGTCGGATCGAAATAGTTATTCGATTCAGTTGCCTTGTGGATGATGCCGACCACGCCATCATCTTTTGCATCTTCAAAACTATCGACTTCATCCCAGTGCGAAAGATCGACCACTGCCTTGTCAAGCATGATTGCCTCTTTCCACCTCTGAGTCGATCTGGTGACGGCCACGCAGTCTTCGCTCTAAACCGCGAAAGCGGACATTTACGGTGCAGTAGCGTATGCTAAGCGGTCCGTTGTTTGGTTTTCGACAGGAACTATGTCGCATTCCAAGCATTGGTAAGCTCATGTATTCACCTCTTGGTTGGTTTACCGTGTGTTTTGAGAGATATTTTGGTTGCCCATGCTGACTGCTAAACGACTTCGCAAAGTTCTGAGGTACGCCCCTAGAACTGGGATATTTCGGTGGAAAGTGAGCGCTGGCAGTCGCGCTCCTGCTGGCGCTATAGCCGGCGCAAAAAATGGCAGGGGCTACCATCAAATTCGCATTGGTGGCCGGCCTTATTCGGCAAGCCGCCTTGCTTGGCTCTATATGACTGGCAAGTGGCCGAACTCCGAAATCAGCTACATCAACTGTAAGCCGTCTGACACGAGATGGGCAAACCTTCGGGAAGCAACATCATCGCAAAATCGCAATCGCCCTGAGAGGAAATAGCCTAAAGCGTTTGCGGAGAGGGTCAGAAAATCGATCTCCGCTGGGCCCCCAAGGGCAGACTATGCAGTGCGCTCGCCCATGTCCGCTATGGGCGAATAGCGGACATGCGATCCACACTATGCGAATGTGAATAGTTCAGTTCAAATTTGCCCGGAATAAACGCCACTCATTTGGCACGCCTTTAAGTGCGTGCGTCCCGCGATCTTCGAGAACCATGTCCGCTACGGACATCCTGTGTCAGGCATCACCGATTTTAGTTCATCAATCAATCGCCCCTTTCAGCGAGATGTAGCGCGAGCAAGTCCTCAAACCGGGCTATGGCCTCTCCTGAGATTTTGCAAGTGCCGGAAGAAAGTTGCGGGATTCTGTGACGCCGTTCACACATTCTTTGACTGAATAAAGCGGAATATTGAGCCCGCGAGCCCTCTTAAGAGTGATAATGAGTTCGCACTTGTCTGGGGCCTGCACCGGGTCCAGTGAAGTTGCGTGTCGCCGCATGCAGATCTCAACGCTTGATATCTCGGGCATCACCACCACTGTTCGGCGTCACGAGGCGCTGCTGCGCTTCGCGCGCTATCTGTTCGTCTACAATCTCGTAATTTTATTGTGGGTCATCATCACTAAACTCTCCCAAATGCCTTCGTTTGAAGGATTACTCGAATCGATCGCGGGTCTGGACTGGAAATTCGCGACGCTGGTGATTGGGAGCGTCGGCGCAAGTTATCTAATTCTCGCACACCGGCTGTGGTGGGCATTTGCAGTGATCATGGTAGCCCAGGTCGGCTACTTTTTTTACGGGAGTTCAGCAGAATTAGCGGTCATTCGCGCTTCAATCCTATTCGCAATTGGCGTGATCACTCTGCCTCCCATGCGCCCGCTCGCGCCGCTCGCGACCGATATTGCGATCATGGTAATCTGCTTCTGTTACATCATGATCGTTTTGTGTCTTTACAGCACGGCGTGGGCCGTGAGCGGTGGACGGGTCCCGCCCGGCGCCTACGGTCGGCGCCTAGCCCCGCTTGAGCCATTACGTCCCTCTCGCCTGCTCGATACTTTTCTGCCAGGTCATCGATCAGAGAATGTCATTATCTGGGAGGCGACGGTTTTCGCACTTTCATCATTGCTGTTCGTGGCAGCCTCGATGGCCCCTTTTTACGGTTTTCGGAGAGTGCAAAATGGTTTCCAGTCGACGTTCGCCGACCAGGTCCAGCAGGTGTGTCCGACGCAACCCCCCGAAGCCACGATTGCCTGTTGGGCGCAATATTATCCCTGGAGCCGACCCGCGATCGACCATGGAGTGCCCATCAGTATTGCCGTTGTCTGCCTCGTACTCGCGAATCGCCTGCGCCACTTTGGCAAGCAACATTTCGTAAATCGACTTGCCGCGCGGCAGATATCGCCGGCCGGATCGACCCTTTTTTTGCGTGCTTTTCGCGACGATCAGGTGCGCATTCGTCGGGCAAGCCGAAACCTATTCTCAATTGTATTCGATCTCGGCCGCGTGCCTGCCACCCTTGACGAACTGATGCTTGAGCGCCTCGACGGACGTGGTGATCTGATTGCGATCGGAAATCCTCAAGATCGCAAAGGCGCTGCACCGCAATCCCCCTGGGGTGCACAACGCCTGTATGTTGGCGATGCTCACTGGCAGGAGACCGTCACTATGCTTGCGCGCGATGCAGATCGTATTGTCCTGTGTATCGATGCAAGTGATGGGGTGCGGTGGGAGGTCGCACATGTGCTGCAAAGCGGTCACGCCAACAAGACGCTGTTCTTCCTCAATCCCGCCAGCGATGTCCAGATTCGCACACGTCAGTTGATGGAGGATTTTGACGTTCCCGCCGCAGATCTCTCATCTGTCGATGTTGACCGAATCCTGGCGATCCGCGTGACTTCGCCTGAGCAGTTGACCTTGATGCTCTGCAAAAAACCGGAGCGCGATGCCTATCTAGTTGCAGCACGTTTAGCCTTCGAGGATCAGACCGGGGCGATGTCGGAAAGAGAAAACTCGGGGGGTAGTCCCTCAAGCCCGTGCGCTCGCCTCACGCATCCAACCAAAACGCCGGGCTCTATTGCAACGGACAGCTGATGGACCGGGGCTATGCCTCAAATGTTCTCGGAGGACCACTTTCTTTTTGCCAAAGAATGTCCGCTTTGGGTCAGAAGCAGACATGTGCAGCGCACAAGCTCATGTCCGCTTTACCCCCGAAAGCGACATCAAATGCGACATATGGTGATGTCCGCTAAGGGCAGTTGCGTGGCTCATCCTGCGGCTGCTCTCGCTGCTTTGAATCGCGCTGTGCTCTCGGCCGGCCAATAATCGGCTGGCCGGTAGAATTCTGCGACTGTGGGAACGCCATCGGGCAGGACCACCCAAGGCTGCTTCGTGGACGTGTAGATGTGAATGTCAGGCTGAGCGCGTGAGGGATCGTCGAGCGTTCCTACCCGTATGAAATGAATGCTCGGACCGGACTGAGGATAATTGCTCCACACCGTCACGCCACAGTCGGCACAGCGCCAGAAGGTCTGACCTTTGCCGCTGGCACTGGGCAGCGTTGTTTGAGTTGGTTTGCCTTTCGGGAGTTCGACTTGCGACGCCTCGATCAAGGCATTGACCGCGAAAGCCGACCCAGTCTCGCGCTGGCACCATGTGCAATGGCAGCAATGCACAAATAACGGTCGCGCCTTGAGGCGATAACGTACCGCGCCACAAGTGCAGCCGCCTTCCATAGCGTTGCCCTGCTGATCAGTCATTACAAAGCTCCTTGATAGCGAAACAGACTTGAATTTTGCGCCCGCATGGACCATTGGCGAAATCCCGCGCTGTTTGAGCAATATCCCCGAAAGCGGACATGTGCAGCGCAAAAGGCGATGTCCGCTAAGGGCCAACAGCGGACATTTGGGCTAGCCGTTCTCGGCAACATTACTTAATCGAATTAAAATGCGTTTAGGATATTTCGCTTCGACCGCTCGCGGCAGGTTGCGTCAAGAATTTTTCCACTGCATGCGTGAACGCTTCGGGCCGCTCGATATTGGATATGTGGCCGGCGCCGGCGATCTCGACGAATTGCGAGCCGTTCAGCTCCTTGTGCATTTCCCGCATCGCTGCGTTCGGTGGATCCTTTTCGCCAACCAAAAATAGGACCGGCCGCGAGACGCTTGCCACCGCCGAACGGAAGTTATGGTCGCCAAGCGCCGCGCAACAGCCGATGAATCCATTGAGTGGCGTCGAGAGCACCATCTCGCGCACTTTAACAACGCCCGGCGGATTAGCAGCATAGACATCCGGTGGAAACCAACGTTGCAGCGTGGGCTCAGCCATTGCCGCCATGCCGCCACCCTTGGCCATGACTATCCGCTCTTCCCATTGTTTAGTGCTGGTCGGGGTGGATGCGCAAGGCGCATCGCAAACGATCACCCGGTCGATGCGATCAGGATATATTTCGGCCAGACCGAGCGCGGTCGCACCACCGAGTGACAATCCACAGAAATGCGCACGGCGGATTTCGAAGGCGTCCATCAGGGCGATGGCGTCGGCTAATAATATTGCAAATGGATAGCGGGCCTGAGGCGCCTCGGTCTTGCCGTGACCTCGTTGGTCGTAACGCAAGATGCGAAATGACCCGCTCAGCGAGCGCGTCTGGTCGTCCCACATCGAAAAGTTGGTCGCGAGCGAGTTGCTGAAAATCAGCCAAGGCGCATGTTGAGCACCGTCGATCTGATAGTTGAAAGTAATTCCGTTCGCGTTGATGTGCATACAATATCTCACTTAGACACTCAGAAGCTGCGTTCCCTACCGTATACCGCTGCGGTAAGCGCGCAATGTCTGCTCTTCCCCCGAAAGCGGACATGTGCGGTGCAACTAGGGATGTCTGCTTTGGGCCAAAAGCGGACATCAGAGTCTTCTAATCTGTCCGTGGCAGCTCTCGGATTTCCACTGTACCTCCAGCTTCAAAATGCGGAGGCGGTAGCGCTATTGGCGATGGCGTCTGCTTACGAAAGAACCCTCGAAAGAACCACTTCTCCGACGCTTGCGGTTGTGGTCTCTCCGACGGGCAGCCTGCAATGTCAGTCAATGAGAGGTTTACTGGGCTGGACAAATTCGACGCTTTATTGGGTCCCAGTGAATAAAGCAGCTAGATCAGCTTCCTTGACGTTCAACGTCTCTCTCCTGCTTTAGGCGGACACGATTTATTGAAATAGCGACAACCTCCTGGGTGTTATTACTAACGCCTGTATGGAGGTGGAAAGATGATGATCCGCACGATTTTGGTGACTGCCGCTGCTCTGGCATCGGTAAGCTTCGGTCCAGGACAGGCGGAGAGCGCCAATGCTCCGTGGTGCGCGATGATCGAGGTCGACAGAGGTAGTGTGTATTGGGACTGTCAGTATCGCTCGTTCGAGGACTGCTACCACAGAGGCATGATTTTGGCAGGCAATAGGGGCTTCTGTAATCATAGCCCTTACTACGTTCCTGGATACGCGGAGCAAAGGGAGACCCGGAAACGTACTGCTCGCCCGCACTAGCTTACGGCGTGATCCCGATGCCGAGTCTCGAAACCTCGCTCTACAGCGTGTCATTGCTAAATGATGACAAAACTCCGATGGAGTTCGTGGTCCACGTCCTTGAAACCTTCTTCGACATGGATCATGACACGGCCGTGCAGAGGATGTTTCTCGTCCATCACCAAGGAACCGCGGAGTGCGGTTGCTATCCTTACGAACTGGCGAAGGAAAAGGTTGCCGACGTAGTCGCGTTTGCTCGTAAACATAAACATCCACTCCAATGCACCTTCGAAAAGGCGCTTCGGGTGCCTGAGGCCTAGTTCGCTCGGTCTTAATTTTTCGGCAGCGCATTTGGTGGCGTTTGCGTCGCCATTAGTGGCAACACAACGATCGTCGCTATTTTAGTCGCGAAGCGTTGCAAAGCCTCCTAGTTGTCATTCGAAATAACAATGTAGGCTCATATCTCTTCCCGGCATTGGCCTTTGGTCCAGTTCATCTATCGACAATAAAGCAACAATCAGCGGCGTACGAAATAGACACGGCCCTCGACCGGCATGAAATTGATGATGGAGCGGTGCTGCGCAGCGAAGGACTCGATGTTCCTTTTGCCGTCCCGGTCCGTTTCTCCGAACGCGTATTCCGCGGCCTCGGTCGAGAACAAGATGCGCGCTTCGGCAAACGTGATCCATCCCCGCTCGTCCACTGGCAATGCTGATAAGGAGCGGACAAGCGTGGCCTCGGTTGTTCCGTCGAGTTTCATGGCATCCGGCGGAGCGGCAGCGTCCGCTCCAAATAGCCATCTAATGAAGCTCATTATTCCCATTCTGGTAGCTATGGGCCAATAGCGGACAATTGGCACACCTTAAGTCAACACCCAGCCTTTGAGTTTTTCGCGGGCGGTGCCGAAGTTGCCGAGATGATAAACGGAAACTCCTGCCGGAGAGAATGTAAACTCGTCAAACTTTTCCTTCAGGAGTTCTTTGAGGAAGTCTTGCGAAGCGACGCCGATTGTCACGTGGGGGTTAAATTTGGCTCCGCTGTCAGCTGGCACGTAATGTGCCACGTAGTCGATCGTTGGTTTATTGATATCCGGATCTTCCTTTGTTGTGACGAACGCAGCGGTCGTTCCCGTTTTGACGGTGAAAGGTGCGATTGCATCAATCAGCTTCTGCTGAAATCGCCGGAGATCGTCAGTCGGCCTAATCACGATACCCGCGAGACCAATGTTTTTCCAAGGTAAGAAATAATATTTATATGCGGTTAGCTTCCAACTGGCCGGACGCTCGTCGGCCAGGACTTTCCCAACCGCTTCGTACACTTTGTCCAGGTCGGCCGTTTTCACGTACCGCTGCAGCGTTGAGATGTGCGGCTGATGAGTTTCGTCCAAGGCGAACCCCTTGGGAAAGTTCTGGCGGAGCCGCGCGTTGGCGGCGATGGCTTTCTGAACCATCGTTTGATCGGGGTCCAGCAGAGTGTCGATGGCCGTGAGCGGCTCGCGCGATCTCTGGGATGCCGCCCTCCGCGGCAATGCTGTGACGAGCACCATCGAGGCGGCGATAGTTGATGCTGAGCCAAGTAGATTACGACGGCTGAGTCCGTCGGATCGATTTACGGCCATTGTTGCACTCTCCGATGTGTGCCGCCATAAGCCATGCTTTCGAAGCATGGCTACAAAATCGAGTTGGACCGTGGTCCAATGTGCGATGCACCAACCCATGTCCGCTTTAGTCCAGAAAGCGACCGTATAAGCGGACATCTGGCCCCGTCTTAAAATGAAATTATTTGGCACGGTGGCGGCCGAATAAATTAATTTTCTCAGCATCGGATCGATGGTTGCTTCTGTGAATTGCGGAAAATCAATGCCTTTTCGTCGAAACGAATTATTCTGTTCGAAAAAATTCAAAAGCCGGCGCCGACAGCGCACATGTGCGGTGACGCTTGGAAAATTAACAGCCCTTGATATTCCGAGCTTGGCAAGTTGCTGCGTTTCGCCGCGGATTGACCTATTGTAAAGCGGCGACGTTCGTTAGGTCGCGCCGAGTAGCCGTATGAACGATGCTGGCGCAGGAGAGAAGCTTAAGGTTTTCATTTCCTATTCGCGGAAGGATTCGGCCGCGTTCGCCGACGAACTGATGGCGGGTCTCGACTATGGTGGCTTCGCGCCATTCCTCGATCGCCACGACATCGTAGCGGGTGAGGAATGGGAAGCGCGCCTTGCCGGTCTGATTGAGCAATCGGACACGGTGGTATTTATCGTATCGCCCGAAGCGATCAAGTCCGATCGCTGCGTGTGGGAAGTGGGCAAGACGCTTGCGCTATCAAAGCGGCTCTTGCCGGTTATCCATATTGCAGTGCCGGATAACCTTATCCCCGAGAAGTTAAGCCGCCTCCAATTTGTGCGCTTCGATGCTGGACGAGGCATAACGCGGCCACTCAAGGAATTAGCTGACGCGTTGCGGCAGGACCTCAATTGGATTCGAGAGCACACGCGACTTGGAGAAATCGCGACGCGCTGGGACAGGCGAGGACGTCCCGAATCCCTGCTCTTACGCGGAGACGATATCAACGCGGCGAAGAAATGGATGGCCGCCCGCAACGCAGCAGCGCCCGAGATAACCGACGCGCAGCGCGCCTTTATCAAGGCCAGCGAGGAGGCAGAGGCCACGCAAGTCGGAAAGGAGCGTGCGCAGCTTATAGCGACCGTACGCCTGCGGCGGATTGCACGTTGGGCCTTTGCTGCCGCGGGAGTGATGATAGTGATCGCCGGTGCGACTGTGGGGTATTTGCGATGGGACAAGGCACGGCAACTGGAAAAAGAGTCTCGCTTCCTGATCGACCAAGCGAACCAGTGGATCAAGGAGCGCGATGCGGGCACAGCGATGTTACTCGCCCTTCAAGCAATGCCCGATATGCACAGTGGTATCAAGAGGCCCCTGGTGCACGAGGCAGAGGCGACTCTGTTCAACGCTTACCAAGAACTTCAAGAGCGGATTGTGCTAGGCCACAAAAGCCCGGTGTGGAGCGCGAGCATCGCGCCGGATGGGCGGCGCGTTGTGACAGCTTCCGAGGACAACACGGCCCGAGTGTGGGATGCGGAGAACGGTGGACGACTAGCCACTCTTCGGGGACACAAAGGTCCGGTACGAGCTGCGTCCTTCAGCCCTGATAGCCGACAACTGATTACGACCTCGACGGACAAAACGACCCGCGTGTGGAACGTGGAAACGGGCAAACAGTCCGCTGTCCTAGAACATGACGGGGTCGTGCGAAGCAGTGCCTTTAGTCCAGATGGTAAGCACATCGTAACGGCATCCGATGACAAGACCGCCCGCATCTGGGACGCTCAAACTGGCCGGCAGACTGCCGTTCTAATGGGACATACCGCGCCGGTTCGTGCGGCAGTGTTCAGTCCCAACGGTCGATACGTTCTGACGACGTCGGAAGACAGAACCGCGTGTCTGTGGGATGCCGAGACTGGTAAGCTGGTCCATGTCCTCCAGGGCCATAGGAACCAAGTACGGGGCGCCGCATTTAGCCCGGATGGTGAGCGCGCGATTACGACATCCTTAGATCATTCGGCGCGTGTGTGGGACGTGGAAGTGGGCAATCAATCCGCTATCCTCGTACATGACGGGGTCGTGTGGAGCGCTGCCTTTAGTCCAGATGGTAAGCACATTGTAACAGCATCCGATGATAAGACCGCGCGCGTCTGGGACGCCGACATTGGCCGACAGATTGCCGTACTAACAGGACATACCGCGTCGGTGCGGAGCGCCGTCTTCAGTGCCGATGGCCGTAGCATTGTGACGGCCTCCGACGACGGTACGGCCCGCATTTGGAATGCTGAAAACGGCAATCTTGAGATAGCTCTCGTAGGCCACCTGAGCGATGTGAAAAGCGCCGTGTTCAGTCCTGATGGCCGGCACGTGCTTACAGCATCCGGAGACACCAGCGCGCGGATTTGGAGCACTAAGACACAAACAAACATGCCGACGATCGTTCTAACGGTAGGCAGCGAACCGGTACGTAGCGCCGTATTCAGCCCGGATGGCCGCCGTGTTCTTACGGCGTCCGATGACACCCCAGTTCAATTGTGGGATGCCGAGATGGGTCAACAGATTGCGATCTTCAGCTCACGTGGCTCACAGTTTGCAACGGCGGCCTTCAGCCCAGATGGCCGGCTGGTCGCAATGCCTGATAAAAATAATGTCGTCGTTCGCGAAGCCAATATAGCTAATAGGGAACATCGAGTCCTTCAGGGGCATAGCGCGGCGGTTTTGAGTGCTGCCTTTAGTCCCAATGGTCGGTACATTGTGACGGCGTCCGATGACAAGACCGCCCGCGTCTGGGACGCCGAAACTGGCCGACAGACTGCTGTACTAACAGGACATACCGCGTC
>Ga0126372_10001090_pt1 | contig 10686 bp, 9 predicted proteins | sample PanSoiMetaPlot_6_FD_92762 | JGI IMG/M metagenome (GOLD analysis project Ga0126372, IMG submission 92762) | Tropical forest soil microbial communities from Panama - MetaG Plot_6 | ecosystem: Environmental > Terrestrial > Soil > Tropical forest > Bulk soil | place: Panama | collected 2016-02-17
CCTTCCGGTACACGAAGACGTAGGTCGATCGATAGTACGGCTTCGTGGTGCGGACCAGGTCGTAGCCGGCTGGCGCGCCGATCATGACGTCGCAGCGGCCCTCTTTGAGCGTGGCATTCATCGTGTTCCGAATGAAGCCGCGCCGCTGCCCCCACCAGATGTAGCTGACCTGCGCGCCGAGGTCTTTGGCGACGACCTCGGCGATCTTGTTCTCGAAGCCTTCCTGCTTCTGGTTCGAGAACGGAAAGTTCTCTGGGTCGGCGCAGACGCGGAACTGCTTCACGTCTACGCCGAAGGCACACGTCGCCACGAGCAGTATGCCGGCGAAAATTGTTCTTGTCATTCGCGGTCCCTGCAGGCCTAAAGGCCTGCACTACGACAGATGTAGTACAGACCTTCAGGTCTGCCGTGAGTCGATCCCCTATGGCAGCGCGAACACCGTCAGCACGCCGCCCTGGTTGCTGAAGTTGGCGACGTCACCGAACGCGCCCAGTGCGCCAAGGCCGGCCGTCGGATCTTCCGCGCCGATTTCGGCCGCCACGCCGATGCCCGACCAGCCGCCGATGCCCGACAGCACCGCGACGTACTGCTTGTTGTCGGGACCCACGTAGGTCATCGGGTTGCCGATGATGCCGGACGGCGTCTTGAACTTCCACAGCAGGTCGCCGGTCTTCGCGTTCACCGCCTTCAGCCAACCCTCCATCGTCCCGTAGAAGACGACGTCACCGGCCGTTGCGAGCGCGCCGCCCCAGTTCGCCAGGCCTTCCTTCACGCCCCACACTTTCTTGTTCGTCGAGGGATCCCACGCGATGAACTCGCCGCGGTTGCCGCCGGGGCCCGCATGGCTGACGACGATCGCGCCGACGTACGGCTGCCCGGCCTGGTACTTCACCTGCACGCCCTCGTAGTCCATGCAGAGGTTGTTGGTGGGGACGTAGATCAGCTTCGTCTTTGGCGAAAACGCCACGGGCTGCTGGTTCTTGCCGCCCATCGCCGACGGGCAGATATCTTTGGTGTTCTTCGCCGACGAGGTCTGCTTATCCGGATTTTCGATCGGGCGGCCCGTCTTCAGGTCGACGCCGGTCGCCCAGTTGACTGTGACGAACGGGTCGGCGGCCAGAAGCTCGCCGGTTTTCCGATCGAGCATGTACGCAAAGCCGTTGCGATCGAAGTTCGCGAGCACCTTTCTCGGCTGGCCTTTGATGTCGACGTCGACCAGCACCATTTCGTTGATGCCGTCGTAGTCCCATCGATCGTGCGGGGTCTTCTGATAGGCCCACGCGGCCTTCCCGGTGTCCGGGTTGCGCGCGAAGATCGTCATCGACCACTTGTTGTCGCCGGGTCGCTGATCGGGATTCCACGATCCGGGATTGCCGGAGCCGTAGTAGAGCAGGTTCAGCTCAGGGTCGTAGCTGTACCAACCCCACGTCGTGCCGCCACCGCGCTTCCACTCGTCACCCTTCCAGGTTTCCTCGGAGCCGGGAAAACCGACTTCTGCCTCGGGTCCGGTGCTGTACATCCGCCAGACCTGCTTGCCCGTATTCACGTCGTTTGCGGTGACGAACCCGCGGACGCCGAACTCACCGCCGCTGATGCCGGAGATCACCTTGTCCTTGATCACGAGCGGCGCCGATGTGATCGTCTGGCCCATCTTGTAGTCGCCCTGCTTGACCTTCCAGAGCTCCTTGCCGGTCTCCGCATCGAGCGCGACCGTCGTCGTGTCGAGCTGGTTCTGGAAGATCTTGCCGTTGGCGTACGCCAGTCCCCGGTTCACGGTGTCGCAGCACGCCACGGGGATCACCTTCGGGTCTTGTTTAGGAACGTACTTCCACTTCACCGGCGCGCCTTCCTTCGTCAGGTCCAGCGCGTAGACGATGTTGGGGAACGGCGTGTGGACGTACATCGTGCTGCCGACGACCAGCGGTGCGCCTTCGTGACCGCGCAGAACGCCGGTGGAGAACGTCCACGCGACCTTCAGGTTCTTCACCGTGTCGGTGTTGACCTGATCCAGACCGCTGTACCGGGTCGATGCATAGTTCTTGTTCTGCATCGTCCACTGCTTGTCTTCGTCGCTGGCTGTCGATTTCGCCGTGGCGCCCGGAACGTCCGAGGCCGGGCTGCTGCTGCAGGCGGCGACGAGCACCGGCAGCGAGACCGTTGCGAGAAGCAGCATCGAGAGGCGTTTCATGTCCGCGTCCTTTCTGTTGCTGACGATTTCGTTACCGGGTTGCCGCGCTGCGCGCATTCGCGTGGATGTTCTTGCCCGCCCAGTTGAGGATAACGTCGGCGACCTCGAGGTTGTTGGTGCCGAGCATCATCATGTGCGTCGTGCCGTTGAAGATCGGGTTGTTCAGCTCGTCGAGCTTGATGTAGTCGGCTTTCGCGGTGCCCTGGCCGGCAGCGCGGCGCGCTTTGATCGCGTTGACCGTGGTATCGCACACCTCGCTCGTCGCCGTGTAGTCGCCCTTCAGCGCCATGTAGGGAATGTTGTCGAAGTCCTCGGGCTTGAGGCCGCTGTTCGGCAGCGAGCACGAGCCTTCGATCGTGATGAGGCCTTTCACGAGGTTGAGATGACCGCGCTCTTTCAGAATCCGCACCATGTGGTGGCCCATAATTCCCGACTGCGAGTGCGTGGCCACCACGGCGCCGCCCAGACGCTCGACCAGGTCGGCGAGATCCCGGGGCGTCCAGGTGTTGGCGGGGGCGATCTCCTTCGGATCGCACGTCTCGCACCGCGAGCCGGGCAGCGTGACCTCCGCGTTTGGCACGAGCTGCTTGTAGTACTCGAGCGCGTAGTAGTTGTTGGGGCCGGCCGGCGCGCCGGCGATCGCACCTTCGCGGGCGACGATGTGCGGGTCGGTATTCAGCGGGTAGGCAGGGAAGTAGTCCTTGCCGTGGCTCGTGTCGGTCGGCGGATCGCCGGGATCGCCGTGACGAATCAGCGTGCCCGTCGTGATGTTCGATCCCGCCGGCACCAGATGACCGAACCACGCCGTCCAGGCCCCGTTGTCGGTGATCCGGCCGAAGGCCGGCATCTTCGCCGCGCCGTTCGCGACGTCGCCGTTGCGGACCATCGCCGCCGCCTCGTGGAGGACGGACTCGTCGAAGCCCGAGCGTCCGCGTCCGGCCTGGTCGACGATGTAGGTCGAGATGCCGTTGCGCACGAAGTACGGATACCAGCCTTCTCGGCCGTCGGGCGTCGACTCCAGGCACGCGGCCGTGTGCGTGGATCCATGGACCATGATGACCGGCGGCATGTTGCCCTTCTTGTTCGCCGGAATCTGGAACTGCACGTACATCTGACCGATCGTGATCTGCTGCGGCGTCATCACCTGGTTCGGCCCCGGCACCGTGGCGTACGTGGTGACTTTCGGCACGCCGCCGATGAAGAAGCTGCCCTGGTCTTCAATCACCAGCGGTTTCTTCAGGAACTTTCTGGGCTTGCCGTCTTGCGCGTGAAGCGTGGATAGACTGGCGGCGCCCAGGGCGACGGCGAGCGCAGCGTGGAGAAACCGGCGGTCCATGAGACCTCCTTTTTACGAAGGCCGAAGGCTACGCCGGGTCTTATCGTGTGTCAAACGTAATTGCTGACAGTAGCTCCGGCAGTTCGGCGACCGACCGCCGTTTGCGGCGACATCGCGAAGGCGACGAGCGCGTCGCCAGCCGGTTCTTCGCTGACTTTGGCGTGACCGCCCGCGGCCATGACCAGGGCGGCAGCCGCCAGGAGGCAGGTGCTCCAGACAACGAGCGAGCGAGTCCACACCAAAAGTCTACGGCTTCCCGAGTACATCGCCCGTCCACATCCGATCGAAGGGTGCGCGCGACTCCTGCTGAACGTTCCGCACGCTGGCCATGTCGGGCGCTTCGTATTCACAAATCATCCGCTGGCGATCGGCAGACCAGAAGCTGCGAATCCACCGGACACCGTAAAGGTCCAGGCACGGTCCCATCCGTAATTCGACCTCGCGCCGATCCGCTTCGGTCAACGGCGCTTCGAACGTTCGCTCGACGATGATGTGCGGCACGCGTCACCTTCCTGAAAAAGGACGTCCGATTGTGCACGAGCGGCGTTGGAGTCAGCGTGGGAAGTCAGCCCCGACCGCCCGTGCCGCGGCCGATACCGCAGCGCGCGCCCGCATGCTGAGCCAGGCCTGATCCACACACTCCTCCTGTAAGTGTCCCAGCTGCCGCACTGCCGCCGTCTTGTCGTCGCTCGACTGGGCGGACGCCAGCACGGCCCGGGCAATCACCTGCTCGTTGTTGCGCCGCATGATTTCAGCGACCCGGAGGGCCTCGCCCGCCCGAGCTGCGGCCCGCTCGAAGTGCCCATCACGCACGTACAGAAGCGCCGCGGCGTTGAGGGCGTAGGCGAGATACGACTTGTCGTCGACGGCGCGGAGATCGGCGAGGGCGCGCTCGAGGCGCTCTTCGGCGCCCGGCTGGCCGGCGGACAACCGTGCGAGCGCGTCGAGCGTGGCGACGAACGGGAGGTGCGCCTCGCCCAGCTTTCCTGCGACCTGCATCAGCTCGGCGCACCGGGCGGCCGCCTGGTCCGGGCGGACCCGTTCGAGGTCCACCACGGCCAGCCAGGTGAGGCACTTGTACTCGCGCCAGCGATCCTCGGCGCGCTGTGCGAGCGAAAGCGCGCGCTCGAGCAGCTGCGCGGCCAGATCGTGGTCGCCGAGCCATCGTTCCACGAGGCCGCGGGCCCAGTGCATCTCGCACAGGTCGAGGCCAAGCGGCGTCGCAAGGGCCTCCGCCTCGCGAAGCAGCGCGCGCGCCTGGACGATGTCCGCCTCCAGTTCGAGCAGGCAGCGCGCGGTGTTCGCGAGCTGGTGCGCCGCGGTGGCGGGTTCGGTGCCGCGCCCGACCTGCGCGGCGCGCAGGCTGTTCGTGTGCGCACGTTCGAGGTCGCCCGCCTCCTGATCGAGGATCGAGACGATGTGATGCCCGGCGGCCGCCGCCGCGTGCAGCCCCATGGCTTCGGCCGCAGCGACCGCGGCGCCGATCTCCTCTCGGAGCGGCGGCAGAGGACGCATGCCCGGCCCTGCTGAGGCCAGGACGCGGATGTGCATCAGGCGCATGTATGTCTGTACGCGCCCTGGGCCGCTCGCGACCTGATCCAGGTGCCTGAGGCCGCGAGTCGCAAAACCAGTCGCCTCCGCATTGGCAAACAGACGAAGCGAACGCTCGCCGGCCACGGCACACGCCGCAGCCGCGGCTTCGGCGTCGCCGCCAAGAGCGGCATGCCGGGCGAGTTCGGCGGCCGCCGTGTCGTCCGATGCCGCCGCCGGCGCGAGCGATCGAGCGATCTGCCGGTGAATCAGCGTCCGGCGCGGCTGCGAGATCCCCTGATACGAAGCCTGGCGCACGAGATCGTGCACGAAGTCGTACGTGTTTTCAGCGACGGGCTGGACGATCCGCCGCCGTTCGAGCTCGTCGAGCGACGTCAGCAGGTCGGGCGTCTCGAATCCGGCCACGCGCGACAGCGCTTCCAGCGTGAAGCTTCGGCCGAGTGCGGCGGCCCACATGAGCAGATCCCGTGCGCGATCTCTGAGCGGCGCCAGCTGTCCCGCGATGACGAGATCGAGCGTTCGCCGGCCCAGCACGTCGCGTCCATGGAGCCGTGCCAGCCCGAGCGCGAACAGCGGGTTGCCTTCGCTTTCCGAGACCACTCGCGCGACGTCGATGTCCGGCGCGACGGCGCGCACGAGCTCCGCCGTCTCCTCGGCGCGGAGCGGCGCCAGCTCAATCTCGTGCGGCGGTCGTTCGCGTGCAAGCGAACGGAGCACGCCGGCCGCGGCCTCGTTGTCGTCGAGCTCGCCCGACCGCGCCGCGCAGGCGATGAGCAGGCCCGCAGGCCCCTCGAATGTGCGGGCCACGTAGTGCAGCAGTGACGCCGACGCTTCGTCCGTCCATTGAAGATCATCGAGGGTGATCGCCAGCGGCTGCGCCGACGCCACGTGCTTGATCAGGTTCAGGACGCCCTCGAAGAGGCGCGATTGATCGGCAGGATCGCTGGCGGGCAAACCTGCAACCGGAACGAGCGATTCCAGGTCGTGCCAGGGCGCGTTCACGCGTGGATCGTTCTTGAGCGCGCGCAGGATGTCGATCCAGATGCCGTACGCCCGCGTGGCTTCCGCTTCGAAGGCGCGCACGCCGACGGCCAGGCCGCCGCGCGAAACGACGAGATCCCGCAGCTGCTCGAGGAGGAGGCTCTTGCCGATGCCCGGCTCTCCGGTCACGACAAGGATGTGCTGCTCGTGTCCGTTGACGGTCGCCGAGACAAGTCGATCGACCAGCGCCCGCTCGGCGTGCCGCCCCACGAACGGCACCATGGGTTCGACCGGCTGTGCATTCGCGGCTTGATCAGTGGCGGTTGCCGGTGGGGACGGCGAGCGCCGGGAGATTTCCGGTTTTCGTACCGCCGCAAGGCGCAGACCGACGCGCGCCCGTTCCAGTTCGGCCGATGGCGGAGTGCCGTGCTCCGTCTCGATCACACGGCGCGCGTAGTCGTAATGGGCGAGCGCATCCTTCTTGCGTCCCAGCTGACCGAGCAGCCGCACGACGGCGGCGTGGCCCGCCTCCGACATAGGATCGGCGGCCACGAGCGCGCGGGCGTACGGCAGCGCGTCTGCTGGCGTGGCCGTCAAGCGATCGACCAGCGTGCCGAGGACATCCAGCCGGAGTCGGCTCATCGCCTCGCGCTCCGCGGCGCACCACTCCTGATATCGGTAACACGTCCACAGATCGAGGCCATCGAGGAACTCGCCGCGGAACAGGGTCATCGCGCGCGTGAGCGCATCGGTCGACGCGGCGGCGACGCCGCCCCCGATCAGCGCCCGGATCGCCGTCACATCAACGACGGCGCCGCGAGGTTCGAAGGTGACGGTTTCCCGGTCCGCCCGCAATCGGCTCTCGTCGTTCAGCAGCGAGCGAATTTTGTTCAAGCTCCATCGAAGTTCAGCGCGCGGATCGTTCGGTCCATCCCAGAACAGGTCGCAGAGCCGCTCCCGGCGGTGCGGCTGGCCGGTCGCTACCAAGTAGCCGATGAGCGCGCGGGTTTTCTTCGAGGCTGGCAGTTTGCGGACCGCGCCGTCGGCGTCCGTCAGCTGCAGGTCGCCAAGCAGGCAGATGGAGAGGCTGGCGTGCTCCGTGCCGGTCGGTGTCTTCATGCGGACGGAATTTCCCACTGTCGTTCCAACGGGCGATCCCACGCGAGCTGCGCACACTGCGCCCCGTGATTATCACACCGGAACAACCCTGTTTCAGAAGGATCACACAAGGAGAAGGGACATGAAGCGAACAGCGCGTGTAACCGTCAGGTTACTGACGATCGCCGTGATGGCGACGATTGGGTTGGGGATGAGCGCGGACCGCGCGGTCGCGCAGACCAAGAACCCGCTCGCGCCGCAGCTGGTGCGCAACATCGACGAGCCCGGATTCAATCCCTACCAACACTCCGTGAACACCACCCTCGACGCCAGCGCCGGCGGGTGCTGCGGCACCGTGATTTTCCCGATTCCAACGAACACAGTCGTGGTGGTCGAACATGTCTCCATGAGCGGCGGTTTTCACTCTCCTGGGATCGTTCAGGCGTTCCTCCGATGTTCCATGACATCCGACGCCAGTCAGGAAGTAAATCACTCGCTGGTGCTTGTTTCCCAGGGCGAGAACCCGTCTAACGGATTCACGGTCTACAGCGCCAGCCAGCCGATCAAGTGCTACGCCTCGGCGCCAGGGTCTCTGTCGCTACATGTCCAAAGCAACAGCTTCACTTCCGGCCAACCCATCTGGGTTATGGCAGTCAGCGGATACACGGTGCCTCGGTAAACGGCTCAATCGGAGAGGAACGACACTTTTTCAGAAAGGAAGTCATCCATGAATTTCAGATCCGTTATCACAGGCGCTCTGTCCCTCGCGGTCGCTCTTCTGTGCCACCCCGTCGGCCTGGGCGCCGAGAGCAGGGGACAGCATGGCGACACGGAGACCTTCGTCGTCGACGTCGCGATCGACGCGCACACCCTCGGCCTGAACAACGATCCATCAGCGGCGGGCGTGCCGCAGCGCGGCACGACCTTCATAGTGAACGGCAAGATTTACCCGGGCGGGACGATACCGTCGGGCGTCACGTCGTTCGATCCCTCGACGGCGCCCGGCAGCATCGGCACCTGGATCTGCAGGGGCGTATTCCTGGCTGATTTCGTTGACATTTTTGTAAACGGCTCGGCGAAGGTCGCGTTCGACACGACCCAGATGTTCCTGTTTCCCGACGACACCAACGCGCTGTTTACCGAAGGCTTTGAAGGCAATCTCGGTGTAACGACACATCGCACCGTCACCGGCGGAACGGGACACTTCCGTCGCGTTCTCGGCACGGTGAAGCAGGAGACGATCGGCGTCAATCGCAATGGCGCCGCCGACGGACTGTTCGATCTCCGTTTCACGATTACGGTCGAGACAGGAGACTGATCAGTTGACGACGGTATCGGATCTGCAGGGCCCAGGCCCTGTTCAGGTCCATTGCGCGTATCACATCGCGCGAGCCGGAGGTGTGTGATGAGTCGAGTCCGCATCGCGTGTGTGGCTGCGAGCCTGGTGGTCGTGACTGCTCTGACGACGCGAACCCTGGCGCAGATCGGCGTCGAGGTGGCCGTTCCCGTCCATCTTCAGGATGGACAGGAATACACGGCGTCGATCCGGCAGCTGATTCGCTATGGCGAGCAGCTGTTCACCGCGATGTGGACCGTGCAGGAAGGCGCCGGACGGCCGTTGACCAAGGGCACCGGCTCGCCGCTCTCGGATCCAGCGACGCCGCTCGTGTTTCCACGGCAGTTCAATCGGGTGTCGGCACCGGACACGAACTCCTGCTCAGGCTGTCACAACAAACCCGTCGTCGGCGGCGGCGGCGACATCGTGGGCAACGTGTTCGTGCTCGCCCAGCGGTTCGACTTCGCAACGTTTGATCCGCTCGACGGCACGCCGACACGAGGGATGATCGACGAAATCGGGCGGCAGAGCACGCTGCAGACGATCGCCAATTCGCGAAAGACGATTGGAATGTCCGGCTCTGGCTTCATCGAGATGCTGGCGCGTCAGATCACAGCAGACCTGCAGGCTATTCGTGATGCGTTGCCGCCCGGTGCGGCAGGTGAGCTGAAGTCAAAAGGAATTTCGTTTGGCGTGATTGCCCGGCGTGCGGACGGCACGTGGGACGTGTCGCGCATCGCCGGGATTCCGGCCCCGAGCCTGCAGACGACCGGTGCAAACGCGCCGCCGTCGCTCATCATCCGCCCGTTCCATCAGGCCGGGAACGTCATCTCGCTGCGCCAGTTCACCAACAACGCGTACAACCATCATCACGGGATTCAATCGGAGGAGCGCTTCGGCGCGGGCGTCGATGCCGACGGCGACGGCTTCGTAAACGAGCTCACGCGGGCGGACGTGACGGCCGTGACGCTCTTTCAGGCGACGATGGCCGTGCCCGGCCGCGTAATCAGCCGAGACCATGATGTACGCGAGGCCGTGATCCAGGGCGAGCAGAAATTCGGCGACATCGGCTGCACCAGCTGTCACGTACCGAAGCTGCCGCTCACCGCGCAGGGCTGGATCTTCAGCGAGCCGAATCCGTACAACCCGGCTGGGAATCTCAGGCCGGGCGATGCACCGCCGTTGAACGTGGATCTCACGAGCAACAACCTGCCGCAGCCGCGGCTGAACGCGGTAAATGGAGTCGTGTGGGTGCCCGCGTACACCGATCTCAAGCTGCACGACATCACGAGCGGGCCGAACGATCCCAACCGCGAGCCGCTCGACATGAATCAGACAGCCGGGACGCCGGCGTTCTTTGCCGGGAACTCCATGTTCCTGACGCGAAAGCTGTGGGGAATCGCAAACCAGCATTCGTACGGACATCACGGTCTGTACACGACGATGCGGGAAGCGGTTCTTGCGCACGCTGGCGAGGCCGAGGCCTCGCGCCAGGCGTTCGAAGCGTTGTCGGACTCGGAGCGAGACGCCGTGATCGAGTTCCTGAAGTCGCTGCAGATCCTCCCGCCTGGCACGCGGTCGCTTTGCGTCGATGAGGACGGCGACCCGGTCGGCTGTCCGCAAGCGGGTGGCCCGAGGCACAGTGGCCACTAGCAGATGCGATAATCCCGCATGCCTGCTTACTGGATAGCCCGCGCGAGAATCTCGGATCCCGTGCAGTACAAGAAGTACACCGACCTCGTTCCGGATATCGTCTCTCGCTACGGCGGGAAGATCCTGGCGCGCGGCGGACGCTATCAGATCATGGAAGGGCCCGAGGACTTCCACCGTTTCATCGTCATCGAGTTTCCGACGCTCGAGCAGGGCGTCGCGTGCTTCACGTCGCCTGAGTACGACGCGGCGGCTGCATTCCGCCGCGACGGCGCGGGCGTCGTCGAAAACGTCATCGTCGAAGGAATCTGACGCGCCTCACCTCATGTACGGCGCGACGTTGCCGGCGATCGTCCGGAGCTCGTCTGCCGACAACGGCAGCTTCAGCACGTCAGCCCACGCGTCGCGTGGGGCGAGTCCGCCGGCTCGCGCGCCGTCCGAGCCGTACAACACGCGCTGGATGCCGAGCTGCCTGATGCGCGTCGCGACCTGCTCGGCGTGATCCAGCCACTTCCCGTATCCTGCGATGCCGGAGATGTCGAAGTA
>Ga0126372_10001091_pt1 | contig 10677 bp, 9 predicted proteins | sample PanSoiMetaPlot_6_FD_92762 | JGI IMG/M metagenome (GOLD analysis project Ga0126372, IMG submission 92762) | Tropical forest soil microbial communities from Panama - MetaG Plot_6 | ecosystem: Environmental > Terrestrial > Soil > Tropical forest > Bulk soil | place: Panama | collected 2016-02-17
GTGCCAGCCGGCGACGTCCTCCATGAAGCTGACGCCTTTGCCCTTCACAGTTTCGACGAGGATGACGACAGGCTTGTCAGTCGAGGCCTTGGCTGTATCGAGCGCGTCGACGACCTGCTGCATGTCGTGACCGTTTATCCGGATAACTCCCCAGCCAAAGCTGCGATACTTGTCCTCCAGCGGTTCGACGTTCATCACTTCGGAGACCTTGCCGTCGATCTGCAGGCGATTGCCGTCGATGACGCCGACCAGGTTGTCGAGTTTGTGATGAGATGCCTCCATCGCGGTTTCCCAGATCTGACCTTCCTGCTGTTCACCATCGCCCATGATGTAGAATGTCTTGAAATTCTTGTTATTCAGTTTGGCGGCGAAAGTGATGCCGACAGCGATGCTGCGACCTTGACCGAGCGAACCGTTCGAGACCTCCACGCCGGGGAGTTTCAGCCAATGCGGGTGGCCCTGGTAAGCCGACACAACTTGCGCGGCAGGACAACATCTTCGAGCGGGCAGAATCCGGCAAAGGCAAGCCCAAGATAGAGGCTGGGCGCTTTGTGCCCGGTGGACCAAATGACGCGATCGCGGTCGGGCCAGGAGGGATTAGCAGGGTCGTGGTCGGCGACTCGAAGACAGAGCGCTGCAGTGATGTCCATGATGGAAAGAGTTCCACCTGCGTGGCCGCTTCCCGCGGCGTGCAGGGACCACAAGGTCATAGCCGCGCATCAAGTTCGCGGCTTGTTTTAAATCCTTGATTGAGTAAGGACAGGAGAGGCCGTGGGAGCAAAGACGCGAAGGGTGTGAACTGGCTTTTAACGGCTGTCGAACTTCCAGCGCGTCGCCGTTCCCACGAATTTCTTCTCAAACAACCCGAAGGCGACGGCGGGCCGGATCTCGAAGATCGGCTCGCTTTGAAGCGTCGACATATCCCACTTGTATTTCTTTTCGTAACGCGAGAAGAAGGACTTTCGCTGCCTGATCTCTTTCAGCAATTTGGCCGTGCCCTCGACGATCACCGCTTCAGCCGCGTTCTCCGTGCAGACGATGCAGCGGGGATTTTTGCTGAGGTTGCGGGCCTTGCGCGATTTTGCCCCGGTGGAGAAGTAGAAACCCCCGTCCATCCACAGCCCCCAGACCACCATGCTGTGCGGAGCGCACTCGGGGCGGACCGTCGTGATCCAGTAGTTGTGCGACTTCTCCAAACGGCGCTCGGCCCAACTCCACGGCAACAGGCCCTTCTTGCCTTTCGGGACTCCGTAACCCGGCATATGCGGGCGGCTTGATTTTGGAGAGGTGGCGTTCAATCTGCGCTTGTTTGCTGTCATGGAAGGTTCGTCCGGACGATACGCTGCAAGGGGCGGGAAGATTTGTCAAATTTTGGTTTTTCTATCGGGCCGCTTGGGGCGCCCCTAAGTCCACGGCCGTAAAATGCTCTTTTTCAATTAGATAGTAGGGAGCCCCCAATTACGTTACATTTTGTACTAATTAGTATATAATAATATACGAATATGGAGCACCTTTTATGACAGCTGCCCTTTCTTCCCTTCCGGACCTCGGGCTGGATCTAAGAAAAGTTCCCGACCTGACCGATGCCACGACTCGCAAGAGGCTAAGCCCGGCAGCGATGGAGGCGTTCTTCAGGATCATGGAGAAGTGGAGTTTAAGGGATGAGGATGCCAAGGCCCTGCTGGGAGGCACATCTCACGGCAAATACTATGAGCTCAAGAGAAGCCACCGCGGGCTGTTGACGCAGGACGAGTTGACGCGGGTCTCGTTGCTGATCGGCATCTTCAAGGCACTGAACATCCTGTTCAGCTCGAACCTCGCAAACCAGTGGGTCGTGCGGCCGAACACGAATCCCATGTTCAACAATCAGCCACCTCTGGCGGTATTGCGCAGCGGAATCCCAGGCATGCTGAGCGTGCGGCGCCTACTGGACAGCCGTCGTGGCGGACGGTAGGTGCTTCCCACCATTGGAATCGATCAGCGCGACACGCACCGGCTGATTCCCGTTCAGTTCGCCGATGACGGTGCTTCCGTACTGACGCGGCTCACCGACGATCAGAAAACGCTGGACGGCATTTTCGAACTCGACAACGCGACGAACGACCGCCTGCTGGCGGAATCGGGGCTCGCGCCCGGTATGGATGTTCGAGAATTAGTCTTCGGTATCCCGTCTTATCGCATTATCAACGCGACGTTCTGCCACCCTGCACCCGGCGGATCGCGCTTTAACTCCTCCGATCGCGGCGCATGGTACGCGGGGTTCGAACTGGAGACGTCGCAGGCGGAAGTGGCCTATCACCGCCAACTTTGGCTACAGGAAACAGCGTGGGATGAGGATGAACGCACGGAGTACATCGACTACCTGGCCGATTTTCGGGCAGAATTTCACGACCTGCGTGGATCGACGGATCACCAGGACTCTCTCGATCCCAACAGTTACCGCGCTTCGCAGATGCTTGCAGCGGGACTGCTGAGGACTGGCTCCGCTGGAATTGTTTATCCCTGCGTGCGAAGAAAGGGTGGGACGTGTATCGCCTGTTTCCGACCAGTTCTGGTCATTAATGTCAGGAAGGGCGGAATCTTTGAGTTCGTGTTCAAAGATTCGAACAGCAAGCCGGTCGTCACCCCGGTCGTTCGGCCAGTGCAATCGAGCAGCTCAGGCTAAAGGTTCCGCTCTGTCCACGTGCGGATGCGGTCCAGGGCCTTATTCAGATTTTCGAGAGAATTGGCCACGCTGAAGCGCAAATACCCTTCTCCATAGTCTCCGAATGCAGTGCCGGACAGGCAAGCGATGCCCGCTTCTTCAAGCAATGCATCCGCGAGTTTCTTCGATTTCCAGCCCGTCTTCTGGATGTTGGGGAACACGTAGAACGCGCCTTTCGGCAAGCGGCAAGAGAATCCATTGATCTGGTTCAGACTGCCGACGAACGCATCGCGCCGACGCTGGAACTCAGCGCGCATTCGATCCACGGAAGACTGATCGCCGCGGATGGCCTCAATGCCCGCCACCTGCGTGAAACTTGCTGTGCATGAATTGGAGTTGGTCATGAGCCGGGTGATCTGAGCGGCCAAGTCAGGCCGCATCACGCCGTACCCCATGCGCCAGCCGGTCATTGCCCAAGTCTTGCTGAAGCCGTCGAGCAGGATCGTGCGCTCCTTGAATCCCGGCACCGACATGATGGAGTAATGTTCGCCCTCAAAGAGGAGGCGGCTGTAAATTTCGTCGGAAAGCACCATGATGTTGCGGTCGCCAATGGCGTCCGCGATGTCATGGATGTCCCGCTTGCTGAGTACGCCGCCGGTGGGATTCTGCGGCGAGTTGAGGATAATCAGCCGCGTACTGTCGTTAATGAGCGATGCCAACTCGTTGACATCCAGTCCGAAGTCGCGGTCTTCCCGCAGGCGGATTGGAACCGCGCGAGCACCCGCGTAGTTGATCATCGACTCATAAATCGGGAACCCGGGATTCGGGTAAATGACTTCATCCCCGACATCAACCAGGGCTAAGAGTGCGTAGAAAATAATCGGCTTGCCGCCGGGAACGACGACCACCTCGTCGCTTGCGACCTCGACCAACCGGGTGCGGCTGATGTCTTCGGCAATCGCCTGGCGCAGGTCAGGGAGACCGGCGGATGGGCCATAGTGCGTCCAGCCCTTGTGCAGGGCATCCACGGCGGCCTCGACGATATTGGCCGGGGTATCGAAATCGGGCTCACCGATCTCGAGGTGAATGATGTCCTTGCCTTGGCGCTCGAGGGCTCGAGCCTTGTTCAGGACTTCAAAGGCAGTTTCGGTGCCCAGCCGCGACATGCGCGACGCCAGGCGGAGCTCGTATTGGGTGGCTGGCTGCATGGTAAGGGTAGGCATTATATACCCCCTTCAACGCTGAAATGGACGCTAGATCATTGTCCCACAAAGCGCTGCAAGCGGGCACGGCCGGGCATCACGAGAGGATGTGATGGAAAATGCGAGGCGCGGCTGACTGTTGGATCGGCTAGCTACTCGGAGATCGTGGACTCTTCGCTCTGAGCGCGCAGCAGGCGTTCGACCGAGTAGGGGGCGCGCTGGCTGGGCTCATGAAAGTGCCGGACCTGCATCTCGCCGAGCAAGCCGACGGCCAGCATGTTAAGCCCGGCCAGGAAGAGAACGGAGGCGAAGATCATGAGCGGTCCGTGCTTGGTCATGACATCGGCGTTGTGCAGGAGCTTCTCCAGTCCAAGCCAACCTGCGATGCCGAAACCCCCGAAAATGCTGATCATCCCCACCGTGCCAAAGAAGTGAAGCGGGCGCGACAGATACCGGAGCAGGAACCGAATGGTAATGAGGTCGAAGAAGACGCGAAACGTCCGCGAAAGGCCGTAGTGAGAGATTCCCCGCTCACGGTTTATGTTGCGGATCGGCACTTCGCAGATCGAAACACCGTGCCAGGACGCCAACGCCGGAATAAAACGATGCAGCTCCCCGTACAGGGGAATCTGCTCGAGGATGTCTCGGCGATAGGCCTTGAAGGTCGTGCCGAAATCGTGAATGTCGACGCCGCTGAGCTTGGCCATGAGCCAGTTCGCGCAACGCGACGGAATGCGTCGTAGCCAAAGATTATCGATCCGCTGCTTGCGCCATCCGCTGACGATGTCGTAACCCTCAGCGATTTTTTCGAGGAAGATCGGGATGTCGGCAGGATCGTGCTGCAGGTCACCGTCCATCGCGATGATGTACTCACCGCGAGCATGATCAAAGCCAGCCGCGAGAGCTGAGGTCTGGCCAAAATTCCGGCGAAGTTTGACCACGGTCACCCGGCTGTCAACAGCAGCGATTTCGCGCAGCAGGTGGAAGGTCCGATCGTGAGAACCGTCGTCGACCAAGACAAGCTCGAAGGGCGCCCCGTTCGCCTCCATGACCGCCTTCAGACGGTCATAAAGATCGGTGACATTCTCCTGCTCGTTGTGCAGGGGTACGACGATGGAATATTTGGGCAAGGGTATTCTCATTATACGAAATGGAGTCCGGTTTTGCCGATAATCAGAGGTTGGGAAGCCGGGAAGGGACCCTCCTCAGTTTTGACGTCAGCGCCTGCAGGCGCCCCCTGGATGATGGAACGCTGCGGCATGCTGAAGGCATACACTCATACAAACACCAGGAAGCCCATGCCTTCGTGAATCAACGTCGCGTACCAAGCTCTTCATCCAGCGCCTGAAGGTGCTCCTGCTAGAGTCCCGGTCCCTCCGGATAAGCCGGCAAGTCGGGAGGCCGCGCGGGAAGCTTCTTGGGGTTCGCCTTGATCTTCTCCATCAGCATCTCGACAGCCTTCTCCAATTGCGGGTCCTTGCCCTGGACGACCAGGTTCGGTGGATTTTCCACAACGACGTCGGGCTGCACACCCTTGTTTTCGATCAGCCACTTGCTGTCCAGACCGTAGAGAGCAAACTCGGGACGCGTGATATAACCGCCATCGATCAGCGGGATGTTGCCACGAATCCCGCGAACGCCTCCCCATGTACGCTCGCCGATGAGCGGCCCTAGCTTGTAGTATTTGAAGAAATAGCTGAAAAAGTCGCCGTCGGAGGCAGCGTACTCATTCGTGACACAAGCCATGTACCCGTGGAACACATTACCGGGCACCGTGCCACTCTCAAAGTTGCGCGCGGAGCCCATGGCTGACAGCGTCCTTTGGAGACGCGAAAAAATAAGCTGATCGACGAAACCTCCACCGTTGTAGCGGACGTCGAAAATGATTCCCTCCTTGCGAATCTGTGGGAAGTACTGTTTTACGAACTCGTTCAGGCCCTGTTCGCCCATGTCGGGGAGATAGACGTATCCAATCTTGCCGCCGCTGGCAGCGTCCACTTTTTTGCGGTTGGTTTCGATCATGTTGAGCTGGTGCAGTGCGTATTCGTCGCCGATAGGCTTTACCGTGACGGTACGCGCTCCCTGCTCGGTAGGTTTGGAGTTCACCTTCAGGGTGACGACCTCGTTAGCCAGATTCACCAGGGCTTCGTCGGGCGTCTGCGGAGCGCGCAAAGGACGGCCGTTGATCGATAAGAGGTAGTCACCTTCTTTCACATTGACGCCAGGCTCGGTGAGCGGAGAGCGCAGCCGCGCATCCCAGTTTTCGCCCGGGTAGATTTTCTTGATTTTATAAATGCCGCTCCCGGAGTCGAGTTCGTAATCCGCGCCGAGCAGGCCGACGTTCACGGGATGAAGGTCTGGAAAATCGCCGCCGCCGACGTAGGTGTGCGAATTTGAGAGTTCGCCGATCATCTCGCCCATGATGTAGGTCAGCGAATAGCGGTCAGCGACGTAGGGCAGCAGTTGTGCGTACTTGTCATGGATCTTCTGCCAATCCACACCGTTCATTGCGGCTTCAAAGAAGTAGTCGCGTTCCTGCCGCCAGACCTCGTTGAAAATCTGCTTCCACTCCTGGGGCGGATCGACTTGCGCCTTCAGGCCGTCCAGCTTGAGCGCGCCGTCGCTGACCTTGTGGGGAGTATCGGCGGGCTTGGCATCGATGATGCCGTAGACGGGTTCGGGGCCTTCGCTGCGATACAGTAGCTTCGTTCCGTCAAAGGACAGCGCAAAACGAAGTGCGCCCTCGATCAGGACTTTGTCCTTGCGGTCTTTCAGGTCGTAAGCATGAATGGAGGGATTCTCCCCAGGCAGCGGACCCGACAGGCCGGGGATTGGCGCCGACGAGTAAAACACCATTCCTTTCGTGGCCGTGTAACTGTTGATCACAGCCGGGGGAACCGCAAGGGCTACGATGCGATTCTGAATGCCGTCCGAATCAATGCGGAACTCCTTAGGCGGCTCCTTGGATTCGGTCTGAACCGCGGTTACTTCCTTCGCCTCCTTTTCTTTTTCGGCGGGAGGCTTTGGCTTTTTTTCCCTTCCCTGCGGATTGGGAGGTTCGGTCGCGGCAGCAGTCGGTTCTGGAATCTTGACTTTCACCTCGTCGCTCAATGCAGGAAATGGCGATGGCTCGTCGGCGGTCAGAGTAACAATGTAGACGCGCGTCGTCTTGGGGTTGACGAACTCGAAGTCCAGATTGCCAATGACTTCGTTGAAGTCGCGGTCGGAGAGGAAGTAGAGGTAGCGCTTCTCCGGATCGAAGAAGGGAGCGAAGCTGTTGCTGAAAGCGCTGGTCACCTGCGTGATCTTGCGATCACTTAGGCTGTAGAGATAAACCGCGGAATAACCGGAATCGAGCTGTTTGTCGTAGGCGATCCACTTGCTGTCAGGCGACCAGGAGTAATTCTGGATCTCAAAGAATTTAGCTCGATCGACAGCAACGGGTTTCTTGTCCTTGATATCCACGTACCAGAGTTGGAGATCTTTGTCGGCCCAGGCAAGCTTCGTGCTGTCATTCGACCAGACCGGTTGGAACATAAATCCCTTGTGACCGCTGGTAATTTGCTGTTCCGGGCCCATCCCATCCTGAGAAGAAATGTAGAGTTCGTCTTCTCCGGTGCGGTCCGAGATGTAGGCGATCCATGAGCCATTGGGAGACCATGTCACTTTCTTTTCGTGGATGCCGGGCGTTCGCGTCAGGGTACGAGTGCTGCCCTCTTTAGCGGGTACCGTAAAGACGTCTCCCCGCGCAGTGAACACAGCGCGCTTGCCATCAGGCGAAATATCAAAATCGGTGACGTTGTGATTGAGCGTGGCCCAGTGCTTCATGGCCTGATCGCGCTCTCCAGGCACGTAAATCGTCAGTTTCTTCGTCTGCTTGCTCTGAAAATCAAAGGTGTAGAGGTACCCGCCGTTCTCGAAAACGATGGAGTCTGGCCCGAGGCTCGGCCACATGACGTCGAAATCATCGAACTTGGTTAGTTGTTCGATCTGCTTGCTTCCGAGATCGTAGCTGTAGATGTTGAGGTGATGTTCAGGCCCGCGATCGGAGGTGAAGTAGATCGTATTCTCGTGCCACATGGGAAATGTGTCGGTCCACTCAGTGTGAGGCACGGGCTCGACGGTGTTGGTTTTCAGATCGTAGATGGATATCGCTTGCGCGAGGCCTCCGGTATAGCGCTTCCACGTCCGGAAGTTGCGGAAGATAACGTTGTAGGCGACCTTCGTCCCGTCGGATGAGAACGAAGTAAGTCCACCCTGGTCCATCGGGAAAGGCTCGGGCAGGCCGCCATCAATGCTCACCATGTACGGGCGCTTGACCCACCCGTTGCTGGCGGAACGCCGCGACAAAAACACGATGTGCTTGCTGTCTGGAGTCCAGGTGAGGACCTCATTGTGAATACCCATGCGGTCGGTGAGAGGGACGGCAGAACCCTGGAAAAACGTCAATTGGCGCGGTTGGCCGCCTTCGGAGGGCATCACGTAGACGTTAAAGTTGCCGTCATACTGGCCGGTAAAGGCGATCCACTTGCCGTCGGGTGAGAACTTGGGAAACAACTCGCGGCCGGAATGGGACGTGATGCGGTGGGCTGTGCCGCCCGCACGTGGAACCAGCCACAAATCGCCCCCATACATGAATGCGATCTTGTCCTTGTAGATGTCGGGGAAACGAAGCAGGCGTGCTTCCTGCGAGTCCTGGGAAAAAGCGAAGGTGGCACAACACACAACGACGAGCGCAACCCATTTTTTCAGGGATGACATTAAAGCTCCTCCTCAAATTTGTCCGACGAGCCCGGGAATGGGACCTTGCCAGGCGGCAAACGTGCGATTGTAGCAGCCCGATCAACCCGGGACTGAACAGGGACGTTTGCTTGGCGGTTCAGAAGCGCTCTCCGGAGCCTTGTCCAGCACCTGGCAGGGCTATTGCCAGCATGATCAGAGACGAGCGAGCGTGGGAAAGGAAAGCGATCCCTCCGCTATAATGAAGGTTTGCATGACGCTCAAGACCATACCTGAGAAGGTCGCGGAACGGCCGATGGTCGTCTATCGGGGCGCGCCGGGCGTGCCCGTGTACACCAATTCACGGTCAGAGTTCAAGAGCCTGGTTTCCGGGTGCGGCGTGTATGACGTTGCATGGCGCGCGACGATTCGGCTGACCGGGGGTGATCGCGTGCGCTGGTTGAACGGCATGGTCACCAACAACGTGCGCGACCTTGTCGTCGGACGTGGTGCTTATGCCTTTTTGCTGAACCCTCAGGGGCATATTCTGGCGGACTTGTATGCCTTCAACCGTGGCAACCATCTGCTCGTGGCGACCGACCAATCGCAGTTGAAGAAGATCGTAGAGATTTTCGATCACTACATCATCATGGACGATGTGGAGGTCGCCGATGCGAGCGAAAGAGTCGTCGCAATCGGGTTGGCTGGGCCTGAAGCGCGGAACGTCCTAGAGAGATGCGGCCTGAAAATTCCCCAACTTGAGCCATTGCAGATCGCTGACCTAGGTTGGCAGGGAGTTGGCGTAACGGTGATTCGTGGCGACAATCCTCGTGTCGATACTTACGAATTCCAAGTGCGTCGAGAGGATGCAGGCTTACTGCGCGACGCGCCGCAAAACGCTGGGGCTTCCCCGGTCGGCACGCAGGCCCTTGAGATGCTGCGCATCGCCTCGGGAGTACCACTGTATGGTTTGGACATCCGCGAGCGCGACCTGCCGCAGGAGACGGAGCAGACGCGTGCCCTGCACTTCAGCAAAGGCTGCTACGTGGGACAGGAGATCGTGGAACGAATCCGCTCGCGAGGTGCCGTGCACCGGCGGTTCACCGGTTTCAGGGTCGACGGAGATTTGCCCCAAGCGGGAGCGAGGGTACTGAACCAAGGAAAAGACATTGGGGAGATCACAAGCACTACCGTCTTGCCGACTGCTCACGGGGATTTTCATGCGGCCCTGGGTTACGTTCGCCGTGAATCCAGTTCGGCTGGGACCGAAGTCGAGGTTGGCGGAGGCAGAGCCGTAATTACCGACATCCCGTTCGCTGCCGTATTTGAAAACTGAGGAAGAGTTTATGCCTGAGAAGAAGGAAGAGACTTTCAAAGTAACCGACCGGCGGCTGTTCACGTCGGATGGAGAATTACGCAAGGATTTGCCGGAAGAGCCAGTCGCGACGTCCCCGCCACTGCCTTCCCAGCCACCCCGTGGCACGAAAGAAAAAGAGTCTGCACAAGCAGCGCATTCAGCCGAAGACTCTCACGAAATGCCCGCTGCTCCTACCGCCGCGGAGCAGCAGGCGCAGGCCGAGGCGTACCGGCAGTCGTCGAAGGATCTTGATTCTAGGGTGGAACTGAGTGGTCACTCTGCCAGAGACCTCGAAATGACGTTCGAAAGATTCATGGCATCGCTGTACATGACGGCCATGATGCAGTTGGGGCTGATGCGCGAACAGAACAGCCCCCCGGCCGTCGATCTCGTGGGAGCCCGTCAGACGATCGACACTATCAGTTTGCTGGCGGAAAAAACAAAAGGGAACCTAACCTCGGCCGAGGAAAACTTCGTCCAGAACTGTCTCTACGAACTGCGGATGGCATACGTCGAGGTAATGAACGCAATTAACCGGCCACCGCAGGCTCCTGCTCCGAACGCCGCGCCCAGTTCGCGATGAAGGCTACGCTAACTGTCCTGGGTAGCGGAACCTCAATGGGGGTGCCGACGATCGGCTGCGATTGTGCTGTTTGCCACTCCTCCGATCCGCACGATCGCCGAACCCGCCCTTCGATCCTGGTCGAATACGACGGGCATGTGGTGCTGATCGACACCACTCCGGACTTCCGCGA